>Ga0209415_10003811_pt1 | contig 27927 bp, 26 predicted proteins | sample PeaSoiSIISIP2007_FD_187696 | JGI IMG/M metagenome (GOLD analysis project Ga0209415, IMG submission 187696) | Peat soil microbial communities from Weissenstadt, Germany - SII-SIP-2007 (SPAdes) (version 2) | ecosystem: Environmental > Terrestrial > Soil > Wetlands > Peat | place: Germany... | reverse complement strand
GCTACCCGCAAAGCAAAACCTGCCCGATCCGGTCTGAAGTCGGACCGGATCGGCCGCTACAACGGCAAAAGCACCAGTCCACCGCAATAGATCCTTCCACTCGGAACTTTCTCATATTTCAATAGTGGTGGCAGTTAAGGCCACTAAATGCGCAGTTTTGGCAGTTTGTCGGCGCAAAAAGGTGAAAAAATGGCGGATTCCCAAAAAGACAAGAAAGCACTGGCTATGGCGACGTATTCGAGCCTGGCGCGCGCGATCTACGAGCTGGACGACCTCCTGGACCGGCAGTGCGAATACCTCGGCCTGAGTCCGAGCCAATATCGCGTCATGGAACACTTGCTGTTCCACGGTCCGATGGCCACAGGCGAGCTTGCCGAGAAGATACATTTCGGAGACAGCACGATCAGCGTCGTAACCAGGAATTTAGAGCGCGCGGGGCTATTGGTTCGCCGCGCCGATGAAACCGACGGGCGCAAGGCGATCGTCCACTTGACCGCCGAGGGAAAGAAACTAGTCCAGAGTATTCTCCCGAAACGCGCGAAAGTCCTGCGCGCCAAAATGTGCGTGCTCGGCAAGCGCGAGCAGGAGAATTTGTCCCGCCTCTGCTTGAAGCTGGCGGAAGGCGATGCGGTGAAATTCACGCTGGAGATAACGATGGTGGATGAGGATGAGGGGGATTAGGGACGAGGGGCGGGGGACGAGGGTCGAGGGATGAGGGATGAGGGATGAGGGATGAGGGTTGAAGGGCCGGAAAAGTCCCCACGCTCGCCGAGGCGAGCATCCTTAGGCTGCGTTCAGGACACGTTTGGTCGCCTCGGCAACCTCAGTGCAAGCAAGTGGGGCACCCGAAAAATCGAGAGCCCTTGTGTGAGGTATTCGCCCCAGCTGCGATCAATTGCTGCCGGAGTCTTGGCGCACTCCTCCGGCATTCTTGCGCATGTCGACGATTTTGAAGCTAGCTGGCATCTCAAACAGCCTCGCATCGGGTTCCCCGAGGGTAATCTGGCTCACGACAAAATTCTGAGCTCCCTCGCGGGGATCTTCGCGCTTCTCAATGAGATTGATCCCGAGCTGCTGCGAATACCAAAATTCCTTGACGACGGAAATGGCCCGATCATTGCCGATGGCGCCGGGATTTATGGTCAAGGTCTCGCGCGTCCCGATGGCCTCGACGCCGCTGACCACATCCTTGCCGAGATCCACGCGGGTCAAGAACCGCTTCCCATTGTCCAACGGGCCCGCGGGAATGAGCGCCGGTGGGCCAGGGCGCGCGAAATAGTCGTGTATCTCGCAGGCTTGCGCCACGGGCCAGCAATAGTAGATCGCATGCGTGCTCGGATCCGCGAATTCGAGTTGACGGATTTGGGATTCGCGGGGATCGCCCTCAGGATAAAGATTGCGGCGTTCTTGGAAAATGCGACCGTTATTGTCCCGCGCGATCGTGCGGTGATTCTTGACAGTGATGGTGCTGCCGTCTTCGAGGGTGCTCTTCCACTCGGTGCTTACCGTGGCGGTAAACGGCGCATTGGGGAGAGGCGGGACAACGATGCTGATCACCGTTACCTGCGTGCCGCCGCTTGGCGCGTGCGTCGCCTGTTGGGGCGCTCGAGCGATCAAAGATGGGACGAAAAACGTGACCGAGACGCCAAACAACAAAAGAAGAGGTGTGCGCTTCATGACTGAGCCTCCTGTAACGGGCCCGATGGCTCAGCATTGTAATTGAGGAGTCAATACAATTCCAGTGCCCAGCTGGTTGGCCAGCACCCAGCGCCGATAACGCCGAAGAGGAACTCGGAAAATCGAGAATGCCTGTGCGGGGCGGCCCGGTGTACGATCCAACGCAATATGGACCGAATCGCGCTTCTGGCTTTTCTCCGCAAGCACCGGCTTGGCGTCCTGGCTACGGTCTCGCCGACGGGCGAACCGGAATCCGCAGTCGTCGGCATTGCGTTCACTAATAACCTCGAACTTGTGTTCGACACGATAGACAACACGCGCAAGTGCCAAAACCTGCGGAAATTTCCACGGATTGCATTCGTGATCGGATGGGATGAGGAGATTACGGTGCAATACGAAGGCATCGCCGACGAGCCGAACGGCGCCGAACTCGAGGGCCTGAAAGATGCCTACTTTGCGGTTTACCCCGACGGCCGCGAGCGACAGAAATGGCCGGGGATCACTTACTTTCGAGTGCGCCCCACCTGGGCCCGATACAGCGATTTCAACTCTCCCGGCACAACCATCGAATTCACCAAAGAGCAGCTGAGAGCCGACCGCTGAAGGCGATACCTCTCACCCCCACGCGAATCGAAGGGCCGGTCCTCGGAATATCAAGAGCTCGTATCTGGGCTACCCGCCCAGCACGGAGAGAGTACTTGCTGCAAGTGAACCTGCGCATTGGTGCGGCGCTTCGCGCCGTTGTTTTTGGCGGGGTTGAAACCCCGCCCTTCCACCCTTCAACAGGCGGCTAAATCTGATAGTCGATTTCGATGATGGACTGGAGAAAAGCGCCCGCCTAAAGTACGAGGCGGCCGCTACAAATGCAAAAGAACGAGGATGCCGACGAAACCTGGAGGAGGCTAAATCTGGTAGTCGATTTCGATGATGGACTGGAGCTCGTCGGAGATCGCCTGGAGCTCCGCGGCAGCGGCGGCTTCGGGCGCTTCTCCTCCCTCGAGTTTGCGCACTCGCTCCCTCAAATCCTTCACCTGCGTGGCCACGGCGGAGAGGGCTGCGGAGAGAGGATCGTGGATCTGTTTCGGATCAGTGATGACGACGCGCTGGCCGCTCCGCAGGACGATGTGGCCGGGCACTCCGACGATCGTGGAGTTATCGGGCACGTCCCGCAGCACCACGGATCCAGCGCCCACTCGCGAGTTGTCTCCCACGCGTATATTGCCCAGCACGCGGGCGCCCGCGCCGATCACCACGCCGTTTCCGAGCGTAGGGTGCCTCTTCCCTTTTTCCTTGCCGGTACCGCCGAGCGTGACTCCCTGATACAGCGTCACGTCGTCGCCGATCACACTGGTTTCCCCGATCACGACGCCCATGCCGTGGTCGATGAACAAGCGCTTCCCGATTTGCGCGCCCGGATGAATCTCGATCGCCGTCAGGAGCCGCGCCACCTGCGAGAGCCATCGCGCCAGCAAGCGGAAGCGGTGATTCCAGAGCCAGTGATTGCCCCGGTGGAACCAGAGCGCGTGCAGTCCCGAATAACACAGCAAGACCTCGAGGACCGACCGGGCCGCCGGGTCGTGGTCCAGAATCGATCGCACGTCCTCTCGCATCGATCCGAACACTGCTTCCTCCCGCTTAGGAGCTTGTTGAAGAACTTATCTTCATGACCTCAGGGGTTGAAACCCCTGAAGAAACCAGGCGACCTACGGCGGGGTTAAGACCCCGCCCTTCCATTTTCAACAAGCTGTTAGACCGGCGCGGCGGTCAGTTGTTGCGCTTCGTTCTTCAGGCTTTCGAACAGGATGCTGCTCAGGTATCTTTCGCCGAAATCGGGAAGCACAACGACGATGATCTTTCCCGCGCTTGCGTCGCGCCGCGCCACTTGCAGCGCAGCGACAACGGCAGCGCCCGAGGAAATTCCCACCAGCAGCCCTTCTTCAAGAGCGAGCCGACGCGCCATGTCGATCGAATCCTGGCTCGACACCTGGATGACCTCGTCGATGTAGTCCTTGCGCAGAATGCTCGGCACGAATCCGGCGCCGATACCCTGGATCTTGTGCGGCGACGGCTGCCCGCCCGAAAGCACCGGGCTTTCCGTCGGCTCAACGGCAATGGCCTTGAAGGAAGGCTTCTTCGGCTTGATGTAGCTCGACACTCCCGTCAGCGTCCCTCCGGTCCCGATGCCGGAGATTAGAAAGTCCACCTTGCCGTCGGTGTCGTTCCAGATCTCGGGACCGGTTGTTTCCATATGGATCTTGGGATTGGCGGGGTTATCGAACTGTTGAAGCATGTAGCCGTTCGGCGTGCCGGCGAGGATTTCCTCGGCCTTGCCGATGGCGCCCTTCATGCCCTTGGCGCCGGGAGTCAGGACGATGTCGGCCCCGAATGCCTTGAGCAGGACGCGGCGCTCCAGGCTCATCGTGTCGGGCATGGTCAGGATCAGCTTGTAGCCCTTCACCGCCGCGACGAACGCGAGCGCGATTCCCGTGTTGCCGCTGGTGGGCTCGATCAGTACCGTCTTGCCGGGATGAATCTTCCCCGCTTTTTCCGCCTCCGAGATCATGCTGACCCCGATGCGGTCTTTCACGCTGGCGCAGGGATTGAACCCTTCGAGTTTGGCCAGGACGGTCCCCTTGCAGCCCTTTGCGACTTTGTTCAACTGAACCAGCGGTGTATTGCCGATGAGTTCGGTGATGTCTTTTGCGACTTTCATCGTTGTCTCCTTGAGTGCAGCAACCTAGCAGCTTCGTCCGGCAAAGACAATTGCGCCGGTCTCACTCTCACGAAAACCGCTGCTCCTGGAAGGGGTCGCCGTACATGTTGTAGCCGTTTTCTTCCCAGAAGCCGGGGGCGTCGTGGGCCATGAATTCGATGCCGCGGACCCATTTCACGCTTTTCCACGCGTAGAGGTGCGGCACGACGAGGCGCACGGGATAGCCGTGATCGGCGGGCAGCGGCTCGCCATTGTGTTTGAGGGCGAAGAGCGTCGTGGGGCGCATGAGATCGTCGAGCGGGACATTCGAAGTGAAGCCCGCTTCGGCATGGACCATCACGTATTTTGCCTCGGGCTTCACGGCGGCCAGCTTCGCAACTTCCGTGAACGGGACGCCTTCCCAACGAACGTCGAAGCGGCTCCAGCGCGTGACGCAGTGCATGTCGGCGGTGACTTCCTTCGTCGGCAGATGCGTGAATCCGTCCCAGGTGAGCCGCACGGGTTTTTCGACCAGGCCGGCCATGCGAAAGTCCCAAGTCTGAGGGTCGAAGCGAGGCACGTCGCCGACGTGGAGCACAGGCCACTTGAGCGTGAGGGATTGGCCGGGAGGCAAACGCCCGGCATCGCGCATGGTGCGCTCGAGTTTTTTTCGGTCCGAGGGTTCGCCAAAGATCATCGATTCCCCTGCGAGTACACCGACGGCAGGAAGCATTGTACACCGGCTGAAATACCGGCTGCGGCGGGACGCAGCGCGGAGAGAGTACTTGCTGCAAGTGAAACTGCGCATTGGTCCGGCGCTTCGCGCCGTTGTTTTTGGCGGGGTTGAAACCCCGCCCTTCCACTGACGAAACCACAAAGACGATTTCGGCGTACGCGGCATGCCGAGCGGGCACGCTCGCGCCAAGGATGTGCGCCGGGCGCGATATATCGTGCCCCTACGAGAGAAGACCGCGAGGCGGGGCGCGGCGGAATCCGGTGTGCTATCATGCCGAATTCGAGAACGGCACAAAACCACAATAGGGAGAGGCCATTGTCAGCGCGCATTCTTAACGGAAACGCAATTCGAGACCAAATCTACGCGGAGCTTCAGGCGGAAATTGCCGCGCTTTCGTCGGCGGGAATCCAGCCAGGACTTGCGGCCGTGCGAGTGGGCGACGATCCCGCGTCGAGGCTCTACGTGAACAGCAAGATCGCCGCATGCGAAAAGTTGGGCCTCGCGAGCTTCCACATCACGCCGCCCGCCACGACCACGACGGACGAGCTGCTGGCGATCGTCAACGAGCTGAACAATCGCGACGACGTGGACGGAATCCTAGTGCAGATGCCGCTGCCCAAGCAGATCGATTCCAAGAAAATTCTCGACTCGGTGATTCCCGCGAAGGACGTGGATGGCTTCAATCCCGTGAACGTAGGCCGGTTGGTTGCGGGACGTCCAGCGCTGGTGGCGTGCACGCCGGCGGGCGTGATGGAGATTTTGCGGCGAAGCAATATTCCAATCGAAGGCGCGAACGCCGTGGTGATCGGGCGCAGCGACATCGTGGGCAAGCCGATGGCGCTGCTACTTCTCCATGCAAATGCCACGGTGACGATTTGCCACTCGAAGAGCAGGGACCTGCCGGGGATCGCGCGGCGCGCAGACATCATCGTGGCGGCCATCGGCAAAGCGGCGATGGTGACGCCGGATTACGTGCGGCCCGGCGCGACCGTGATCGACGTCGGGCAGATCGTGGTGAAGGACGCCGCCGAGGCCGAGCGCATCTTCGCGAAATTTCCCGCGAAGCTGGAGTCGTTCCGCACGAAAGGCTCGATTCTGGCGGGAGACGTTCACCCGGATGTGGTGGAGGTCGCGGGCGCATACACTCCCGTGCCGGGAGGCGTGGGCCCGCTGACGATCGCCATGCTGATGAGCAACACCGTGAAAGCCGCGCGGATGCGGCGCGGAGCGCGCGCACCGGCTGCCGCGTCGTCCCACACCTGATGCTGCGCGTCGGACTCACGGGCGGGATTGCGTCGGGAAAGTCCACCGTGGCGGCTCTGCTGCGCGACCGTGAGTATCTCGTGCTCAACGCGGACTCGCTTTCGCGCGAACTCCTCGAACCCGGACAGGCCGCCTACAACGAAGTGGTACGCGAATTCGGCGAAGACATTCTCAACGCCGGCGGAGCGGTGAATCGCCCGAAGCTTGGCGCGATTGTCTTTTCAGACGCGCAGAAGCGCGCGCGGCTGAACGCGATCCTGCATCCTCGCATTCGGGACATCTCGGCGAAGTGGTTCACGGCGCTCGACCGTCCTGGCGGTCCGGACATGGCGTTTGAGGATGCAGCGCTAATTTTCGAAGCGGGCGCGAAAAAGAATCTCGATCTCGTGATGGTCTGCTGGTGCCGCGCCGAGCAGCAGATCGAACGCCTGGAGCAGCGCGGCTTGTCGGCCGAGGACGCGAAGCTGCGCATCGCGGCGCAGATGCCGATTGATGAAAAGCGCCGCCTGGCCGATGAGGTGATCGATTGCTCGGGCTCGATGGAGGAGACGGGAAAGCAGCTCGATGCGGCTCTCGCGAGATTGAAGCAGGCGGCGGCGAAACGAAACCCTTCCTGACGCGGCTGCGTATTGAATCGGTAGAGGGAAAAACAGCAATGCCAAGTTCCAACAGTCAAAAACGCGCGGGCCAACTCCTGGCGCTCGGCTTGATCGTCGGCCTCGGCGCATACTGGGTGGGCGCGCGCTACGGGCGGCACGCTCCCGGCTCGATTGACGAATTGCGCGCGCCCACGACGGCGGCGCAAAACAATCTCGATCCCACCGAAGAGGAGAATGTCCGCATCTACAAGCAGGCGTCGCCGGCGGTGGCGAATATCGTGACGCGCACCGTGCAGTATGATTTCTTCTTCAACGCCGTGCCGGTGGAAGGCGCGGGCTCCGGCTTCGTGATCGATACGGACGGGCACATCCTGACGAATTACCACGTGGTCGAGGGCGCGCAGACAATCGAAGTGATTCTCGGCGATCAATCGCATTTCAAGGCCAAGTACATCGGCGCGGACACGCGCAACGACATCGCGCTCATTCAGATCGATCCGCAGGGGCGAAAACTCAGCACGCTGCCGCTGGGCGATTCGCGCAATCTGCTCGTGGGCCAGCGCGTGCTGGCGATCGGCAATCCTTTCGGATTTCAGAGCACGCTCACGACGGGAGTGGTGAGCTCGCTCGGGCGGACGGTGCAGACGAGCGAGAACACGTTCATCGACGAGGCGATCCAGACCGACGCAGCCATCAACCGGGGCAATTCCGGCGGGCCGCTGCTCAATTCGCGCGGCGAAGTAATCGGCATCAACAGCGCGATTTACGCGCCCACGGGCACGACCGCGGGAATCGGGTTCGCGATTCCCATCAACACGGCGCGCCGCGTGGCCGAGGATTTGATCACGCAGGGCCGCGTCCGCCGCGCGACGCTGGGCGCGGAGGGCCGCACGATCTGGCCCGGGCTCGCCGACGCGCTCAACCTGGGAGTCGATCAGGGCATCCTGATCGAGCGCGTGATTTCGGGAGGTCCCGCGGCGCAAGCAGGCATTCGCGGAGGCACGCGTTCGGTGCTCGCAGGCTTGCAGGAATTGCGCGTCGGCGGCGACGTACTGATCGCGATTGACGGAAAGGCGATCACGAGCCAGATGGATTTGAATTTGCTGCTCAACCGCTCCAAGCCGGGAGACACCATCACGCTCACGATTGTGCGCGACGGGAAGAAGATGGACGTGCCCGTGAAGCTGGGAGAAGGCTAGAAGCTAGCTGGCTCGGTTGACATCGTCCTCAATCAACGCACCTAAGCATCCCCGGAAAATCAAGAGCAGATCCCTCGACTGCATCCCGCGCCCCTCAAACGGCGAGGGGAAAAGCAAAATCGCGCGGGATTCCGCTCGGGATGACAGGGGGAGGGGTTGCGGGGGTATTCGGCGGGGTTGAAACCCCGCCCTTCCACCCTTCAACACACCGCGAGAGAGCAAGGCTAGCGGCCGGCGGCTTCGGCTTCCGTCGAGAGCGGCGGCGCAGATGCGCTGCTAAAGGATTTTTCCCGCCATTCGTCGCGCAGGCGGTCGCGCTGGTCTTCCGTGAGATCAAACCAGGATTCGGCGAGATCGCGGACACGCTCGAGCGCAGCCTGCATTTCGGCCTGCTTGGATTTCATCATTTGGCTGTCGGCATCCATCGGAACGCGAATCGGCGGCGCCACAAACATCACCGCGCGCGAAAACGGATACGGGAGGCGGAAAAGGTCCCAGGATTTCTTGAACGTGTGCGCCGAGCTGAGGCCGATGTGAAACACGGAGATCGGCCTGCCGGTGCGGCGAGCGAGAATTACGGGGCCGGGCTTGGCGACGTAGCGTGGGCCGCGCGGGCCGTCGATGGTGAAGGCGACGTTGCGGCCCTCTTCCAGGTGTTTCGCCATGGCGGAAAGGCCCTCGATCGCACCGCGCGACGAACTGCCCTGCGCCGTGCCGAATCCGAGGCGCTCGATGACGCGGCGCGTCCACTGGCCGTCGAAGTTAACCGTGTTGAGCACGACGATGCCGCGGCCACGCCAGATCCACACGGCGGGAAAAGTGCAGCGGTGCCAGAACGCACCGATGGCGGGCTCGCCCTGATTGGGAATCTGCACGGCGTTGTGCACGCCGATGACTTCGGTGCGCAGAGTGGGGCCGATCAGGCGAATCACCCAGTACACGGCCCAGGCGATGACAGGAATCTGCATCCTGCGCCAGCGCGAAAGGTGCGGCATCGGGATGCGGCTCTCGACATTCGCACCTGCGCGGGCTTCGGCCGCCGCGGATTTTGACGCGTTCTCCACTGCTGTATAGTATAGGCGCTCTCGATGCACGCTCGATTCCATTTCGCGCGCGGCGCGGCCGGGATTCTTCTGCTGGGGATGCTTTCGCTCGGCGCGATGATTGCGCGCGCGCAGGACGCGCCTCCCTCGGCGGCCGGGCGAATTGACGGCAAGGATGTATCGGTCGAGGGCGTAGCGCCGGCGAGCGGCGGCGCGGCCGCGATCGCGCCAAGCATGTACGTGGGGAACGGCAGCGTCGTGACCGTTCATTCCGGGCAGGCGCGGATGACGCTCTTCGCCGGCGGCCAAGTGGACATCTGCGGGCCGGCGAAGTTCACCGTGCTTTTGTCGGGCGATGCCGTCACGCTCGCGCTGAGTTTCGGGCGCGTGCGCGTGCAACTGCCCGCAAAAACCTCGCTGCGGATTTTCACGCCCACGATCATCGGCACGCCGATCGACATCAACGGCGGCTCGCGCGACGTCACCGTGGGGCTGAGTCTCGACGACTCGCTCTGCGTGGTGGCGGCCAGCGGCGCGATTCAGCTCGAGCATCAGTTCACGGGCGAAAAACTGATCGTGCCGCAAGCGGGTGAATTTTTCTTGAATGCGGGACGGCTGCTGCCCGTCGCGGGAAGTCCCGGGACCTGCGCGTGCCCGGACATGACGCCTCACGTCGTGCCCGCTGCTCCGGCGCCACTGGGGCCGTCGCCAGAATTCGCGGTGAACTCGCTGCCGCGGAATGCGCCGGAGGCGAAATCCGCCCCGCCTCTGATGGATACCGCTCCCGAGACGAGCGTGGAATTCGTCATGCCCGCAAATGCGAACGAAGCGCATCCCACAATCCCGGCTGCCAAAGATGTGAGCCCGGGCGAGCCTCCGGTGTCCGCTACCGTGCAGACAATCGCTCTACCAGCGCTCACGTTCATGGCGGGATCGCCCGCGCGGCCGACGGAGCGTCGGTCCGAGATTTTGCTGCTGGTCCGCGAAGCGAGGATCGCGCCGGAATGGGAGTTCTCCGGCCACGTGGCGGCGCCGAATTTTGCTCAGGCGATGCAGCACGCGCTAGGGGAGAATGTTGCAGCGCCGAATGCGCAGACGGCTGCGGCGGATCAGGCTGCGGCAAAGGCGCCGAAGAAGAAGGGCGGATTTTGGGCGTCGCTGAAGCGTGCGTTTGGCGGAGGTGAAGAATGAAATCGAAACAGTGAGACGAGAGATCCGTTCGGCCGGCAGCAAACCAAGACGCCGGCCTCAGGATGACGATGCTCTTCGCATCGTCAGAAGGGCGGATTTTAGGCATCGCTAAAGAGAGCGTTCGGCGGGAGTGGCGCGGAAGACTAGTCGGCGGCGGGTAGTGGGTCAGTTCAAAAACCCAACCGTGGTCGGCGGACACTTGTCCGGTAAGCGCGTTTATCGGGAGTTGAGCGGTAGGCTGCCGAATAAATCACAAGGCCGGGCGGTTGGGCCAATTCCCAAAAGTGTCCCAAACAGAACAGACAGCCACGACGAGGTTGAATAGGATCGCGGCGAATGACGTCCCGCAAGCTGCGGAAACTAGGAGGCGCTCACATGCGCATTGACTTTTACACGAAGACGATCCTCACACTCATCGCTTTGCTTCTAATGGTGATCGTAGCGAAACCAATCCTTCAACCCCAGGCCGCTATGGCGGAGGGAAGGTACGCCGCTATCCAATTCTCGTATAGCGGGGGTAACCACGCGTTCTTCGATACCCGCAGTGGCGACGTTTGGGAATATGGCGAGAATGGCCAATTCCACCAGCACTACAAAGTCCATGAGTTTGGTAAGGATCACGATCGCGATCAGGGGCATTAAATGGAATAGGGCCGGGAACCCCGTGCCCGGCCCGTAATTGTCCGTTGCGAGACGAACGGCAATATCTGCCTCCCGGCGGGTTCTACCCCAGCGACTGTCGGGATCCTGTCTAAAGCATCTGCCGGACAAACCGAATCGCGGCGGTTGCCGAAGACAGTGCCCGTTTTGAGCAACGAACCATGGTACTTCTTTGACACTCGGTTTCTAACGGGCAAATCGTCAAAACAGCCTCAATGCAGTTTACCTACCTCGAGCGGAGCGGCTCAAAAGCCAATCCCTCCGTGCTGACGTAGTTTCCGGTAACCGCGTTAATCGGGACTTAGGGAAGCGTCTTGGATTACTGTTCTCGGGAGTTTGCCTCGTCCAAGCGCCCTCACCTCCCCGGAGATTTGTGACCCAGAAAGATCGTGTGGCGGGGACCGCCCTTTTTCAGGCGACCGCGCACGCGCTCCACCTCGACGGCGAACCTCCCATGGCTCAAGCGTTGCTCGAATTTCCGATCCTCTCGGGCCGACCAGACGGCCAGCACCCCGTCCATCTTGAGAGCCGCGAAGGCGGCGGCGATTCCGCGGTCATCATAGAGCCCGGCATTGTTCGAGGCGGTAAAAGCGGTCGGGCCGTTGTCCACGTCAAGCAGCACGGCATCGAACTGGCCGGGGCGTGAACTGAGTGTGACGGCGACGTCATCGATCTCGACCCTCACGCGCGTATCCTTCAGCGGCTGTCCGGCCAGCAATCCGAGCGGGCCACGATTCCACTCGATTACCGCGGGCACCAGCTCGGCCACGACAACCGTCGCGTCCGGTGGGAGGAGATCGAGCGTCGCGCGCAGCGTGAAACCCATACCGAGCCCGCCTATGAGCACGCTAGGCTGCTCCAGCGTCCGCGCCTGTCGGCAGGCGAACGTCGCCAGCGCCTCCTCCGAGCCGTGCATGAGGCTCGACATAAGGCTCTTGCCGTTGGCGAAAATGATGTACTCGTCGCCGCGGCGGATCAGCTTCAGGACGGTACCGTCTCGAGAAAGTGCCTGGCCGAGCAACTCCAACGGTTTCACGAGTGTGATGTTACAGGAGGGGAAGACGTAAGTAAAAATGGACCGCTCACCACCAGGTCCGCCAAAACGACGAGCAGCAACGCGGCAGTTGGCGAATGAAGCCAGCCGCCGCTCAACGATATATCCGCATTCTATTTCAGCGGCCGCCACATCCTGAGAAGTCGTCTTGTGGGAAGTAATCAATCCCGGTGAGGCGCCACTTGCAGAAATTGTATTTGGAACGCCTACGGTTTCGATTATCCCCTTTCACTTGGATGGTTAGTCGGATTACCGGACAAGTGTTCGATTAACATCACGCAAACTGAACCGCTGCCTGGCGGCGCGAGAAGTGGGGAGAGAGAGCCTTCGTCCCGCTAACCCGTCCGGGACGCGAAAGGCGCGGCTCCCGACCGACGCTCCCTTCGCTGCGCTCAAGGCAAGCTGAAGAGAGATCCTTTGGCCGGCAACAAACCAAAGCGACGGGCGAGCAAGATGGATAGGCGACTATTCGCCAAGCACGTTTGCCGGGCACGACATGTCGTGCCCCTACGAAAACCATCGCGGCGGCAAGGTCAAGAGAGATCCTTCGGCGAAGAGAGGTCCCTCGGTCAACCGCCTGCGGCGGATTCCCTCGGGATGACAATGCTGATCGCTCCGCAGAATCATCCGGAGCGCGAAAAGCGCGCATTGTCAGATGACGATCCTTATCGGATCGAAGAGAGACCCTTCGGAAGGCAACACTCCAAAACGCCTTCCTCAGGGTGACGACCCTCGTCGGGTCGTCACATTCCTTCATAATTCGGGCCGCCGCCGCCTTCGGGCGGAACCCACTGGATGATCTGGTAGGGGTCGGCGACGTCACAGGTCTTGCAGTGGACGCAGTTCGCGGCGTTGATCTTCAATTTCGGCGCGCCTTTTTCCGTGACCATCTCATAGACCGCGGCGGGACAGAAATACTGGCAGGGATTCCCGAATTCGCGGACGCAGCGGTCGCCACAAATATTCGGATCGAGCACGACGAGGTGGCACGGCTGATCCTCGTCGTGGCGCGTGCCGGAGTGATAGACGTCGGTGAGGCGATCGAACGTGAGCTTGCCATCGCCCTTAAAGCGCGCTGATTGATCGACAAGGGTCCGCTCGCGATGAAGATTTGCGTACTCCTTGTAGCCCGCTTCGGCGCGCATCGGATCGATGAGGCCGCGGCCGCCGGTGACGAATTGAAAGCCCGCGTGAACCAGCCCCTTCCACAGGCCGCCGTGAAATCCCTGATGGAAATTCCGGACGGCCCATAATTCTTTCTTGAGCCAGCTCTGGTCGATTCTCTTTTGATAAGCGGATAGTTTTCCAGCGGAAGTATCGCCCGCGCAGAGTGCGTCGTAAATCGTTTCAGCAGCGAGCATGCCGCTCTTGATGGCCGTGTGGATGCCTTTCAGGCGCTGCGAATTGAGGAGGCTCGCGGAATCGCCGACGATCAACCCGCCGTCGAAGTGGTTGCGCGGCATCGAATACCAACCGCCGTAGGGGACCGTCTTTGCGCCGTAGCGGACGAGCTTTCCATCGGCCAGAATCCTCTTCACGAAGGGATGGGTCTTGTATTTCTGAAACGCCGCGTGCGGATCGAAAAGCGGATCGTGGTACTCAAGGCTCACGATCATGCCGAGCGAGACGCGATTGTCGCGCAGGCCGTAGATCCAGCCGCCGCCGTAGAGGTCCGAGGTGAGCGGCCAGCCGAGCGTGTGCGCCACGTAGCCGGCGTCGATGCGGCCGGGCTGCACGTCCCACAATTCCTTGATGCCGATGCCGTACACCTGGGGATTGAGGCCGTCGAGTTTGAGGCGCGTGACGAGATCTTTTGTGAGCGAGCCGCGCGGGCCTTCGGCCAGCACCGTGACTTTCGCGCGCAGTTCGTAGCCGGGCGTGAAGTTGTCCTTCGGCTTGCCGCTCTTGTCCACGCCCTTGTCTTCGGTGAGGACGCCGGCAATGCCGTTTTTTTCGTAGAGGAGTTCCCTGCCCGCGAACTGCGTGAAAACGTTGATGCCTTTCTTCTCGACGAGGCCGCCGAGCCATTTGACGAGCTTATTGAGCGAAATGATGTAGTTGCCGTGGTTCGCGAGCGGCGGAGGCGTGATCGGAAGCTTGAACGAGCCTTTCTCGGTGAAGTAGTAGGCGGCGTCGCCGGTGACGGGCGTATCGAGCGGCGCGGATTTCTCGAAGTCGGGGACAAGCTCGCGCAGCGCACGCGGGTCCATGATCGCGCCGGAGAGCTGATGAGCGCCGATCTCGCGGGCTTTTTCGAGGACGTAGATATTCTCGGCGGAAAGCGCGGGAGATTTTTTCGCGGCGGTGTGCTGCTCGATCAGGTTCGCGAGGTGCAGCGCGCAGGAAAGTCCCGCCGGGCCCGCACCGATGATCAGAACATCCGCTTCGAGTTTTTCGCGCTCAATGGCCACAGTCGAATCTTAGCAGAAGAGGGGAGATTCACCGCTGAGACGCAGAGGACGCAGAGAAAATCCGGAGCGCCGTTGCCGGACGGCGAGTTGACGCCAAGAATCTTCGCCGGGCACGGTGTACCGTGCCCCTACGGGAAAAGGCAAAAGCACGCCGTTGCACCCGAGCACCTGCGCGGCACAATCCGCCGCGGCGGATGACCCCACGAGCAAGAAACACGAAACGCGAGGCGCTAAACGGCGCCGGCGGGGTCTGCCGGGCGGTTAGCGCCTCGTGGTGGTTCGGGTGAAACCTGAATCAAGCCGCATTGTCCAGAACCAACAGCCCTGTTGCGGTGTTGGAGACAGCGATGTGGTAGCTGCTGTGGACTTTCGTGACTTTGCCGGATAGGGCGCCGCGCATGGCCAGCCAGAGAATGAACTCCGCGCCCTGCGCTCCCGCTTCGCGGACCAGTTCGTGAATCGAGTAACGGGTCAGGATTTCCGGCTCGTTCACGATCTTGTCCAGGCACATCAGATCGAACTTCTTGTTGATGAAGCCGGCGCGTTCCCCATCGAGCTGGTGGGACATGCCACCTGTGCCCAACACGACTACTTTCAAATCCTTGGGATAGGACTCGATGGCGCAGCCGATTGCCTGACCGAGCTTGAAGCAGCGCAGCGGTGAAGGCAAGGGGTGCTGCACGGTATTGATGCACACCGGAATCGTCCGGACGCCGCCATAGGAATTCCCCGGCCAGAACAGCGACATGGGCACGGTGAAGCCGTGATCTACCAACATTTCCTGGCAAGTGGTGACGTCGAACTCGTCGTGCACGAGAGACTCGATGATGTGCCAGGAGAGCTCTTGATCGCCCCGGAAGGGCGGAGTCTTGGGTATCCCCCAGCCCTCGTCGGCATTTTCGTATTGGGCGGCTGCACCGACGGCGAACGTGGGCATCTTGTCGAGGAAGAAATTCAGGCCGTGGTCGTTGTAGATCACGACGGCCACATCGGGCTTCGCCTTTTCCAGCCACGCGCGCGCCGGCGGATATCCAGCGAAGAACGGCTTCCAGTACGGATCATTGAGAAGCTCTTTTTCCCTGGGAACCGCATTCCCGATTGCGGGGATATGCGAAGTCGTAAGCCCACCGACGATGCGTGCCATATTCACTCTCCTTGAGCCTTGAGCCTCTTTCTGAATTCTTCCAAGGTCATGCCGGTTTGCTGCGCACCCACGTCCTGCACGGAGAGGCCGAAGATCCCGGCGAATTTGGCGAGGTAGTAGATGCAGCCGCCCGCATGGACCATGGCCAGGACGTTGCGCTCTTTGATCGCCTTGCGCTGCTCGTCGTTGAGGCCGAACTTGGTGCAATAAGCGTCTTCGTCTTGCTTGAATTCCCGGCGGTTCTCGGCCGTGTTGAAGGAGAAGCACATCTTGTTGAGGGCATACCCCTTCATGGCGGCGCGCCCATCGAACATGTACGTTCCCGGAATCTGCAATTCGACTTCGGTCGCGTGGGTCGTAGTCATGCTGTAACTCCTGCGAGCTCCGATTATTCGCTTTCGAGCGGCATACCCTGGCGGAAGTCATAACCCAAGATTCGCCGCCGAGCAAGATACACCCATCGAAGGTTTAGGTGCGGTGAGCAATGTCACTAATTCGCGTGACGCGGGTCACCGCGCCGAAGGGTGGAGAGACAAAACCTTTCATTGGAGAGAGTTACGGAAAGACGATTCCAGCAGATTCGAGGCGGATAGGGGTGCGAAACGACTTCAGCTGTACGGGCTGGATCGAGCCAAGCATCGGCGCCGGGCGTAGCAGTCCAACACCCCTACGAACTGAACCGCTTGGGCAGCGGGCACGGTCCCGAAGCGTCGGGACCGTGCCACTGAAAAGAATACAGCGAGACGGCGGGTGACGCTGAAAAACACAAGACGCCCGCCTTCCCGACATAAGGCGTCGGGACGCAAAAAGCGCGAAAGGCGGCCGCTACGAAGGCTCCACCAAAGGCCGACCGCTACTTAGACGAGAGCGAGACGCAGGAAGCTTCGTAGCTGCCGGAGCCCATAGCGCCTTCGGGGAAAATGCCGTGCTCGGAAATCCACTCGAAGGATTTCTCGAAGACTTCCTTGGTGTACGGCTCGAAGACGAGGCGCTCGCCGGGGCCCCAGCGGCGCGTGTCCATCACATTGTGGAAGCGCACGGGGAATTCCTTCTTGTAGTAGTGCGTGTAGAGATCGGGACGCAGATCGATATCGCGCTGCGCGTTGCGCAGGGCGCGAAAATATTTGCGGACGTCGTCCATATCCGGATCGCGCGTGATCAGCGAGGCCATCATGAAGGTGGTGTCGATGATTTTGCGGAAGCCGAGCTGCTCGAGGAAATAGTACGGGCCGCTGAAAAGAGACGCGGCCGGAACTTTGCGGTCTATCAGGAGTTCCATGCGGCTGAAAAGCATCCCGTCAGCAAACGAGAGCTTGATATCCGCGGGCTTCAAATATTGTTCGAGCGACTGAATGGCCGAATAGTGGCTGCCGGACTGGTAGCCGACGGAGATGGGCACGCCCGCGAGTTGCGCGGGATCGTGAATGGGAGATTCGGGCGGCACGAAAATCCCTGCGGGCGCGACGGAGTAGGCGTCAGCATAGAGCTTTCCGTGGCCGACGGAGGCCGAAACGTTCACGGTCCAGTGGCAGGCGCAGCCGATGTCGGAGCCGCGGCCTTTTTCGAACGTCTGAAACGCGCCGACTTTGTCGCCGAGATTGTGGTTGCGGGCTTCGGCGGAGGAGAGGGCTTCGCGAAATTCGTAGTCCAGCCCTTCCGCGGCGAAATAGCCCTTCTCTTCGGCAACCCATTCATGGAGCCGCATGTGCGGCGCGATCACAAACTTGGCCATTGCTCCCCCCGCAGGATGCTTTAAGCACCAAACCCAAATGCGCCATTCTAGTACAACGAATCGGCGGTCCGCATCAATTTGCCGAGGCGACAACGCGTTGGCGGGAGCGGACACGTAAGATATACTTGGCGGCCTGCGCACTACGCGCGGGTTCGTCTTTTTTTCGGCACACGATGTGCGGGTGAGATCCAGCGACATACATTCAGGCAAGAGGCGGACTGTCCGCGGCTGCGACGGTGCACGGACAACGCCTGGAAGAGAACGGACCCATTCCTACGGCTCGAAAAGGTAACCAGAATATCGCGGTGATCGGCGGATCGGCCGCCGGACTATTTGCGGCGTCGCTGCTCGCGCGCCGAGGCGCCGGGGTGCGCGTGTTCGAGAGGATCGAGACGCTCGAACCCGCGGCGCGGACGCTGATCGTGACGCACCGCATGCGGGAACTTCTGGGCCGGGCGGCGGAAGGCAGCATCGTCAACGAGATTCGCCGCTTCGAACTCTTCACCGACGGCCGCGCGGCGACGATTGCGCTCGATCATCCCGACCTGATCATCGAGCGGCGCGCTTTGATTCAAAACCTTGCGGCCGAGGCGCAGCGCGCGGGCGCGAAGTTGGAGCTGGGGCGGCGCTTTCACGCGATGCACGCCAACGGGAAGGGGCCTAGTGGGAAGGGGCCTCGTGGGAAGGGGCCTCACGAGCAGGCGCTGACAGTCGAAGTGGAGCGGTGCGCCGACGGAAGCCGCGAAGAAGTTCACGCCGACGCGATTATCGGCGGCGACGGAGCGGCGAGCCGAGTGGCGCGGGCCGCCGGATGGGCGCCGCTCGAAACGGTGCCGCTCATGCAGGCGATTGTCCCGCTGCCGAAGGACATGCCAGCCGACACGGTGCGCGTGTGGTTCGTCCCGCAGGACACGCCCTACTTTTACTGGTTGATTCCGGAATCGGCCACGCGCGGCGCGCTCGGCGTGATCGGCGAATCAGGCGCGGAGACGCGGCACCACTTGGAACGATTCCTCGAAAAGCGGAAGCTCGACCCGATCGAATTTCAGGGAGCGCGCATTCCCGTTTACAAACGCTGGATTCCCGTGCGCCGGGCGGTGGGCGGCGGATCGGTGTATCTGGTGGGAGACGCAGCCGCGCAGGTGAAAGTGTCCACGGTGGGCGGAATCGTGACGGGTTTTCGCGGCGCGCTGGGAGTGGCGGAAGCAATTTTGAATGGAGGCGCGAGCCGCGAGCTGCGGACGCTGCGCCGCGAGCTCGATTTTCATCTGCTGCTGCGCCGGTCGCTGCACCGCTTCCAGCAATCGGACTACAGCCGCCTCGTGGACCTGCTGAACGACCCGGCCAAGAAATCTCTCGGCGAATATTCGCGCGATGAGGCGTGGAAGATGCTCTGGCGGGTCTGCCTGCGCCAGCCGCGTCTGGTGCTGCTCGGGCTGCGCGGGTTGCTGATGCGAAGCAAATCGATAGACAAGACTCGCGCGTAGCGAGCTCTCCATGGCACGGCGACATTCCTTCCGAATCACAGCGCTAATCGTTCTGGCGGTGGTGTGCGCGGGCGGGACGATTGCGTTTCGCGGGGCGGGCCGATGGCTGATACGAGAGGACACGCTGGGCGCGGCAGACGTGATCGTGGTTCTCAGCGGAAGCATGCCGTGGCGCGCAGAAGAGGGGGCCCTGCTTTTTCGATTGGGGTATGCGCGTGAAGTCTGGGTGAGCCGGCCCGAGGGCCCGGCGACGGAGCTTGCGGCGATGGGCATCCGTTACGAGGGCGAAGAGGATTACAGCCGCGATATCCTGGTACACGAGGGCGTCCCCGAAGCGAATGTGCGGATTCTTCCGGACGCGATCATCAACACCGAGCAGGAAGTGGACGAAGTCGCGAGCGAGATGCGCCGGGAGGGAATGGCCCGAGTGATCATCGTGACGTCGCCGCAGCACACGCGGCGCGTCCGGACGTTATGGCGCAAACTGGTTGGAGAAAATCCGGAGGCAATCGTTCGCGGCGCGCCACAGGACCCGTTCGACGCGGGTCACTGGTGGCGTGACACGCGCGACGCATATTCCGTGGTGCGCGAAATGTTGGGGCTGATGAACGCGTGGACAGGGCTGCGCGTGCGGCCTCATTCGGGCTGAGATTAGGAAGGGGCGCAGTCCGCCCGGCGGACGCCCCTACGGACGCGTCGGCAGTGGCACGAGCGAGATGGATAGGCGGCGCGATGCCAAGGATGATCGCCGGGCATCCGCCGCGGCGGGCCGTGCTCGTACGAAGACACGTGGCAATCGGCACAGTTGATGAGTGGGCAGCGCTCCCTTTGGCGACAGCGTAGGGGCGGGTCTGAGACCCGCCCCTACGGACTCGCTTAATCTAGCGACAACCAGTTGCAACGGGGCTAGTGCTCTCCGGCTGCGAACGGAACGGAAGCGGATTCCAGAATCTTCCAGCGATCCCATTCGGATTTCCTGGTCAAGTCGCGCAGGCGGAGCTGCCACTCGATTCCGAGTTCCTCGTTCCGATCGGAGTAGAACGCCTGCCATGAGCCCGGGGTCGCAGCGGAATCCTCCGCGCCCGAGTTTCCGTTTCCATTGTCCGCGCCGCCGACGGGATCGTGGCTGCGGAACTCCGCGAGCTGGGCCGTATCGAGGGGCACGCGAAAAAATACGACATCATCCCGGGCCGGCGCGTTGCGATGGCCGTTGCCGGGAGCGCCCTCCGGCGAAAGGATGAGGTGGCCGCAGAGCTCGAGAGAATTCGGGCGAATGAGCAGTTCCAGGGATGGGGGACGCTCGGCGGAAGGTCCGGGACGCGAGAGGGCGAGATCCCAGAGCGAGAGCGCGTCGCCGCTTCGGGCGGGATCGGGGTAATAGTCGAGCGTGCGCGTCTGCCAGCCGGTGGCCTTACGATCGGGAAGAACTTCCGTGATGATCGCCACGGCATGACTGCGCCAGCGTTCGAGCTTGACGGAGCCCACGAACGCGCCGTACTCGCGGACGTACTTCCGATCCTCTTCGGTCAAGCGCAGGGCATCGCGCCAGAAGCGGTCGCTCAAGCGGAAGGTAAGCGTGAACACCTGTTCGAGAGGAGGGGGCGCCGATTCGCTGAGACGGCGGCGGAATTCCGGGTCGGCCATCTCCTCGAGATTCTGAACCCGCTCGAAGAGCCGGCGGATGGTCCAGGCTTGCTGCCGCAAGACTCGCTGCCAGTGCTGGGCGAGGACGCAAAAGACGAAGACGACGATGACAGCAATGCCCAGTGCCGGCCAGAGAATATCCATCGCACCTTTTCTCCGGACCGACTCCGATGCGTCGCGCCGCATCCCGGATGAGCGGGGATTCTACTCCAAAATGTGCGCTTCGACTACAGCATGCGCGCGCGTGGGGCAAGCCGTTGCGCGGAAGCGGGGGAGCGCATTATGATCGACGCGTGATGAGATCCACGACCGCGATGACCGTGATGCTGACTGCGGCTGCGATATGCGCAATGCCCGCTGCCCGGGCGCAATCCGCGCAGACCAGCGCGCCGGCTGCGGCTGCCGTGGCTGCCAGCAAGTCGTACGAACTCGACATCGATGGAACGAAGCAGTGGATCGATACGAATATCGATCTTCGCGCGGGAGAAAAGCTGCACATCACGGGGACGGGCACGATCACGTACGCCGCGAGCGACCCATCGAAATCAAAGCCTCGGACGACTGGCCCCGACGGACTCGCGCGCGGCTGGGCGGATTTGATTCACCCGTACGCCGTCGCGGACGGCGGGCACAGCGCGCTGATCGGGCGGCTGGGCGCGGGCGATGGCGGACAGCCTTTCCTGGTGGGCGCCGCCGGCGATTATCAAGCGCCCGTGGCAGGTCGGCTTTTTCTCGGAATTAACCAGAGTCTTAAAGATGCCGGAACCGCCACGGGAAGTTTTCACGTGAAGATCGAAGTGACCGATGCGGGGCTGAACACGGCCGCTGCGGCAAGCGCGGGCGGGCCAGCGGAGACGGCGATCACGTCGATCACTCCCGCACTGCTGGAAGAGATTCCGCGGCGGGTCAACGATCCGCAGGGCAATCCCGGCGACATGGTCAATATTTTGATCGTGGGCACGCAGGACCAAGTGGTGCAGGTGTTCACGGCCGCCGGATGGGTGCAGGTGGACAAGTCGGTGCAGGACACACTGGTCACCGGCCTGGTTGCTTCGTTCGAGAAGAAGGATTACCTGACGATGCCGATGAGCACGCTGTATCTCTTCGGCCGGGCGCAGGACTACGGCTTCGCACACGCCGAGCCGGTCAAAGTGGCAATGTCGCGAAACCATCTGCGCGTGTGGAAGTCGCCGTACACGGCGGGCGGGCAGCCCGTGTGGTGCGTCGCCGCCACGCACGACATCGGCTTCGAGCGCGATCAGCGTAACAACGGCTTGACGCACAAGATCGACCCGGCGATCGACGGCGAGCGCGAGTACGTGAACGACACGCTCTCGAGCACGGGGCTCGTGGTCGAGCGCGAGCACGTGACCCCGGCAAGTCCTCTTACCGAAGCAAAAACGGCCACCGGAGGGAGTTTCCACTCCGATGGCCGAATTCTCGTCCTTGTGCTAAAAGCCGGAACGACCTCCAGCAGCAACTAGAAGTCATGTGTGCCTGTTGCGCTCCCCGCTCTGCGGGGCGGCGCACGTATGGCCGTGCAGCGAAGTGCAAACTCCGCCAGCCGCTATTTGGTGGCCGTGGCCCCGGTCACGTCGAACTTGAATAGCGCGGTGCCGGACGGGTAGAGCGCGTCGCGAAACGTGGTGGTCTGTTCATCGCCAGGATCAAGGCTGAGAGTGATCTTGCCCGTGTTCTGGAGCAGGACGCTGTTGTCCGCACCGATGTAGGTGGTCTGGTAGGCGATGTCTTTGTAGCCGTAGGTCTGGGAAAGATTCCGCAGGTCAACCGACCAGACAGCGACCGTGCCTGATGGGTCCTTGTCCATTTTGACGCTGACCCTGCGCAGATCATGGACTGGATCGGCGTTAGCCTGCGCGGCCGCCGAGGCGGCGGCAGACGCAGCGGCGGGCGCAGCGCTTTTCGCGCCACCCTTCGAGTCCATATAAAAGACGACGGCGGCCGCCACTACGACCACGGCGACCAAGATGCCGATCCACATTCCCGCGCCACTTGTTTCCTTTTTAGTTTCAGGCGTCTCAAACATATGAGTATCCTCGCTGTCCGGATGGCTGCGCCGTCCGGCTCTCGCAATCCCTTACTGGAAATGGTCGGATGGCGGGTTCGCCGAATCGCACACTCATTCCCCCTAAGCCGATCCCCTATTGCGCGGAACTTAGCACGATGAGCCTCGCCGGTTCAATACAATCCGCATGTAAGAAACGACTCAGTTTGCCGGGGCTTCGCCGCTCCGGGCTGCGTCGCTGGTGCTTGCCCCGATCCCACGCGCACAGGCAGGAGTGCCTGTGCCACGAAAACCGGCCACGGTGAATGAACGAAACATTTTGGGAAACCCTTCGAGCTGAGTATTATCGAGGCCCCAAGTAGGAATCAAACGCGATCAGCCGTCTGGCGAACAGAGGAGACTTGCATGGCAACGATGAAAGCGGTGCGAATTCACGAATACGGCGGCCCTGAAGTGCTCAAGTACGAAGACGCACCGCGTCCCGAGCCAGGGCCCGGCGAAATTCTGATTCGAGTGCACGCCGCCGGAGTGAACCCGGTCGATCGAGGCGTCCGCTCGGGCTACCTCAAGGAGCGTCTCAAATACGCGCTGCCGATGATTCCGGGCTGGGACGTCTCCGGCGTGGTGGAATCCGCGGGCTCCGGCGCGACGCGGCTGAAGAAAGGCGACGAAGTGTACAGCCGGCCGGATATCGCCCGGAATGGGTCGTACGCCGAGTACATGGTGGTGAAGGAATCGGAAGTGGCGCTCAAGCCGAAATCGATCGACCATGCAACCGCCGCCGCGATTCCTCTCGCCGCGCTGACGGCGTGGCAGGCGCTGTTCGACGCCGGAAAACTTTCCGCGGGCCAGACCGTGCTGATCCACGGCGCGGCGGGCGGCGTGGGCTGCTTCGCGGTGCAGTTCGCGAAGCTGAAGGGCGCGCGGGTGATCGCCACAGCGTCGAAGAAAAACCACGAATTCTTGCGGTCGCTCGGCGCGGATGAAACGATCGATTACAACACGACGAAATTTGAAGAGGTGGTCCATGATGTCGATGTCGTCCTCGACACGATCACGGGCGAAACGGCGGACCGGTCGTACCAGGTAATCAAGAAGGGCGGCATCTACGTTTCGATCCTGATGCCTCCGTCGCCGGAAAAGGCAGCCGCGCATGGAGTGCGATGCGCCCACACGTTCGTCCAGCCGAACGTGGAGCAGTTGAACGAGATCGCGAAGCTGGTCGATTCCGGGAAGCTCAAGGTCGCCATCGAGAAGGTTTTCCCGCTCGCGGAAGCTCGCGCCGCCCAGGAATCCAACGCGACCGGCCACACGCGCGGAAAGATCGTGCTGCGGGTCGTGTAGCTGCAAGGCAGGCCGCGAACCTCAGCTGGGACGCGAAAGATGCGAGCCCCAAGAGAGATCCCTCGGCTCCTCCGCCGCGGCGGGCTCGTCGCATCGTCACTTGCACGCGTGCGCGGGATTCGGATATATACTCGCGCGGTCAGATAAGAGGAAACGCGGCGAACCTGCGGCACGTCACACTAGGACAGAAATCGAACTTCGAATCCGGTTGGGGGGATCTGCATGAATAAGCTCTACTGTTGTTTGGCTCTGTCGCTGTTGATCGGCGGAGCGATGATACCGTCCGCGCAAGCGCAGGACGAGACAACGCCCGCGCCGCCAGCGCAGGGGCAGGCCCCTCCGGCAGCGGGCGCGCCGCCGGCACCGGGACAACCTCCTAGACCGCCCAGCGCGCCGCCCGGATTTGGAGGGGGAGCCGTGGTACAAGGAGAAGTGAAGAATTACAAGCCGGTGACGCAGGACATGCTGCTGAATCCGAGTCCGGACGACTGGCTGATGTACAGCCGCACGTACGACGCGTGGCGCTACAGCCCTCTCAAGCAGATCAACAAGAAGAACGTGGGCCAGCTTCGCATGGCGTGGACCCGCGGTTTGGGCGCGGGCATCACCGAAACGATCCCCCTCGTTCATGACGGCGTGATGTACACCATCGCACCCGGCGGATCGGTGCAAGCCATCGACGCCACGAACGGCGACTTAATCTGGGAGTACAAGCGGCAGTTCAAGAACCCTCAGGTGGGCGGGCAGGAGCGGACGAAGGCGCTCGCGATCTATGAGGACATGATCTACGACACGTCGCCAGACGGCTTCGTCGTCGCGCTCGACGCCCGCACGGGCAAGGTCCGCTGGGAAACGTTCAAGACCGATTCGCAGAATACGTCCGGCGCGATCGTGGTCGAAGGCAAGGTCATTTCGGGAGGCACCTGCGGGAAGGGCCGCGAGAGCTGCTTCATCGAAGCGATGAACGCGGAAACCGGGAAGGAAGTCTGGAAGTTCTACAACGTCGCGGGACCGGACGACCCGGGCTATGCGTCCTGGGGCGGTGTGGACAATAAGGACTTCACCGCCTCGACGTGGGGACTGCCGGGAAACTACGATCCGGTCCGCAAGACCCTTTATTGGGGCATTGCGAATCCGTCGCCCTACGAGCGCCTGGCGCGGCACGGCGGCGATCCGGACGGCACGTCGCGGACCGCGCCGGCCGATCTTTACAGCAATTGCACGGTGGCGCTCGATCCCGAGACGGGCAAGCTCAAGTGGTATTACCAGCACCTGCCGGCCGACGATTGGGACACGGATCACACGCACGAGCGCACTCTCGTGACCACGACGTTCAACCCCGATCCCAAATCGGTGAAGTGGTACAACACCGAAGTTCCGCGCGGATCGAAGCATGACGTGTCTGCGATGGTGGGCGAGAGCGGCATCATGTTCGTGAACGACCGCAACGACGGCACGTTTCTCTGGGCCGAGCCGATCCCGTTCGACGCGCCCAATCTGGCGATCTCGAATATCGACGGGAAAACCGGTAAGACCACGATCAATTGGGACGTGGTGATGAAGAAGCCCGGCGACCATCATGTGATCTGCTACTGGAACGGGCGGAGCTACTGGCAGACGGCGTACGATCCCGAGACGAATTCGCTCTACACAGGATACGTAGACAACTGCCTCGACATGACCGCCAATGGTCTGAGCGGATTCAGGAAGGGCATCCTGCGCGAAGGCTCCGATCCGAACGGAATCGGGGGTCTCGCGAAGATCAATCTTTCCACAGGGCAGATGACGCGCTTCGACGTTCAAAAGGCGCCCAGCACGGGCAGTTTGCTCGCCACTGCTGGAGGCCTGATCTTCCACGGGGACATCAACCGGAGATTCCGCGCGTTCGACGCCGCGACGGGGCAGAAGCTCTGGGAGTCGATCCTGGGCGGGCCGATTTCGGTGAGCACGATCACGTACGCGGTGAACGGCAAGCAGTACGTCGCGGTGATCACGGGAGACAATCTGGCGCAGCCGGTGCTCAGCCGGCAGAGCGGCGTCCCGCTGACCACGGGGCACAACGCGGTATACGTCTTCGCGCTGCCGTAGAAGACCACACTCCAAAACAAAACCGCAGCCTTTCCCCGTCCGGGGGAACGGCCGCGGCTGAAATCAGAGCGGCTGGCCCTGCTATTTGCTAGGGGCCGTGGTCTTTGAAGCGAGGCCGAACAACTTCATCGCATTTTCCTTCAGGATCAGCGGGCGCACCTCGTCCTTGAAAGCCGCCTTTGCAAAATCCGCCAGCCACCGGTCGGGTGTGATCAGCGGATAGTCCGATCCAAAAAGCACCTTATTCTTGAGGAGCCAGTTGGCGTACTGGATGAGATTGGCCGAGAAGTATTTCGGAGACCATCCCGACAGATCGATGTAAACCTCGGGCTTGTGCAGGCAGACGGAAATCGCTTCGTCCTGCCACGGAAAGGACGGGTGGGCCATGATGATCGGCATATTCGGGAAATCGACAGCCACGTCGTCGATGTACATCGGATTGCCGTATTTCAGCCGAATCCCGCCTCCACCGGGCATTCCCGTGCCCATGCCGCTGTGGCCCGTGTGGAAGAGCACCGGCAGTTGCGCTTCCGCGAATACTTCGTAGAGCGGATAGGCGAGCCGGTCGTTCGGGAAAAATCCCTGGATCGGCGGGTGCAGCTTCAGCCCGCGCACCAAGCCGGTCGCAAGCAGCCGCTTCGCCTCGCGCACGCCTTCGGCGCCGCGCGTGGGATCGATGCTGATGAAAGCCATCATGATGTCGGAATTCTGCGATGCAAATTCCAGCACGGTGTCGTTAGAAACCTGCGGCCTGCCTGAAATGCGTTCGTCAACCGTGAAGACCACGCAGCCGATATTCCGGGAACGGTAGTATTCCGCCATTCCCTGGCGTCCCCGAGGCGCACCTTCGCCGAAGTATTTCTTCGCGGCTTCGTCCGCGGCAGTTCCCTCCCCTTCATGCTCGATATGCACGTGCACGTCGATCGCGGTCAGGCGATCCACATCCATGCGCTTTTCATTCCCCATTCATGGCCCCCATTTTGATTTGGATCGTTCGCGCGATCGATGCAGGCGCGGGTGAGATTATCCGGTTTTTCGGGGCATTCCTCAACTGGTTCGCGGATGCGGCGCGGATGGGAACCGGCGGAGCAATCTACGCGGATTTTGCGGAAGGCGCCCGGGCTTCCCACGCGTTGCTCAGGCGGCGGATCGTCTCGCGGAGGCGGACCGCGAGGTCCACGACGGTTTGCAGCCTCTGCGTATCGACGGCGGCGAGCCGCTCACGGTGTCCCAGGAGGAGTTCGGCATTGCCCAGGATGCCCGTGAGCGGGTTATTGATCTCGTGACGGAAGATCGAGCCGAGGTCTCCAGGCAATTCGGCCCAGGGCGGTCCGAGCACGGATTCGGACATTTCCGCCCACCGCAATCTCCGCTGGATGAGCGCGGCAGCGAGCGGGACGAAATCCCCGACGCGTGCCACGAAGTCCACTCCGCCGCCGGCGACATGCCGCGCGATATCGCCTTGCCGCTCCGGAGGAGCCAAGAGAACGACGGGCGCAATATCGACGAGCTTGCGCAAGGAGTCGGCGAGCGGCGCACCGGCCAGGAGTTCGTAATCGAGGAGAATCGCCGCAGGAGTCGCGTGGCTCGAGAGCAGGCGCAACTGGAGGAGGCTGGAAGCAACCTTGACGGATCCCGCACCCGCGAGACGTTCGAGTTCGCGGGCCAGACGCTGGGCAACTGCCGGGTCGGCGCAGCCCACGAGCGCTCTGGGCTCGGCATGAATCACGGCTGTTCTTGCAATGGCGTCCATCGCTCAATTCCCTGCTTCCGCGTTGCGATTCTTGACCGCGACGAGGGACTCCGAGATAGCGCCCTCCCTGAGACTTTTTTCGAGGAGGCGATTGACGGCGAGCTTGAGTTCCTGTTCTCGTTCAGAATGATTAGTGACACTCGGTAGAGTGTCGCTATGCAAATACGAAGGGGAAGGATACCCA
>Ga0209415_10003810_pt1 | contig 27931 bp, 25 predicted proteins | sample PeaSoiSIISIP2007_FD_187696 | JGI IMG/M metagenome (GOLD analysis project Ga0209415, IMG submission 187696) | Peat soil microbial communities from Weissenstadt, Germany - SII-SIP-2007 (SPAdes) (version 2) | ecosystem: Environmental > Terrestrial > Soil > Wetlands > Peat | place: Germany... | reverse complement strand
TCCGGCGTCAAGCGGAAGTTCTCCCTTAAAGGATAGTAGGAACCAACTTTGGCAAATACTTGTTCCAATTGGGTTCCCAGCGACGCTCCCCGGCGAGCCACCATCTCGCAGCACAGCAAGCCGGCGAGCACGCCGTCTTTCTCCGGAACGTGTTTGCGGATGGAGAGGCCGGCGCTTTCTTCGCCACCGATCAGAATCTTGTCCTGCTTGATCAGTTCGCCAATGTATTTAAAGCCGACTGGGGTTTCGTGGAGCTCGATGCCGTGTTTTTCGGCCAGCGCGTTAATCAGGTTGGTGGTAGCAACGGATTTGCCGACTCCGTTTTTCCAGCCGCGGGTTTCAACCAGGTAATCAAAGAGCAGCGCGATGATGTAGTTGGGCTGCAGGAACGTGCCATCCTCGTCGACAATCCCAAAGCGATCGGCGTCGCCATCGGTCGCGATGCCAATCGCCGCGCCGGTTTCGCGCATCTTGTGACGCAAGTCCTCGAGCAGGTGATCGTCGGGTTCCGGCGCGTGCCCTCCGAAGAGCACATCGCGGACGTCATGGACCGTACCCACGACTACGCCCGCCTCGCGCAGAAGCGCGTCCGAATAACCGCGGGCAGAACCCCACATGGGATCGAAGGCAATCTTGACGCCAGACTTCTTGATCACGTCAAGGTCAACAATTTCCCGCAGCCGCGAGAGATACATGCGTCGCGGGTCGATGGATTGCTGCTCGGCTATTGCCGCGTGCGGCCCTTGCGGATTCGCGTCAAAGGCTGTAATCGCGGCCTCGATGGCTTGGGTAACTTCGGGAAGCGCGGGCGCGCCATCGGGCGTCGAGAACTTGATGCCGTTATATTCCGGGGGATTGTGCGAAGCCGTAAAGTTGATGGCGCCGTCGGCCTTGGACTGGATCACAGCGTAGGAAATGGTGGGCGTAGGCGCAGGCTCCGCGATGACCAGAGGCGTAATGCCGTAGCTGCACAAAATGCCGGCAGCTGTGGCGCAGAAGGTCTCGCCGAGAAACCGCGGATCGCGGCCAACAATGACTTTCGCCCGGTCCGGTTTCTGCGACGACACGTAGCGCGCGATGCCGTGCATGGCGCGGTGCACATTCGCAAACGTGAACTCTTCGGCCATCACGGCCCGCCATCCCGACGTCCCAAACTTGATTTGCGTTGCCATCAGCTGCCCTCGTATGCTTCCAGTGAAACCTTCGACCTACGATTTTATATGACCGACAAAAGGCTGGTTCTTACCACTTGCGGTTCGCTCGAAGAAGCCCGAAGCATCGCCCAGACGCTGGTGGAGCGGCAACTGGCAGCCTGCGTCAATATTGTTCCCCAGATTGAATCGGTATTTCGCTGGCACGGCGAGGTTGAGACGTCAGCCGAGTGGCTGCTCATAATCAAGACCACCGCCGACGCCTTCGATCGTCTGCGCGAGGCTTTGAATGAGCTGCATTCCTACGAACTGCCGGAGTGCATCGCGATTGCCATCGAAGATGGCAGCGGGGCGTATCTGGAGTGGATTGGAGAATCCGTGCGGTGAAACAGTTGTCAGTTATCAGTTATCAGTTTTCAGTTAAACAGTCTCGTACTGACAACTGATAGCTGATGGCTGACAGCTAGATTGCGGCCAGCGCCTGCTCCAGATCAGCGAGAATGTCGTCCACATCCTCGATGCCCACCGAGATGCGAACCAAGCCGTCGGTGATGCCGATTTTGCGCCGTCCTTCTTCGCCGACAGCGGCGTGTGTCATGGTGGCGGGATGTGAAATCAGGGTCTCGACTCCGCCCAGAGACTCGGCCAGCGAACAGACCCTCACCTTGCGCAGCATCTTGTTGGCATTCGCGAGCGATCCGGTTTCAAAGGCGATCATCGATCCGAAGCCGGACATCTGGCGCTTGGCCAGTTCATGCTGTGGATGATCGGGCAGACCGGGATAAAACACCTTCTGCACTTTTTTGTGTTTCGAGAGATAGACTGCGACTTTGCGGCCGTTGCAGTCGTGCTGCAACATGCGCACCGCCAAAGTCTTGACCCCGCGCAGGATCAGCCAACACTCGAAGGGTGACAGGATCGCTCCCGCGGCTTTCTGAAGAAACGCAAGTTTCTCGGCCTGTTCGCGTTTGGTGCAGACAACGACACCTCCAAGCCCGTCGCTGTGTCCGTTAAGAAATTTCGTGGTGGAGTGGACAACCAGATCGGCGCCGAACTCAATCGGACGCTGGAAATACGGCGACATGAACGTGTTGTCCACAACCACTTCCGCGCCGTGCTGGTGGCTGAGTTCGCTGATCGCGCGCAGGTCGCAAAGTTCCATCAGCGGGTTCGTCGGCGTCTCCAGGAAAACCAGGCGCGTGTTCTTCTGGAAGGCGCGCTCGACCGCTTTGAGATCGGAAGTGTTGACATAGGTGAACGTCAATCCGAAGTTCGCGAGCACCTGGTTGAACAGACGCGGCGTCCCTCCGTAAAGATTGTGTCCGGCAACGATGTGGTCTCCAGCCTTGAGCATGGTCGCAACGGCGTTGATGGCGGCCATTCCGCTGGCAAAGACCTTCGCGGCGACTCCGGCTTCGAGCGCGGAGAGATTGGTTTCGAGGCGATCGCGGGTGGGATTGGAGACGCGCGAATATTCGTAGCCTTTGTGTTTCCCGATCTCTTCCTGAACGTAAGTGGAGGAAGCGTAGATGGGGACGTTGACCGCGCCTGTGGCTGGTTCGGGTTCTTGTCCGGCGTGAATGGCGCGAGTGGCGAAACCTTGTCTTGCGGGAGCTGGTTTTGCGGAAGGTTGTTTGGCGGTCGTTTGTTTGGCGTTCAACGAAATGAGTCCTCGGAAATGAATCGTCTGGAGAAGAGATTTTTTCCAAACGGGAGAGATATTACTACTTAGTTATCCTACCCCCCCTCCCCCGATCTAATAAACTCAAAGATTTAGCGGTGTTCCGGCGCTGAGTCTTTGAGGAATAAGGACTTACCCGTAAAGTATTTCGGAATCAACGACTTAGAGCATTCTTGTTCCACTTTGGTACTTTCCGGTTGCAGCCTGCTGGGGACCGGTACGACAAAGCAAATCTTCAGCCGCTCGAACTTCTATTCTAGCAGGCGATGTCAAGAAGGCTGTTCGGGTTTCTGGACCATCGGAAGAGGACTGGCAGTCCGAAGATCTTTTCACCTGTTTTGGGGGTTTTGAGTGTTAACGAAAAGCCGCCCAGACATCGGGCGGCCTGCTGTTAGTTGCGACGTGATGCGTGGGAGCAGCCAGGCTACTTCATGCTGCTCAGCTTCGACAGCTCGGCGATGGTCGCCTTGTCGTCATAGACCCCGGCGGAAACCACGTAGGGGGTTCCTTTGGCACCCAAGCTATAAGTGAGCTTGCGGGAGCCCTCCTTCTCGCCAGGCTTCGGCCACCAATACTCAGACCAGACGCCGGAGGGCTTCTTTGCTGCATCGCAAAAGTCTTTCTGGAACAATCCCTTCCCCCTAGTGTCCTTCATCGTCATGAAGTCTTGGCCTACCCGCTCCGGACTGATTGGCTGAGCCGCTATGACCTTCTTGTCGCAGTTCTGGATAAAGATATATGTGTCTGCCCATACCCACGGGCTCTGCTTCTGCTGAAACTGTGCCACGTCTCCCGCCTTCGATAGAGTGCTGGCCGCTTCCCTTACTTTGGCGACGACCTCCTGAGCGGTTGCATGGTCCTGCCCAACGGCTACAGTGCACAGGACAACGCTGGCGAGAGCCACCGCCGCACCGGTGAAAATCTTGCTACGTTTCATTGGATACCTCCTTCGTAATTGAAAAAACGGCACCCAGTCTACACCCTTCTCTTCCGTTCGCAACATTGCGGAATGATTTTCGTTGGAGTCAGGGGCGCATCTTCGACAGGCCGGAATCACTGTGCGAGGCGATTGCTGTTGAAATATCGCGATTATACTCACTGACCCAGCGACGGGGGTTTTAGGTGCTATCGCCTGTTACCAGCGACTATGGCGACCTGGGAGAAAAAGTGAGTGTTCCCAAGCCAATCAGGTCCTCTGCCTCTCTCATCGTGTGAACGATTTGAAAGTCCGAGCGCTTCCCGTCAATCAGAATACTGTACATTCGATTCATCCCATAAATCGCCGGCCGCGGTGCGATGGCGACGCGAAGCTTCATTGAGGGAACGGCAGGTTTTTTTTGCGCAACGGCACGTACGTACCCCGAAGATACTGTGAACTGAGTTACCGCAGAATAGTCAAAAATTCCAAACTGGGCACCTTCATGAGCAAGAAACCTTCGTACTGTCGCGTCGGCATTAGACATTATCTCGTCGGTAATGATCCCAAATGGGGAGACCCGCAGCACACGATGGCGCGAGTCAAAATCAATCGAAAAGCCGGATCCTACCGGTGTATCGCTCAATTCTCACCCCTGTTTTGCAGACGAGAATACCACGCCTCGACTGGCGAGAAATCGCGATTACGCTCATTTATCTGGATCAGGTCGGGATTTTGAGCTTTGGTTGGGCGCGAAGGGCACCAAAAAGTCACAGGCTCTCAGGATGACACTCCGGCGTGGCTAGAGCAGTTCCCGAGTATAGTTTGCGGCTCTCAGTCGTCCCTACGGGACTCGCTCTGAATGCCGCAAATGTTCCCGGCGCTAAAGCGCCGGGCTATTTTCAGTTGTCCCTTCGGGACAAATTTCTCCCTTTTACACCATTTCGGGAACTGCTCTAAATTCCACCTTCAAAAATCTTCTTCGACAAATACCGTTCGGCCGAGTCAGGAATCAGCGTGACCACGCGCTTCCCTGCCCCGATGCGCTTGGCAATTTGCACCGCCGCATACACATTGGCGCCTGAGCTCGAGCCTCCGAGGACGCCTTCGCGGGCGGCGAGTTCTTTGACCATGCCGAACGCCTGCTCGTCGGTCACCATCATGATTTCGCTGCAAACCGAGCTATCGAAATTCTTGGGGATGAAGCTTGATCCGATCCCTTCCACTTTGTGCGGACCAGGTTTTCCTCCGCCGAGCACCGACCCTTCCGTTTCCACCACAACCGTATACACATTCGGCAGGCGCTCTCTGAGAAATCGAGCAATTCCAGTGAAAGTTCCCGCCGTGCCGCTGCCCACGGTGATGGCGTCAATCCTTCCTTCCATTTGTTCAAAGATTTCGCGGGCGGTCGTTTCGTAGTGGTAGTCGGGGTTGGCGGGGTTCTCAAACTGCGCGGCCATGAAGGCCGAAGGGTCGGTGGCCAGCAGGTCGTTGGCGCGATTGATCGCGCCTTGCATACCCTCGGCCTCCGGGGTGCGGGTCACCTCGGCGCCGAGGGCCCGCATGATAATGACCTTTTCTTCCGAAAATTTCTCAGGAACGAACAGCCGGACTTTGTAGCCGCGGCTCACGCCGATCAGGGCCAGGCCGATGCCGGTATTTCCGGCGGTGGCTTCGATGACGGTGCCGCCCGGCTTCAGCTTGCCTTCGCGTTCGGCGCGCGCGATCAGGCCAATCGCGGCGCGGTCTTTCACGCTGCCGCCGGGGTTCAGGTATTCGAGTTTGGCGAAAATGTCGGCGGCTCCCGGAGGGGCTAGCCTTTTCAATTGCAACATCGGCGTTTCGCCGACCAGCTTGGAGATGTCGTCGCTGACGCGCAGGCGGGAGTTTACGGTCGTGATCGGCACACTACAGAGTAAGGAACGGGCGGGGGAAGCGTCAATGCGGCGATTTTGTAATTTTGCAATTTGGTAATATCGCAATCTGGCTTTGAAGTTACAAAATTACCCGATTACCAAATTACAAAATCCGGCCTACTGTCCCCCCGAAGCGGGCTCGCTTCCGGCGTAATAGCCGCTTTTCGTGCGGACCGTAAGTTTGCCGTAGTTGTGTGAACGGGCGTCCACTTTCACTTGACGATAGCCACCCTGGTTTTTCGGCGTCGTCGGTTTGTAACCAATGGTGTACTGGGTGCGGATATCGTGCGCCACGGTACGGCTGATGGCGTCAACTTCGTCCAGCGTCTTGGGGAAGAACGCGAGACCGCCGGTTCGCTCCGACATGATTTGCAGCGCGCGTCGGGCGTGCTTCGGATGCTCTTCGCCCTCGAGAATGCCGATCGAGTAAATGGTTGGTCCACCGTCGGCTTGCAGGCGCCGCACCGCCTGCTCGAGAGTCTCGGCGCTCTCGTTGTCCTCTCCGTCGGTCACTACAAAAACGACTTTCTTTTCGAGTTTGCCTTCTTTTTTCAAGTGGTCGGCTGAGGCCACGACCGCATCGTAGAGCGCCGTTCCGCCACGAGCCTCGATTTTCTCCAGCCCCTCTTTCAGCTTGTTGATGTTGGAGGTGAAATCCTGGTCGAGGTAGTACTCGTCGTTAAAGTTCACGATGAACACTTCATCATTTGGGTTGGAAGACCGCACCAGATTCAAGGCGGCTGCATTCACCTTTTGCCGCTTCTCGCGCATAGAGCCAGAGTTGTCGACCACGATGCCCATGGCGACCGGGATGTCTTCGTGGCGGAACGAGGTGATGGTCTGGGGATGTCCATCCTCAAACACGTTGAAATCGCCCTTATCGAGGGTGGTAACGATGTGTTGCTTATCGTCGACGACCGTGGCATGCAGCACCACTTCTTCGACTTGCTTGCGGAAAACAAAGACGCCGCTCTGAGTGACATCCGGATTCTGATCGGCGCTGGCCGCTGGCGCCTGGGAACTCGCAGCCGGAGCGGACTGGTCTGCGCTTCCCGCCTTGGTTTGAGAGTTTGCCAGGAACAGCGCCGTCAGCAGGAAGAAAATCAGCAGGGGAATATTATTCCGTCGGCGCATAGTAACCCGTCTTGGCGTAGACCTTGAGCGGCGGCAATCCTTTTGGCGGTAACAGCTTCACTTTTATTTTACGCCATTTGCCATCGCGCACTGGATTCTTTGGACGGTATCCGATGACATATTGGTTGCGCAACTCGATACCAATTTTTGTGGAAACGTCCGCCAAGTCGTTCGGGTTATCAATGGTAAAGGCCCGGCCACCCGTCAGTTCCGTGACATCACTGAGCAAGGTGGGGCCGAGCCGCTCTTCCTCGGTCGGGAAATAATGATCGTAGATGCCGATGGCGTAGATCAGAACGTCGGCCTCTTTGACCATGGAGCGGATTTCGCCTTCGGTATAGCGGCTATGGTTGTCGCCGCCATCGGAGATGATCAGCAACGCCTTCTTCGGATACTTGGCCTGGCGCATTTTGGTGACGCCCAGATAAATAGCGTCCAGCAGCGCGGTTCGGCCCCGGGGGACGGTGTAGACCAGCCTACCCTGAATGTCATCCACCGAACTGGTGAAATCGGCGATTTCCTCCGGCTTGTCGGCGAAGGTGATCATGAAGAACTCGTCCTGCGGGTTGGCCGTCTTGAAGAACTCAACCACCGCCTCGCGGGCGCGCTCGATCTTGCTGCTCATGCTGCCGCTCATGTCAAAGATCACGCCTATCGAAACCGGAGCGTCTTCGCTGGAGAAGGTCTTGATCTCCTGCTGATCCTTGCCTTCGAAAAGGTTGAAGTTCTCGCGGTCGAGACCGGTTACCAACCGGTTGAGAGGATCGGTGATGGTGACCGGCACGAGCACCAACTCCACGTCTTTTTTATAAGGCTTGGTGTGGGTGTTGAAGGCTGGATCAATCTCGGGCTCTTTCGGAGCCGGGGGCTGGATGCGCGGTTGGATGTGCACGTCCTCGGTCGAATTCTGGGCGAAAAGCGGGAGCGAGCAGCAGGCAGCAAACACCAGAAGAACAGCGAAGGAGAAGCGAGCCGAGAACTGTTTGCCGTACCGCATAGGCCCCACTAAGCCCGCGTCTGGGAAGGAGGAACCCGCATCCCGAAAAGGCGGGCCACAACAAGCTCTATGAGCCGGATAGTAGCATAATCTTGAAAAAGTGTTGTCACCTTTTCGTATATCATCTTCAGATTTCGGGAACCGTCGGAGGTTGCCTCTTAACGGTGTGCATCATTTTTCTCTTTCCCATTTTTCTCTTCCATTTTGCATAGGGCGAAGGACCGTTGGCTCTAGCATCGTCCCTGCTACAATTCTGCGTTCCCCTTATGGCAATTATCTTCCCATTTCGAGCCTGGCGCTACGACCCTAAGCGCGTGCCCGTGCAACAGGTTGTGACCCAACCCTACGACAAAATTACCCCGGCCATGCAGGAACGCTACTACCAAGCCAGTCCCTACAACCTAGTGCGGATTATTCTCGGCAAACACCTGCCCGGCGACGGGGAGACCGAGAACGTCTATACCCGGGCGGCAGAGGCTTTCCAGGAATGGCGTCAGACAGGCATTTTGCGGCGTGATCCGGAGGCTTCGCTCTACCGCTATTCTCAGACGTTCCGAGTTCCGGGAAGCGCTCCCGGAAGTCCGGCGCAGGCCGAGCGGCGGGGCTTCATCGCCCTCGGCCGGATCGAGGACTATTCCGCAGGGGTCGTCTTCCGGCACGAGCAGACGCTGACCAAGCCCAAAGCGGACCGGTTGGACCTGCTGCGCGCGAATCGAGCCCACTTCGGCCAGATCTTCATGCTCTACAGCGGAGCCGGCGCCGTGGATTCCCTGCTCGATTCGGCGGTCACCACAAACCTATCTCCAGACATCGAGGTTACAGACGAGTACGAGGTCATGCACCGCGTCTGGAAGATTTCTGACGCCTCGGTTATTGCCGCCGTGCAGCAGCAGATGCGGGACCGGAAGCTGATCATCGCAGACGGCCATCATCGCTATGAGACTGCCCTCACGTACCGCAACGAGCGGCGATCCGCAGCCGATACTGGGACGGGCCAGCCCGCTCCGTACGACTCCGTGATGATGACCTTCGTCGACATGGATCAACCTGCCAAGGATCGAGCTGGCCTGCTGATTCTGCCGACCCACCGGCTGGTGTTCGGCCTGCCATCTTTTTCCGCCGCGCATTTTCAGGCGGAAGCGCGGAGATTCTTTAACCTGGAAGAGGTCGACGCCGGAATCGATGCCGCCCGCGCCTCCGCCATTCTGCGGCAGGCAGGGCACGCGGGAACAGCACTGCTCGCGGTCACCGCCGAGCGTGCCTTCCTGCTGCACACACCCAAGGCCGTTGGCACTCGCTTATTCGGAAATCTTTCTCTGCGCCAGCAAGCGCTCGACGTCGTGCAACTTCACAAATGCCTGTTGGAAGGCGTGCTGAAGATCTCGGAGGAATCCATTCGCGATCAGGAGAATGTTTCCTATTGCCGCGAGGCCGCCGAGGCGCTGTCGCAGGTGCAAAGTGGAAAGGCGCAGATGGCCTTCCTGATGAATCCGGTGCGCATCGAGCAGGTTCGCAATATCGCGTTTGCCGGCGAGGTGCTGCCCCAGAAGTCCACCGATTTCTACCCCAAGTTGCTAAGTGGTCTCACGATCTATGCGCTGGAGTAACAAACTGCGGCTCCCAGTTCCCAGTTCTCAGTTCCCAGTGCCTCGCTTCCGTCTGAGAACTGGGAACTGGGAACTGGGAGCTGGGGCTCTGGCCATCCTGCTGGCCGCGATCACACTTCTGTCCGCCTCACCCGCGGCCGAGGAAAACCATATCTCCGTTTTCTCTCCGGTCGCAATTTATACGCTTCCCGTTATGGAACATGCGGGCCATGAGTATGTCGGCTTGCTCGAACTTCTGGAACCGCTCGGCCGGGTAAGCACCCAGACCGACAGACGTCGCTGGAGTCTCCGATATAACACGCTCGATGCCGAATTCGTTGCGGGAAAGACGCGGGCCATGATTGGTGGCCACAATTTCGATCTTGCGGCTCCGTTCCTGATGGAAAACTCGCGCGGACTGGTTCCCCTGAGCTCGCTGAGCGGGTTGCTGCCGCGCTTTCTGGGAATGCCCGTCAATTTTCACGAAAGCGGGCGCCGGTTGCTCATCGGTGAGGTCGGCATCCAAATCAGTTTCCAACTGGACGCGAGCAACCCGCCTCGGCTGGCGCTGAATTTCAGCGCGCCCGTGAACCCGACTATCTCCACCGAACCGGGCAAGCTGCGCCTGGTCTTTAAGCGGGACCCGGTCGTGTCTCCGGGAAGCCAGTCGATTTCTTTTGACAGCAAGGTCATCATCCAAGCCAGTTACTCCGAGTCCAATGGTGACGCCGAATTCGACGTTGCGGCCACCCAGCCGGTGATGGCCAGCTTCACCAACAATCGTAAGACGATTGTCGTCACGATCGTCCCGACGGCGACGGTTGCGGCCGGAACGTCAGCGGCGCCGAATGCGGCGCAGACCCAACCATCGACTGCCAACGTCGCCTCGCGGCGCATTCTGGCCATGGTCGATCCTGCGCACGGCGGCGACGAACGCGGCGCGGCCTTGTCCGACACGCTGGCCGAGAAAGACGTCACCCTGGGATTTGCGCGGCTGCTGCGGCATGAACTGGAGATTCGGGGTTTTGCGGTCGTGTTGCTGCGCGATGCCGATAGCAGTTCGACGTTGGACCAGCGTGCCGCGGCCTCAAACGTTGCCCACGCTGCTATCTACATCAGCCTGCATGCGACTTCGGAGGGCAGCGGCGCACGCGTCTACACAGCGCTGCTGCCGGTGGAAGGATCGAGCAAAGGAGCATTCCATGCGTGGAATGCTGCGCAGGCTCCAGTCTTGCCCGTCAGCCGGATGGTGTCGGCGGCGATCGTTGCCGAGCTGCAGAAAGGCCAGTTCCCGTCTCGGGCATCTTCCGCCTCGCTGCGGCCTCTCAATAACGTGTTCATGCCCGCAGTCGCGGTGGAACTCGCTCCCGGGGCCGATGGGATCGCCGATTTGACCAATGCCAACTATCAGCAAAAGGCCGCCTCTGCGATCGCAGACGCGGTCATTTCTATTCGCGACCGATTGGGAGTGCAGCCATGATTCCCCGCCATCTGCTGATCGGCGTCGCTGCGCTCCTGGTGCTGGTGGTATCGATGGGCATCTACGCTCGCCAGATGCGGCGACGGGCAGGAGAATTTCAATATGCGGCCGACTCCCCAGTCGCTCCGCCACCCTCCGGTCCGACGGAGACGGTGACTCTGTATGTGGCTGATGACGCTGCCGGTATGCTTCGCGCACGACCGGCGCAGATCCCTCTTCCCGGAGGACGCCAGCAGCGGGCCGAAGAATTGTTGCGCGCGCTGCTTCGCATCTACCAGCAACCGGGCGCAACGCATCCGCTGGCGCCGGCGGCGGACATACGCAGCATCTTTCTGGTCGATCCGGGAGCAGCCGTCATCGATCTGAATGCTGCATTCGCCGACCAGCACCGCTCCGGGATTCTCAGCGAGCAACTCACCGTGAATTCGCTGGTGGAGACGCTAGCTGTAAACGTTCCGGGCATCCAGCGGGTCAACATCCTGATCGAAGGCAAGACGCGCGAAACGCTTGCGGGCCACGCGGACCTGACCGAAACGTTCGATGTGACGACAGTCGAGCAAGCTGGCAATCAATAGAATGTGCTTCACAAATGGTGTTTTGAGAGGAGAATCTGAACATGCGCCACTTCATATGTGCAGTTGTCTTCCTGATGTGTAACCTGGCAGTCATGGCGCAGGACGCGCCGAAAGCCGAGATTTTTGCCGGTTTTTCGTACGCGAACTATGAGCTGATCCCAGGTACCTCAAGCTTCTCGAATCCGGAGGAGACTATTTCTGGCAGTCCCAGTGCGCGACTGGGCCTGTTCGGATGGGATGGATCGGTGGCAGCGAACATGTACCGCTGGTTCAGCTTCGCGACTGATTTCAGCGGCTACTATAGCGGCTCATCGACCTCGACGACCACGAAGGAAACTATCTGCCTCCCGAGTTGCACAACTACAACAATCGTGAACACAGCTGCGAGTCCGAAGATCTACAACTTTCTTTTCGGGCCGCAGTTTTCCTATCCTGCCGGTAAGATCAGGCCATTCGCTCACTTCCTTCTGGGAGGAGAGAATTCGCATGTAACCCGGTCGGAGAGCATAACCTGTTCGATCAGTTGCTTCATCAGCGGAGTCCCTGTCAACGTTGGGTCGGGCATGGTGTTCGCCATGGCCATGGGTGGTGGAGTGGACTACTCCATCAAGCACAATTTGGCCTGGCGCATCGAGTCGGACTACCTGACGAACCAAGGCACGGGTCAAAACCATGTCCGCGTCTCCACCGGGTTGGTCTGGCGGCTTGGGAATTAACGGCACGGGTGCCCCGATCCCGCCCTCGCTGGCCTGAATCTGTTACACAACGCCGGGCACCAAAAATAGCGCCAACAAACCAGCAGCGGCGAGATGGCCGAATCCCCTTCCTCGAGCGCGAGGAATCAGCTTCTGAACCGCCCCTCCGCGTTTCTTCCATTTATTGCCTTCATGGAAGGCTCTCCAGCTGTTGAAAAAGAGGATGATGAGCACGGGTACCAGCACGGATACAAGCATGGAGTGGTTCAGCTCCGCGACCGTGTGCGGATCCCCATGTTGCCTGCGTTGGGCTATGAAGAGGGCCGTGTCGGAGTTGGTGGTCACCGCCAATATCACGATACCCGAAACCAGAAACGATATTGCGACTGTCGTGGCGAATGATACCCAGAACGAATGGACGACTGCATCGCCGCGAAGGCGGTGGCCGGCCAGGCAGAGGTTGTCCTTTGGCGTGTCGACCTCTTGATTGCACTTTTTGCAGATGTACATCCGATTTCGTGGCCGATGCCTACTATAGCATTCTAAAATGTGGACCCAGGCGTCTAACATCCTCGACGATTACTGGAGTTCGTAATGAATACGGCAGATTTCCGCCGGATTGCTCTGAGCCTCGAAGGCGTGGAAGAAGGCTCGCATATGGGCGCGCCCGATTTCCGCGTAGGCGGCAGGATCTTCGCCACGCTCGCCTCCCAAGACCAAGGCTACGGTAACCTGATGCTCACGCCGGAGCAGCAAGCGGAATTCGTGCGCGAACTACCAGACGTTTTCCTGCCCATTCGGGGCGGATGGGGAAGGATGGGAAGTACTCACATTCGTCTGGCGAAAGCGAACGAGGAACTGCTGGCAGGCGCTCTCCGCACGGCGTGGAAGCTTAGAGTTGAAAAGAACACAAGGATGAGCAGAAAGAAGCGGGGCCGCCGGCGCGCCTGAATTGGCGAAAAGTGTTCATCACCTCAACACGCCTGTTTTCATCAAATTGTGAATGCCCCGGGGAGTAGCCGCTGTGGACGAATCGGCTTCAGGCGAAAAACGCTTGATTCGCTTGGCTGCTTGTGCTATCTTCCCCGCCCAAATTGGGCTGGTCTGGCTCTGTCGTGGCAGCCAGACAGTGCGTAGTTGCTGGACTCCCCCCTACGTCGTTCGTGACTACTGCCTACGTTTGCGTCTCGAAAACGCGAAGCGTGCAGTTCAATAACACCTCGAAAGGGACGTTTGAGCTGTCAGGCGAACAGAGCTTCGAAACCAGTGGGACGTTCACCAACGAGGGCACCGTCAATATTGCAGCAAACAGCTTCTTCACCATTGGCGGCACCAGCACCAACTACAACCAGAGCGGAACGACCGCAGTCACCACCATAGACGGAAGATTAACCGTTCCTGCCGGCGGTCTGGCCAACATCACCGGTGGAACGCTGCAAGCTTCCGGCCAATTTGACGGCGACGTTTCGGTGGGCAATGCGGCCGGGGGCGCAGCGGCCACGTTCATTGTCGGAGACAGCAAGAAGGCATCTGCTTTGGTAACGATGTCCAACAACTACACGCAGCTCGCCACCGGCATCATGGACGTGCAGATCGGCGGCACAACGGCCGGCACTCAATACAGCCAACTCAGCGTGACGGGCGCCGTGACCCTCGGCGGCACTTTGAAAGGCACGCTTACCAACAAATTCAAACCCGTGGCGGGAGACCAGTTCACCATTACCACTGCGCCATCCGGCGTGTCAGGCACGTACGCAACTGTGACCCTCCCGACAAAGTTCCAAGCGGTGTACAACTCGACCAGTGTCGAACTGGAGGTGCAATAATCTGGTCTTGAACTTAGAAACATGGAGCCGTGAAACGGGGACAAGAACGGTCCACCGCACACGACAGGAGAGGAAAATTCCGCTTGGCGCCTCAGCGTGGTCAAGGGTCGAGTGACGCGAGTACGACGATCTCGCCGAAGACATCCGGCCAAAGAAAGCGATCGCGAGCAACCCGCTGACGCGGCGCGCTTGCAGCGCAGCGGCTGGCTGAGAGCCGGGTTGCGGGTATTCCCACTCATCGCGCACTTTGCAATGAGTGAGATTTGGAAAGAGACGACTCGCTGTTAGAATTCCCCTCGAATGATCTTCCGCAGCGACAACCGCACTCCCGAGCAGATTCGCCCCGTTAACATCATTCCCGACTTCATTTCCACGGCGGAGGGGTCGGCGCTGATTGAGATGGGCAACACTCGCGTCATCTGCACCGCATCGGTGGAGGAGACGGTGCCTCCGTTCTTGCGCAACTCGGGCAAGGGATGGATATCCGGCGAGTACGGCATGCTGCCGCGCTCGACGCTGACGCGCACCCCGCGCGAATCGGCCAAGGGACGGCAAGGCGGACGCACGCATGAAATTCAGCGGCTCATTGGACGATCGCTGCGCGCCGTGGCGGATTTGAAGCGCCTGGGGGAGCGGACTATCTGGATCGATTGCGACGTGATCCAGGCGGACGGAGGCACGCGAACGGCTTCGATTACCGGAGCATTCGTCGCGTTGGGCCTGGCTCTGCAGCGGCTGATCGATGCGGGAACATTGAGTTCGGCTCCGATCAAAGATTTTGTGGCGGCGATCAGCGTGGGCATCGTGGACGGCGAAATTCTTCTCGATTTGAACTATGAAGAAGACTCGCGCGCCGACGTGGACATGAACTTCGTCATGACGGCAGGCAACAAGATTGTTGAACTGCAGGCCACCGCCGAGCACCAGGTGTTCGACGACGCGCAATTGGCGAAAATGATGGCGATGGCGCGGCAGGGCATCCAATCGCTGATTGCCAAGCAGCAGACGTTGCTGGGAACGTTGGCTCTGCGGCAGTGAATTCGAGTTCTATCTTGAATTGGCAGGATGACGCGGTTTGGTGAATGTTCACGCTCTTGTCAGGGTCTGTAGTTTAGAATTATCTGTTGCTAACGCACTCATAGGAGGCTTTATGAAACTTACTCCCGGCAAACTCGCCGGAATGAAAGCTGTATCCAATCAACATGGCGTCATCGCCGCCGCCGCCATGGACCAGCGCGGCTCACTGCAGAAGTCTCTCGCCAAGGAAAAAGGTTCGGCGGTTTCGGACGCGATGATGGAAGAATTCAAGATTCTGGTGAGCGAGGTGCTAACGCCACATGCCAGCGCCATCCTACTCGATCCGGAGTGGGGACTGCCGGCTTCGAAGCGGCGCGCCAAGAACGCCGGCCTGTTGCTGGCTTATGAAAAAACCGGCTACGACAAGACTGGACCGGGACGCCTGGGCGATCTGCTCGATCACTGGTCGGCACGCCGTCTGAAGGAAGCGGGCGCGGACTGCGTCAAGATTCTGCTTTACTACACGCCGTTTGATCCGAAGGACATTAACGACAAAAAACATGCCTGGGTCGAGCGGCTGGGCGATGAGTGCCGCGCCAATGACATTCCGTTTTTCCTCGAGTTCGTCACTTACGAAGAAGGCGTGGACGAAAAAGGTTTCGACTTCGCCAAGAAAAAACCGAAGGCGGTCATCGAAAGTATGCGCGAATTCACCAAAGACCGCTATGGCGTTGACGTGATGAAGGTCGAAGTCCCCATCAACATGAAGTTTGTGGAAGGGGCCAAGTCCTACAAAGGCGAAAAGGCCTATACGAAGCACGAAGCGATGAAGTTTTTCCATGAGGCTGCCGCGGTTGCCACCAAGCCGTTCATCTATCTGTCGGCGGGCGTGAGCAATTCCGAGTTCACCGAGTCGCTGGAGCTGGCGGCCGAGTCGGGTGTGAAATTCAACGGCGTGCTCTGCGGACGCGCCACCTGGAAAGAAGGCATCCCCGTCTATGCAAAACATGGCGCTGCGGCTTTCCGGAAGTGGCTGGAAGATGAAGGTGTAAAGAACATCAATAATGTGAACGATCGCCTGAAGGCCGCAACCTCGTGGCACTCCATCTACGGGGTGGAACCGGCGCTGGCGCACGTGTAGACGAAACCGCTTCTTGAGCGCAGAGGCGGGTCTTCGGACCCGCCTTTGTTTCTGAGAAGATGCCTCGCGCCGGAAGAGGCGGCAAGCCGCGTCTCTACAGAAAAGTCTAAATGATGGCTGCTGACCGCAAAACCGCACTGATCACCGGCGCTTCGTTCGGCATCGGGATGGAGCTCGCCCGCATCTTCGCGCGTGAGGGCTACAACCTGGTTCTCGTCGCCCGCAGCGCCGACAAACTCCGGCAACTCGCATCCGAACTGGAGAAAGCGCACGGCACGCGTTCACTGATTCTGGCGACCGACCTGACCGAGCCTGGAGCATCTGCCTATGTGCTGGATCAGACCTCGCGTGCCGACATTCAAGTGGACGTTCTGGTCAACAATGCCGGATTCGGACAGTACGGTTTGTTTGCCGAAAACGATCTGGAAGAATGTCTGCGGCAGATCCAGCTCAACGTGACTACTCTGACCCACCTTACGCGCCTGTATCTGCCGGCAATGATTGAGAGAAAGAGCGGGCGCATTCTGAATGTGGCCTCCACCGCCGCGTTTCAGCCGGGGCCGCTGATGGCCGTGTATTTCGCGACCAAAGCGTACGTCCTGCATTTTTCGGAAGCACTGGCAAATGAACTCAACGGGACGGGCATTACCGTAACCAGCCTGTGCCCGGGTGCGACGGCTACCGAGTTCCACAAGCGCGCGCATGCAACCGGCCAGCGCTTTCTGAAATTCGGGTCAATGGATGCGCACACCGTCGCCGAAGACGGCTATCGCGCGCTGATGGCTGGAAAACCGGTGGTGATTTCGGGATTCAAGAATTGGCTGCTGGCACAGTCAGTGCGTTTTTCCCCACGCCGGCTGGTGACGGCGATTGCCCGGAAAATGCAGGAACAGTAGTCATATCGCCGTGAAACGGGGCAAGCCGCGTCTCAGCGGAACGCGTGATCTATGGTGTCTTGCGCCCGGCTAATGCCGCCTGCACGCGGCTGTGATAACGTCCGTACCCGAAGTAAATCGCCATTCCGATCGCGAGCCAGATAATCAGCCGCAGCCACGTGTCGCGCGGCAGACTCGCCATCATGAGTCCAGCCACCAGAATCCCCATAATGGGCACGAACGGCACCCACGGCGTTTTAAATGGACGAGCCAGTTCCGGCCGGCGAACGCGCAGAATCCACACGCCCGCGCACACGATCACAAACGCCAGCAGCGTGCCGATACTGACCAGTTCGCCCAGAATGCCGATCGGGATCAGGGACGCGAAAATTGCCACGAAGATTCCCACGGTGATGCTCGAGATCCAGGGAGTGCGGAAGCGGGGATGCACCGCCCCGGCCCACTGGGGCAGAAGGCCATCGCGCGACATGGAGTAGAACACGCGAGACTGCCCCAGCAGCATCACCAACATCACGCTGCCCAGACCGGCAATCGCTCCCAACTTCACGAGCACGCTGCCCCAGCGCACGCCGGTGTGATCAATGCCAACTGCAACCGGATCAGGGACGTTCAACGTGGTGTACGAAACAACTCCCGTAAGCAGTCCAGAGACGAGAATATAGAGGATCGTGCAAATCACGAGTGAACCGAGAATGCCGATCGGCATATCCCGCTGCGGATTCTTCGCTTCCTGAGCTGCGGTGGAGACGGCATCAAAGCCAATGTAGGCAAAGAAAATGACACCGGCGCCGCGCGCGATTCCGGACCAACCGTAATGTCCAAATTCTCCGTTATTCGGTGGTATGAACGGATGCCAGTTCCGGGCGGCGATGTCCGGGTGCTTCAGAAGAAAAACGCCCGCAATCGCGATAAACGTAAGCACGATTGCAACTTTAATGATGACGATGGCCGAGTTGAAGTTCGCCGATCCTTGAATGCCGATGACCAGAATCGTGGTCACGAGAGCAATGCCAATGAAGGCGATCAGGTTGAACGAACCATGAGCGTGCGTAAGCGCGGCGGGATCGACTCCGTGGGCTTGCAGAGTTGGCAGGATCGTCGTCAGCCGCTCCCAGCGGCTGTTGTACATCACCATGTCGGTGCCGGGAGTTGCCGTCAGCGACGGCGGTAAATGAATGCCATAGTCCTGGAGAAAGCTGTTTACGTAGCCGCTCCAGCCGGAGGCTACCGTGGCGGCGCCAAAGGCGTATTCGAGGATCAGGTCCCATCCGATGATCCAGGCAAAAATCTCGCCAAGGGTCGCATAGCCATATGTGTAAGCGGAACCAGCGATCGGAATCAGCGCGGCGAATTCCGAATAGCAGAGACCCGCAAACGCGCACGCGATGCCCGCAAGAACAAAGGAAAGCACGATGGCGGGTCCGGCATACTGCGCGGCCGCCGCTCCGGTCAGGACAAAAATGCCCGCCCCGATGATGGCGCCGATGCCCAGTGTAATCAGGTTCGTCGCGCCCAATGCCCGCTTCAGGGAATGTTGCCCACCTTCGGAGGACTCTTCCAGGATCATGTCGAGTGGCTTGGTAGCCAACAGATTGAACATTTCGGGGATCTCTCCTTAAAACCTAAGCGTTCGCGTTTCGCGGCCGCCAGATGTAGTACACGGGAATGCCGAGCAGAACGATGATCAGTCCCGGCCAGGTGTATTGCGGCTTGTAGCGTAACAGCACTACATCGATAAACAAAGCCATTACGATATAGACGGCAGGCAAAATGGGGTATCCGACCGCTTTGTACGGACGCTCGGCCTCGGCATGAGTGCGGCGCAAGACGAACAATCCGGAGATGGTCAGAATGTAGAACACCAGCACCGCAAAAACAATGTAGTCCAGGAGCTGGCCGTAACTGCCGGAGATGCAGAGCACACACGTCCAAACCATCTGTACCATCAGCGAAACCGCGGGCGTTTTGTAGCCGGGATGCAGCCGGGCAACGCTGCGAAAGAACAGGCCATCCTTCGCCATGGCGTAGTAGACGCGGGCGCCGGAGAGAATCAGGCCATTGCAGCAGCCGAAGCCGGAAATCATGATGGCAACAGCCATGAGCGATCCGCCGATGGAACCGAACATCTGCGTAATGACCGCAGTGGCGACGCGGTCTTCACTGGCATACTGGATTCCGCGCTCGACCAGCGTTGAGCCCGTGGGGCTGCCCCACAGTGGCAGCGCTCCCAGGTAAATAAAATTGCATGCGATATAGAGCGCGATCACCACGCCGGTGCCGAGCGCCAGTGACAAAGGAAGATTCCGGTTGGGATTTTTCACCTCGCCGGCGGTGAACGTAACGTTGTTCCAGGCATCGGCGGAAAACAGCGACCCTACCTGCGCAATCGCCAGCACCGTGAGTGTCGAAACGAGAACTCCCCCGCCGACGTTATGCAACGTGCCGAGGGAAGAATTCTTCCAGAAGTTTGCGCCAAAGTTCGCAGCCACTGCCTGCGCATTCCGTCCAAGAAAAATTCCGAAAAGGACCAGTCCGAGCAGCGCTGAAACTTTCGCACTCGTGAATATGTTCTGGATGAAAGCACCTGTCTTCACGCCGAAAATATTTATGACCGAGAGCACAACCACGACCAGGATGGCGACGAAGTTTTGAGTGTTCAGTCCAACATCCATGCCGCCTAGCATCATGGGGCCGACCGCAAACTTCGGCACTTTCCACAGGTGGACAATCCAATGGCTGGAGGAGATTGCCGGCCAGAAGATACCGAGGAATTTACCGAAAGCAACCCCTACGGCGGCAATGGTGCCTGTCTGAATCACAAGAAACAGAGTCCAGCCATAGAGAAATCCCCAGAGCGGGCCGAGCGACTCGCGCAGATAGACGTATTGCCCGCCTGCACGCGGCATCATGGCCGCCAACTCGCCGTAGGAGAGCGCGCCGACAATGGTGAGGAAGCCGGTTACGAGCCACGCTCCAATCAGCAACGCTGGCGATTGCACTTCGCGGGAAATTTCGGCGGAGACAATGAAGATGCCGGAACCGATCATCGAGCCCATCACCAGCATGGTGGCGCTGGTCAGGCCGAGAGCTTTGACGAGCTCTTTGTCCTGATGGCTGTGGCGCGCCCAATCTTCGGCGCTGGAAACAGGGGGCTGAACCTTGGTGCTCACGAACCTCCTAAAAGGCTGCTGGAAAGCGTCCGCTGGAGAGACGGGGCTTGCCCCGTCTCCGCTGGCAGCGTCTCGGGCGCTGCCGGAGACGCGACAAGCCGCGTCTCTACTGAAGGTTGAATTCGCTGCAAGGGCCTCAACTCCAGCTTTTCAACTTTACCCCAGAAGACGTAGAAATTCCTCTGCTGATTTGCGCGGCTCCCGTAACAAGTCGGATATCACCGCCACAGAATCGGCTCCGGCGTCGATGACGGAACGGGCGTTGGCGCGCGTGATGCCGCCGATTGCAACCAGCGGCTTGCGCGTCAGTTCCCTGGCCCGGCGAACGCCTTCTAGTCCCACGACAGGATCAGGATTGGCCTTACTAGCGGTCGCAAAGACGGGGCCGATGGCGAGGTAGTCGGCGGACGTTTTACCGGCTTCTGCAAGCTGCTCCGGATTGTGCGTGGATACCCCCAGCCAGCGATCGAGCCCAATGATTCGCCGCGCCGCCTCGGGGGACAGATCATCCTGTCCCACATGCAGGCCGTCATATTGCGCGGCCAGGCAAAGGTCGGCCCGGTCGTTCATGATGAGTTTGACGCGGGCTCCGAGGCGAGCTTTGAGTTCGCGCGCCTGGTCGAGGATTTGCAGGGCGTTGCCAGATTTGTTGCGATACTGCAGCAGCGTGCAGCCGGCGGCGGCGAGTTCCTCGGCGGCGGTGAACATTCCGGCTGCGTCGGAGAAACACGCGGCGTCAAGAATCGCGTAGAGTCGCGGTAGTTGCAACATAGGATCAGCTGTAGAGACGCGGCTTGCCCCGTCTCAGACTGCGGACAAGCTTTGTGGGATCGCAGTCGCCCTCAGCGGCTAAAGCCGGCTGCGTGATAGGGCAAGTATCGCAGCGCTGAAGCGCTGCGCCACCCAAAATCCAGTGCAGCGTCGAGGTTCGGCCAGCTGCCTGAGACGCGGCTTGCCCCGTCTCTACGGTTGTGTTTCTTTTTTCGCCAAAAATCTCTCAATAAATCCCGTATCGAAATTCCCCGCGCGGAAGTCCGGGTCGGCCAAGATGCGCCGGTGCAGCGGGATTGTGGTGTAGATTCCTTCCACGATAAACATCTCCAGCGCCCGCCCCATGCGCGAGATGGCTTCGCTGCGATCCTTGCCGCGCACCACCAGCTTCGCAATGAGCGAGTCGTAGTACGGAGGAATCGTGCCTTCGGCGTAGGCGGCGGTGTCGATGCGCACGCCTGTTCCTCCCGGAGGGTTGAACGTGGTGATTTTGCCGGCCGAAGGCGTGAATTTTTCCGGATGCTCGGCATTGATGCGGCACTCGATGGCGTGTCCGCGATGAACTACAGGGCCGTGTAATACATCGGCCATCTTTTCGCCCGCCGCGATCATGATCTGGCTCTTGACCAGATCCACGTCGGTGACCATTTCCGTAACCGGATGTTCGACCTGGATGCGCGTGTTCATCTCGATGAAATAAAGCCGCCGGTCTTTGTCCATAAGAAACTCTATCGTGCCGGCGTTGTGGTAGCCGACGTGGCTGAGGGTCTTGCTGATGATGTCTCCGATTTCCTGGCGCAGCTCGGGCGTCATGCGCACCGACGGCGATTCTTCCAGCAGTTTCTGGTGGCGGCGCTGAATCGAGCACTCGCGTTCTCCCAGACTGACGACGGTGCCATGCTCGTCGCCCAGCACCTGGAATTCGATGTGGCGCGGGTTCTCGACGTAGCGTTCGAGGTAAAGATCGCCGTTGCCGAAGGCGGCCGAGGCCTCGGACTGCGCCTGGCGGTAGAGCGCGGGCAATTCGTCGTCGTTGCGCACAATGCGCATGCCGCGCCCGCCGCCGCCCGCCGTGGCTTTGAGGATGACCGGAAACCCGATCTTATTCGCCCATTCGCGCGCTTCTCCATCGGAGGCGACCACGCCATCCGAGCCCGGAAGGATCGGCACCCCATGCTGCTTCATCGCAGTTCGAGCCTTCTCTTTTTCGCCCATCAGCCGGATGACATCGGGAGTCGGCCCGATGAACTTGATGTGACAAGCCTCGCAGACTTCAGCGAAATTGGCGTTTTCCGAGAGCAGGCCATAGCCCGGATGGATGGCGTCCACGTTCGCGATTTCGGCCGCGCTGATCACGGCGGGAATGTTGAGATAACTCTGCGCCAGTTGCGGCGGGCCGATGCAAATCGCCTCATCGGCAAAGCGCACGTGCAGCGAATTCCGGTCTGCCTCGCTGTAGATTGCGACCGAACGGATGTCGAGTTCCTTGCATGCGCAAATGACGCGCAGCGCAATCTCGCCTCGATTCGCTACCAGAATCTTTTTGAACATGATGGTGAAAGCTCTCAGCTGTCAGCTCTCAGCTCTCAGGAAAATCACGTGACTGCGCCGCGCCGGCTTTCCCTGAGAACTGCGAGCTGAGAACTGAGAGCTTATTTCGTTGGCCGGACCGCGAACATTTCCTGGCCGTACTCGATGGGCTGGCCGTTGGCGACGAGTTTCTTGACCAACTCTCCCGCCACGTCACATTCGATTTCGTTCATCAGCTTCATGGCTTCGACAATGCACAATACCTGGCCCACCTCCAACCTGTCGCCGACCTTGACAAAGGGCGGCGAGCCGGGCGAAGGCGATTCGTAAAATGTGCCCACGATGGGCGATCGCACAATGTGCAGGTCTTCTACCGGCTCAGGAACAGCCGCAGCCGCGGCAGCGAGGCCAACCATGGCCGGCGCGGAAGGAGGAGTGTGAGCGCCCGCCGCACCCGGCGCCGGATGAACCGTGATATACCGCGAATCGGGCAACGCCGCAGGCGGCGGTTCGGCGGCGCGCTTGATCTTCAGCTTGACATCGCCGCGCTCCAACTCGAATTCGGCAATGTCCTTTTCGATTAAGAACTCGATTAGATCTTTCAGCTCTTTTTGATTCATGGATTAGGGGAGGTTCCGTGTTGCTAGTGTGGCGGCGGGGCTTTGCCCCGGCCACGCGATGCTCACACGCTGCTAAATAATGACCAGTTCCTTGTCCGTTGGCGTCAGCACTTCGCAGCCCGAAGAGGTAACCACCACCACATCTTCGATCCGCACACCCCACTTCCCAGCAACGTACGCCCCGGGCTCAATCGTAACGACCATGCCCGGCTCCAGTCTCTGGGTTTGCCCCGCCGCCAGCCTGGGCAACTCGTGGATTTCTAATCCTAAACCATGCCCGGTCGAATGGGTGAAGTAACGCGCTAATTTCCGCTTGCGGAGCACCGTACGCGCGGCGCCATCGACTTGGGCGGCAGTCACGCCCGGACGAACCGCCAAGATCGCGGCCTGCTGCGCCTCCAGCACAGATTCGTACAGCCCTCGAGCTTCTCCAGAAGGCCGTCCGACGTGCACAGTTCGCGTGCGGTCCGAGCAATAACCGGTGAGTATAACACCAAAATCACAGACCACGAACCCCCGGCGGGGTATGCGCTTGTCGGAAGCCCGGCCGTGCACGATCGCCGAGCGGGTTCCCGAAGCCAGGATGGTCGGAAACGACATGCCCTCGGCCCCAGCACACCGGGCCTGGTATTCCATGGCGGCGGCAATTTCGACCTCAGTCACGCCGGGCCGAATCTTCTGGCGTGCTATAGCGAAAAGACTGGCTCCGAGTTCCACCGCTCGCCGGATGCGCAGGAGTTCCTCAGCGTCCTTGACCATGCGAGCGCGCTCGACTAGCGGTGGCGCGGAGCGCAATCGCGCCTTCCCTCTCAGCGCTGACGCCAAGCGGTCGCGCAGAGCGGCGGAAATCGACTCCGCCTCGATGCCCACCGATCTTCGCCCCGAAGACGCTGCCGCTGAGCTTCTCGGCCGCCCAGCCAGGCAATCCGCTGCCGCCAGCAGCGGAGACTTCCGCGCGATAACAATCTTCACCTGTTGGACGTGCGCATCCTTTACTTCCGCTTCTGCCTGGGTGCGGTACCTTCCGTCAGTAAAAAGGAAGGAACCTCCATCACCGACCAGCAAGGCTGCCGCGCTGCCCGTAAAGCCGCACAGATAGCAGATATTCGGAAGGTGGGTTACCAACAGCAAGTCCAGATCGCTCTGTTCGATCCCAGCCTGGAGACGACACAGGCGGCCAGTGTGATCCATGGGAAGAGTGTAGCAAGAAGCAGTTGCCAGTTGCCGGCTACTGGCAGCTGCACTCCAAAAACAAAGCCGCCGGTTCCCGGCAGGTTCTCCGGAAAACCGGCGGCTGTGGCTCGTCTAAACTTCGCGCCTAGGTCTGAATGATGCGCGGAGTAATGAAGAAAATCAGCTCCTGGTTGGAAGTGGTCACTGTTACGTGCTTGAACAGGTTGCCCAGGTACGGGATATTCCCGAGCAAAGGCACCTGCGATACGCTCAGCGAGTTCTGGGTTTGGATCACGCCGCCAATCACCACCGTGCCGCCGTCGGTGACCAGGACTTGCGTGGTCGCCTGCTGGGTGATCAGGGTCGGATTGCCCTGGATCGCGTGGCCAAAGTCAGGCAAGGTATTTTCCACGTCCACGTTGAGGAAGATGGTTCCTTCCGACGTGATCTGCGGGGTCACCGTCAGTCGCAGGAAAGCGTCCACATAGCTGACGGTCGGCGGACCTCCCAACTGCGCCAGGGTCACGACGGGTACGCGCACACCCTGTTTCACCACCGCCTGAATGTTGTTCTGCGTAACCACGCGTGGACGGGAAAGAACCTTCAGCAACCCGCGCGATTCGGCCGCGGTGAGGATAAGGTCGACCTGCGCGTTTTTGCTGGCGTTCATAAGTTGTATACCGCTGGTCGGTCCCGTTGCACCCAGGTTCGAGAACAACGGAATGACATTCGTGCCGGCGCCGCCGGTGCCAACGCTTGACAATCCGCCAACCGAACTGGGGCCGTTGGCCCAGCCAAAGCCGAACTGTGTGCCGATGTCACGAGCGAAGCTGCGGGTGGCCGCCACCACGCGGGCTTCAATTTCGACTTCCTGAGTCTTGCGGTCCATCTGCTGGATCAGGCGGTCGATCTGCGGTAGAACACCCGGAATGTCGGAGACGATGATCGCGTTGGTGCGTTCGTCGGCAACGATATCGCCACGCTGACTGATGAACTTCTTGAGCGGGATCAATACGTCCTTGGCATGGGCGTAGCTGAGGAAGCGGGTGATGGTGACTTTCTCGACCGACGCCGCTTCGGCTTCGATTTGGGCGCGGCGGCTGTCGGCCTCGTGCTTCAAGGTTTCCACGGTTGCCACGCGCAGTACGTTGCCGTCCAGTTGGCGCGACAGATCGTTGTTCTTGAGCACGATGTCGAGCGCCTGATCCCAGGGCACGTCATCCAGAACGATGGTCAGAGTGCCGTGAACTTGCGGATCGAGCACGACGTTGAGGCCGCTGATCTCGTGAATCAGGCGGAAGAAATCTTTCAGATCCACGTCCTTCAGATTGACGGAGATGGGCTCGCCCGTGTACTTGGGACCTTTTTCCGCCGGCTTCTGTTCCAGCTGCGTTTTTTGCTCCGCCGCCAGATTCACGGCGGGCTGGATGGTGGGCGCGCCGCTCGCGGCTTGGCCCATGGCAGCATTGGCATGGCTCGAGACCAGTTCCGCCGCCGTCTTGTCGGCAAAACGGCTCGCCGCTTCCTCGGCCTTGGCAGCTGGCTCGGCGGCCTTGTCGTCCTTCACCGAATACTTGGGCTCGACAAAGGCAAAGTCCGCCGGTTTCTCTGTCGCGACCGGAACGGGCGCGACCGGAGCAGGCATAACCGCCGCTATCGGCGAGGCAGTCACCGGAGCCGACGCCAGCACGAGTTTCGGCGCGGCAGTCGGGGCCAGCGATTTCTCAGCCGGGGGTTGACGTTGGGCCAGCACGGCGTCGTGGATGGTGAGAATGAAGCTGCCGTCGGGACCCGGCGCCAGGTCATGCTGGCGGCCGCTGGCGAGATCATTGCTGGCCAGATCGACGACCACGCGCGTAGTGGCCGGGGTGTGCCCGTCCATTCCGATACGGACGTCTTTCACGCCATCGCTGCCAACGCTGATGCGGCTCTGCGCCGTGGCCATCACGGTGTTGGGAAAGTCGACGACGATGCGCGCCGGTGAATCGAGTGTCGTCACTTTGGGCGCCAGCGCACCCTTCGCTTTGAACTCGACCCGCAAACCGTCCTGGCTGTGAATGACCTCGAGCCTCTGCAATGCAGCGGTCGTCTCTTTGGCCACCCCCTTGCCCGTCGTGTCAGCCGCGGCGGCGAACGTTGTCACTCCGAACGCCAGCAGCGGAACCAAGATGCCCAGCAGTTGCTTTCGCATTTCCCTATCTCCCCATGCGAGGCCGTTCGCCCCCATGTGCTTCTTCAAAGTCTTTATCTCTCCAGACCTACACGGCCGGAGTCGTAATCTTCTTCACTACTTCCCGGGTAAACGTCTTGCCTAACCGGTCCTGCACGGTTTCCTGGAAAACAATGGAGTCGCCCGTAATCTTCACCACGTAGCCGTTGAACACAGGATCGTTTTCCCGCAAGAAGTACGCTTTATTCATATTGTTGCTGACCACCGCGATGAAACCGCTCTCCGCATGTACCACCCCGCGGAGGTTGATCGCCCCGATTTCCAGGCACTTCTTGCCGGTGCTGCAACCCGAACCTCCGGTGTGGCTCACCACCGGACTGATAAAAGGATCCCTTCTCCCGTTGGCGCTGTTCTTGCTGGTCAGCGCGGCCTGCTCTTCGCTCTGGGAGGCATCGCCTCCCGGGCCTGCGGCCAGATTAGCGGTCGCTGGCGTTTGTTCCTCAGGAGCCGGAGCGGCCGCGGGCGCCGGGGTTTGTCCAACTAAAATTGCTCCACCTCGTCTCCCGTGGTCCCTTTTCTTCGCGTCCGCCGAATGCGGATGCGCGGGCGCTGAGGGGGCAGGAGTTTTTGGCGGCGCGGCGTTTGCGGTTCCGTTCGGCTTGGCTGGCGCATGCTGGGTGCTCGCTGCCGCTGGAGTTGGTTTGCGGATGCCCACCGCATGGTTGCTCTTGATGCTGGGACTCTGGGCCCAGGCCAAGCCCGCGGCCAGTACGCAACCGAGTATCGTGGTCGTTGTCGTTAACGCTGGCTTCATCGTGTCCCTCCTATTTCTTCCCCGGTCCGGACTTGGTGTCCGCCGGCGCCGGTTCCAGGTCATGGCTGAAATACGTTGTGGTCAGGCAAGTGGCCACGACACTCTCACCGGCTGCGTACTGATAAACCTTCTTCGCCTTCGCCGCGGCTGGAGTGTGCGTTGTTGCCACCAGCAGGTTCGAGACGTTGACGATGCGCTCCACTTTGCCGAGCCGGTCGAAGAACGCCAGCATCGAGTAGTAGGGGCCGTCGAACTCCAGTTCAAACGGCACCTCGGTGTAGAAGTCTTTGGCCGCGTACGGGCGGGCAGTATAGCGCCGGATCTCCACTCCCGCTTTACGCGCTTCTCCGCTGACCAGGCGCATGAAATTGTCCACTTCCTTTTCATCGGGCACGATGCGGCGCTCGATTTCCATCTGCTGCTTCAAGCTGGCCAACTGGCGCTCGATGTCAGCCAGTTTCGGCCGGTAAGCTTCCAGTTCGGCGTTCTCGCGAAGCTTGGCCTGCAGCTTGGCCCGCGCCGCGTCATTCTGATCGCTCTGCGACTTGTAGACCGTGTAGTAGAGGCCACCCGTCACCAGCATCGCCACCAGCAGCAGAACTCCCAACAGCTTCACACCCGTTAATTCGCCAAGATTCATAGTCGGTTCCGCCTTTACGACTTCGCCTTTTC
>Ga0209415_10003809_pt1 | contig 27933 bp, 25 predicted proteins | sample PeaSoiSIISIP2007_FD_187696 | JGI IMG/M metagenome (GOLD analysis project Ga0209415, IMG submission 187696) | Peat soil microbial communities from Weissenstadt, Germany - SII-SIP-2007 (SPAdes) (version 2) | ecosystem: Environmental > Terrestrial > Soil > Wetlands > Peat | place: Germany... | reverse complement strand
GTGTCGACGCTGATGCCGGTGGTGAACATGTGGTGCGCCCAGACGACGAAGCCGATGACGCCGATCGCCACCATCGCATAGGCCATGCCGAGATAGCCGAAGATCGGCTTCTTCGAGAAGGTCGAGATCACCTGGCTGATGATGCCGAAGGCCGGCAGGATCATGATGTAGACTTCGGGATGGCCAAAGAACCAGAACAGGTGAAGGAAGAGCAGCGGATCGCCGCCGCCCGCCGGATCGAAGAAGGTGGTGCCGAAATTGCGATCGGTGAGCAGCATGGTGATGGCGCCGGCCAGCACCGGCAGCGCCAGGAGCAGCAGGAACGCCGTCACCAGGATCGACCACACGAACAGCGGCATCTTGTGCATCGTCATGCCCGGCGCGCGCATGTTGAAGATCGTCGTGATGAAATTGATCGCGCCCATGATCGACGAGGCGCCGGCGAGATGCAGCGAGAAGATCGCCATGTCCACCGCCGGACCGGGATGCCCGATCTTCGAGGACAGCGGCGGATAGACCGTCCAGCCAACGCCCGCGCCGTAATCGCCCGGCGGCCCGCCCACCATGGTCGAGCCGATCAGCAGCAGGATGGCCGGCACCAGGAGCCAGAAGCTGATGTTGTTCATGCGCGGGAACGCCATGTCCGGCGAGCCGATCATCAGCGGCACCATCCAGTTGCCGAAGCCGCCGATCAATGCGGGCATCACCAGGAAGAACACCATGATGAGCCCGTGCGCGGTGATGATGACGTTGTAGAGCTGATGGTTGTTGTGGAAGAGCGGATCGCCCGGCGTCATCAGGTTGAGGCGGATGATCTCCGAGAAGGTGCCGCCGACGAGGCCGCCGATGATCGCGAAGCACAGATAGAGCGTGCCGATGTCCTTGTGGTTCGTCGAGAACAGCCAGCGGGTAAAGAACCCCGGCCGGTGCTCCTCATGCCCCTCGGCGTGTGCGGTCGATCCGTATGCCATCAATCAGCTCCTCGCGATGCCGAGCGGCCCGCGGCCGCGGCCAAGCGAAGGTCCGGCGCGCCCGCGGGCTGCCGCTCCTCGTGCGCAAATTTTTTCTTCGCCTGCTCTACCCATGTGGCGAAATCGTCCTTAGAGACCGCCTGGATCTCGATCGGCATGAACGGATGGTTCAAGCCGCAGATCTGATTGCACTGGCCGTAATAGGTGCCTTCGCGTTCGACCTGCATCCAGGCCTCGTTGACGCGGCCCACGACGGCATATTCCTGCACGCCCATCGGCGGCACGAACCAGCTATGCATGACGTCGGTGCCGGTGACGAGGATGCGGACCACGGCGCCGACCGGCACGACAACGGGATTGTCGACCTCGAGAAGGCGCAGCTTGCCCTCCTTCACCGCCTGATCCTCGGGAATCATGTTGCTGTCGAAGCCGAACCCGCCCTGGTCGGGATATTCATAGCTCCAGTACCACTGGTGTCCCGTGACCTTGACCGTCATGTCGGCGTGCTGCGCCTTGTCCATGTAATACATGAGCTTGAAGGAGGGCACCGCGATCACGACGAGGATGAGCACCGGCACCGCCGTCCAGATCACCTCGATGAGCGCGTTATGCGAGACCTTGGACGGCACGGGATGGCGCTTGGCATTGAAGCGGACCATGACGTAGAGCAGCAGGCCGAGGACGAAGAGCGCAATGAGCGTGATGATGACCAAAAGCTCGTTGTGCAGGGCATCGATGTGCTCGCGCACCGGCGAGGCCGCCGGCTGCATGGCGATCTCCCACGGCAGCGGCTCCTCGGCCAGCGCCGCCGGTCCCAGGATCACCGTCAGCACCAGCGACGCAGCCGCCGCCTTCGCCCCAGCGCCGCACCGCGCCGCGCGCCGCCACATCCCGCCCATGCTCATCGCCACCCTCGTCTGCGCCCGACCGGATTAAACCCCCGCTTGCGGCGCAACTCAACCGCCCGCGGACGGGGCACCGTACATACCGCTCCACCCGCCGCGATGCCAACCACAGAATTGCGACCTTATGACGCATAAACCATCGCTTTTCGTGCCATACCCGGCAGCATCGGGCAAGCGCGGCGGAACGCTTCCCGCGCCGCCGCCGATCCCCATATCATGGGAGCAAGGCCCGCCCCCCTTCCAGGAGACTCGCATGACCGATCTCGCCCGCACCGACGAGCTGTTCTTCACCCGCACCGGGATGGATCGCGGGCGAGTCGAGCGCCTCGTCGGCGACGCGCTCGCCGGCATGGACGATGGCGAGCTCTACCTGGAATGGAGCCAATCGGAGGGCCTCACCTTCGACGATGGCCGCATCAAGAGCGCCGCCTTCGACCAGAATCAGGGCTTCGGGCTGCGCGCGCTTTTGGGCGAGGCCTGCGGCTATGCCCATGCCTCGGAACTCTCGGAAGCGGCGATCCGCCGCGCCGGCGAGACCGTGCGCGCGGTGCGGCAGGGGGCGAGCGGCACGCTGGCAGCGCCGCCGCCCGGCACCAACCGCCAGCTCTACACCGACGCCAATCCGCTCGGCTCCGTTGATTTCGCGGCCAAGGCGAAGCTGCTTGCCGAGATCGACGCCTATGCCCGCGCCAAGGACAAGCGCGTGCGCCAAGTCTCGGCCTCGCTGTCGGGCATTTGGCAGGCGGTGCAGATCCTGCGCCCCGACGGCAGCCGCACCGCCGACATAAGGCCGCTCGTCCGCCTCAATGTCAGCATCGTCGTCGGCGAGGGCGACCGCATGGAGCACGGCTCCTCGGGCGCCGGCGGGCGCGTCGAGTACCACCGCTACTTCGAGCCCGAGCATTGGCGCGGCCAGGTCGACGAGGCGCTGCGCCAAGCGCTCGTGAATCTCGGCGCGGTGCCGGCGCCGGCCGGCGAGATGACCGTCGTGCTCGGCCCGGGCTGGCCCGGCGTCATGCTGCACGAAGCGGTCGGCCATGGGCTCGAAGGCGATTTCAACCGCAAGAAGACCTCGGCCTTCTCGGGCTTGATCGGCACCCGCGTCGCCGCGCCCGGCGTCACCGTGGTCGATGACGGCACGATGCAGGACCGCCGCGGCTCGCTCACGGTGGACGACGAGGGCACGCCCTCGGGCTACAACGTGCTCATCGAGAACGGCATCCTCAAAGCCTACATGCAGGATCGGCTCAATGCGCGCCTCATGGGCATGCGCCCCACCGGCAACGGAAGGCGCGAGAGCTTCGCCCATGCGCCGATGCCGCGCATGACCAACACCTACATGCTGGCGGGCGACAAGGAGCCCAAGGAAATCATCGCCTCGGTCAAGCGCGGGCTCTATGCCGTGCATTTCGGCGGCGGCCAGGTCGACATCACCTCCGGCAAATTCGTCTTCTCGGCCTCGGAGGCCTATCTCGTCGAGGATGGCAAGGTCGGGCCGGCGGTGAAGGGCGCGACCCTCATCGGCAATGGCCCCGACGCGCTCAAGAAGATCGCCATGATCGGCAACGATCTGAAGCTCGACGACGGCATCGGCACCTGCGGCAAGGATGGCCAAGGCGTGCCGGTCGGCGTCGGCCAGCCGACCCTGCGCATGGACGGCCTCACCGTCGGCGGCACGGCTGCATGAATCTTCGGCGCCGGGCCGCGCGGCGGCGGTTCCCGACCGCATGGATATCGTGCGTGCTTCGAGATGGGGTGCTTCGCACCCCTCCTCAGCACGAGGAAAATCTTTGCCGGCACGAAGAAAATTCCTCGTCCTGAGGAGCCGGCGCAGCCGGCGTCTCGAAGGACGCACCAGGTCGATCCAGCGGGGGTTTGCTCTGGCGGCAATCCTGATCGCTTCGCTCGCGGCCGCGCCGGCTCTGGCCTGCGATCTCGCGAAGGCGCCGACGACGCGCTGGAGCGTGCGCGAGGACCACGGCAGCGCCTGGCTCGTGACGCCCTGCGGCGAGCGCTTTTTCGCGATCGGCGTCAATGTCCTCGATGGCGGGCTCTCGGGGGCGGGGCTCGACCGGCCGCATTACGATTGGCACCGCTTCGCGCCCTCGCTCGCGGCCTGGACCGAGGCGACGCGCCAGCGGCTCGGCGCCTGGGGCTTCAATTCGGCCGGTGCCTGGTCGCTGGCGCCGCAGCAGCTCGCGCTTCCGACCGCGATCAATCTCGAGATCGGGCGGCTCGCCCGCTTTCATTGGTTCGATCCCTTCGACCCTGCCGCCGCGGCGCGGCTCGATGCCGAGGCGCGCCGTCTCACCGCGCCCTATCGCGACACGCCCTACCGCATCGGCTATTTCTCCGACAACGAGGTCGGCTGGTGGAGCGGCGCGCTCTTCCTCTTTTTCTCTGAGAAGCCGGCGGAGAACTACACGAAGCAGCGTTGGGTCGGCCTCCTGCGCCGGCTCTATCACGACGACTGGCGGCGGTTCACTGGCGATTTCGCGCCGCCTTCGGGGGTCAATTCCTGGGCGGCGCTGCTCAGCGCCCAAGCGCCGACGCGGCTCAGGCCCGGCGGCGAGGGCAGTCGCGCGGTCGAGCGCTGGACGGCAGCGGTGGCCGAGCATTACTACGCGCTGACCGCGGCGGCGTTGAAGCGCGCCGATCCGCAAGCGCTCTTCCTCGGCGACCGGCTGCCGATCTATTACGATCCGGCCGCGGTCCGCGCCGAGGCGCGCCATGTCGATGCCATCGCGGTCAACTACAATGTCGACAGCCCCGAGGGATGGATCGCGCCCTATTTCTTCGACGGGCTTCGCGCATTGAGCGGCGGCAAGCCGGTCTTGGTCTCCGAGTGGTTTTACGCCGCGCGCGAGAACCGTAGCGGCAATCGCGACAACGGCCATCTCATGACGGTGGCGACCCAAGCCGAGCGCGCCCAAGGCGCCGCCGCGGCCGCCGCCAATTTCGCGCGCGTGCCCGAGCTCTTGGGCCTCGACTGGTTCCAATATTACGACTACCCCCAGGGCGGGCGCGCCGACCGCGAGGATTACGATTTCGGCCTCGTCGACATCGACGATCGGCCCTATGAGCGGCTCACCACCGCGCTTGGCGCGGCGAACCGGCGGCTGCCGGCGATCCACGCCGTCGCGCACGCTCGTGCGCGGCCGGCGCGCGCCGGCTTCGTCGTGCCCAAGGCTATGATCGACCCGACGCACGCCTCGCTTATCGATTGGCCGAAGCCCGCCTCACTGCTGCCGCCCTTGCGCGCGGGGCGGGGCGAGGCCGCCTTTGGCGAGGCGTATTTGACGTGGAGCGATCAGGGTCTCGCCGTCGCCACCATCGGCCAGGATTACTATGACCGCGAGCTTTTGGCTTATGAGGGCAACTTCCCGCTCGGCGAAGCCTATCGCCTCGAGTTCGACCTCGATGCCGGCGCCGGCCCGCGCCGCTTCACCCTCTATTTCATCCCGCCGGGCCCGGCCAAAGACAGCCCGCCCATGAGCGTCCGCCTCTGCGCCGGCGCGGCCAAGGAGCACCGCGGCAATCGCTGCCCCGCGGTCGAAGGCGCAAGCGCGCTCTATTTCGGCGCCGACCAGCCGCGCGTCGTCGCCGAGGCGCTCATTCCCTGGTCGGCGCTCGGCCTCGCCGGCCCGCCGACGGCGCGGCGGCTCAGATTCGAGGTCTCCGCAACCTCCTGGTTCCGCGCCCGCTGGATGTCGCTGAGCGGATTGCCGCCCGAGGCCGGCTCGGCCGATCCTGAGCGCTGGGCGACGGTCCGGCTCGGCGATCGCAGAGGCGCAGACGCGACTCAGTAGGCCTCTTCGGTGTAGGCGGGATCGACGCTGCCGCGCCAGCGCGTGGCGTAGCGCTCGAGCAGGTCTTCGGCCGGGGTCTTGCCCGACTCGGCGATCTCCAGGAGCTCCGCAAGGAAATGGCTCTCGTCGTGGCCGGTGCTGTCGCGCTGGGCGCGGCGGACAAGGCCGTCTCGGGCAAGATTCAGCACCTCGAGCGCGAGATGCTGCAGCGTGCGGCCGCGGAACGGCGTCGCGAGGCCGCGACGCGGCACGTCGCGGCGTAGCTGCTCGCGCTCACTCTCGCCCCAATCGGCGATGAGCGCTGCCGCCTGGTCGAGCGCTTGCTCATCGTAGAGTAGGCCCGTCCACAGCGCCGGCAGTGCGCACAGCCGCGCCCACGGGCCGCCATCGGCGCCGCGCATCTCGAGGATGCGCTTGAGCCGCACCTCGGGAAAGACGGTGGTCAGATGGTCGCTCCAATCGCTCATCGTCGGAATTTCGCCGGGCAGCGCCGGCAAGCGCCCTTCGAGGAAGTCGCGGAAGGACTGCCCGGCCGCGTCGATGTATTGGCCGTCGCGGTAGACGAAATACATCGGCACGTCGAGCATGTAATCGACGTAGCGCTCGAAGCCGAAGCCGGGCTCGAAGACGAAGGGCAGCATGCCGCAGCGGTCGGGATCGGTGTCGGTCCAGACCTGGCTGCGATAGCTCAGATAGCCCGAAGGCCTGCCCTCGAGGAAGGGCGAGTTGGCGAAGAGCGCCACCGCCACCGGCTGCAGGGCGAGGCCGACGCGGAACTTCCTGACCATGTCGGCTTCCGAGCCGAAATCCAGACTCACCTGCACGGTGCAGGTGCGCAGCATCATGTCGAGGCCGAGCTTGCCTTTCTTCGGCATGTACTCGCGCATCACGGCATAGCGGCGCTTGGGCATGAAGGAGACGTCCTCGCGCCGCCATTTCGGCAGGAAGCCGAGGCTGAGCATGCCGAGGCCAAGCTCGTCGCAGACCGGCCGGACCTGGCGCAGATGCTCGTTCAGCTCGGCGCAGGTCTGGTGCAGATTGTCGAGCGGCGCGCCGGAGAGTTCGAACTGGCCGCCGGGCTCGAGCGAGATCGAGGCGTTCGCGTTGGACAGTCCGACCATGTTGTCGCCGTCCATGACCGGCTTCCAGCCGAACCGCATGAGGCCGTCGAGGAGCGCGCGGATGCCCTGGCTGCCGTCATAGCCGACCGGGCGCAGATCGGCGCGGCGGAAGACGAATTTCTCGTGCTCCGTGCCGATGCGCCAGCGCTCGCGCGGCTTGGCGCCGGCGGCGAGATATTCGACAAGCTGCCGCCTGTCGGTGATTGGCTCACCGCCGGACGCGGATGGAGCGGACATACGGGAACGGACTCCTCGACCCCTAAGGAGATGCGTCGGCCGGCGCGCCGCCTTGAGCCTCGCGCGCCTTCCTCCAGTCGCCGACCAGCGCCTGGACCACCGCTAGCCCGGCGAGCGCTGCCGTGTCGGCGCGCAGCACCCGCGGCCCGAGGCCGACGGGGCAAACAAAGGGAAGTTTGCGCAGGCCGTCAAGCTCCGTTTCGGCAAAGCCGCCCTCCGGCCCGGTGAGCACGGCCAAGGGCGCCGGCGGCGCGCCGGCAAGGGCCGCAGCAATCGGCGGCGCGGTGCCGCTTTCATCGCACAGGACGAGGCGCCGCGCCGGCGGCCACTCAGCGATCAGCCGGTCGAGCGGCTGAAGCTCGTGCAGCGCGGGCAAGGTCAGCCGCTCGCTTTGTTCCGCCGCCTCGATGGCGATCGCTTGCAGCCGCTCGCGATTGACCCGATCGACCACGCTGCGCCTTGTCAGCACCGGCAAGAGCGCGCTGACCCCCAGCTCGGTCGCCTTCTCGACGAGGAAATCGAGGTGCCCCCGCTTGATCGGCGCGAAGGCGAGCCACAGATCCGCGCCGCTCTCTTGCGGCCGCAACCGATCGGCGATGGCGATGGTGCCGCTGCCGCGCGCCAAACCCGCGATCCTGCCGCGCCATTCGCCGTCGCGGCCGTTGAACAGCGCAACTTCATCGCCGGCGCCGAGCCGAAGCACGGTGCCGAGGTAATGCGCCTGCCCCGGCGTCAGCGCGGCCGCGCCGCCGCCGGCGAGATCGGCGCTGACATAGAGTCGGGGCAGGGCTTTCACGTTGTCATCGGCGGGCTTGGCCGCAGCGGGTGCGGCGGGGCATGATGGGCAGGAGTTTAGCCGAAAACCCGACGCGCGAGCGATGACCGACATCCGCACCGGCGACTGGGCCGACCGCTACGCGCCGCCGGCGCTCAGGCCCTATATCCGGCTCGCCCGGCTCGATCGGCCGATCGGGACTTGGCTCCTGCTCTTCCCAGGCTGGTGGGCGATCGCGCTAGCGGCGGCGGGCTGGCCCGACTGGCGGCTTCTGGCGCTCTTCGGCATCGGCGCGATGGCCATGCGCGGCGCCGGCTGCACGCTCAACGACATCGTCGATCGCGACTTCGACGGGCGGGTCGAGCGGACGCGGACGCGGCCCATTCCGAGCGGCGCCGTGACGGTGCGGCAGGCCTGGGCCTTCATGGCGCTCGAACTGGCGGTGGGCGCGGCGGTGCTCTTCAGCCTCGACCGGCTCGCGATCCTGCTCGGCCTCTTGGTGCTGCTGCTGATCGCGACCTACCCCTTCATGAAGCGGGTGACGTATTGGCCGCAATTCTTCCTCGGCCTCAATTTCAATTGGGGAGCGCTCATGGGCTGGGCGGCGGTGCGCGGCGAGATCGCGGCGCCGGCGCTGCTGCTCTATATCGGCGGCATCTGCTGGACGCTGGGCTACGATACGATCTATGCGCATCAGGACAAGGAAGACGACGTGCTGATCGGCGTCAAATCGGCGGCGCTCGCCTTGGGGCCGCGCACGCGGGTCTGGCTTTTCATCTTCTACGGCGCGGCGGTGGCGCTGTGGGCTGCGGCGGGCGCAGCAGCGGGAATGAGCGGCGTCTATTGGCTCGGGCTTGCCGCCGTGGCGCTGCAGCTGCTGTGGCAGGCGGCGCAAGTCGATACCGACGATGCTGTGGACTGCCTCGCCAAGTTCCGCTCGAATCGCTGGACCGGCTGGTTTCTGCTCCTCGGCATCATCGCCGCGCGGGCGGCCTGAGCCGGCGGACGAGGAGGGGGATCGTGCCCAGGCGGCAAGTGCGGCGACGGCAGACGCGGCGGCGGCCGGAAGTGCGCTTCGCATCGGCGCGCGAGGCGCGCGACTTGAACCGCATGCCGCGCAAGGAGTTCATCGAGCCGGATTTTTATCACCGGCTGCTGACCATCAGCTGGCCGGGCTTTTTCCTGCTGATCGGCGCGGGCTATGTCGTCTTCAACCTGGTCTTCGCGCTGCTCTATTGGCTGCAGGACGCCAGCATCGCCAATGCCCGCGGCGTCGCCGACGCCTTCTTCTTCAGCGTCCAGACCATGGCGACCATCGGCTATGGCGAGATGCACCCGGCGACGCTCTACGCCAATGTCCTCGTCACCATCGAGGTGCTGCTGGGCCTCCTCGGCTTCGCGCTCGGGACCGGCGTCATCTTTGCGCGCATCTCGCGGCCGACGGCGCGGGTGATGTTCAGCCGGGCGGCGGTCATCACCGACTTTGACGGGGTGCCGACCTTGATGTTCCGCGTCGCCAACCAGCGGCTCAACCGGATTCTCGAGGCGCATGTCACGGTCTCATTGGTGCGCAATGAGCTGGCCGCCGAGGGCGTGGCGATGCGGCGCTTTTACGAGCTGCCGGTGGCGCGCGAGCGCTCGCCGCTCTTCGTGCTGACCTGGACGGTAATGCATGCCATCGACAAGACGAGCCCGCTCCACGGGGCGACGCAGGAGACGCTCAAGGCGCAAGGGGCCGAGCTCATCGTCACCCTCCGCGGCCTCGACGAGACCTTCGCGCAGACGATCCACGCCCGGCACAACTACCTCGCCGAGGAGATTCTGTGGCAGCGGCGCCTCGTCGATATCATCGGCACGACGCCGGATGGGCGCCTCAGCGTCGACTACAGCCGCTTCCACGATACCGCCGACGCCCAAAGCTGAGCCGCGCCGTTGACAAGGCTCGGGAGCCCCGACTTTATTGCCCGCGTCGCTTGCGCCTGGGGTTGCCGGATGGTTCCACGCCTAGCGCAGTTCCCGGCTGCAGGGATGCCGTGCGTGCTTCGAGACGCGCTGCTCCGCAGCGCTCCTCAGCATGAGGAAGATTTTTGGTGGCACGAAGAAAAGACCTCGTCCTGAGGAGCCGGCGCAGCCGGCGTCTCGAAGGACGCACCGATTCTATCCAGCGGAGACTCGCTCTCGTCGCCGTCGCGCTCTTGGCCGCGCTTGCCGCGCGCGCTTCTCTGGCCCAGTCCGACAAGCTCCTCAACATCTACAACTGGTCCGACTACATCGCCACCGACACGGTGCCGCGCTTCGAGAAGGAAACCGGCATCAAGGTCAATTACGACGTCTATGACAGCAACGAGGTGCTGGAGGCGAAGCTGCTCGCGGGCGGCTCGGGCTACGACCTCGTAGTGCCCTCGGCGAGCCCCTATCTGGCACGCCAGATCGCGGCCGGGGTCTATCGCAAGATCGACAAGACGAGGCTCGGCAACTACGGCAATCTCGATCCGCAGATCCTGGCGGCGGCGGCGAAGGCCGATCCCGGCAACGAATACGGCGTGCCCTATCTCTGGGGCACGACCGGCTTCGGCTACAATGCCCGCCTGGTCGCGGCCGCGCTCGGGCCCGCGGCGCCGACCGACAGCCTGAAGCTCATCTTCGATCCCGCCAACGCCAAGAAACTCGCGGGCTGCGGCATCTCGCTCTTGGACAGCGCGCAAGAGATTTTCCCGGCGGCGCTCGCCTATCTCGGCCGCGATCCGCTGAGCCGCGATCCCCAGGATTTGCAGCGCGCGGCGGCGGCGGTGACGGCGATCCGGCCGTTCTTGCGCAAGTTCCATTCCTCGCAATACATCAACGACCTCGCCAATGGCGATTTGTGCGTCGCCTTCGGCTATTCCGGCGACATGCTCCAAGCGAAGAACCGCGCGGCGGAGGCCAAGAACGGCGTCGCGATCGCCTACACCATCCCCAAGGAAGGGGCGATGATGTGGGTCGACATGATGGCGATCCCCAAGGACGCGCCGCATGCGGAAAACGCGCTGCGCTTCATCGACTATGTGCTGCGCCCCGACATCGTCGCCGCGATCAGCAACACCGTCGCCTATGCCAATCCCAACGCCGCCGCGACCGCGCAGGTCGAGGTAGCGCTGCGCGATGATCCCAACGTCTATCCGCCGGCTTCGGTGCGCGCGCGTCTCTTCTTCGACACGCCGGTCTTGCCGCAATACGAGCGGCTGCGCACCCGCGCTTGGACCCGGGTCAAGACGGGTGAATAGCGCTGACGCGCCGCGCCTCGGCATCGTCGAGGTGGTGAAGCGTTTCGTCGCCGACGGCCCGCCGGCGGTCGATCGCGTCTCGCTCGAAGTGGGGCGCGGCGAGTTCTTTGCGCTCTTGGGCCCATCGGGCTCGGGCAAAACGACGGTCTTGCGGCTCTTGGCCGGCTTCGAGCGGCCGGATGCGGGGCGGATCCTGATCGACGGCGCCGACATGGCGGGCGTGCCGCCCTATCGCCGGCCCGTGAACATGATGTTCCAATCCTACGCGCTCTTCCCGCACATGAATGTCGCGGAGAATGTCGGCTTCGGCCTGCGCCAGGATGGGCTTCCGCGGCGCGAGATCGGCGCCCGCGTGGCGGCGATGCTCGATCTCGTCAAGCTCGGGCGCTTCTCCGAGCGCAAGCCGCAGCAGCTTTCGGGCGGCGAGCGCCAGCGCGTGGCGCTGGCGCGCGCGCTGGTCAAGGAGCCGAAGATTCTGCTGCTCGACGAGCCGATGGCCGCGCTCGACCGCAAGCTGCGCGAGGAGACGCGCGTGGAGCTGGTCCGCATTCACCAGCGCGTCGGCATCGCCTTCATCATCGTCACGCACGATCAGGAAGAGGCGATGAGCATGGCGCAGCGCATCGCGGTGATGAACGAGGGCAGGATCGCCCAGACCGGCACGCCGCATCAGGTCTATGAGGAGCCGGCGAGCCGCTTCGTCGCCGACTTCCTCGGCGCGGTCAATCTCTTCGCCGGTTCGATCGTCGAAGTCGAGGGCGCGCGCCATCACATCGCGAGCCCGGAGGCGGGTGCGACCTTCATCGTCGAGCACACGCCGCCCTTGGCGCGCGGCCGCGACGTCGCGGTCGCGGTGCGGCCGGAGAAGATCGCGCTCGCCGCGGCGCCGGCAGCGGACTCGCTCAATCGCGTCGCCGGCACGGTCGCGGGCATCGCCTATCGCGGCGAGGCCTCGACCTATCGCGTCGCGCTCGCCAGCGGCAAGACCGTGCGGGTGACGCGGCCCAATGCCGAGCGCAGCGCCGGCGTCGATTTCGCCGAGCGCCAGGCGGTCTGGCTCGCCTTCAGCCCGTCGGCGGGGCTGGTGCTCGAGCGATGAACGGGCGCTTCGGCCGCCTCGCCGTCATCGCGCTGCCCTATGCCTGGCTCGCGCTCTTCTTCCTCGTGCCCTTCGTCATCGTCCTCAAGATCAGCCTGGCCGAGCAAGCGGTGGGCATTCCGCCCTATACGCCGCTGGTCTCCGGCGGCGCGCTCAACGCCAGCCTCGCCAATTACCAGTTCCTGGCTTCGGACCCGCTCTATGGCGTGGCCTATCTCCAGGCTCTTTCCTATGCCGCCGCCGCGACCCTGTGCTGCCTGCTCATCGGCTATCCCATGGCCTATGGCATCGTGCGCGCGCCGCTGCGCTGGCGCAGCCTTCTCCTTCTCATGGTCATCCTGCCGTTCTGGACCGGCTTCCTCATTCGCGTCTATGCCTGGATCGGGCTGTTGCAGGGCAATGGCCTCATCAACCGCGCGCTCATGGCGGTGGGCGTCATCGACGCGCCCTTGGCGCTCCTCAACAACAGCTTCGCGGTGATGGTGGGGCTGGTCTATTCCTACCTGCCGTTCATGGTGCTGCCGCTTTATGCCGCGCTCGAGAAGCTCGATCCGGCGCTCTTGGAAGCGGCGGCCGATCTCGGCTGCCGGCCGTCGCGCGCCTTTCTGCGCATAACCTTGCCCTTGTCCTTGCCGGGGATCGCCGCGGGCGCGCTTCTCGTGTTCATTCCCATGAGCGGCGAGTTCGTCATCCCGGATCTGCTCGGCGGTCCCAACACATTGATGATCGGCAAGGTGCTGTGGGACGAATTCTTCACCAATCGCGACTGGCCGGTGGCGGCAGCGGTCGCGGTGGCGATGGTGGCGGTCTTGCTGGTGCCGATGGGCCTGGTGCGGCGGCTCTTGGCCGCGGGGGCGCAATGATCAACCGGCTCTCGCCCTTTCTCGCGGCGATGCTTGCCTTGGGCTATCTCTTCCTCTACGGGCCGATCGCCTCGCTCGTCTTCTATTCCTTCAACGCCTCGCGCTTGGTCACGGTGTGGGCGGGTTTTTCGACGCATTGGTACGGCGAACTTTTGCGCAACGAGGCGATCAAGCATGCCGCGCTCATCAGCCTCGAGGTCGCGGTCTCTGCCGCCACTGGCGCCCTCGTGCTGGGCACGCTCGCGGGCTATGCGCTGGCGCGCTTCCGCCGCTTCCGCGGCCGCGCCGTCTTCGGCGCGCTGGCGCTGGCGCCTTTGGTCATGCCCGAGGTCATCATCGGCCTGTCGCTCCTGCTGCTCTTCGTCGCGCTCGAGCAGGCGACCGGCTGGCCGCGCGGCCGCGGCATCCTCACCATCACCATCGCCCATGTCACGCTTGGCATGGCCTACGTCGCGGTGATCGTCGCGGCGCGGCTCTCATCCTTCGACCGCTCGCTCGAGGAGGCGGCGCTCGATCTCGGCGCCCGGCCGTGGAAGGTCTTCGCGGTCATCACCCTGCCGCTCATCGCGCCGGCGCTGGCGGCGGGTTGGCTCTTGGCCTTCACCTTGTCGCTGGACGATCTGGTGATCGCGAGCTTCACCGCCGGGCCGGCTTCGACGACCTTGCCGATGGTGATCTTCTCGAGCGTGCGCTTGGGCGTCAGCCCGCAGATCAACGCGCTCGCCACCATCGTGCTCGTCCTGGTGGCGGCGGTAGTGACCGCGGCCGGGTGGCTGATGGCGAAGGGGGCGCCGCGGCGGGCGCCTCAGGATTCGTAGCTCACCACCGAGGTCAGCGGCACGTCGATCTTGTTGCGCCCGTTGAGGAAGCTCAACTCGATGATGCAGGCGGCGGCGACCACCTCGGCGCCGACCATGCGGCACAGCCGGATCGAGGCGGCGAGCGTGCCGCCGGTGGCGAGCAAATCGTCGAGCACGGCGACGCGGCGGCCGGGCTTGATCGCGTCGGCCTGGATCTCCAGCGTGTCGGAGCCGTACTCGAGGTCATAGGTATAGGGAATGGTGGCGCCCGGCAGCTTGCCCTTCTTGCGAATCATGACGAAGCCGCATTTGAGGCGGAGCGCGAGCGGCGCGGCAACGAGAAAGCCGCGCGATTCGATGCCGATGAGGAGCTCCGGCCGATGCGGCTTGATCGCCTCCTCGAGCCGGGCGACCGTCGCCTGCCAGGCCTCGGCATGCGCCAGCAAGGTCGAGATGTCGTAGAACAATATCCCCGGCCTGGGGAAATCCGGGATCCCCCGGATATGGTGCTTAAGATCCATCCGCCGCTCCCTGGCGCCTGCCTGGCGCGACTCTAGAGCAAATCCCGGCTGGATAGAATCGGTGCGTCCTTCGAGACGCCGGCTGCGGGCGGCCGCATGCGGTCCCCCCCTTAGGACGAGGGCTTTTCTTGGTGCCATCAATGACCTTCCTCGTGCTGAGGAGTGGTGCGGCGCACCACGTCTCGAAGCACGCATTGCATCCATGCAGTTGGCATCCACTAGTACCACTGGACCGCGATGACACGCTTGCCGCAACGCCCCGGCACGGCGGCGACCGGCGAACTTGTGGTCGCCGGGCCGGCGTATAGACTCCCGGCGATGCGCGGGCAGGGTTGGATCAAGGCCGGCAGCGAGCGCGACGGGGTCGTGTTGCAGCTCGGCGGCGACTGGCTCATTCGAGATGCGGCGGCGCTCGACGCCAAGGTCAGCGCGTATCGCGCGCCGTCGGCGCGGCGCTTCCGCCTCGATCTTAGGGAAGTGGGCGCGCTCGACACTGCCGGGGCGTGGCTGGTGCTGCGTCTCGAGCGCAAACTGGCCGAGCGCGGCGCGGCGGTGAGCTTGGAGAACCTCGCGCCCGACCTGCAGCCGCTTCTGGCCCAGGTCGAGAAGCGGCCGGTCGCTGGGTCCCTGCCGCCGCCGCCGCCGCGCCGGTCGAGCGACGAGCTGGCATTCATCGGCGCGCAGACCGTCGACGCGGTGCGCACCGCGGGCGCGCTGGTGGGATTCCTGGGCGTTGTCGTCGTCACCGCCCTGCGCGCGCTGCGCCATCCCGCGCGCATCCGCCTCATCTCGGTGGTGGCGAATATGGAGCGCACCGGGGTGTCGGCGCTGCCGATCATCGGCCTCCTGTCCTTTCTCATCGGCATCGTCATGGCCTATCAGGGGGCCGACCAGCTGCGCCAGTTCGGCGCCCAGATCTACACCGTCAACTTGCTGGGGGTGTCCTTCCTGCGCGAACTGGGCGTGCTGCTCACGGCGATCATCGTCGCCGGGCGCTCGGGCAGCGCGTTCACCGCCGAGATCGGCACCATGCAGGTGAACGAGGAGGTCGATGCGCTGCGCACGCTGGGCATCGATCCGGTCGAGGTCCTGGTGCTGCCGCGGCTCTTCGCGCTGATCTTGACCCTGCCGCTCTTGGCCTTCTACGCCAATGTCATGGGGATCGTCGGCGGTGCGCTGATGTGCTGGGCGGAGCTGGGGATTCCGCTGTCGGTGTTCCTCGAGCAGCTGCGCGGCGCGATTTACGCCTGGACCTTTTGGCTCGGCATTATCAAGGCGCCGTTCTTCGCCGTCTGCATCGCGCTCATCGGCTGCTACGAAGGCTTGCGCGTGGAGCGCAGCGCCGAGAGCGTCGGCCGCCTCACCACCCGCGCGGTGGTCGAGTCCATCTTCCTTGTGATTGTCGTCGATGCCGCCTTCTCCATCCTCTTCTCCAAGCTCGGCATCTGAGCCGGTGATCCGCATCCGCGGATTGCGCACGCGCATCGGCGGCGCGGTGCTGCATGACAAGCTCGATCTCGATGTCCGCGCCGGCGAGGTGCTCGGTGTCGTCGGCGCCTCGGGCTCGGGCAAGTCGATGCTGCTGCGGACGATCGTCGGGCTTTATCGCCAGGAGGCCGGAACGATCGAGGTCTTCGGCCAGGATCGCGCGACGCTCGACGAAGCCGCGCGGCGCCGCATCGAGGCGCGCTGGGGCGTGCTGTTCCAGGACGGCGCGCTGTTCAGCTCGCTGACCGTCGCCGAGAATATCGCCGTGCCGCTCAAGGAGCAGCTCGACCTGCCGCCGCGGCTCATGGACGAGATCTGCGCGCTCAAGATCGCGCTTGTCGGCTTGCCGCCGGACACCGCGGCGAAATTCCCGGCGCAATTGTCGGGCGGCATGCGCAAGCGCGCCGGCCTTGCCCGGGCGCTGGCGCTCGATCCGGCGCTGCTCTTCCTCGACGAGCCGACCTCCGGGCTCGATCCCATCGCCGCGGCCGAATTCGACCGCCTGGTGCGCGACCTCAAGGAAAGTCTCGGGCTTACGGTGTTCTTGGTGACGCACGACCTCGACAGTCTGATCGCGATCGCCGACCGCATCGCCGTTCTCATCGACAAGCGCCTCAGGATCGGCACAATGGCGGAGCTTCTGGAGGACTCCAACCCCTGGATCATGGCCTATTTTCGCGGGCCGCGGGGTCGTGCGGCGCTGGCGGCCGCGCCCGCGGCCGGAAACGGATAGACGATGGAAACGCGTGCCGCCAATGTCGCGGTCGGAAGCTTCGTGCTCATTCTTCTCGCCGGCGTCGTCATTGCCGTGCTGTGGTTCGCCCGCGTCCAGGTCGGCGAAGGGGTGAATTTTTACGACATCTACTTCACCGGCTCGGTTGCCGGCCTCGACCGCGGCTCGACCGTGCGCCAGAACGGCGTGCCCATCGGCCGCGTCACCGATATCAAGCTCGATCCGCAGAATCCGAAGCAGGTGCGCGTCACCGTCCGCGTCGATCAGGACGTCGAGATCAAGAGCGACGCGATCGCCGCGCTCGAGCTGGTCGGGCTGACCGGGGGCGAGCAGATCGACATCACCGGCGGCAGCCGCGACGCGCCGCCCTTAGAGCGCAAGGGCGACGAGCGCTATCCCGTCATCGCCTCGACGACGTCCGGATTGCAGCAGGTGGTGACGAGCGCGCCCGAGCTGTTGGCGCGCGCCATGGCGCTGATGGACCAGGCGAGCGACCTCCTCAATGAGCACAACCGCGCCGCCATCGCGCAGACCCTCGACAATTTGCGCCAGGTGACTGCCGCCGCCGCCGGCCATTCGGACGAGATCGGCAGCGCCATCGCCGACGGGGCGGCGGCGGCCCATGATTTGCGCGACACGCTCGCGCATGCCAACGAGGTCATCGCCGAGCTGCGGCGCATGGCGGCGCCCGGCGGCAATCTCGACGGCGCCATCAAGGACCTCGACCGCAGCGCCCAGCAGCTCGCCGAGATCGAAAAGCATTTGGATGGCCTGGTGCAGGAGAACCGCCCGGCGATTCGCGACTTCACCCAGCGCGGCCTGACCGAGCTGCAGCAGCTTATCGAGGCGTCAAACGGCCTCGTCGCCGATCTGAGCCGGCTCGCCGATTCGCTCGAGCGCGACCCGTCGCGGTTCCTCTTTGGCGATCGCCGCCAGGGGTATCAGCCGAAATGAGGCGCCGCGCGCGGCTCCTGGTCCTGGCCGGGCTGGCGCTGCTCCCCGTGGGCTGCGGCGGGCTGCTGCCGCCGCCCGCGCCGCCGCCTGCCCTCTATCGGCTATCCCCGGCCAATATCGCGCGCGAAGGCGGAGCGCCGCTGCAGTTGCAGCTTCTCGTCGAAGCGCCGACCGCTCCCGCCGCTATCGACACCACGCGCATCGCGCTGAGCCGCGGGCCTACCAGCGTCGATTATTTCGCCGATGCCGCCTGGACCGACCGGGCGCCGCGCCTCGTTCACGCGCTGATCGCGGAAGCGCTGGAGAGCGCCGGCCGCATCGAGGCGGTGGCGCGCGATACGTTGGAGCTGCGCGCCGATGCCCTGCTGCTGTCGGATCTCCGCCATTTCGAGGCCGAGTACCATGGCGGCGGCCCGCCGGCGATCCGCATCGAAATCGACTGCCGGCTGGTCAAGATGCCCGAGCGCAGCATCATCGCGACGCGCAGCTTCGCGGCCGAGGTGGCGGCCGGCACGAACGAGACCGCTGCCATCGTCGATGGCTTCAACGAGGCCAGCCACGAAATCCTGCGGCAGATCGCGCCGTGGGCGGCGGCGAGTCTTGCCGGTGTCGCGCGCTGAGCCGGACTCGGCTCTTGCCAGGGCGATGAGGCCGCCGCATAAGAGGCGCGGGGGTTCGCACCAGTCTTTCGCATGTCCGATTTCGCCCGCTTGAGCCGCGCCGAGCTTGAGGCCATGGCCGCCTGCGGCGATGAAGCGGCGGCGTGCCAGAGCGCGCTCGCTCGGGCCGGAGACACCGTTCTCGTCGAAGCGTTGCGCGGCGCGGCCACCGCCGCGGACTGGCAGCACTACCCTGCCGGCGACGTCTATGATCCCGCAACCCATGCCCAGTATTTCTTTCACGCTCATCCGCCGGGCGAGCGCGGCGGCGAACAGGGCCATTTCCACACCTTCCTCCGGGCGCGCGGCGCGCCGGCGGGCGTCCGGCCCCTGGTCATGCCGGAGCTGGCGATCCCCGACAATCCCGCGGCGCCAAGGCATGTGCCGGCGCCCTCCGCCCCCGAGCCGGCCGAGGGCGAGGACAACGATCCCTGGAGTCACCTGATCGCGGTCTCGCTGGGCGCTTCGGGATGGGCGGAGCGGCTCTTCACCACCAACCGCTGGGTCACCGGCGAGACCTGGTACCGCGCGGCGGATGTGGCGCTGATGCTCGATCGCTTCGCCATCGGCACGGCCCAGCCGCCGCGCCTCCTCGACCGCTGGATCACCGCCATGCTCGGGCTGTTCAAAGCGGAGATCGCCGAGCTCCTGGAGCGGCGCGATGCCGCGGTGATGGGCTGGCGCCGGCGGCGGCGCGGCACGGTCCATGTCCTGGAGGATCGCCGCCTCGAGGTCACATCGGCGCTCGACATCGATGTTGACGCGCAGCGCCGGCGCATCGCGGCGGCGCTCAAGGCGGTGGCGTAGCGCTCAGACGGTCAATGCGGCTGCGGCAGCGGGTCGTCCGGCGCGGGAAGCCCCTTCTTGCGCAGGCAGGAGCGGCGGTAGGCCTCGCGCTTGAGGTTCGATTCGTGGGTATAGTCGGGAAATTTGCGGAATGCTTCGTGCGCGCAACCATCCATTGCGCGCCATTGCGCGTCGCTGGTCTGCTGTTTCTCGTCGGCGCCGGCCGGGGCGGGCAGCGCCAGCGCCGCAAAGGCCAGGAGGAAAAACCCGCTCGGAAGGGAAAATCTCGTCACCGCAGGTCTCCTGCGGGCGCGGCGCCCAATTGGGCCGCTGGCGGCGCATCCGCGCCGCGCCGCCGGTTGACCCCCAAATATGCCAGGCGCAGCGGCAGATAGAGCAGCAAATATCCCAGGAGCGGCGCGTCGATCAACAGGATGGATTTGCCCTGCTCGCGCCGCAGCAGGATGCGCGCGCGCTTGTGCATCTCGGCCAGACAAGCCGCCGCTGCGGGTCCGACGCGCTGGCCGCAGACCTCGTCGAGATAATCGGCCACGTTGGTCAGCCTTCCGTCGACCCGGATCGTGTCCTTGAATTGGGGATAGATGCGCCAGGTCATCCCGATCATCCAGACGACGGCGAAAATGACGAAATATCGCGACACGCGCAGCGCTGGATTCAACGCCCTTCTCCCGGAGCGAGCGGCGGGCAGGATAGGCCAGGGAAGCGAAGGCTTTGTCAACGCGTCCGCCGCCCGCCGCCTAGCACGGGCGCCCGGTCGTCGGGCGCGCCGGAAAGCCGGTTTTGCGCACACGCGAACCCCGCCATAACTGGGATGGCGGGGTTCATTTTGGGTGGCTGTTGCAGCTCACCGCCCGGTCGCACGACCGGGCCTGCGAATAGGCGCTGGTCAAAAGTGATCCGGTGGAGTCATGCTTGTTGGGCATCCTCCGACATAGTTGCGCCACCGATAGACCTAGGTGCGCGATTCGGTTCGTTCAACGCCGCCGGCGGGTAATAATCTTGCGAATTTCGTGGCGCTCACATCGGCGGCTTCACCCCGTCCTTCTCGGCGGTGATGCGGGCCGCCGTGAGCGTGTTGTCCGGCTGCTTGAGCGCGAAAATAAAGACGGCGGCGCCGGGCTTCAACAGGCCGGGATCGCCCGGAACATAGGTCACGATCGGGATGTCTGCAGGGACCACCACTTCGGTCTCGTTGCCCTTATAGGTCATCTTGACGAGTTCGCCCTGTTCGCCGGTGACGATGCCGGTGACGACGGCGTTGGTCATGACGCTGTCGGGGACGAGGTCCCAGGGCGCTTGCAGCTCCGGCACCTGGCCGCGCATCGCGTCGGGGAAGATATGGACCTCGAGGGCACGGAGCTTGCCGTCCGCGCCCTTGACCGAGGTCGAGGCGATAAAGGCGCCGGGCTTGATGTCGGCGATGCCGCGCTTGGCCACCCCGGAGACGCTGTAGTTCGGCGCCAGCGCGATCGAGACATCCGCGCCGTCGCGCGATTTGACGACGAGCGCTTGGCCGTCGAGCCGCTCGACGGTGCCGCGGATCCGCGTCGGCGTTCCCTGCGGCGCCTGGGCGAAGGCCGGCAAGGCAAGAGCGGCAAGCAGGCTGCCGAGAAGGTAGGAACGAAGCGACATGGGTGGGCTGCTCCCCTGGTGGTTTGGTTGGTCGTTGCTCTGCCCCGCGCGCACCCTTCCTAGCACAAGCGCCCGATGAGCGTGGCGCGGCGCTTTGTCACTTTTGCGTTATCGGCGGGCCGGCGGGGCGTTGACTTGGCCTCCGCCGATCTCCAGATAGCCGGCCATGGATTCCCTCGCCGCCGAGATCGCGAGACGGCGCACCTTCGCCATCATCTCCCACCCCGACGCCGGCAAGACCACCCTCACCGAGAAGTTGCTGTTGTTCGGCGGCGCCATCCAGCTCGCCGGCGAGGTCAAGGCGCGCGGCGAGCGGCGCCGCGTGCGCTCGGACTGGATGGAAGTCGAGCGCGAGCGCGGCATCTCCGTCAGCTCCGCGGTGATGACCTTCGAGCATGACGGGCTCACCTTCAATCTGCTGGACACGCCCGGGCACCAGGATTTCAGCGAGGACACTTACCGCACGCTGACCGCCGTCGATAGCGCGGTGATGGTGCTCGACGCCGCCAAGGGCATCGAGGCGCAGACCTTGAAGCTGTTCGAGGTCTGCCGGCTCCGCGACGTACCCATCATCACCTTCGTCAACAAGCTCGACCGCGATGCCCGCGACCCCTTCGACCTCATGGACGAGATCGAGCAGCGCCTGGCGCTGGCGGTGACGCCGGCGAGCTGGCCCATCGGCATGGGCCGCGATTTCCGCGGGATCTACGACCTCTTCGCCGATGCGCTCCTTCTGTTCGAGCGCGGCGCCGGCGCGCGCATCGTCGAGCCGGTGCGGCTTAGCGGTCTTGACGACAAGCGGCTTGCGACCCTGCTGCCGGCGGCGGCGGTGGCGAAGCTGCAAGAGGATGTCGCGATGGTGCGCGGGTTGTGCCCGCCCTTCGAGCGCAATTCATATCGCGAGGGGCACATGACGCCGGTGTTCTTCGGCAGCGCGCTCAACAATTTCGGCGTGCGCGAGCTGCTCCGGGGCATCGCCGATCTGGCGCCCGCGCCGCGGCCGCAGCCCGCCTTGCCGCATGCGATCGAGCCGAGCGATCCCGCCGTCGCCGGCTTCGTCTTCAAGGTCCAGGCCAACATCGACCCGCAGCATCGCGACCGCATCGCGTTCCTGCGGCTGTGCTCCGGGCGCTTCAAGCGCGGCATGAAATTGCGGCACGGCCGCAGCGGCCGCTTGATGAGCGTGCAGAATCCGGTGTTCTTCCTGGCGCGCGAGCGCAACCTCGCCGAGGAGGCATGGCCCGGCGACATTCTCGGCATTCCCAATCACGGCACGCTCCGCATCGGCGACACGCTCACGGAGGGCGAGGCGGTCCGCGTCACGGGCATTCCGAGCTTCGCGCCGGAGATCCTGCGCCGGGTGCGGCTCGACGATCCCATGAAGTCGAAGCATCTCGCCCGCGCCTTGGCGCAACTCGCGGAAGAGGGCGTAACGCGCGTCTTCCGGCCGCTCCTGGGCAACGATTTCATCGTCGGCGTGGTCGGCGCGCTGCAGCTCGAGGTCCTGGCGGCGCGGCTCAAGAGCGAGTACGAGCTCGCCGTGCGGCTCGAGACCGCGCCCTTCGAGACCGCGCGCTGGGTCGAGGGCGAGGCGGCGGAACTCGCCCGCTTCCGCGACACGGTGCCCTCGGTCCTGGCCGAAGATCACGACGGCGCGCCGGTGTTTCTGGCGCGCTCCAAATGGGATTTGGACCGCACCCTCAAGGACTGGCCGAAGCTCGCTTTCAAGGCGACAAGGGAGGAAGTGCTCGAGGCGGCGCAGTGAGGCGCGCATCGTCGTCCCCGCAAAAGCGGGGACCCAGGGCCACGGAGTACGTTGCGATCGAGACGAAGATCGCGATTTGAGTTGGGGGCGTAGGGAGGCGGTATCGAAGCCGCCTCTCTCTCTGCCCCGTTTTTCCTGAGACCCGCGGCCCGTGCGGACCGGCACCAGTGGTTTGTCCGCGAGCTGCGCCGTCAGCCGGTGGCTTTTTCTATTGTGTTGGTCCAGCATATACTTGGGTGTTTCCATGCTCGGCGATGCTGGGGGGCCACGCGCGATGCAGAAACGATTTCTCATTCCTTTGTTCGCATTTGTGTACCTCATTCCAGCTTTCGCGCATGCTCTCATTGACGCCGGGCTGACCCAACCGGCCGAAGCAATCCAGCGCACATCGTTGGATCAGGTCCTAGAAAGGGGATTCTGGGTCTCGCAACTTGGCGTGCTGATAATTGTGTCAATCGCAGCATTCGCGGCTTTATGGCAGGTGTCAGCGACAAGGCTGTTCGAACTGCTCAAATTTGTAGAGGACAAAGATTTCCGGGACGCTCGCCGCATCGTGTATTTCAAAATCGGTAATCAGCCTGCTGGTCGCGACTGGTGGAATTATCAGCCGTTTAATAACGAATTGGAGAAAGCAGCAGCTAAGGTCTGTGCCGTTTTCGATATACTAGGGATTACCACCGAACCGCGTCGCTTTTCGCCTACTCGCGTTTTCCGTTGCGGTGTTGGCTGGTTCTACGCAAGAAAGTGGGCGAACAGCATCGTGCAAGCACACGACATATTGGAACCATACATTGCTTATCGGAGAACCACACAGAAGAGCGCTTACTGCGGGTTCACCCGTCTATGCGAACGCGCTCGACCCTACGCCAACATAAAAGCGAAAGGGGCTGACGATTATGCACGCGACGACGCGCTGAAGGCGGACATGTGCAAACTAAATCTCGGCAGGGCAGAACGCTGGATAGCTCTCGGAACCTGGGCGTTGGCTCTTGTTACCATCTGGGTTCTGTTGGACAACAAAAGGGCCATGGAACTTGGCCAGCGCGCTTACATCTACGCACAGCCCGGCAATGTTTACAATGTGAGCACTGGATTAGGGCCCGAGCCTAGAATTGTAATCGGCAACAGCGGTCGGACGTTCGCGAAAAACGTCAAAATTTACGCCGGGGTCGCAATTCGTTCTCGTCTTTCACCGAACGAGGAGGCAGCGCTTGGACGCGGAGAAGAGGAGGAAGGAACTCTAGTCTTAAGTCCAAGGGTCGAGCAAGCTATTATCAGACGAGCTCCACAGATGACCGAAAATGATGCTCGTGGGGTCAGCAGCAATGCCGGCACTGGGAGCCGCATTTACGTGTTCGGGAGAATTGAATACGGAGATATTTTCGACGGACGGCATCACGCGGAATTTTGTTTCGTCTATTATGGTGAGATGGCCAATTTTCCCAGCAATGGCGGTCTAGGGTACGCCAGCAATCAGGTACGTTACTGCGACAAGCACAATGATGCTGACTAGCGGAAGTTGGTCCTGCTGCGATCGCTAAAGGCGGGTTGCAGACGCCGCGCGAAATCCCCACATGTACGCAAATTGCGGCAACACGGGTCCGCGCAGCGGGGCGATGGGAAGCAAAAAAGTTAAAATCTGCGAAACGAAGCCAATTAGGTGTTTGATTTCAGTTGGTTGCCTTTTCGGCATCCAAGAAGGCTCAGCCTGACCCCATGACCCTCCTCTCCGTTCTCGACCAGTCGCCCATTCGCGCCGGCGGCACGCCGGCTCAGGCGCTGGCCGAAACGGTCGCGTTGGCGCAGGCCTGCGAGCGCTGGGGCTATCATCGCTATTGGCTCGCCGAGCATCATTCGTCCGAAGGCCTTGCCGGCACCGCGCCCGAGGTGCTGATCGCGCGCGTCGCCGCCGCGACTGCGACCATGCGGGTCGGATCGGGCGGGGTGATGCTGAGCCATTACAGCGCGCTTAAAGTCGCCGAGGCGTTCCGCGTGCTCGAGGCGCTCTATCCCGGCCGCATCGATTTGGGCATCGGCCGCGCGCCCGGCAGCGACTACCGCACGGCGCAGGCGCTGGCGCATGGGCCGGGCGCGCTCGGCATCGAGCAGTTCCCGCGCCAGGTCGGCGATCTCCTAGACTTCCTGTGCGACGCGCTGCCAGCGGGGCATCCCTTCGCCGGCATTCATGCCCAGCCCAAGGGGCCGACCGCGCCGGAGCCGTGGCTCTTGGGCTCGAGCGATGCCAGCGCCGCGATCGCGGCCTATTTCGGCTGCGCCTTCTCCTTCGCGCATTTCATCAACGACGAGGGCGGGCCCGCGGTGATGGCGGCCTATCGCGACCATTTCCGCCCGTCGCGCTGGCGCGCCGAGCCCGCTTGCAGCATCGGCGTCTTTGTCATATGCGCCGAGAGCGCGGCCGAGGCGCAGCGCCTGGCGCTCTCGCGCGATCTCTGGCGGCTTCGGCTCGACCGAGGAATTCTCGGGCCCTTTCCGCCGGTCGAAGAGGCCGAAGCCCATCCCTATACGCGCGAGGAGCGGCTGCGGATCGCCGTCAACCGCCGCCGCCAAGTGGTGGGGGAGCCGGCGCAGGTGAAGGCGCAGCTTCTGGCGCTGGGCGAGGCCTATGGCGTCGAAGAATTCGTCGTCGTCTCGATCTGCTACGACTTCGCGGCGCGGCTCAAATCCTACGAGTTGCTGGCGCGCGAGTTCGGGATCGGGTGAGGGGGCGATTCGGGAATTTGCGGCGCCGTGCGCAGCCGCTCGGCATGCTCGCGCAGGCGGCGGTAGGAGCGGATGCTGACCGGAATCGAAATGAGATAGAGCGCGCCCACGGCGAGCAGCGTGGCCCAGGGCTCGGTGGTGAGGAAGGCCGCAAGCCCGCCGAACACCAGCAGAACCGGCAGCACCCATTCGCGCGGGACGCGGAGCCGCTTGAAGGAATAGGTCGGGATGCGGCTCACCATGACCGCCGCCACCGTCGCCAGCACGACGCCGTTCAGATAGGGCGAGCGGAAGAAGCCGAAGCCGGTCTCGAACCACAGCATCATCGGGAGCATCACCAGCCCCGCCCCCGCCGGCGCCGGCACGCCGGTGAAGAAATTGTAGGCAAAGGGCGGCAGCTCCGCGCCGATCTGGGTATTGAAGCGCGCCAGCCTGAGGGCGCAGCAGACGCCGAAGAGCAGCACCAGCGCCCAGCCGATGCCGCGCAGCTCGCCCATGGTCCAGATGTACAGGAGCAGCGCCGGCGCCACGCCGAAGCTGACGAAGTCGGAGAGCGAATCGAGTTGCGCTCCGAAGCTCGAGATCACCCTCAGCATCCGGGCGATGCGCCCGTCGAGGCCGTCGAGCACGCCGGCGATGATGATCGCCGTCACCGCCGCCTCGTAGCGCTCGGCCAGCGCCAGCCGGATCGCCGTCATCCCCGCGCACAGCGCGAGCAGGGTGAGGATGTTGGGGATCATCCGGTTCAAGGACCAGCTCGGCCGGACCCGCATGCGGTGGCGGCGCCGCATGTCAGTGCACCCAGAAACGGGCCGGCGGCGTGCCCGGCCTGGCGTCGGCAATCGCCGTCTCGCCGCCCACGGCGCGTTGGCCCTCCATGACGAGCGGCGTCCAATCAAGCGGCAGATAGACCTCGGCGCGGCTGCCGAAGCGGATGATGCCGAAGCGCTCGCCCGCCATCACCTCCTGCCCTTCATGGACGCTGCAGCGGATGCGGCGGGCGATGAGCCCGGCCACCTGCACCACGGCGATGTCGGCGCCTTCGGCGCTGGCGAGCCGGATTGCCATGCGCTCATTCTCGTCGCTCGCCTTGTCCAGGCTCGCATTCAAAAACTTGCCGGCGCGATAGGCGCATTTGCGGATGCGGCCCGACATCGGCATGCGGTTGACGTGGACGTCGAAGATGCTGAGGAAGATGGCGATGCGCAGCATCGCCGCCTCGCCCATGTCGAGTTCGGCTGGCGGCTTTGCCGGCCCGATCGCGACGATGGTGCCGTCCGCGGGCGCCACCACGAGGCCCGGGCGCAACGCCGTCACCCGCCAGGGGTCGCGAAAGAAGTAAAGGCACCACAAGGTCGCGATCACGCCGAGCCAGCCCAAGGGCCGCCAGAGCCAGAACAGCAGCACGCTCGCCGCGGCGAAGATCGCAACGAACCGCCAGCCCTCGGGATGGATGGGCGCCACGACGTATTTCAGCACGCTCTCGCGCCTCCAAGTCGCGGCGAGAATCTTAGCGGAAAAGCCGGCCGGGCACAGCCGGCGCGGTTGGGCGCTCGGCGCTACCGCCCCTCGCGCCGCCAGGCGAGCAGCAAGGCCCCGAGCGCCAGGATGAGCGCGAGGAAGCCCGGCAGCAGCGGCGTCTCCTTGACGCCGGTGACGACATAGTCGCCATTGGCGCGAAAGCCCATCCAGCCGCGCCCGGCGGCGCTGCGGCCGGGCTCGACGCGCCGCACCTCCGGGACGCTGCCCGGGCCGATCCAGTGGATGCTGCCGCCGCTCGCCTGCACATCGGCCTTCACCTTCTCGTCGGTGGTGCGGACATCGGCGAGCTCGATGGGGTTGAGCGCGCCCGCCGCCGCCAGCGCCGTGCGCTGACCGTCGCTGGCGCGGTAGAGCCCGCTCTCGCTTAGGGCGATCGAGCCGGCGCTACGTCCCCCGCCGTCGGGCGTGAGCGCAAGCGTCTGCGGCTTGCCGTCGGGTCCGGTGATCTGCACCGGCGCGTTGTTGGGCTCGAGCGACTGCCGGGTGACGACGAGCCGGTTGCCGTCGACCCGCGCCCGCAAATCGTTCTCCTCGAGGTCGGGCTCCTTCATCAGCCAATAGACGACGCGGCGCAGCAGCTCCGCCTGCGGCCCGCCGCCTTCATAGCCGCGCGTCCACAGCCACATCTCGTCGGAGAGGAGTTGCGCCACCCGTCCGTCGCCGACGCGGTTCAGCACCAGGAGCGGCCGGTCTTCGGCGCCGCTCATGATGGTCTCGCCGCCATGCGGCACCGCCTCGATGTTGCGGAACCAGCGGCCCCAGGGCGGCGCCTGCTTGGCATCGGCGGGCAGGCCGGGCAGATCGTCGGTGACGGGATGGCGGCGCCCCACCGCGGTAACTTCCGGCACGAAGCCCTGCTGGATGACATTGCCGGTCGGCTCCGCCGGCAGCAGCTCGCCCAAGGGCGTGCGATAGAGGCTCAAGGGCGAAGCGAAGGACGGCCCGGCCGCATCGAGCAACGCGCCGCCCTTGCGCACGAAGCGGGCGATGTTCTCGAGATAGGCCAAAGGCAGCACGTTCCGCTGGCGATAGCGGTCGAAGATGATGAGGTCGAACTGGTCGAGCTTGACGTCGAACAGCTCGCGGATCGGGAAGGCGATGAGCGACAGCTCGCGGATGGGCGTGCCGTCTTGCTTCTCGGGCGGGCGCAGGATGGTGAAATGGATGAGATCAACCGAGGGATCGGATTTGAGGATGTTGCGCCAAGTGCGCTCGCCCTGATGCGGCTCGCCGCTGACCAAGAGGACCTTGAGCCGGTCGCGCACGCC
>Ga0209415_10003808_pt1 | contig 27938 bp, 25 predicted proteins | sample PeaSoiSIISIP2007_FD_187696 | JGI IMG/M metagenome (GOLD analysis project Ga0209415, IMG submission 187696) | Peat soil microbial communities from Weissenstadt, Germany - SII-SIP-2007 (SPAdes) (version 2) | ecosystem: Environmental > Terrestrial > Soil > Wetlands > Peat | place: Germany... | reverse complement strand
TTCTTCGTTGCCGATCGGATCTAGGTGGTTGAATTCCATTTCGCCAGGATGCTTTCGCCGCCCTTGACCATCTGCCCTTGCTTGACCACCACTTCCGCGGCCATGGGCAGCCATACGTCCACGCGCGAACCGAATCGAATCATTCCCATGCGTTCGCCGCGGGCCACCGACTCGCCTTTACGTTTCCAGCATAGCACGCGTCGCGCGATGGCTCCGGCGATTTGTTTGAAGACCAACTGGCCCTGTGGCGTATGAATATAGATTATATTTTGCTCGTTTTCGCGCGACGCGGCCGAACGAAACGCCGCGTAAAACCGCCCGGGGCGATAGACCACGTCCGCGATGCGGCCTGCAACGGGCGCACGCTGAATGTGGACATCCCAGATCGAAAGAAAAATGCTGATGCGGTGGCCCATCGTTGAATCGAGCATCTCGTCCAGGATTGCGACCACGTGGCCGTCGGCGGGCGAGACGACCGCGTCCGGATCGGAAGGGATCTCGCGCTCGGGGTCGCGGAAAAAGTAGAACACGAAGAGTCCGAGAAAAATCAGCACGCCCGCGGCCCATTTCCACCCGGGGATTAGGCACGCGGCCCCGGCGATGAGCGGCGGGATCGCAAATTTGTAGGCTTCCTTAACCATGGAGACGTGAGGGGTTCGCCTCAGTCGGCTGAATTCCGCAATCTGACAGCAGGGATTGGCCAACGCGTCGCATGCTTCACGATCGGGCGCCCTGCTCGAATGCAGCTGTATTGTACGACAGAAGTGCGAGCGCCACTCAGCCCTAGTGACTGACCATCTGTTGATGGCGGGCGAGAATCAATTCCATGCGGTCCTTCAAACGCAGCTTGAGCTTCTTCAGTTCCGCTTCCTGAATCAAATCTTCCGAACTGAGATAGGAAGACTTAACGATCTGCTCTAGCTGGGATTCACAGCGGGAGTGCTCTTCGGCGAGGTTGCGAAACTCTGGATCTCTTGCCAACAGGGACTGCCGGATATCCTGGCTTGTGGTCGGCATCCATTCCCTCCTGGTTGGTGAAGCTCTCACATGGGAGTAACAATTACCACAAACCGGGCGCGGAGCCAAGGGGGTGAATTGTGCAAAAGAAAAAAAGCGCCTACCAGCGGCCCGGCAGTAGCCGCTGAAACAATTGTCGGATCCCCGTCTTAGAAAGAATTAATGAGTTCAGCGGACAGCAGGCGGGCCTTCTGAGCCAGGTTTTGCGCGCGAGCCCAGTCGCCGTCCTTGCTGGCTTCGCGCGATTGCGAAAGGAAGCTGCGAATCTTTCCCACCAGGTCTTGCTGGGCGGCATTCAATTGCTTGCCACCAATTTCTTGTAGGTTTTTTTCGGCCACGGACCTGTCTTCTCCGGTTTTTCGTTCATAGCTCGCCTGGTCGCTTGGCGAGAGTTGGGGAGAAATCTGCGGAGCAGGCGGGTGGGCGGCTTGCTCCGACTCGGCTTCCGCTGGCGGCTGCTCACCGGACTGGCGGCGCGGCGCCGCGGGTTTCGGAGCCGGAATTGTCATCGCTGCGGGAGGCGGGGTAGGCGAAGCCGGCAGCGCCGGAGGAGCCGCAACGGTTTCGGTCGGCGGGGACGCATCCGTATCGGGAGCGATGTTCATGGGCCGCTCCGCTTCCGCGGGAACCGGGGCGGCCGCTGCAGGAGCCGCGGCATGCACACTCTTGCGCGCGCATCCCCCCACGCCAATTGAGATCCCGCAGGCGAGCAGGGCAAGGAGCATTCGTGTGTCGGTTGTTCGGCTGGGCATCTATCGTTTTTCCGCCGCAATCGGGCGGCCCATCTCGCTGGCTTTTCCGGCCGGCGCGTCCACCAATCGCGCCAGCGGCAGTTTCAGACGGAACGTCGTGCCCCGTCCCGTCTCCGATTCGAATTCTATCCGGCCATTGTGCAGCTGCACAAATCGAAACGTGTTTGCCAGCCCGATGCCGCTGCCTCCCGGCCGGGTCGTGAAGAAAAGCTGGAAAATTTTCTTCTGGTCCCCCGGCGGAATTCCCCTGCCGGAGTCCTCCACGGCAATCACCGCGAACTCGCCGCTGCGGCGCAGGCTAAGCGTGATTCTGCCTCCGGGGTCGGTGAACTCGCTGGCGTTAATCAGGAGGTTCAGAACTGCTTGATGAATCAGCTGGCGGTCGGCCAGGACCGGCGGACAATCGGATGGCAAATCGGCGCGCAATTCCAGGTTGGCTTTGACGATCGAGGGCCGCGCCGCATCCAGCACGTCCCCCAGCAGCGTCCTCAGGTCGGTTTCTTCCAGGTTGAGTTCCACCGGTTTGGTGAAATTAAGGAATGTTTTTACCGCGCGGTCCAGCCGGTCGATCTCGCTGTCGAGCATCTTCACCGCTTGTTGCGGTTCGGGCTCCACGGGCATATTCGCTTTCAGGACCTCCAGCCAAAGCCGCATCGAATTGAGCGGATTTTTCACTTCGTGCGCAACGCCTGCGGTTACGCGCCCCAGCGCCGCCAGGCGCTCGGAAACCTGAAGCTGGCTGCCGATGCGTTCAAGCGACTCCACGTCCCGAAGAGTCACCAGGGTGCCCATGCGCGTGCCGTGTTCGCGAATCACCTGCACGCTTACGCCGACTCGCTGGGGCCCCGCCCTTCCATCGAGCGTCACTTCCTTCCCTTCGGCCGGCTCGATCTGATCGCCTTCGATCTTCAGCACGCCGCGTAGGGGATGCCGCGCCGGAAAAATCTCAGCCACGCGGCGGCCTCGAAGCTCGTCGGAACTCCCTCCCAGAAATTTTTCGGTGGACGGGCTGACCAGCACGGCGCGGCCCTGCCCGTTGAACAGCAGTAAGCCATCCTCGAGCCCGCTCATCACCTGGTCGAGATTTTCGCGCAGGGCGCTGAAGATCTCGCGCACGTCGCGCAACTGCTTTCCAATTCCCACGATTTTCGTGCTGACCGCTCCCAGTTCGTCGCTGCGCTCGACCACCGGCTCGGCATCGAACTGGCCCGCGGAAATGCGGTCGAGTTGCTTGGAGATTCGCCCGATCGGTGCGAGCGCGATCGTGCTGACCAGCAGCGCCAGCAAGGTGGAGAGCAGCACGGACCCCAGCGCCCAGTATCCCGCGGAGACGAGTCCCGGCGAGATTTGATCGCGCAGCAGGGCCGATGAGAGTCCCACGCGAATGTTGCCGAAGGGTTGCGGCCCGAGCTGGAAGGCGAGCGAAAACTCGTAGGTTTGCGGAGGGCCATAGAGCTCGCGCAGTTGCTGGAAGAATCCGGCGCGAACCAGCGAACTCACTGGCAGCCGCCTCGCCACCTTTTGATCGCGCAGCGATGCGTCACTCGACACCAGCACCGTGCCATTGGCGTCCGTGATCGTGATTTCGTAGATGGTCGGAGAGATTCCGACGTCGGATTCGATCAGCGAGTTCAGCGTGCTGCTGTTGTCGAACGCGTGGCGGACATACTGGCGCATGTCGGCCGGATCGAGCGAAGCGGGCGATTCTCCGCGCTCGGCGGCGTCCTTCAGCGCGTCGCCGCACGCGCCGTACACCTGCTGCGCGACGAAGCTGGCGGTGTCGTTGGCCTGCCGGAGCGTCTGCCGCATCAGCCGTCCCAGGTATAGGCTCGAGACGACGGTGACCACGGCGAGGACCAGCAGCGACGTCGCCAGCGTGAATTTAGTCTTTAGGCTGAGACGCATGCGTTCGCCCCGCCTCATATTCTTTCAGCTTGTTGTGGAGTGTCTTCAAGCTGATGCCGAGAAGTTCCGCGGCGCGCGTTTTGTTCTGGCTGGTGGACGCGAGCGTTTGGATAATCAGCTCGCGTTCGGCGTCGTCCACGGTCGTTCCGATCGGAAAGCGAATCCCGCCCAACCCCTCGCCCGACACGGCCGGCGAGTGCCCGAAATCCGGCGGAAGATGCTGCCGCCCGATGGTTCCGCGGTCCGACGCGATGGCCGCGCGCTCCAGCACGTTGCGCAGCTCCCGCACGTTTCCCGGCCAGGGATACGACTTGAACAGCTCCAGGGTGTCCGCGCTCGCGCCGGAAACTTTCTTGCCGTGTTTTTCCGAAATGTCGGCCAGCAGGTGCTCGATCAGCAGCGGCAGATCGTCCTTGTGCTCGCGCAGCGGCGGCAGGTGAATGTGAAATACGTTGAGCCGGAAATAGAGGTCCTGCCGCAGATGTCCGCTGGCCACGGCCTGTTCGGGATTTTTGTTCGTGGCCGCCAGTACCCGCACGTCCACGGGCGTCTCGACTTTGCTGCCCAGCCGCCGGATATGGTGATCCTCGAGCACGCGCAACAATTTTGCCTGCGTGGGCGGGGGCATTTCGCCGATTTCATCCAGCAGCAGAGTGCCGCCGTGCGCCAACTCGAAGCAGCCGATGCGGCGCTCCGCCGCGCCCGTGAAAGCGCCCTTCTCATGACCGAAGATTTCGCTCTCCATCAGCGATTCGGGAATCGCGGAGCAGTTGATGGCCACGAACGGCCGGTTCGCGCGCGGTGAAAGCATGTGGATCGAGCGCGCAACCATTTCTTTCCCGGAACCTGTTTCGCCCGTGATCAGGACGGATGCGGTCGAAGGCGCGGCCATTTCCACCTGCCGCATCACCTCCTGCATCGCGCCCGACGTTCCTACCAGCGTCCCCAGCTTTCCTGCTTCGCGCAGTTGCCGCGTCAACGCCGCGACCGCCTGCTGGTCGCGCACGCGCCCCAGCGCGCGATCGAGCAGCGCTCGCAGGACGGGCGGCTTCAGCGGTTTTTCGATATACCAGAATGCGCCGGCGTCGATCGCCTGCACCACCCGCTCGTCGCTGCCGCGGCCCGTGATGATGATCACCGGAATCCGCTGAATTTCTTCGCCCAGGTGGCGCAGCAGGTCCAGGCCGTTCATTCCCGGCAGCTCGACATCGGCGAGAATCACCTGGGGATGGAACTCCGCGAGTTTCGCCAGCGCGTCCTCTCCGCTCGGAACGCCCAGCACCTCGCAATCCCATTTGCGCAGCAGCGCCTCATAGCCCTTGCGGGCGTTTTCCTCGTCTTCGACGATCAGGATCCGTTGCAGAGATGAATTGTCGGTGGCCATCAAGAGTTTGAATCTACCAGCAGTCTACGCGATTTCCAAGCGAGGGTGGCTTTTGCCAGGCGATGGTGGTGGACGGCGGAAGGGCATGCGGCGCCGTCGCCGAGGGCGGCGTTGCATGCCCTTCGGAGAATTCAGGTTCGCGGAAAGTAAAGCGACCGTTCGAGGATCAGCTCGAGCTTGGTGCTTCTTTCGAGCATCACCTCCTGCCCCAGACCCGATGCAATCATGTACGCCGCGGCTGCGGCCGCCGCGGCGCCCATGGCCGCGTCCTTCTCATTCTTTGCGGCCACTCCCGGCGCGGCCCCTACCAGGGCGCCAGCCGCGGCAGCCTGAATCGCTTCCTGCCGCTTGGTCGTGCTCGCCTCGATTTCGCCTTCCCGGTTGTAATTCACGCGAACCGAATGGACGCCCGGCACATCGTTCACCATGGCAACCAGCGGCATCCACCCGTCCGGTGTCTTGATGTCGTCGAAGGTGAGCCACATCCGTGCGCGTCCTGTCTTGCCGGCGGCTTCGACCTTGTCAATGTGCCCGCGGACCTCCGCGCCCGCCGGCAGACCCGTTCCATCAGCGCTTACAAGTGGCGCAAGAGTGCGCGCAGTGAAAAGATCGCCCGCTTTCGAGTCCTTCGTGCTGAGAGCATTTTGCAGCCCGATCAGAAATCGCGTTCCGGGTGCCACTTCATTGGGGGCCGACGAAGTTCCCGCTCCCGTCGCGGATTGGTCTTGTGCGGACACCGGCAAATTTGCAGCAAGCGTGAGGGTCAGCAGAGCTGCCATAGCCGGAAGCATATTGACGCGTTTCATTCGCTTCTCCTTTTGCGATCTGGCTTGGCGCCTTCTGCTGGATAGAAAGCGGTCGAACGTTACTCGCTTATTCAGATGTAGTCACGAACGGCAAGGTGGTACGAACCGCTGGGAGATCCGGCCACCCCGAACGACGCCGACTATAGCCGCAATAGGGGTCACTGTTCCAAATCGGGATTTCTACCGTTCTCAAAGTTGCATACGCTTGAGTATTAGAGGTTTATCCCCCTGCGTACTTTTGCGATCTTGTTATTCGTTTCATTTCGGCACTACAGTCCCCTTCGCGGCTCCGCTTCGCAGGGCAGTAAGCGTCTTGTTTTCAGTATTTGAGCCATGTGTTTATTGGTCTTCGTTTTGCATTCTCATTGTTGCAGTTGAAAGGGGGGTGCCGAGTGCCCGTTACTGGAGCAGACAGTGCGCAGGCGGCCGACCGGCCGACCGCCATTTCTATCTTGATCGTGGACGATGAAGACGCCACACGCAAGCTGTGCCGCGACGTGGCAGCCGAATCCGGCTTGCGCGCTCGAACCGCTTCGACCACCGAGCAAGCCAGCGAAATTCTCGAGAAGTATCCCGTCGATATTCTGATCACCGACTTGAAGGTTCCGGAATTGGGCGGATTCGAGCTTCTGAAGCGCGTTCGGGAGACTTATCCGCAGACCGCCGTAATCGTATTAACCCAGTACGGCACCATCGAGAGTGCCGTCGAAGCCACTCGCAATGGGGCCGCGGATTACGTCACCAAGCCGTTCCATGTTTCCGAACTCCGCACCAAGCTTGACTGCGTCGTTCGATCCCTCGAAATTGACCAAGAAAACCGGATTCTGCGTGAGCAGCTTCGCACCCGCCCCGGCTTCGGCGGTTTGATCGGCGTTTCACCCAAGATGCAGCGCGTATACCGCCTGATCGAGAAGGTCAGCCAGCACAACTATCCGGTCCTGATCCTCGGCGAGAGCGGAACCGGGAAGGAGCTCGTCGCGCGCTCGGTTCACTTTTCGGGCACGCGGCGGAAGGAGCCGTTTGTTCCCGTCGATTGCTCCTCGCTGGTCCCCACGCTCATCGAATCCGAACTGTTCGGCTATGTGAAGGGCGCCTTCACCGGAGCGATGCACGCCAAGACGGGCTTGATGCAATCGGCCGGAAGCGGCACGCTCTTCCTCAACGAAATCGGCGACCTGCCATTCGATCTGCAAGCCAAGCTGTTGCGCGCCATGCAGGAAAGGGAAGTCAAGCCGGTTGGCTCGAACGATCGAATTTCCATCGCCATGCGCATCATCGCCCCCACCAACCGGGATCTCGACGTGGCCGTGCGCCAGGGTCAGTTCCGCAGGATCTTTTCTTCCGTCTCAATGTCGTGCAAATCAAGATGCCGCCGCTGCGGGAGCGCAAAAGCGATATTCCCATCCTGGTCAGCTCCTTCCTCGAGAAATTCAGCGATTCCAATGGCAAGGTGCAAACCATCTCGGAGGACGCCATGGCCCGCCTGATCGGTTACGACTGGCCCGGAAATGTCCGGGAGCTCGAAAACGCCGTCGGGCGCGCCGTCGCGCTCGGCTCCGGTTCCATGCTGCACGTCGGCGATCTACCGTCCAACCTCCAATACGGCTCGGGCGAACGCATCCCCCAAAGCGATGAGCTTCTGCCTCTCGATGAACTCGAGCGCCGCGCGATTTTGCGAGCCCTGCGCGAGGCGGGCGGAGACAAGCTCGCTGCCGCCCGCCTCCTCGGCATCGGCAAAACCACGCTGTATCGCAAGCTCAAGCAGTATGAAGCCGCCTCGAACGCCCTGCCCAACTGACAAGCTAGCCGCCACATCGACCACTCGGCGCGCTTGGGTAGGGGCGTAGTCCGCCACGGCGGATTACGCCCGGTGCGGCGTCGCTCTCGCGTGACCACGAGCAAGTTGTTGGGAGTAGTCCAACCACGATCTCGGGGATAGCAGCCACAACGAGCGCTCTCCCTTCGAGTGTGTTCGCTTGGGGGAATCTCTCGTCGAGATTGGTAGAGCAGCGTCGCTTCGCCATTCCTAGACAGGGAACTCGGCGTCGCCGTACGTATCGAAGTGGGAAGCACGACACTTGCCTCCTTCTCGCGCCACGCGCCAACGCATTGAAAAACCGCGACTTGGCTCCATGCATGCACTTGGTCAAGCTAATGCACTGTGTAAGGCATGCGTCGCGCGCGAATCCTCGCACCACAAATCTGCTGGACGGGGGCCCTGCGCCGCGGAGTGGAATACGCGGCCGCGGTTGGTCTCGCGATCTTGTCCAGTTACTGGATCGTGCAAGGCCGCTGGTAGATGACGCGATGAGGCAATCCAATAGGACCGCTACTCTGGACATGAACGACCCCATTTGCACAGTTTCGCATCCTGCCGCTCATTTGCCCGTCCATCCTTCGATTCCGCCAACCCCCGACGCGGCCTTCACCGCCCTTTTCGATTCAAGCGGGGAGGCGCTCGTAATCATCGATTCCGCCGGGGCGATCCAAAGGTCCAATTCCCGCGCCCGCGAACTGCTTCGCCTCGAGGACGCTGCCAGCCAGCTCGCCAGATTGGCAGATTTTCTAGTGGGGCCGCCCGCCGACAAACTGAAATCCTTCTGGGCCGGTCCAGTTTCGTCCGCGCGCGCACATATTTTGGACGCGTCACTCACCAGCGGATTTCCCGTCCGCATCACCCTGCGCTCGATACTGCCCGGTTCCCAGCATCTCCTTCTCTGCTTGGAAGAAGGCTCCATCGTCCAGCGCGCGGAGGAGAGATGGCGCCACGTGCATGCTGAGCTTCGCAGCGTGCTTGATTCCGTTCAGGTCGGCGTCATTCTCCTCGATCCGTCGGGCCGGGTTCGCTTCTCCAATGCACGTTTCGCACAGCTCTTCGGACTCGGCGCGCAGCACCTCGGCGATTCCGCCAATTTCGAGGAGCTTCGGGAGTTGATCGCCACACGATGTGACAATCCCGCCGCCTTTCTGGCGCCCTGGAAATCCCATGCCAACGGTGCTGGCGAACCCGGACACGACGAGTTGGAACTGGCGCGACCGGTCCGGCGCGTGATCGAGCGTTTTTCGCGACCCGTTCTCGACACGCAAGGACATACCATCGGGTGGTCCGAGCTCTATTCCGACGTGACCGGGGAACGCCAAATCCAGTCCAAGTTGCTGCAAACCGAAAAAATGGCCGCTGTAGGCCAGCTCGTCTCCGGAATCGCCCACGAGCTCAATAATCCGCTCACCGCGATCATGGGTTACGCCCAGCTTCTGCTCGGGCACGGACTCGCACCGGCTCAGCTTTCCGAAGCCGAGAAAGTTTACCAGCAGGCCGAGCGCGCCCGACGGATCGTGAAGAACCTCTTGTACTTCGCGCGCGAAAACAAGCCCGAGCGCACCCGCGTGGACTTGAACGAAATTGTCGAGCGCACGCTCGCCCTCCGCAGCTAGGAGTTGAAGGTGGAAAACATTGTTGTGGATTCCCAGCTCGATTCCAACCTGCCTCACACCATGGCCGATCCCTATCAGCTTCAGCAGGTGGTGTTGAATCTCCTCGCCAACGCGGAGCAGGCTTTGCTTGAGGAGCGCGGCCAGGGGCACATCCGTATCCGCACCAGCCATTCCGCGCAGCACGCCGCGCCGCGCGCGGGCGTCCGAATTCTGCTCGAAATCTCCGACGACGGTCCCGGCATTCCGCCGACGATCGCCTCGCGCATCTTCGACCCGTTCTTCACCACCAAGCCGCCGGGTGTGGGCACGGGCCTCGGCCTCTCGATCGTTTACGGAATCGTCCAGCAGCACGGCGGGGAAGTAACGTTCGAAAACGAGCCTGGCGCGGGCGTGAAATTTCTGGTCGACCTGCCCGTCGTCGCCGTTCCGGCGGCCGACCGCGCGACGGTGTTTTCTTATCCGGTCAACCGCAAAGGAGCCGTTCCCACCGGCCGCATTCTCGTGGTTGAGGACGAGCCCACCGTGGCGCAGCTGATCGTGGACGTGCTCCGCGAGGAGGGCCACCACGCCGAAGCGGCCCTCGACAGCCAGGACGGGCTAACGCGCATTTCCCGCAACCCGTACGATCTCGTGATTTGCGACCTGCGCATGCCGCGCCTCGATGGGCCCGCCTTTTACGACGCGCTAGTGCGCTCGGGCAGTCCGGTCCGCGACAAGATACTTTTCACCACCGGCGACACGCTCGCTCCTCGCACCATCGAGTTTCTCGAGCCGAATGGCTTGCCCTATCTGGCCAAGCCGTTCCTGGTGGAGGAATTGAAGCTGGCCGTAAACCGTTTGCTCTTTACCGGACCGAAGCAAGCCGCGCCGGATCAGGTTGCCGGCGCGGCAAAGGACCGGATCGCGAGTCCGAGGATCTGACCGTGATGGAAGTGGGCGTTAAGAAAGTCGTGATTGTGCCCGACCACAGCCTGTTGCTGGGCATCGCGGACGAATCTCTCGCGCAGCGCCTCGCCCGCGAAGTCGAACTCTTCGCGACGGCCGGCCGCGTTGCGATTGTTTCGACCCCGCTGCAAGTACGCCTGCACGCCAGCCGCGCCGCGCCGCCGGTAATTTTCCTGGATTGCGATCTGCTGGAAGGCGCGCCGCCCACCGAATCGCTCGATTATTTCAAGGCGATCGCGCCCGTCATCCTCCTCGCGCCTCTCGTCCGGCAAGAGGAGATCGCGCCATTCGTGGCCGCGGGAGACGTCGATTTCGTGGCCCGCGCTGGGGATTTCGTTCCCCTGGCCGCGAGCCTCATCGAGCGCAGATTGCGATGGGCGAAGCAGTCGAAAGCCGGGCCGGGGCCTCCGTGGGCCGAGATGCCGGGCGACCTCGCCGCGATCTTCCGGCACGAGGTCAACAATCCGCTCACCGGAATCCTCGGAAACGCCGAACTGCTTCTCGCTCATCGTGAGCGCCTCTCCGCCGTGGATACGCAGCGCCTACAGACCGTCGTGGACCTCGCCGTCCGCCTTCGCGAAACCATCCGCCGCCTCAGCGACGCCTGGGAAGACCGCCCGCCCTCCACAAAGTCAGCGTAGCCCCGCCTCCTGCGAAGCAGTTGAGGAATGCGCCGAAAGAACGGATAATCACACGCCGAGTTTGACCGCTTCTGCTCGCCAATCGAATTGAAACGGGGGACGTGAATGGGGAATGAAAAGCGCATGGATGCTGATCGCCTGACCGCGATCGACGTGCACGTGCATATCGAGCATGAAGGAGAAGGAACCGCGGCGGACGAAGCCGCGAAAAAATATTTCGGCGAGGGCGCGGCGCGCGGCCGCCAGGGAATGGCGGACTATTATCGCTCGCGAAATATCGGCTGTATCGTTTTCACCGTGCAGGAAAAACTTTCGGGTCGTCCGCAGGTGTCGAACGACACCGTCCTCGAATTCGCCGGCGCGAATTCCGACATCATGATGGCTTTCATCAGCATCGATCCCACGCGCGGTGCCGAAGGCGTGAGCGAAGCAAAACGCCTGCTCGCAACGGGCCTGGTGCGCGGATTAAAGCTCCACCCGCCGATCCAGGGATTTTTCCCCAGCGACCGCGTCGCCTATCCGCTTTACGAACTCTTCGCCGCAGCGCAACTGCCGGTTCTGTTCCACACCGGGCACAGCGGAATCGGCACGGGCATGCCCGGCGGCGGCGGAATCCGCCTGAAGTACGGCAACCCGATGTACATTGACGACGTCGCCGTGGATTTTCCGAACATGCCGATCATCATGGCGCACCCGTCGTTCCCGTGGCAGGACGAAGCGATTTCGATCTGCCTGCACAAGCCCGAGGTGTACATCGATCTTTCGGGATGGTCGCCGAAATATTTTTCGCCGAACCTGGTGCAGTATTCGAACACGCTGCTGAAGACGAAAGTGCTTTTCGGATCGGACTATCCGCTGATCACGCCCGACCGATGGATGGCCGATTTTGCGAAGGTCGCTTTCAAGGACGAAGTTCGGCCGCTGATCCTGAAGGAAAACGCTGCCAAGCTTTTCGGCCTGGGCTCGACGAAGTAATTACGGCGAACCCGCCTAAGGCGCCATGTAGCTCGCCTCTTCAGAGGCAAGGATTTCCGGTTTGAATTTTGACCGAAAAGCCTCAGGTCAAAAGACCTGAGCTACATGAGACGTGCCTCTAGTTCAGTGCGAACGTATAGATCGCGTTGTGTCCCTGCGTAAGGGTGACGCCGCTTTGCCTGCTGAGCGTAGGCTCCGCGAGATTATCGCCGGTGATCACCATGATGTACTGCTTCCCGCCGATCGCGTACGTGACGGTGCTAACGGAGATCGGCCCGCCGAGAATGGATTCCCAGAGTTGCTTGCCTGTGGCGGCGTCGAATGCGCGGAACCTGCGATTGATGTCCCCGTGGAAGATCAATCCTCCGGCGGTGGCCAGCAGCGCGCCGGTGCCGGGCGCGTTCTGGACGTCGAACTTCAGCATCTCGCCGGTTGAAAGATTGATTTTGGCCAGGCCGGCGATTGCGTTGATGTCGGAGCCTTCGCGCAAGACGCCGTGCCTGTTTCCACTCGTCGAGGTCCCGGTCATGTCGAGGCAGTTGTCGACGTAGCTGGTGTAGAGCGAGTTCGTCTCCGGATCGTAGGCCGTAGGCCAGTAGCTGCGGCCGTTCCAGTAGCAGATGACGTGATGATCTCCGGGCTTTTTCATGACCACGTCGTAGTTGATCGTGGTCGCGCCGGTTTTCCCGTCGATATTCGAAATCGCGAGATTCGGCGCGTCCACAGGCACCGGCTCGGCCCATAGAAACTGGCCGTTGTTGCGGTCGAGCACGAACATGATTCCGCTTTCGCCGACCATCGCGGCGACGTCGTGCTTCGATCCGCGCGGCACTTCCGTGTTGTACCACTTCACCGCTTTCGGATCGGGATTGAACGTGGTGGTCACGAGCGTGCGTTCGTGCGTATGATCGGTGTCCCAGTCGTCCGCCGGCAGGTGCTGGTAGTACCACTTGAGCTTGCCGGTTTCGGGATCGAGCGCCACCGTGCAATTGCTGTAAAGATCGGCGGGCGCCGTACGCGAAACGCCATCGGGATTGCCGCCGTGCCGCGCCAGGCGTTCGTACGGCGAAGGATTCGCGATGCCCCAATAGATCGTCTTGCGAACCGGATCGTAATTTCCGGGCATCCCCCACGTGGACGCGGTGTAGTTCGTATTGTCCGCGCCGTTCCACGAGGCGTAACCCGGATCGTCCGGGCCCGCGACGTTATAAAATCTCCATAGTTTTAGCCCGGTGTTGGCGTCATCCGCTTCTATAAAGCAACTGTCGCGCCCCTTGCCGCACGTTCCGCCCGAAATTACTTTTCCCTCGACGACAATCGCGCCGGAAGTATTTTGCGTATCGGTTTTGAATGTTTCCCAGCGGACTTTGCCGGTGGTGGCGTCCAGTGCGACCACGTACCCGTCCGGCGCGGTGTAATAAATCATGTCCTTATAGATTGCCAGGGACTTCGTTCGCTCGGTCGATCCGAGCTGCGGATTTTTGTAAGTGCGTTTGTATTCCCAGATGATGTCGCCGTTTGCCCCGTTGATGGCCATCACGTCCGCGCCGGGCGCGATCGTATAAATCACGCCGTCGTGAACCAGCGGAATTGTTTCGGTCGTGCCGGCGGGCAGACCCTTCACCCACGCGATATGCAGCTGGCCGACATTTTTCTTGTTGATCTGTTTCAGCGGACTATAGCGCCACGCGTCATAGGTGCGGCTGAACTGCAACCAGTCGTCGGGGCTCGGATTCAAGAGCATGTCGTCGGTGACCGGCTTGTAATCCGGCACCGTGCCGTGCGGCAGCGGACTTGCCGTGAACATTCCCGGAGGCGCTTGCGCAGGGCGCGCGGGCGCCGCGCCGCCTGCCGCTGGAGGGGCGCCCGCGGGCGCCTGCGTTGGAGGCGGCGATGGCGCTGCGTCATCCTGCGCGCGCAGCACTGGCGCGATCGCTCCCGCCAGCAACACCAGTAATGCCAAACAATATGTTTTCATCAGGCAGCCCCCCAAGGGATTCGCGGTCCACTTCTGCTGTGGTGTGACGCCCCGCAGGCAATTGGCGTTTCGTTTTTTCTGCGACCGGGCGCGGTTATATCCCAATCGCGCAGACGTATGCAAGTGACGATGCGTGCTCCATTGCGGCGAGTACGTAGTACCGAGGCCGGGGCGGTGGTTTAGGGACGCGGCGCGAGGAATCTCGCCATTCGAGTCGCAGGAGCGCAGAAATGAGACCTCGTGTTTTTTCTCGATTAGAACGGGTCGCGATGCAATGTTTATAAGGGTTTTCGATGGATTCTTATTCTCATATTTGTCGATTAGAAAATCAGGTATTAGAAATCCCGGCCCGCCGAAGGGGGCGCGTCGAAGCAGCGTCGGACTCCGACGCTCGGTGTCCCGTGACTGTCCATCGCTCGGCCTGAGGTTGAGCGCTTCTTCATGTCGCTTCCTTTCGGAGGCGAAAAGCGCCCCGACTCACGCTAGCATGAAGAAGACTTGAATTTGTCAAGCGCCGCCTGTGGACTTTAGCTGCACGAGGAAAGCAAGAGCGGAATCAGATCAGCAAGCTGCTGCGCGCGGCGATTGAAAGCCAATCGCGCCGCAGGAGGGCTTGACCAGCGCGCGGTGCGGGTGCGGCTAGCCGCCGGCGATGGCGCCGATGATCATGAAGGGTTCTTTGCCGGAGGAGACCGCGTCGGGCAGCGGAGCGTCCGGCGACTCGAGGGACAGATCTTCCTGGCAGGCGAAGAACCGCAGGAACGGGCGGCGCTGCAGCGTGACGTGGTCGCGGATCGTCCCGCGCAGCATCGGATAACGCGCTTCGAGCGCGTCCAGAATCGAGCGGGTCGTGACCTGGCCCGCGACCTCGATCGAAATCTCGCTGCCGACGCCCGCGAGCGTTCGCAGATGCGCCGGGAGCACGACTTGAATCATGGCGATGTCTGTACGTCGACCGAAAGCAAAAGCTCGACCAAAAGCAAAAACTGCCGCGCTGCCCTTCGTCCCTCTGGGTAAAGAATCGCGGCGCTACATTTATGTCTTCAACCGCCCCCGAAGGGCGGTTGCCGCGAAACGAACGAGCACCCTAGACGACTTGAATTATGGCAGCGTCTGCACTTCGACGGAGAGCACGCCTGGAAGATTCTGGACGATGGGCGACCAGTTGTCCCCGGCATCTTTCGAGGCGTACACCTGCCCGCCGGTGGTGCCGAAATAGACGCCGCACGAATCGAGCGTGTCCACGGCCATGGCGTCTCGGAGCACGTTCACGTAGCAGTCGGTTTGCGGCAGGCCTTTGGTGAGCCCCTCCCATTCGTTTCCGCCGCTGCGGCTGCGGTAGACGCGCAGCTTACCTTCGAGCGGGAAATGCTCGGAGTCGCTCTTGATCGGGACGACGTAGATCGTTTCCGGCTCGTGAGCGTGAACGTCAATCACGAAGCCGAAGTCGGTGGGCAAATTTCCGCTGACCTCGGTCCACAAATCGCCGGCGTTGTCGCTGCGCATCACGTCCCAGTGTTTTTGCATGAACAGCACGCCGGGGCGCTTCGGGCTCATGGCCACGTGATGAACGCAGTGGCCGACCTCGGCAGTCGGATCGGGAATGTATTGAGAGCGCAGTCCCTGGTTGATCGGCTTCCAGGTCCTCCCGCCGTCGTCGGTTCGGAACGCGCCCGCGGCCGAAATTGCGATGTAGATCCGCTGGGGATTCGACGGATCGAGAACGATGGTGTGCAGGCACATGCCGCCGGCGCCGGGTTGCCACTTGGGTCCCGTGCCGTGGCCGCGCAATCCGGAAAGCTCGTGCCAGGACGTGGCGCCGTCCGTGGTGCGGAACAGCGCGGCGTCTTCCACTCCCGCGTAAACCGTATCCGGATCGGTGAGCGAAGGCTCGAGATGCCAAACGCGTTTGAATTCCCAGGGGTGCTGCGTGCCGTCATACCATTGATGCGTGGTGAGAGGCTTGCCGGTCGCGGTAGAGGTGTCGTAGGCGAATTTGTTGCTCTCGCCGCTCGGCATCCCGCCCGCGTCAGACGGAGGCTTCAGGCCGCCTCCCGGAGTCTCCCAGGTCTTGCCGCCGTCGCTCGAGCGCTGGATGATTTGCCCGAACCAGCCGCTGGTTTGCGAGGCGTACAGGCGATTGGGGTCCACCGGCGATCCCTTGAGGTGGTAGATTTCCCAGCCCGCGAAATGGGGGCCGCTGACTTCCCACTTATCGCGCTTCCCGTCGGACGTCAGGATGAACGCGCCCTTGCGTGTGCCAACTAGTACTCGAACTTTGCTCATTTCCGACCCCTTTCCTCGGTTTCGCGCGCTTGCTAATAATTACGGCGGTCGAAACGTTCTGTCAAGAACCGCCGATAATTCTCGAACCGCTGCGAGGACTAGCTTCGCAGGGGAATGAGCGCGCGCAGCCGCGCGTCGCGTAAGAAAAGCCCTCCCCAGACCAGCACGCCAAAGATGATCGGGAAGACGGTATCAAACAATGGATCGTGGACGCGGACGTGAGTGGCGACGGCGCCGCCAAGATAGCCGGTCAACAGGATCGCGCCAAGGATCGACGTGCGCGGGATCACGTAGGCGGCGACGCAAACGAGCAAGACGGCCCCGATCAGGACAATCGAATCCACGGGATATCCAAGCTTCGCGGAAGTCTCCAGAACCTGACGCTGCTTGATCACCTTCGTGACGCCATCGAAGATCAGGAACAGTACAACCAGGCCGCTGACGATGCGCCCGGTCCAGACCATTTTGGTCGAGACAGGAGCAGCCTGAGTAGTGGATGCCATGGCATTCCCCCCAATGTGTTTCACGATTGGAATTCGGCGGCCGCGGAACATCCTCCGCGAATGCGCGAAAGTCGCGGCCCAGCCCTGCACTACCGCGAGAACTTACGCTTTTGGAAAGCAATCGGCAAGCGGGTGGTCGGTTCCGCTGAAGCGCTTTCGCGGGTCGTCACTCCCGGCAAGCATCGGTGCGCCTTGCGCTGAGTGAGCCGCTATGTTTTCGGGTGGCGATGGGTGGCTTTGAGCACGAGCGCGATGGCGACGAGCAATGCGGTCGCGGCATTGGCCCAGATGATCGCCGCGGCGTGCAGGATCAGGCCATACACGAGCCAGAGAAGGATGCCGGTGAGATACAGAAAGAGCATCGGGTAGGAAAGATCTCCCCCGCCCTGCCTGCGGATCTTCAGGATTTGGGGAATGAAGGCGCCGGTGGTGCACACAGCGGCAGCGCCTCCGACGGTTGCCAGGAGTCCCACTTGCCCTCTCCCGCGCTAAACCACGCGGAGAACGATTTTGCCGCGCGTGTGGCCGGTCGCATTCGACTCCTGAGCGGCGCGGGCCTCGGCGAGCGGGAAAACCTTCTCGATGATCACTTTCAATTTTCCGGCGTCCACTATCTTGGCGATTTCGTTCAACTGCTCCACGTTGGGCTGCACGAAGGTGTGGTGGCAGCGTACACCGTGGGCGGCGGCCTTTTCCGGCGACGGCGGCTCGAGGATGGAAACCAGGATTCCGCCTTTCTTAAGCACCTGCCACGAGCGCTCCATGGTTTCGCCGGTGATGGTGTCGAGGACGGCGTCCACGCCGTGGACCACGTCTTCGAATTTCGTGGTGGTGTAATCGATGGTTTCATCCGCGCCGAGCGAACGCAGGAATTCGTGGTTCTTCTTCGATGCTGTCGCGATCACGCGCGCGCCCTTCATCTTCGCGAACTGCACGGCGAATGTGCCGACGCCGCCCGCCGCGCCATGAATCAGAAGCGTCTGGCCCGCGGACAGTTTCGCCCCATCGTAGAGCGCCTGCCACGCCGTCAGCGCCGCGAGAGGAATCGCGGCAGCAGTCGCATGGTCAATGGACTTGGGTTTGAGCGCTACTTCCGATTCCTTCGCCACCATGTATTCGGCGTATGCCCCGTCGCGCGACAGATCGGTGCGGCTGTACACCGCATCGCCCTTCTTCAGGCGGGTCGCGCCCGGTCCCGCGGCTTCGACGATGCCGGAAACATCCCATCCAGGAATCATCGGCAACTTATATTTCAGCATCTGTTGCAGATATCCCGCGCGCACTTTCCAATCCACCGGGTTCACGCTCGATGCGTGCACGCGGATGAGGACTTCGTCCGGCCCGGCCTGGGGCCGCGGAGCATCTTCGTATTTGAGAACTTCAGGGCCGCCGTATTCGTGAACTCGCACTGCCTTCATCGTTTCCATGGGCGTCTCCTCGATTCGCGGAACCCGCGTCTGCCGCCTGCTGATGTTTGGGGGATTCGATGATACCCATCCGGCCAGTTTTCCCAAAATGATTACTTCATTTTCCAGGGCACTCGCGGGCACCGCCCAACAAGGGATTGTGTTGAACCGGACAGGCCATCGTGCTAACTTCCGCGAAAAGGGGGGACGTTATATGTTTGAGACACCTGAAACCAAGGGTGAACAGAGCGGTATGGGGAAGTGGGTCGGGATTCTGATCGTTGTGGCCGTCGTGATCGGCGGAATCCTGCTCTATTTGGGCAAGAAGAACGCTGCGCCCAACGCGGCGACCACCGCCGCAGTTGCCGCCGCGCCCACGCAGGCTAACGCCGACGCCGCCAAGGATCTGCGTGTGGTGAGCCGCAAAATGGACAAGGACAATGTCGGCGCGGCGATATGGTCGGTCGAGCTGCGGAATCTTTCGCAGGTGTACAGCTACAGCAACATCCAGTACGAAACATCGTACGTGGGTGCCGACAGCGTCATGCTGGCGACCAACCATGGCACGATTCCTTCGCTTACCCTGGACCCTGGCGAATCGCAGAGCGCGCAATTTCGCGAAGCGCTCCCGAGCGGCACCGCCCTGTACACTGTAAAGATCACCGGCGCCACGGCTTCGAAGTAACCCGATCTAATTGGCGCGGCTTGCCGCCGTGGATTTCAAGACGAGCACGAGGATGCGCCCGTCGGAGTGGAAACTTCCGCCCGTGGCGGTTTTCGCTTCCGTCAGAGGACTGGACGGCGTCAGGTGGTCGCGCGCGACCACCAGGCCCGTGCCCGAGAGCGTGGCATTCACGTACTCCCGCTCGTTGTCGATCGCCGGGTCAATCTTGTGCGTTACGCCGTTGTTGCGCTCATCGCGCTCGAAGCCGATATCGTGCGTGGCGGCGATGCACCAAATCGGCCGGCCGCCCGCGTCGTAGGACGACTTCCAGGCGCGCAGATGATTCCGCGACATCGCCACGCGCACCGGCTCCGCGTGCGCGAACCCATAGTCCTGGGCGCGGTTGAAGAGATAAAGCGCGCTCATCGGCATGGTCAGATAATTCTTCTTCTGCAATGAATCCACCAGGCCGGCGAGCACGGTTTCCTGCACGGAGCTGTCCACATGCACCCATCCGGCAGCCGTGAATGCGCGGACAAGTTCGTCCTCGGTTCCCACGATCAAGATGTTGACCATATCGCCTGGATTGTGATCGGGGTCGGAGACGCGGCGCGGAATTTCGTCGAGCAGCGCCGGCGTCATCGAAGAGATGCGCGTCTCTGGCGGACCGCCCGCCACCGATGCTTCGGCCGTGCTCAGCCCGGGATCGGTCACGGCGATCACCACGTGAAAAGCTCCGATCGCGCCGCCGGCATCTTTCTGGCTCTGGTTGATGCCCAGAAACAGCCGGCCCGCCACGGGCGCCTGATAATCGCTCGTCGCGCCGAGCAGGAATGGCTGCGCGGCATCGCCTGAGCCGAGCCGGCCGATCAGCGCGCCGTGGTCCCCATCGGGGACAGCGTACTGGTGAATCAAATCCGCCCAGCCTCGTGAGAGTCCGTCCGGCCCGAACGATTTCGCCGGCGACTTGGAAGCGTCGTTCGCGGGATAGGTGATCTTGCCCGTGGCCGTGATGTGCAGCTTCTCCGCCGCGCGCAGGTCAATGCTCGTGTCGATCCACTGCGTGCTCGCGTCCAGGTCGAGCTCGTAAGATTTCGCGGGAGACGTAATGGCAGTATTAGCCGTAGTAGTCGCAGGAGTGGAAGTTGCCTGTGCCCGGGCTGGGGGCATTGCGCCGACAGCCGCTACCGCGGCCACGACCCCGAACGCGGCAACGGCCAGCCCCATTGACTTGGCGACGCCCATTCTTGGACTCCTCGCATCGGGCCAACTCCAACCAGCTGCGGCCTGGCCGGTCGAACGCCAACCATAATATCAAACCGCAAATCCGAGAACTGGCAGGCCGCGCCCCCGGTCGCGAGCAGGACGAAGCAGCGCAAGTTTTGTTATCAGGGGAAGTCTCTCTGTGGTATATGCTCCGGCCAATGGGCTGATCCAAAACCCGGCTCGGATGATTCGCGCAGCGGATGGGCGCCGCTGCCTTGGGAATCATAACCCGTCAAACGTGGAACGCGGTTGATATCGCCTAAGGCCCGATTTCGCCAATTGGAGAAGTGATGAAAGCGAGGCGGAGACCCCGGCGTACCCCTGCACGCAAAGGGAAGTTCATCGTCCCGGCCCGCGGGACATTCCCGGTGGTTGCCGTCGGAGCTTCGGCGGGAGGCTTGGAGGCTGTGACACAGCTTCTTTCGCATATTCCCGCGAAGGGCGGAATCGCGATCGTCCTCGTCCAACACCTTGCCCCGAAGCACGAAAGTTCGCTCGTCACTCTGCTTACGCGCGCCAGCAAGATGCCGGTGTCCGAAGTCGCCAAAACCACGCCGGTGGAAGCGAACCATGTGTACGTGATACCGCCCGGCAAGGATCTCGTCTACGCGAGAGGGTCGTTGCTCTTGAAGGCCCGCGACGAGAATCACGGGTTGCACATGCCCGTGGATCGGTTCATGGAGTCGCTGGCCAAGGAGGAGGCGAACCGGGCCATCGGCGTAGTGCTGTCGGGGACGGGTTCGGATGGCGCGCTCGGATTGCAGGCCATCAAGGCCCGCGGCGGGATCGCGCTGGCTCAGAGCGAGGATTCCGCGAAATACGACGGCATGCCCCACGCCGCGATCGCCACCGGATGCACGGATTTCGTTTTGCCGCCCGCGCTGATCGGCGAAAAGCTGATCCAAATTGCCGGCCATCCCTATGTGGTTCGCGCGGCCGAACGGCCGGTGGAGGAAACCGTCGATCGAGGCGTGCTCCGCGGAATCCTGAATCTGCTCCGATCGAGCACCGGCTCCGATTTCACCCAATACAAGAAGGGAACCATCGTCCGGCGCATCCGCCGCCGGATGGTGCTCCACAAGAGCCGGAACCTTGTGGACTACGCGAAATTCCTGGCGAACCATCCCGACGAAGTCACCGCGCTCCATGAAGACATCCTGATTCACGTCACCAGCTTTTTCCGCGACGCTCCCGCATTCGAGATTTTGAAGAAGAAAGTGTTTCCCCGGCTTTTGAAGACCCGCCAACCCGGCTCCGCCATACGGATATGGGTGCCGGGCTGCGCCACGGGTGAGGAAGTCTACTCGCTGACGATTTGCGTCCTGGAATGCGCGAAGGACCAGACGGAAGACGTCCCGATCCAGATTTTCGGAACGGATCTGAACGAGGCCTCGCTCGAGCGCGCGCGCGCCGGTGTTTATTCCCCGAATCAGGTCAAGGATGTTTCTCCCCGGCGTTTGAAGCAATTCTTCGTGAAGCTCGATCGGGGATACCAGATCCGCAAAGACATCCGCGAAAGATGCGTGTTCGCAAAGCAAAACGTGTTTCACGATCCGCCGTTCTCGCGCCTGGACCTGATCAGCTGCCGCAATGTTCTTATCTATCTGGGGCCGGAGCTGCAAAACCGCGTGATTCCCATCTTCCACTACGCGCTCAAACCCAGCGGACTTCTTCTCCTGGGCAGGGCCGAAACGATCACGTCTCACTCCGACCTTTTTTCTCCGGTGGATCGGAGCTACCGGATTTACGCGCGAACGGCAGGCCCGAGCAGGCTGGCGTTTGAGCGGCGCGCCGTCGTGGATGAAGCGCCGATTGTTCGCATCCCACCGGTTCCGTCGAAAGCCGAGGAAATCCAGGTGAAGTCCGCCGGGGCAGAAGCCGTGCTGCTGGCGCGACACGGCCCCGCGGCCGTCCTGGTCAACTCGCGCCTGGAGATACTCCAGTTCAGCGGGCACACGTCCGCGTTCTTGGAGCCGGTCACCGGGCCCGCCAGCCTGAGCCTGGTGAGAATGGCCCGCGAGAGTCTGGCCTGGGAAATCCGCTCAGCCATCCAGAAGACTAGAAAGACGGGCCTGCCGGTCCGCAGAGAACACATCCCCATCGCCGCGAACGGCGAGTCGCATGACGCGGCGATCGAAGTGATTCCTTTGCCCACGCGAAACGGAGGAGAGCGCAATTTCTGGGTGGTTTTCGAAGAGAGCGCCGAAAAGCAATCTCACGCCGGCCCTGCCGCTAAACGGAGGAGCGACCCTGCGCCGAGCCGCCGGTCGCGGCAGCCGCTGGCTCGCCTGGAACGCGAGCTCGAGCAGACACGGGCGCGGATGGACGAGGTTATCCGCGCGCAGGAGACCGCCAACGAAGAGCTTCAATCCGCCAACGAGGAAATTCTTTCCCGGAACGAGGAGCTGCAGAGCATCAACGAAGAGATGGAAACCGCCAAGGAAGAGTTGCAGTCGTCCAACGAGGAGCTGACCACGCTCAACGACGAGCTCGAGCACCGCCATTCGGAACTCAGCCAGCTCAATAGCGATCTGACGAATCTTTTCACCAGCCTCGAGATTCCGGTCCTCATTCTCGGCAGAGATCTGCGGATTCGGAGATTCTCTCCGGCGGCGGAAGATCTTTTCAACCTGATGCCCAGCGATATCGGACGGCCGGTGAGCGACATGCGCTTCAGTGCGACGATCCCAGAGCTCAGGAGCGACAGTGCGGCGATGATGGACTCGGGAAAGAGAAGCGAGCGGCAGATACAGGACGCCAACGGCAACACGTATTCGCTGCGCATTCATCCCTATCGTGTCGCCGCAGGCAAGATTGACGGCGCGGTGGTGGCGCTGGTGGATACCAGCGCGCTCCAGCGCGCCAGCGATGAAATCCGGGATGCGCGCCGGTACGCCGAAGCGATTATCGAAGCCGTCCAGGAGTCGCTGGTCGTGCTCGACTCCGATCTGCGGGTCGTAACCGCGAATCACTCGTTTTACAAAACCTTCCAAGTGGCGCCAAAAGCCACAGAGGGCGCTTTCATCTACGATCTGGGGAACGGGCAATGGAATATCCGGAAGCTGCGGATGTCACTCGAGAAAGTCCTGTCCTTCGACACGCCGCTGCTGAATTTCGAAGTAGAGCACGAGTTCCCGGGGATCGGCCGGAAGGCGATGCTGTTGCACGCGAGGTAATTTCGCAGCCCCAAGGGCGGCGCTCCCCTGGTTCTCCTCTCGATTCAGGACGAGACCGAGCGGCGGGAAGCCGAGCTCGCAGCATCGCGTTCCGGCGTGATGTCCGCGCGCCTGATGCGGGTGCAGGACGAGGAGCGCAGGCGCGTGGCCCGCGAACTTCACGACAGCACGGCGCAGTCCTTGGCGGGCTTGATGATGAATATGAACCAGCTGAGCCGAATGCTCCAGAAATCCGACCCCAAGATTCTGGCGACGCTGGCGGAAAGCCGGTCATTGGCGGATGAGAGCATCCGCGAAATTCGCACCATCTCCTACCTGCTCCATCCGCCGCTGCTGGAAGACGCGGGGTTGGCTTCGGCGATGCGCTGGTTCATCGAGGGTTTTGGGAACCGCAGCGGAATCCCAGTAAAACTAGTCATGCCTCCGCGGATGCCTCGTCTGGCGGGTGAACTCGAACTGGCGCTGTTTCGCATCGCGCAAGAGGGTCTTACCAACGTCCACCATCATTCCGGCAGCAAGTCCGCTCGTGTCGAAATCGCTGTCGCGTCCAGCCAAGTCACTCTGCAGATCAGCGACAAGGGTAAGGGGCTTCCCGCGGACGTAGCGAAGCCCGGCGGAGGGATTTCAAAGACATCGGGTGTGGGCATCGCCAGCATGCGCGAACGCGTCAAGGATCTCGGAGGAACGCTTGAATTCCATTCCAGTCCCAACGGCACCACGGTCCGGGCCGTCCTGCCCCTGGTCAAGCGTTGAAGCGAACCCAATCTCCTCGCTGCGCCTGTTTGGCGGCGCCGGGCTCGGGCGGCCGCGAACCGGTTGCGGCATAGGCGCGGAAAGCGATTGGTAGTAGAATCCGCCGCATCGGCAGTGCGCTGCTTTTGATTCGGGCCAGTTCCGGGAGCGGTCTGAATGGATATTCTCTGGACGGCGGTGGGCATCGCCGTAATTGTCGTTTTTGTTTTCTACGTGCTGGCCCAGCACTGGCAACGGCTACTGCGCCAACAGAACTGGACGATTCGCCGCCTCTTCGAGCGCGTTCAAAGTCTCGAGGAAATGGCCGACCCGGAATGGCGCCGCAGGCTCAGCGATGCCGTGCCGGTCCCGCTCGAGCAGGTCTTCACGCTTTCCTTCCGCCTCGACGACCGCTTTTGGCACGACGCCGTTCGCGCGACCGAAGACGACCTGGAATTTATCCGCGAGTACGGCAGCTTCGTCGGCGCCGTCAAACTCGAGCGCTGGCGCAGCCACGCGGTCGCGACGATTACCGAGGTTCTTCCCGACCGCAAGGCGACCGGCTGGCAGACGCGCGCGCTCGATTTTTATCCCGATCCCGCCAACAGCGGCGACGCGCTCTCGCTTTGGGAGCTGGCGCTCTCGCGGCCCGGGCTGTCCGCCGAGCGCCCGCCTTCGCTCGAGCTGCTGCTGCGCGCCAATTCGCTCGAACTCCGCGGCCACCTCATTTCCGCGGCGCCGGACCCCTCCGGCAACGGACATGCCGCCGCGGCGGACAACGGCGATGTGCTCTTTTTTCGCGTGCCTCTGGACACCGCCGGGCTCGCCGAATTCCGCAGCCACGATCCGGCGGACTCCGCGGTCAACGGCAACGGAAATGCCGCCGGCGGCGAAGCGGGCGTCAACGGAAACGCCTGGCAGGCGTTCTACTCCCATCACAACGAAGAGCTCGGCATCGAATGGCAGCTCCGCCTGCGCGATCTGACGCGAAAATCCGAGTGGGAGCGCTGGAAGATTCTGGAGTCCGTCGCCATGCCGCTCGCGGCGAGAGAATAATAGGCAGCGGCTGCGCTCAGGATGACTGCGGGCGAACCGGCAGGCCCACCCACACGTTCAGCAAGCCTAGGATTTCGCGCACCACCGCGAACGTGTCGTGCGTGGTGCGCCACCAGTGATTCGCGTCAAACGGGTCCTGCGGCGCGCCGCGGACAATCAGCCGCAAATTGTTTCCTGCGATTTTCCGCCAGAGTGCTCGGACGCGCCGCGTATGCTGCGGCGATGTGACGATCATCGCGCTCGTTTTCCCGTCGCGCCGCATCTGGCCGCAAATCTCCTCGATTTCTTCCTCGGTGTTCACGATCGGCTGCGGAAAAATGCGCACGTCCGCATCCGGCACGCCCTCGTGAATCAATACCTCGCGATTAAAATCTTCCTCGCCCAAATAGTGGATACCCATGGCCTCCAGCTCTTCCCCGGGGCCGGCGGGCCGGCTCACCCAGACTTCGTGCGCGTAGCCCATGCGAAAAATCCTGGCGGCCTCTTCGGCTCGCGCGGGCATGCTCCCGCTCAGCACGACGATCTCGTCCGCGGAGGCCAGCGGATCCTCGCGCAACAGCCAGCGGCCCGTTCCGCGAAATGCGAGCGTCCCCGCGACGCACACCACCAGCGCGGTGGCCAGAACTATGATTCGGAGCGAATGCCGGCGTGCCATGGGAATTTACGGCGTGCGAGTCTGGTCGCTTGCGTCCGGCGCGAGGCGGGGTCCAGCGAACGGCCGGTTGCGCATCAGCAAGCCGCGCAGGCCGAGCAGCACCAGCCGCGGCTGACGCAGGCAAACGCGCCAGAGCATCTTCCATGCTTCATCGCGCGAATACTCCCCCAGGGATTTTTTCGCGGGGTCGTTCAGCAGGTCCACCAGATGACTGTAGTCCGATTGCTGGAAGCTGTGCAGCGACCGGCGCAGCAGGAGATGAAAATCGAGCTCGCGGCGGAGCGTGCGCAGCTCGCGGCTCGCGCCGCCGTTCAGGATCGCTTCGGCCACGCCCAGCGCGCCGCGAAATCCCGTGACGATCCCGCCCACGGTCGAGACTTTCACCTGCGCGGCGGCGTCTCCCACTAGATAGACTGACCCGCTGCCCACTTTTCGCTCCACGGGAATCCAGCGCTTGTACACCGGAATGCGCCCGCCCTGAAATTCGATCGCGTCGAACTTCCGCTTTTCGAGAAATTGTTCTAGGCAGCGCTTCGTTTCGGGTCCTGATTCGCCGATCACACCGAGCGCGCCCCGCGTGGGCGATTCGGGAATCAGCCAGTAAAAGTAGGGCGTGTCCTGCGGAACGAACCATACGCGCACCGTGTCCGTTGCCATGTCCTTCGGCAACGTCACGATGGCCTGCAGCAGCGGAACGGTTTCCAGCGGCGCCCATCCTGCGGCGCGCGCCACGTGGCTTGCCGCGCCATCTCCGCCAACCACCGCATCGGCGTGAACTTCCTCGCGGCTTCCGTCGGCGCACCTCTCGATTTCGACCCGCAGGCTGTTGCCGTTGGCATGCAGGGTATGAAAGCGGCGCCCCATCTCGATCTTGGCGCCGGCGCGCTGCGCCTCTTCGGACAGGCTTTGGATCAACGTGCGTCGCTCGATAATCAAGTCGGGGTGGTTCAGGGAAATCGTGGCGGCTCGGCCGTCGGTGAAGAGCTCGAACCGGCGAATCTCGTTGACGATGCTGCCTTCGGCGACGCGGCCCAGCAGTCCTCTCATGCGGTTGGTGACGATTAGCGTCCGCGGCTCGGGCTCGAGCGTCTCAATGCGTTCGAGCACGCGCACATCCACGCCACGACGTGCCAGCAGCGTTGCCGTAAACAATCCCGCCGCCGACCCGCCGATCACCGCGACACTACGGCTATCTGCTCGAGCGGTCGTAGCGGGATCGGTCGGTTGCGGGTGCTGCGCGTGCACGGCTTTCGTCTTGGACAAAGGGCCTCGTACCTGAGTTTGTGATGGAGATCGTCTGCGCGCCGAGCCTCACAGGCCCGCGCGAAACACCGAGATTTGCCAGTATATCCTACGGGCAGTATCCCGCCAACGCTGCCGCTCGCTTTCCCGAGCGTGATTTTGTGGCTTGGGGATTCTTGCCTGCGCTCTTCAGTCGAGGCACTGGGCAGGGGCGAAGACAGAAGGGGCTGTGCCGATGCTATACTCACGTCATTCGGCGGGTTGTTTTTCAGGGGGAATGCATGGCCAAGTTCACGATTGCGCCGCACATGCGTCTGCACGAATGGGTGGCGGAAGCGAAGGGCTACTTCGCGGCCGAAGGACTCGACTACGAGTTCCACGAGGCGCTTGACTCGACCGAAGGCAAGAGCCACCAGCTGGGCGACAAGGTCGGCGCGTTCCAGACGTTCGAAAAAGGCCGCGGCTCGGACATCGGTTGCGCCTGCCACTGGACCGTGAATGTCTCGGCTTCCGTCGGACATGGCAAGCTCTACGCCGACGCTTACTCGGTCGCCCCGGCCGGAATATTCGTCGCGCCCGAATCGCCCATTCACGGTCCGGCCGAGCTTGCGGGAGTGCCGATCTCCGTGGGATATCAGTCCGGCAGCCACTATTCGGCGATTCAAGCGCTCGAGCAGTATCTCAAGCCCGAGGAAATCAAGCTCTCGTTCTCCGATGGCATGCTTTTCAGCCGCATGGAACTGCTCATTGACCGCAAGGTTCCCGCGGCGTCGCTTTTCAGCGGCCCATACTATTTTCTCGAGCAGCTTGGCTTCCGCAAGATTATCGACACCACGTTCATGATGGCCTCGCTCATCACGCGCGACCCGGACATGGAGGACGTGAAGAAATATTTCCGCGCGCTGCGAAACGCCCAGCGCGATATCGATCTTCGCCCCGATCTTTACACGCATTACTACAAGAAAGAATTCCCGGTGCGCTTCCACGATGTGATGGACACGCGCCGCTGGGGCCCCGGCGAACGCCTCGTCTTCGAGCCTTACACCAAGGACGTCTTCGACAAATCCTTCGAGTGGATCTCCGAGCACGGCATCTTCCCCGAAGGCGCCATGGG
>Ga0209415_10003807_pt1 | contig 27951 bp, 21 predicted proteins | sample PeaSoiSIISIP2007_FD_187696 | JGI IMG/M metagenome (GOLD analysis project Ga0209415, IMG submission 187696) | Peat soil microbial communities from Weissenstadt, Germany - SII-SIP-2007 (SPAdes) (version 2) | ecosystem: Environmental > Terrestrial > Soil > Wetlands > Peat | place: Germany... | reverse complement strand
GGCGGCGCGGGAGCCCTTACCGCTATGGTGCCCGCTTCGATTTTGATCCTCACTTCGGCGACATTGTTCGCTAAGAACCTGTGGCGGCCGATGTTTGCTCCTGCGATGACGGACGATCAAGTCGCGAAACTGGCTCGCGCGATGGTGGTGGTGATCAGCGGCATCAGCCTGTACCTGGCGACGCATAGCTCCACTACGCTGGTGTCGCTGCTGCTGCTGAGCTACGCCGGCGTTTCGCAATTTTTTCCTGGCGTGGTCCTGGGCTTGTACTGGAAGCGCGTTTCCATGCCGGGAGTATTTGCAGGAATGATCACGGGAGTCGCGATCGCCGCGTTTCTGACTCTGACGCATCGCGATCCGTTCTTCGGATGGAGCGCGGGGTTCGTGGGGCTTTGTGTCAATTTTCTGATTGCCATCGGGCTCAGCCTGCTCACACCAGCGACTCAAGACTAGTCCGGGCGGCCGACCGCTCCCTGTGGTCGCGGCTCGCATTGCGCAAGAGCGTAGGAAGAACCGTCATGGCGGCGCGCGTTTGCGTCGAACCGGGTCCGGGTGATAGCATCCCTCGAAGAGGTTGGCTCATACGCTGTGCGCGTGTCGGGCTCCAGAACCGTCACGCGGCTATACACACATGGCTTCCACATGACGAACGGAGCGGATGATCAACGGAAGCTCGATGACCTGTTCGTGGCAACCTACGAGGAACTGCGCCGCCTGGCGTCGGCGATCAAAGGCCGCGACAAGAGCGCTACGCTGAATCCGACCGCGCTGGTGAACGAAGCATGGCTCAAAATGTGCGGTTCTCCCGGCATCGCTGCGACGTCGCAGTTGCATTTCAAACGGATCGCGGCGCGTGCCATGCGCCAGGTCCTGATTGAGGCCGCGCGCCGCAGAAACGCCCGGAAACGGGGTGGAGGAAATGAAACGGTGATGCTCACCATGGACGCGTCCCCGGTGCAGACCATGCTGGTGGGCGACGAGCTGATTGTTCTCGACGGCGTGCTGGAAGAGCTGGCGCGCATGAATCCGCGCCAGGCCGTGATGGTGGAAAGCCGCTTCTTCGGCGGCCTTGAAATCGCGGAAATCGCGCAGTTGCTGGAAGTCTCCGAAGCGACGGTGCTTCGCGACTGGCGCGCGGCCCGAGCGTGGCTGGCGCGGGAATTCAGGAGGGCGTGATGGATCCGGCACGCTGGGAGCGGGTGCAGGCGCTGTTTCATGACGCCGCGGAGCTGCCGGAACCGCAACGCTCGGGCTTTCTTGAGGACGCTTGCAACGGAGATCGCTCGCTGCTGGCGGATGTCGTGGGCATGCTCGAAGAAGACGGCCGCGCTTCGCTTCTGGACCGCGATGTGACCGAGGTCGCCGGTGATATTTTTGGTGATGCATTGTCCGCGTCGTTCAAAGAATTCAGCCCCTACCGGATCAAGAGCGTTCTCGGCGAGGGCGGGATGGGCGTGGTCTACCTGGCCGAGCGGAAAGATTTGGGCAACCTGGTAGCCATCAAGATCCTGCGCGACGCGTGGCTCTCCCCTGCCCGGCGGGAGCGTTTCACGACCGAACAACGCACGCTGGCGCAGTTGAATCATCCATCCATCGCGCGTCTTTACGACGCGAACACGCTGCCCGACGGGACGCCATGGTTCGTCATGGAGTATGTCGACGGCGTTCCGCTGACCGAGTATTGCGCGCGCAACCAATGCTCCGTGGATGACCGATTGAAGCTGATTCGCGCGGTGGCGGAGGCCGTCCAGTACGCGCACGAGCACGGCGTTATCCATCGCGATCTGAAGCCGTCGAACATTCTGGTGAAAGCCGACGGTTCGCTACGGTTGCTGGATTTCGGAATCGCCAAACAGCTCGATCCGGCTGGGCGGCCAGTGAATCAGACCTTGACGGCCCTGCGTCCCATGACGCCCGCCTACGCGTCGCCCGAGCAGCTTCGCGGCGAAACGGTGGGCATTCTCACCGATGTGTATTCGCTGGGCGTGGTTTTGTATGAATTGCTGGCCGGGAAACTTCCATTCGATATTTCCAACAAAACCGCATCCGAGGCGGAGACGATCATCACGAGCGGTGAGCCGCCAAGGCCTTCGGCGGTCGCGCAGCGCAACGGCGCTCGGGCATCGTGGGCCAACCTCGACGCGCTGTGCCTGACTGCGACGCATAAGGATCCGCGCCGGCGATATGCATCGGCCTCGGCGCTGATTCGCGACATCGATCATTACCTGAATCATGAGCCGATCGAGGCGCATCCGGAAACGCTGGCTTCCTCAGTCGCCAGTTTCGCCCGGCGAAACTTCAAGGAAATTTCCGCCGCAGTCGTTGTCTTCGCGCTGATGGCCGCTGCCGTCGCGCTGACCCTGACTTTTTCGCGCAAAACTCCGCCGGCTCCGGCGCCGTCGAGAACCGTAGCCGTGCTTCCGTTCCGGAACGCGGGCCTGGACCCCAGCCTCGATTTTCTCTCGCTGGCTTTATCGGACGAGATTTCGCGCACTCTCGGCTATGCTCGCGCGCTCTCCCTGCGGCCGCCCGAAGCGGCGCGCAAGTACGCCGGGTCCGCCATCGACGCGCAAAAAGCGGGACGCGAGCTGCACGTGGGCACCGTCGTGTCGGGTCAGTTCCTGAAAGCGGGAGAACAACTGCAAGTTACGTTCGAAATCACCGACGTCGAAAGCAATCGCGTGCTGTGGCGCGACGTGTTCGACCTCCCGGCCGGGGACAGGATGGCGATGCAGGCGGAAATCGCGGCCAAAACTCGAAGGGCGATGGCTCCGGTGCTGGGCGTCTCGGAGTTCGTCACCGACAACCCGCCCAAGCCGAAAAACGAAGACGCGTATGACTTGTATCTTCGCGCCAAGACCATGACCAGCGAGGTCTCCACCGATCCCAACTCCAGGAACCACGCCATGGAGATGTTAAACCGATCGGTGGCGATCGATCCTTCGTATGCGCCTGCGTGGGAGCTTCTGGCCGGCTGGTATGCGGCGGACGGTTGGTTTGGCGACGGCGGCGAAGCGGCGTTGGCGCGATGGCGCGCGCTGGCGGAAAAGATCGCTGCGCTCGATCCGGACAATGTGATCTTCCGCGCCGATGCTTTTTATATCGGCAGCGAGACCGCCGCCACGGGCGGATCGATGACTCGAGGCGAAGCCTACCGCGGGCTTCAGGATCTGCTTCGCCGGCGGCCCGACAGCGCCCGGGCCCATTTCATCATGAGCTGGATGTTGCGCGACACCGGGTTGCTGGACGAATCGGCGCGGGAGTGTGAGACTTCGGTGCTGATCGACGCTCAGGACGCCGGGGCGCGCTCCTGCGGGGTTACCTTTATGCTGCTGGGAGATTATCAGCGCGCTCTGAATTATCTGCATCTCGATCCGGATTCGGAGGTCGCAAAGGCGGTTTCGATCGACGTTTTCCTGCGCCAAGGCAAGGAAAAAGACGCGATCCAGGCCATGTCAGGCAAGCTTCCGCAGTGGGCGGGTTATGACATGCTGTTCGCTTTCGTGAAGCATCGTCCGGCCGCTGAAATCGCGGAGCTGGCGGGTAAAGTGAAACCCGCTCCCGATCCCGAAGTGAATTACTTTTCCGCCGCGCATCTGGCCTACACCGGCCAGACCGACGCCGCATTCGCGTTGCTCAGACGGACCATCGAAGGGGGCTATTGCTCCTATCCGGCGGTCGATTCGGATCCGTTTCTCGCGAATTTGCGAGGCAAACCGGAGTTCAACCCGGTCCGGTCGGCTGCGGTCGACTGCCAGAATACGTTCCTCGCCCAACGCGGGCTAAAGTCGTCCCATTTAAAATCCACGCGAGTGACGTTTTTGTTTCGCGATTCGCGCAATGGTAGGTAGGATTGTATTACCCGCCAACAAAGGAGCGAATCATGCGCTTGCGCTTTGCCTTGACTGCCGTTTTGACGTTTGTCCTGGGAGGCTGCATCTTCGGAGGGTCCGAGCCATCCGAAGCCCAAATGAAAGACGCCATGCTGGACGCCATGAATCATCCGCCCGGCGAAACCGTTTCCGCTCCGGTTACGATCACGTTCTTCAAGAAGGGCGCTTGCGATAATCCGACTCCGCAGGGTTATAGCTGCACCTTCACGGTGAAGGTGGCATCCGCGAACATCGGCGCCAGCATGTACAACAACATTCCTACCGGAGTCTTCTATAAAGACAAACAATCGGGCAAATGGATGATGCGGCCTCCGTTCTGATCCGCGGGGGAAACTTCGGAAATACAGGTAGGAGGCTATTCGTCGTGATTACACGCGTAATCTGTCTGGCTTGGTGCGTGGTCTTCGGGGCGGGCGCGGCAAGCGCGCAATGCTATTCCTTTTCGGCCCCCGGCGTCACCCACACGATGAACATCATGGGTATCAACAGTTCGGCCAATACCGGCGCCCTGACTAATTTAATCGTGCAGCAACAGAGCACTCTTACGGTCGGAGGAACCACGTATACCGGACCCATCGGGCCGGCGAACGTCATTATCTTGAGCGAGGGCGGTGAAACGTCCTTTATGACCGCCTCACTGGCCATCCTGACGCTTCCGGTGTGGCAAGTCGACATCAACCTGACCGGGATGCTGACCCTGGCGCCTGGTCTTCCGGCGAGCTTGCCTCCCGTCTCTGCATGGCAGGTCGAGCCGCCGACGCTTGAGTACTCGATTGGCGGGGGAGCGGCTATCAAGCTCACCATCACCGCAATCGGAAGCTGCGCCGCATCCGGCGGGGGCGGGAGTGGAAACGGCGGAAGCGGAAACGGCGGGAACGGTAGCGGCAGCGCCGACAGCGGAAACGCACCGGGACAATCCCTCGGCGATCCGTCGTCGCAGCCCTGGTGCCCGACCTGCGGACTCGCCCCCGACCCGATCCATCTGGGGACGGGAAACATGTTCGAGCGCGCCGACGACTACCGGACGTTCGGTCCGAACCCGCTGGCCTTCACACGCTACTACAACAGCCTGACGGCCTCGGCTACACTGGCCGCGTCGCTCGGCAAAAACTGGCGGTCGAATTATGACCGCTATCTGGATATTTCCGCGTCGTCGGTGATCGCCGAACGGGCCGACGGCATGCAGGCGACGTTTACTTCGAACAACGGGACGTGGACTACCGACACGGATATCGATCTCACGCTGACCAACTCCGGTTCGACGTGGGTACTTACAGATCATAACGACACCGTCGAGACGTACACGGCTGTTAGCCCCAGTGAGGGCCTGTTGCAGACCATCCAGACTCGCAACGGCTACACGCAGACGCTGCATACGGGTCCAATAATCAGCTCGTTTCGGTGACGGATTCGTACGGCCGGCAACTCAAGTTCACTTACAGTAACGCCTTGCTGCAATCCGTCACGACTCCGGATGGCCTGGTGCTCACGTACGCATTTTCGGCGAGCTCCAATGTTTTGACGTCGGTGAGTTACTCGACGACGCCGGTAACCACGAAAACATATCTCTACGAAAATACTTCTTTCCCCACTGCGCTCACCGGGATCATCGATGAAAACGGCGCGCGTTTTATGAGCTGGACCTACGATTCCAAGGACCGCGCGTTGACCAGCCAGGCCGGCAGCGGCGCGGGCCTCACCACCATCGTCTATAACGACACCGACGGCAGCCGCATGGTGACCAACGCGCTGGGCGAGCAGGCGTTGTACAAATTCTCGACCCTGCAAGGCGTTCCCAAGGTAGTGGAAGCCGACCGCATCGCCGCCGCGGGCATCGCCGCCGCAACCAGCGTCTACACCTACGACAACAACGGCTTCATGGCTAGCAGGACAGACTGGAACGGGAATGAAACGACTTTCGTAAACGACTCGCGAGGCCAGCCTCTGAGCATCAACGAAGCCGTCGGGACGCCGCAGGCGCGCACTACCAACATCACGTATCATTCGACGTTCCGGCTTCCGGTGAAGGTGGTCACGCCGGGCTTAACCATCAATCTCACCTACGACTCCGCGGGCGAGCTGCTCACGCAAACTCTGACCGACACGACGACAACCACAATTCCCTATTCCACCGGCGGCCAGACCAGAACGTGGACCTTTACCTGGTCCGACTTTCTGCCTGCGTCGGTGCAGGGTCCGCGCACGGACGCGGCGGAGTTGACGAAATTCGCTTTCGATTCGAGCGGCGCGATCACGTCGGTGACGAATGCTCTAAACCAGACGTCGCAAATTACCAGTCATCTGCCCGGCGGTCTTCCACAGACCATCGTCGACGCCAACGGGGTGACGATCAACTTCACGTACGATGCGCGCCAGCGTCTGCTGTCGGCAGCGCTGACCACCTCGTCGGGCGTGCTGACGACCACGTTAACTTATGACGCGGCCGGAAATATGGTGACCAAGACGTTGCCCGACGGGTCATCCTTCAGCAACAAGTACGACTCCGCGCACCGGTTTACGAGCCTTAGCGATAAGCTCGGGAACACCATCGCGTACACGCTGGATGCGCTTGGCGATCGGACCCAGGTCATGGCGGTTAACAACAGCACCGGCACGCAAATGCAGCGTTCGGGAGTATTTGACGCGCTGGGCAGGATTCTAAAAATGATCGGCGGCGCCAATCAGACCACCACGTTGACGTATGACTCGAACGGAAACACGCTGACCGCGACCGATCCGCTGAGTCACGTGTCGCAACAATCCTTCGACGCTCTCAACCGCAAGATCAAGACGACCAACGCGGTGAATGGCGTCAGCACGGTTAGTTATGATTCTCACAACCGTCCGGTGAGCGTCACCGATCCCAACGGCGCCATCACAAACTACACTTACGACGGATTCGGCGATCTGATTCAGCAGGTGAGTCCCGCCGCCGGCACGACCACGTATCTTACCGATGCGGCCGGTAACATCACGCAATCGATCGACGCGCGCGGCGCGGTTACGAATTTCACATACGATGCGCTCGATCGCATGACCTCGATCATGTATCCGGGAAATCCGGCCGAAAACGTCGCTTACACTTACGACGAATCCGGTCACGGATTTGGCGTGGGCAGGCTGATTTCGGTTACGGATGCGGGCGGTTCGCTCAGCCGTTCCTTCGACGAGCGCGGCGACGTGGTCAGCGAGACGCGCACGCGCGCCAATGCGACTCTGGTAACCGCGTACGCCTACGATGCAGCGTCGCGGTTGGCGTCGATCACGTATCCCTCGCGATGGTCGGTCGCATATACGCGGGACTCCATGGGCCGGGTTACCGGTGTTACAGCCAAGTCGCCCAGTGGGGCGTCGCAGCCGATCGTGTCGTCGCTCAGCTATGAACCGTTCGGGCCGCTGAACGGACTCACGTACGGCAACGGAATCGCGGAGAAGCGCACTTTTGACCAGGACTATCGCCTGACCAACATCGCGAGCGGAAATGTTGAGAACCTGACTTACAGCTACGATGCCGCCAACAATGTGCTCGGCGTCACGGACGACCTGAATTCAACCAATAGCCAGACTTTGGGGTACGACGCGTTGAATCGTCTTACCAGCGCATCGGGTCCGTATAACAAGCTGGCATACGGCTATGACCCCAACGGCAATCGCGTGTCGGAAACGTCCCCTGCCACCAGCGACGGACTCAGTTCCGTCGCGGCGCTGACATACAATCAGGCAGGCCGCTTGAGCGGGGTGTTCAACGGGAGCCAGCCATTGACCGAATACACTTACGACGCTTTCGGACAGCGGTTCGCGAAGGTGGGGTCGCTCACCGGAACCACGCTTTATCAGTACGGCGCGGGCGGCAATCTGCTGGAAGAATCCGACGGACAAGGGAGCGCGCAGGTCGATTACGTTTACCTGGGCGGCAGGCCGGTTGCGACGATCGAGGCCAACGGCTCGATTTATTTCCTGCACGATGACCGTCTCGGCACGCCGCAGGCGGCCACCGGCAGCACGCAATCGATCGCCTGGAGCGCGACCTATCAGCCCTTCGGGCAAGTCAGCGGAGCGCCGGTGCAGCTCGCGCAGGATCTGCGGCTGCCGGGTCAGGAAACGGATCTGGAGACTGGCCTGTATCACAACGGCTTCCGCGATTACGTGCCCGCCTGGGGCAGTTACCAGAGAAGCGATCCCATCGGCCTGGTGGGAGGCATGAACAGCTATGCATATGCCGGCGGAAACCCGCTGCGCTTCACGGATCAATTCGGGTTGGACTGTCCTTTGGCGAGTCTGCCGACTTCCGCGCAGATCCTGGCCTTGACGGGTTCTCAGGACATCGCGAATCTTTGGACGGAGGGCGCGCAGTGGGGATCAGATATCGCCAACGCGGAGTCGGCCGCGGCGAATGCCTGGGTAGACACTTTGTCGCTTCTTAACTTCGGCGTGACCAGCACGGAATCCGACGCGGCAAATGCGTGGGTCGACGCGTTGTCGCTGGTTAACTGGTCGGTGGCAAGCACGGAGGCCGACGCGGCAAACGCTTTGGCAGACCTGACGACGACCTGGGCCGCTGGATCTTCGGAATTCGGGGACCTAGGCATCGTACTGGTGGCGAACCTGATACCCAATGCCGCGGATGTGATCCTGACTGGCTCGGACATACATTGGGAGTCTCTGGCCAAAGCCGTCGAGCAGGATGGAAGCGCGGGAGCGACCATGCTGGTCGGGTCTGTACTCACGGCGATGGGCGTGGCGGTGGACGTCGGCGAGGCTCCCGCCGGTCAAAAGGGCAACACGTTCCTGGTATCGTCGACAGCGGGAATCTTCGGTTTCGCGGCAACCGCCGTCGTGGCCACCTTGTCGGGGCCGGCGCTGGTGGTCGGCACCGGCGCCGCTCTCGCGGGCTACTTCGTAAACAAGTCAGTAAAGGCTTTGGGACAGCTCACGTTCCATATCACCAATTAGGAGCGCCCATGACACGCCATAGAGTGACCCTCGGCAGCGGATTCCTTCCCGCGATCCTCGCGGCGCAGTTCGTCTGTCTTGCGCAGACCACCTACACGTACGACAGCGGCGGGCGTCTGGCGAAAATTACGTACGCCTCGGGATCGATCATTTACGGCTACGATGCGGCCGGGCACCTGATCAGCCGCACTCCGGTGACCGGGACGGCGGGGACCATAACTGTCGTCACCACGGCATTTACTCCCGCTTCCGCCGGCATCGCGCAGAACGCCTGGGTTCAGATTAAAGGAACGAATCTGGTCCCCGCGACCACCCCCGCGGCCGGAGTGATCTGGAGTACTGCGCCGGAGTTCGCGCTCGGCCAGATGCCCACTACGCTCGGCGGCATCAGCGTGACTATCAATAACAAGCCCGCTTACGTCTATTTCTTTTGCAGCGCCGCGACCAGCAGCGCGTGCCCGCAGGACCAGATCAACGTGCTCGCACCGCCGGATCCTACGCTAGGTTCGGAACCGGTAGTCGTCACCAACAACGGACTCTCTACCGCACCCTTCAACGCGACCTCACACGCGATCGTCCCGGCGCTGTTCAATTTCGATGGAACGCACGTGGTCGCGACGCACCTGAACTACGCGTTGATCGGCCCGACGTCTCTGTATCCCGGTGCGTCCACGCCGGCAGCGCCCGGCGAGACGATTATCGTGTACGGCTCGGGCTTCGGGATTCCGCCCGGCACAACCATTACCGGAGGTGCGGCTGCACAGTCCGGTCAATATTCGACCCTGCCGTCCTGTACCATCGGCGGGACTAACGCGCCCGTGGGCTTCGCGGGCCTGGTGGGTCCGGGGCTCGTGCAACTAAATATCACGGTCCCGACCACGGCGCCCAGCGCGGACAATCCGATCGCGTGCACTTTTGGCGGCGTCGCGACTCCTACGGGGAACGTCCTGACCGTGCAGCAATAGCGAGGCGTGAGTTGATTGAAACACTCGCGTTGCACGTCTCGTTGAGTTCGCTATCGCTTGCGCGTGCCCGAACGATTACGCGGCAGGATGTAACCAACGTGTTGAGCCGGGCGGCGCCACCGGGCGCGCACAGATCGGTTACCGTCGTCGGCGTCCAGTGGAGTTGGACGCCGAGCCGATAGAATCGCCCGTCGGCGAGTACGGCGGGTTGCTCAGCGCTCGTGTTCAGATGCTGATCGCCGGTTGAGGGCCTTAGAAATCGAGCCGCAAGGCTGCTTGCCCCACCCGATTTCCCCCCGACCCCTGCGGCAACGCGGATTGCAGCACTCCGAACGTGCTTGGATTGCTGATGTTGGTGGCCGGCGGCGCGTAGTTTACGTGATTCAGAACATTCGTAAAAGAAACTTCAAACCGCAATCGCGCGCGCTCCCCGATCGGAAACTGTTTGGCGAGCCCCAGATCCACATCAATCATTCCCGGGCCTTGCAGAGTGCCGACGCCGCAATTGCCGAATCGACCCGCGCCGGGAGGCGTGGAAGAGAAGGCGTTGATGTTGAAGTACTGGCCGGAAGTCCGATTCGACGGGATTGGATTCCCGATGCAATCCGGACGCAGTACCGCGCCGGCGCGGTTGGCGATGTCGGTGTTGGATTGATCGTTGATCTGAGCCGGATCGTACGAATTAGGCCCAGTCGGATTGATGGTCGGGGTCAGCCACTGGCCGGTCTGCATGGTCGTGATGGTGCTAAGATTCCAGCCTCCCAGCACCGCGCTGAGAATACCGGAAGTGAGCCAGGTGCGGCCGGCTCCGAAGGGCAACTGGTAGATGCCGGTCAACAGCAGTCTCTGGCGAGGCGTCCCGACGACATTGCCGCGATCCGACGCGACGTTGAAGCGGTTGGCGATCTCCGCCGCGTAGGCTTCTTCGCCTGAAAAAACCGTGGGCGCGTCGCTGCCTTGGGCATCGCTGATGTTTTTCGCCAGCGTGTAATCGGCCTGAAACGACAGGCCTTTCGACAAGCTTCGCCGCACTTCGCCTTGCAGAGCCTGATAGTTGGCAAAGCCGAGATTCTCGCTCGACATCAGCAGAAACCAGTTCTGATACGGGGCGCGCGGATCGACAAACGCGCCGCTAGGGACGGTGTACGGGGTGGTGCTCGCCGGAATCTGATTCAGGTCGATGGTGACGGGCATCCGGTAAGAATTCATCCCGACGTAGCTGACGCGAGCCAGAGTGTTGGTGTTCAACTGGCGTTCCAGGGTGACGTTCCATTGCGCCGATTGCGGATCGCGGAATAACGGATCGTTGGCCTGTTCCAGGCTGCCTCCGCCATAGCTTAGCGACTGCGCCAGCGGAGCCGTTTGGGGGAACTGAAACTGCGGAGCTTGCAACGCGCCGTTGGAGTTGTAAACCGCGTTGACGTTGGTGATCAGATCCGAGGTGGGATTGCCCGCATTGTTGAATGACATGGGTCCCATCGTCGTCATGGTGAAGATGCCGAAACCGGCGCGAATCACCGTTTTGGTGTCGTTGAACGGACGATACGCGATGCTGATCCGGGGATCCAGATCCTTCCAGTAAATCTGTCGCAACCCCGCTGCCACGCCGTCCTGGCGGTTGGTTTTGACATTCGAGCAGGCAAGCGCCGTATTTCGCCCGGGAAGCGAGCAGGCATTGAACGACGCCAGGAAGCCGTTATAAACCTGCTGTAGAGCCGGGTTGTTCGCGATCGTCTGTAGGAACTTGTCGGGGATCAGAACGCTGTTCGATCGCGGGTCGAAGCTTCCCAGGTCACCCGTGGTTTCCGCAAAGGGCGGAAGCAGTTCCCAGCGCAAGCCGATGTTCACGGTCAGGCGGCTGCTCGCCTGCCACTCGTCCTGCACATAAACGCCCCATTGCGTGGTGCGCGCATTGATCTGCGGGCTGGTGATCGCGAAAAAAGATTCCTGCGGCAGACCCAACAGAAAATCGCCGAGCGCATAGTTGCTGAACAGGCCGGGGCTGAAAGTGAAATCGCCGAAATCGTCCGAAGGCTGGAAGAACATCAGCGCGTTGTAGCGCACGCGGCGCGCATCGACGCCAAAGCGCAAGGTGTGCTTCTTCACGGTGTGGCTGAAATTGTCGGTGAATTGCATGGTCTGCGAAATCGTGGTCCCGGTGCGATCCTGGCCGATCGAAGAGAACGATCCGTCGGAAAAGGAGAAAGTTGGAAAGGCCGCGCCGGTGGCGTGCTGGCTGATATCGATGCCCTGCAATCCGAGCTGCGAAATCGCGGCGCTTCCCTGAATCGGGAATCCGTCATTCTCCTGAAAATTCGAGAACCCGAAGCGAAATTCGTTGATGGATGCCGGGCTGATCGAATAGTTGTAGGAGAGAAGAAAGCTGCGGTTCTGATCCTGCGCCGTGACGTTCGGCAAAAACTGATTGGCGAGAAGTCCGCTTCCGCCTTGTTGCGCATTCACGTTTTTCCAGCTATAGCGAGCGTACACCTGCTGCTTGGCGGTGAAGGTGTGGTCGACACGGATGTCCCAGCCATCGGTGCTCGCCGGAATCGGTACCAACGTCTGATAATTGAACGACGGATTCGCAACGCTCAGATTGGCGTTCGGCAGCGGATAGTAGTTGAGCACGGCCTGGGCGGCCGCATTGATGCATCCCTTGCAGGCTCCGGTGGGAATGGTGTTATTCGCGTATGCCTCGCCTGTGAATGGATTCGTCACCGGACCGCTTCCGTACGCAGCCACCAGCGCGCCGAGATTGCCGTTTCGCTCGGCAGCGGTAGGAACCAGGAGCTGTTCCGGATCCGAAGTGCGCTTCCGGTTTCCTTCATAATCGAAGAAGAAAAACGTCTTGTCCGTGCCGTTATACAACTTCGGAATGCGGACCGGACCGCCCAGGCTCCCGCCAAAGGTATTGAAGTGCTTGGGAGCCTTTGCTGGAAAATTGAGAATCGTGGCATCCAGTTTGTCGTTTTGGAGGTATTCGAACAGGCTTCCGTGAAACGCGTTGGTCCCGCTCTTGGTGATAAAAGTCACATCGCCGATCTGCGAGAATTCGGCGTTGTTGTTGAACGCGGTGACCTTCATCTCCTGAATTCCCTCCGACGAAGGATACGCGTCGAGCAGAGCGCCGTTCGATCGCACACTGGCGGTGGAGATTCCATCGACGGAAAAGCCCACCATCGCGGCACTCGCGCCACCCACGTTGATGTTGCCCTGGCTGTCTTTCACCACGCTGGGTGACGTCGCCAGCGCGGCCAAGGGGCTGGTCGAAACGGCGCGCGAGTTCATGGGCAGCGCCGTGATGTCGCTGTTGTTCTTCGAATCCGCTAAGGTCGCGTTTTCAGTGTTGACGCTGGCGGCGGACGCGGTGACTTCCACCGATTGCGCTTGCGCCGCAACGGCCAGGTTGACGTCGATTCGTAAGGTCTGGCGCGCGGCCAGCTCCATTTGCTTGACTACGGCGGTCGTGAATCCCTCCTTGGCCGCAGTCACCGAGTAGTGTCCGGGCTTGAGGTTTTCGAAAACGAAATTTCCGTTCGCGTCACTCACGGCTGTGGTTGTCGTGTTCTCGTCGAGGCTCCGCAGCGTGAGCTGAGCCGCCGGCAGCGCCGCGCCGCTTTGATCTATGGTGCTTCCTCGGATGCTTCCGAAGGTTGACTGCGCGTTGCTATTCACCGTAAGGCCGGCGAGGACCGTCAAGACGAGGCCCCGGGCCGCTCTGCCGATAATTGATTTCATAGTTTCACCCTCCCCGGGATCGTGTAGTCACACGTATCCCCCGTTGTTCAGAATCGACTCACTTCAGCGCTAGTTGGGTCCGAAGCCCTCGCTGACCTGGGCGGAATCGGCCTCCGGTCTGGCTTCGGGGCGCAGTGGAAGTTTCATAAACAGCCCGCGACTCGGCGGGCACCGGCGTTCTTTTGGAAGAATAACCGGGAAGGCCTTAACAACGCATAAAGAACGCCTAAAGAACTCGTAAAGGGCGTACGATTCGGCGCGACGTCATTGGAAATCGGCGGTCAGACGCGGCTCATTCCCGGCGAGGCTTGAGGGCCAAAGCCCGCCGGGAAACGAAATGGTCGTCCGGTTGTTTCGGCGGACTAACGAGCTGAATTGCTGTTCTGCTTCAGGATTTCGGCCAGAGCGCGCATCCGTTCCGCATCCGATGCGCTCTTGGTCGATGACGCGTCTTTATCGAGACTGGCCGCCATGTTCTTCAGAGGCGCGGCATCCTTCGCGGAGTGCGATGCGCTGGCCTTGTCGATTGCGGAGTTGATGGCCGCGATCCGCGCCTGCGGCAGCGCATTGCTGCGAGCCAGCTGGTCGATGTACGCACGCGCTACCACGAAATTCGACGGCCACGTGAATTTCGGCTGATTCTGGACGTTCAGCTCATCGAAGTGCACTTGATTCGCGGCATCGATTTCGTTCTGCGTCAGAAATTTGCTGGGCACGAGTTTAAATACGTCGACTCCGCGGGCAATCTCCGAACCGTAGATGTAGCCGTTGTACCAGTACACGGACCAGTATCCGCCCAGAACGCGCTTTTCTTTGTCGAGCGGTCCACGATCGAAATAGCCGATTTCGAAAGGATGCGAGGCGTCGGTGAAGTCCATGATGGAAAGGCCGCCCTGATACCAGGCCTGCACTTCAATGTCGCGTCCGGGAACCGGAATCAGAGAGCCGTTGTGGGCCACGCAATTTTCGGTTTCCGATTGAGCCGCGGGCATCTTGTAATAAGACGCGAGCGTCAGTTTGCCATTGGCCAGAGTGAAAATGGCGTCGGCGCCCCAGTTCATCGGGTCGGTCTCGCGGCAGCGCGGCTGCGTGCCGCCGCCCCATTCATCGGTGAAAACGACTTTGGTTCCGGCATTGTTGAATGTCGCGGAATGCCAGAACGCGTAATTCGGATCGCTGACCGCGTCGATGCGAACCGGATGCACCGGATCGGAAATGTTCAGCAGGATTCCGTTGCCGGAACATGCGCCGGCCGCGAGTCCGACCGCCGAATAGACCGTGATGTCATGGCATTTGTCGGTGATCGATGTGCTCTGCGTCCCTTCACCATGCTTGCCGCCCTTCCATAGGCCGTTCAAGGCTCCGGTTTGCGGATCGGCGAAGATGCGCGGGCTGGATACGATCTTGGCCTGCTCGGGATGGGCGACGGGCACCTTGATAATGTCGATCCTGAACAGCGCGGTGTCCGGATTTTCAGAAGGCTCGCCGCCCGAGCATCCCGGCAGCTCTTCTCCCTGGCGAACCAGGCCGGTTCCGGAGATATAGATATACACGTTCTCTTTATCTTTGGGATCGATCACCAGCGTGTGGGTGTGCGATCCGCGGCAGCTCTGGACGGCGGCCACCTGCTTGGGATTGCCGAGGTCGCTGATGTCGAAGATACGAACGCCGCGGAAACGATCGGGGCTGGGAGGCGGAGGGACTCGCGGCATCCGAGGCTCGCCGGGGGCTGCGGGCGGCGGAGGCGGGGGCGGTTTGTAGCCTTCGGGAAGAGCGATCCCCTGAATGCCGCAGTCGGTCCGTCCATTCATGGCTTCGGCGGACATGAACAGCAGATGGCCGTACACGGAAACGTCGCCCTGGCCGCCGGGGCACACCAGCGAAGTTTTCAGCGCGGTCTTGGCCGGGTTGTCGATGTCGTAAAAGTTAATCCCGTTGTAGTTGCCGACGAACAGGTGGTTGCCGTTGAAGGCGAGATCGGAGTTGGCGGATCCGTATTGAACCGTGCGGGGCTGCTGTTCTTTCCCGGCGTCGGGAGCCTGTGGCGGAGGGAACGGTTCGGTGGCGCCGCCGGTGCCGGGAGCGAAACCGGGAGGCTTCGGCAAAGACGCGAGGCGCTCCAGCCCTGACGCAGCTTCGCCGGCATCGTACAAGCCGGGTTTGAGTCCGATACGCGGATCGTTGGACGCCGCACGCGGATTCACCGGCGCCGGAGTCCCGCCCGCTTGCGCGGCACAGTACACAGGAATCGCAAGCGCCAGCGACAGGGTGGCAACAAATCGCGAGGTGACTCTCAGCATTATTTTTTCTCCTTTTTCAGCATGCCCGTCATGATTTTGATCTCCGCGGTCTGCGTATTATCCACATCGGTGGCGAAATCGAACAACTGGTTGTCCTGGCCGGCGCCGGGGGAATCGAACAGATCCTTCACCATGATCAAAGCTCCGTTGTGATGTTGAATCATGCCGGTCAGAAAGAGATAGTCGAACTTCGACCCGCTCGACTTGGCCAGAGCTTTCATCTGCTCCGCCGTCAGCATTCCCGGCATCGGCGGCATGGAAGCCATATCCATCCCCTGATGGCCCATATGCGCCATGTGTTCGTGGTCCATGGGGACGGCTTTGCCGCGGTCCGCCAGCCACTGCCGCATGAACTGGATCTCATCGGTCTGGGAGATGCTGATGCGCTGGCCCAGTTTGAGCAAAGCTTTATTATGAGTGCGGGAGGGCATCATGGCGGTCATTTCGACGGCCTGCTGGTGGTGATGAATCATGCCCTGCATGAAACTGGTGTCGGCCTCCGACGGCGCACGTGGAGTAATGCGGACGGACTCAGGCGAGACAATTTTGCTGGCGGTTCCGGGCGCGCCGGGTTGAACGATGGTCTGGCCCAGCGCCAATGTGGCCAGGGAGACCAGTGCGGACGAAACAATCCAAAACCGAAGTGCCATGGCACACTATAAATCCTGGGATTGGTGGTGTCAACTGCGGGTCCTGGTGGGACATCGCGGGTGGTCTGAAACGGGAGTATGTCAAGATGTCGGTTGTGTCGATGACCAGGGTCAGCGCGATTCTAGTCGTGGGTTTATTCCCGCGCCCGGAATTTGCGCAGGCGATTTTACAGAAACAGATCGCTGATATCGCGGCGGACGCCCGTGGCAAGGTTTCCGTAGCCTGTTCCCTTTCCGGCACGTCCTTGAATTGCGACCTGAATCCGCACGCACACCCGCCGATGCAGTCCGTGTTCAAGACTCCTCTCGCCCTCACCGCGCTGCATCGGATCGAGCAAGGAAAGTTATCCCTCGATCAGCCCATTCGATTCCGGGCGAGCGATCGAATCCTGCCTCACGTCTACAGTCCGCTGCAGGATAAATACCCCGCCGCTGAAGTCGACGTCCCCTTGCGCGAGCTTTTGCGGCTGGCGGTTTCTGAGAGCGATAACGTAGCGGCGGACGTGGTCCTTCGGACCATCGGCAGACCAAGTGTGGTCGACAGCTACATGAAATCGATTGGGATTCAAGGCTTCCATTTACAGGACAACGAAGCGGCCATGCATCGCGACGTGATGGTCCAGTACCGCGACTGGTTCGAACCGGCGGGAGCGGTGCAGCTTCTTCGGCGGCTGGCCGAACATCCACCGCTCAGTCCGGAGCATGCCGCGCTTTTGCTGGGATGGATGCGGGACACCTCCAGAGGACCCAGGCGAATCAAGGCGCGGCTTCCTGCGGGAACCGAGGTGATGCACAAACCGGGCTCGTCCGGAACCGACGACGGCCTCACCCATGCCTGGAACGATATCGGTTTGATTGCGCTGCCAGACGGACGGCGTCTGGCGATCGCCGTATTCATCACGGATTCGACCGCGGACGAAGCGACGCGCGACGCTGTAATCGCCCGGATCGCGAAAGCCGCCTACGACGCGGCCATGGAGATTAAGTAACAGCTCCGAGAGCTTTAATGAAATCCCCGGAAGTTAACACATCGGCGCGACGCGGGAACACTTTATTGAGCAGCATTTCGTGAACCTCCGGATCCATATCTGCGCAGCAATCGGCGACGACGGCGATCCGGTAATCCGCATCGCTGGCTTCGAGTACCGTCGAAAGAACCACTCCGCTGGTCGCGATTCCGAACAGGACCAGCGTGTGGATGTCCCTGGCGCGAAGAAGCATCTCGAGGTCCGTGCCCGCGAACGCGCTCACACGGTGCTTGGTGACGGTCACATCGCCAGGCTCGGGTCCTAACGCCGGGTGGACCGCGCCGGCTGCGCCCTGGAACAGACTCTGGTGCTGTGACGACGCCAGAATCGGCCCGAAGATTTTGTTCCGGCTGCTCACCTCCGGCAATCCAGGGCGGAAACCAACCTGAACATGGATCACCGGCATTCCTGCGCTTCGCGCGGCTTTGACGACGGTCGAAGCCCGCTCGATGAACTCGGCTTGCTTGGCGTAAATCGAAACGATGCCGGCCTGGCAATCCATCGGGAGGAGGGCGGTGCGAGCAATGTCGAACGATAAGTCAGACATAAGTAGAAGTATAACGAGCCGCGCTTGTAACGAATCCCACTCCCGATTCACTCTTTTTGCATGTAAGGAGGTTCCCGATGCCTTGTCCTCCGCTTGGCAATTATCAATACTACCGGCTCCAGCCCGGGTTGAACTATCAAGTCACCAGCAGTAAGCCGAACCAGTGCCGGGCCGAATCGGTGGTCGGCGTGAATCCCACGAACGCGATGAACCTCATTTGCGCATCGAAGAAGTTCATCAGTCCGCAACAATACACGTTCACGATTTCGACTTCGTACAGCGTGGATGGCGGGGTCCATTGGACCGAGTCGCCGCTTCCGCTGCAAGCGGGCTGGCAAGGCATGACCGATCCCGATCTGACGTTCGACGCCAGCGGCAACGCCTACCTGATTACGGAAGCGGACACATTTGCGAGCGGCGGGAACGTCACCGCAATCGGCATGTTCGTGTGGAAATCGGTCGACGGCGGGAAAACCTGGCAGACGCCGGTGCAGCTTCATCTCGATTCAGCCGACGACAAACAGTGGATCGACGCGGATATATCGAAATCGAGCCCTTATCGCGGCGCGGTCTACGCGGTTTGGGGAGCGGACACGAATCTGCGCTTTTCGCGATCCAGCGATCAAGGCGCGACGTGGCAAGGCGCCGGCGCATTGCCGTCGGGCAGCGATGTCTTCGACGAGATCGTTTACGCGCCGTCGCTATGCGTAGGCCAGGACGGGACCATCCATATCAGTTGGCATTATCCAGGCAACACCAACATACGCTATACGCGCTCGACCGATGGCGGAAATACGTTCTCCGAACCGATCGACGTCGTTACGGGAATGACCAGTCTCACCGGCAGTCTGCCATACGAAATCGGGACTGTGACGGGAGACGAATGGCCGCATTTCCCTAATGCGACGTTCCGCGTGATGACACTTGTGACCAGTTGCGTGGCGGCCGGCAACAAGGTGATTCTCGCGTGGGCGGACAATCGCGAAGGCGTGACGCGGATCTATTACCGCATCGGCGCCAACAGCGGCTTGAATTGGCAGGGATCCAACAGCGGGCAGCCTTTGCTGACCTCTTACTCGCCGGCAGGCATGTATCATTTTCATCCGCAACTGAGCGTCGCGGGCGACCAGTGTGTGGGCTGCGGCTTCTATGAATTCGGCTTGAAAAGCGGGGTATACGCCATCGACGTGCTCACCACGTTCTCATGCAGCGACGGCAGCGCGTTTTCGAATCCCGTAGTGGTCACCGACCACCCCTGGAATCCGGCCACTGACGCGCCCTGGTCGCATAGCGATCCGAACGTGACCTTCATCGGAGAATATTTCGGCTTCATTGCCGCGTCCAACTGGTTCGCCACGGTCTGGACCGACACCCGGACCGGCGTTCAGGAGCTGTTTTACGCGGGCATAACGTTGGGGATCGGCTACATCCCGCCGCGCGTTCCATCAGAGGTCGCACAGATCCTGGCGGGCGTGGTGCAGGATGGCGGAGGGCTGGTGATCGTGGGCGGACAGATCATCCGCGTTCCACCATGGGATCCCTGGATCGATGTGTTGTACGCGTTGGCTGCGATTAATTCGGTCAGTCAGATTCGCAATCCGGGCGCGGCCCAGGCGCTGGTCGCTTTACAGCAAATCATTTCGTCGGTGGCCGGAGCGCAAATTGGCTCGTTGACGGGCGGAGGCGGCTAGTCCGCTCCCTCGCGGGCGCGGCTCGGCGAGCGGGTCTGGTGATCGATCGCAGATTCAGAGCCGCGCGCGTTAGAGCCTGTGTGAAACCGACGATTAACCGCTCCTTGCAGTCGCGGCTCGGGGTCCGCACCTCCACAGATCGGCAACTGATGCGAGCCGTGACCACAGGGAGCGGTTAATATAGCGGGTTTTCACACAGGCGCGCCAGCAAGCGTTCGTTTTTGCAGGCTTTCGCGCGCGTACCAACGAACCAGGCGCGACATGCCGGTTTTATTTTCCGAGAACCGCGGAGTGCACGGCGACTTTGCCACCGGCGCTCCAGATCTGGTTGCCGCTGGCGTCGAAAAGCTTCAGCGCCGGGCGGCCGGCTTCTTCCGTCAATGTCCCCAGCACCGTTCCGTGGTCATTCACCAAAACGAAACTCTTGGCGCGAAATTCTGCCGGCGCCGACTCCGCATGCACGGGTTGCGGCGAAAAATAGTGTGAAGTGAAGCCGCCCAGCAATCCGGCGGCAAATGCCAACACAACGATCCGTTTGCTCATTTCGAAACTCCTGATTTGAATGGGCGCCGGCAGCGAGGCGGGCAACAGCACTACGCGGTGTTAACTCAGTATGCCATATTCGGCGGGGCCTGCACGCCGGGACTCGTTCGCGCGTCAATTCCACTGAATGCGTCCGCTGCCGGCAATCTTCCTGATCGCTTGCGCCGCGTCCGCCCAGAGTAATAGTACGAGCATCCAACCCGCGCGGCTGGAAGGACAGGTCTTAAACGACCGTACCGATCAGCCGCTGCGGCGCGCGCATGTGACGCTGCGCCCCATCGAGGCCGGACTAACCACGATCGGCGTCGAAGCCGACGACGACGGCGCGTTTCTGATTCACGACATCACGCCCGGCCGATACTCTTTACTCGCCGAACGGGACGGCTATCTTTCGAACTCGATTTGCCTTCATGGCGCGCTGCGCATGCCTCCCGTGCTTAACATCGCGTCGAATCAGCACCTGGCCGGGATCACCTTTCGATTGCGCCCCTGGGCCGTTCTGGCGGGTCAGGTCAGTTACGAAGACGCCGACCCCGGCGTTAACGTGCGCGTCATCGCCTATCGCGAATATCACCGGCGGGGACGCCACGGGTACGAAGTGGCGTCCAGCACCCTGACCGACGATCGCGGCGAGTACCGCATGCACGGCTTGCAGCCCGGCTCCTATTTCATTGCCGCCACTTCCGAAAAGTCGGCACCGGAGCGCGGCTATCAGGAGCAGCCGCCGGTCGATTCGAAAGGGCGCGAGCTTCCCGTGACCGGCTACACCACCACGTTTTATCCCAACACCGTGAAGCTGAGTGAAGCGGTATCCGTCCGCCTGAACTATGGACAAGAAGTCCGCGGAATCGCGATCGTGCTGCATCCGGTGCGAAAAGTGAACCTTCGCGGACGAATCACCAGCGGCGTCACCGGCGAAATCGTCACCGGGGCGTCCATCATGCTGCAAAGAACGGATTCGCATAATGCCGGTTCCCTGCCCGAGCCCGCGATGGTCAACTTCGACCGCAATGGCAATTTCCTGATCCGCGCCGTAACTCCCGGACCTTACCTGGTGACGGCGGAGGGTTCCGATGCGGGCACGCGCCTGACCGGCCGCGCGCTGTTGACCGTCACCGACCAGGACATCGAAAATCTGGACCTGATCATTTCTCCCGAGCTGGCCTGGCGCGGAATTGTCCGGATCGAAGGCGGCGGCGACTTGAAACTGACCAGCAGCCTGATCGCGGCGCTGGAGCCTCGGACGGAGCGCACGCCGTCCGTGAACACTCCCGCCGACTTGACCGGATTTCCCTGCAAAGTTACGGCCGATGAAACCTACGACGTGTTCGTCCGCAATCTTCCGGACGATTTTTATCTTTCGGCGGTCCGCGTCAACGGCAGCGATGCCCTGGAAACCGGTCTCGAAGGCAAAGCTGCGTCGCCCGAAAAGCCGTTCGAGCTGGTTCTCGACTCGCGCGGAGGACGCGTGGGAGGAGTGGTCGCGGGCCCGGACGACAACGCGTGGAGCGGCGCCAATATGGCTCTGATTCCCGATCCGCCACGAGGCAGATTGCAGGCCTATCGGGAGAGCGCCGCAGACGAATATGGCCGATTCCTGTTCCGCGGCGTCGCGCCTGGGAAATATATTCTGATCGCGTGGCTGGACGATCCGCCGTGCGATTATTACGACCCCGAAGGCCTGGATGCGTGCCGTGCGACGGGCATGCCGGTGACGGTATCGCAGGCGGGCCAGGAAAATGTGCTGCTCACCATGAAGCCAAAGCAGTGAAGCGGCGCAATAATAAATACAATCATGAATCGCCGCCGCCTGATCGGACTTCTATCCACACCCCTGCTGACTCGTCTCCCGACGAGAGGAGCGGCCAAACAGGATCGCGTGGTAATCGCGGGTGCCGGCATCATGGGAGCATCCATCGCCTATCATCTGGCCAGGCGTGGCGCGAACGTCACTGTGCTTGAAAAACAGCAACCGGGCAGCGGCGCGACCCGAAATTCTTTCGCGTGGCTGAACGCGACCTTTTCCAAGCAGCCCCGTTCCTATTACGAGCTGAATCTCGCAGGCATCGCCGGATGGCGGCGCTTATGTCTAGAGTTTCCCGATCTGAAAGTCCAGTGGGGCGGCAGCGTGCAATGGTACGAACCCGGCGACTTCGCCGATCGTCTGCGAAAAAACGTCGCCCGGCACGAAGCCTGGGGTTATTCAGTTCACTCGATTGAAGTCGCGGAAATTCCGCGATTGCTTCCGTCGATCGCTTCCGGCCCCGTCGGCGCGGCGTGCTTCGCGGATCAGGAAGGCACCGTCGATCCGATCCACGCGCTGACCGTGTTTCTGGATCACGCCAAAACCATGGGCGCGAAAATCGAGTATCCCGCTGAGGTGACCGGAATCGCGACGTCGAACGGCCGCGTCACGGCTGTCGAATCGACGCGCGGCAAGATTCCTTGCGATTGTCTGGTGCTCGCCTCCGGCGTCGATACGGAACGTCTTGCGCGGATGGTAAACGTGAACGTCCCGCTGAAAGATTCGCCGGGAGCGCTCGCGCATACCAAACCGCATGCTCGTCTGCTGGAACGAGTCGCGCTCGCGCCGGGCGCGAATATCAAGCAGAATCCGGACGGCCGCATCGTCACGGGAACCGATTTCGGGGGAACGCCGGTGAAAGAGGCCAGCCGCGAACTCGGCGTCGGGCTGCTGAAAAATGCGCAAAGTTTTCTCTCACAGCTCGAACATGCGGAGCTCGAAACCGTTACTCTCGGCCATCGCGTGCTGCCGAAAGACGATCTTCCCATCGTCGGCTTCGCGCAATCGTGTCCCAATCTCTATGTCGCCGCGATGCACAGCGGCATGACGTTATCGCCAATGATCGGACAAGTCGCTGCGATGGAAATTCTCGATGGAGCGGACGTAGATTTGCTCCAGCCCTATCGCCTGTCGCGATTTTAGTGGCGATGCGCCGCCGGCATGCCTAGCCGCTCCACCGTATCGCCTTCAAAATCGAATTCGATCAGCACCGCGGGTTCGTCTCCAACCACCCAGCCGTCGTGCCCCGGCTCGATTGCCACTACCTGCGGAGCCTTAAACTCCAGCGTGCAGCCATCAGCGTAGGAAATGTGGATCTGGCCGCGCGCCAGGAATCCGACATGCGCGTGCTCGCATAGCTCCGTGCCGGTGACGGGCTTGATGTCTTTGGCCCAGTGAAACCCCGGCGGATAAATCATCCGCTTGACGCGGCAGCCTCCGGCGCGACTTACATCCAGCGCGACCGTACCAATCTCGCGATGCTCGGCTCCCGGAATCGGCGCCAGCAGTGGATCGAACGCCATGGGTTCAGTCTACTGCTTCGTCGGCGCGGATGGAGGCGGACCTTCGCCCTTGGTCACGCGCTTCTTGAATCGCCAGCCCTGGGCCGTCTTCACGAGCTGATCCTCATACTTCGCCGCGGTTGAGATCGCCGGAGGACGAACGCTTACGTCGACCAACAACAAGTAGACCGATCCGCTGGCACCTTCCGGCGTACCGGTGATGGTGAGGTTGGTGTTCCAGTGGCGCATGTTTCCGCCCTTCATGTTTTCGCGCCACCGATGAATGAAATTCACCAGCGCGTCATGTCCGTTGAAGCTGTTGAAGACGCCCTCGGGAATGAAGGTCCCCGCGTATCCTTCGGCATCGCCCGAATCGATCGCGTTGTTGTATTGCGCGTAGAGCTGCTGGATTTCGATATAATCGTCCGCCGTCAGCTTGTGCTGCTGCGCATAGCCGATCGCGACGCTGCCCAACAACAGCGCGGCCGCGCCGAACCCGATGAAACTGATTCTGTTCATAGTCATCCCTCTCCTGTTCCTTCCATAGCGCGAATCCGCGTCCCTCCATTAGCGCACAAACGCCGATTCAGCGGCAGCGGTTCTCCGCCCCACGTACATCGCGATATTTTTGATGGCAATTCTGGCAAGACTGGGCGAGTCCGTCGGTCGACGCGACGATCTGTTCCAGATTCTTGGCCTGCGCCGCCTTGTAAGACGCCAATCCCGCGCTGCGCATCTCTTTCACGAACTCCGCCCAGTCCGCGTTCTTCAGCGGGACGTCGACGCCGTTCGCGCATTTGCGGCCGGGCAGCATTAGAAGATTCGCGCTTTCCGCGATGGCCAGCGCGCTGTTCTCCACGGCCTGCCATTTTCCGAAAACGCTGGTGAGCGGGTCGGTCGCGATGGCGGGTTTGGACGCGGTTTTCACATCCGCGGGATTCTCCGTCTGTGTCGCGAAAATCACATTGGAGTTCGGAAACACGATTCCCTGCATCAGTTGATTCATCGTGGCGTCGACGTGAACTTCAGGCGTGGCGGGCTTGGGCGCTTGTGCCCATGCCGTCGCTATCAGAATCACGGATAATCCGGCTATTGTGCTGGTTCGCATTTCCCGTCAGTATACGACGGGGAGCGGTCACATGCCGCCGCTCAGCAGCCGTTCGGCCCACAACGTGGATTCCACGTATGCCGCGCCGACCGCGGCGGAAGGGACCCCGATATCGCGCGCCAACGCCTCGATCTCGTCCCAGTCGCCGATCTCATATCGCCGCGTCAGCTTGTAAATCTTGGCGAGCAGATCCTGATTCGAAGCGGTTCCCAGAAGGGCTTGGGTAATGCCCTTCTTCAACTCGATTTCACGCAATGCCTGATCCAGCGGGCAGTCGATCAGCGCGTCGAGAAGCGAGAACATGCCCATCATGAACGCATCGCCGCGTGGCGCGAGTCCTCCCAATTGCGCCAGAAGCTCGCAGAATCGCGCCCGCACGATGGAAAGCGTCACCAGCTCGCCCGGTTTGGATGTCGCGAGCATCGGCAGAGTCGCCAGAGCCGCCCAGCGCCGGATTCCGTCTTCGCCTAGCACGATCAAGGCCTGTGGAATGGAACTGGTCTTCTCGCGCCGCCCGAACAGCGCCGAGTTTACATATCGCAACAATTTGAAGGCCAGCGATACATCCCCCCGAATCAGGGCGCCTACGCGGTCAAAGTCCAGTTCGGCGCGATGCGTTTCGCGGAGCAGGCGCAGGCATGTAGTTTGTAGCGCCGGAATCTGCTGTCCTTTTACGATCACCGGCCGCGCGAAGAAGTAGCCTTGGAACAAATGGTAGCCGGCGTTCAAGGCCCACTCGAATTCCTCCTGCGTCTCCACCTTTTCGGCGAGCATGGTAATGCCGCGTGGCAGGTACATCCGCAACATCCGTTCCTGCTCCTCTTTCGGCGTCGCTATCACGTCCACTTTGATCAACTTCGCGATCCGTGTCAGAGGCTCGAACTCGGGCTGCGCGACAAAATCGTCGAGCGCGATGGAGTATCCCTGCTCATCGATGCTGCGGCACAGGGCAATCAGATCCGCGGTGGGCCGCACCGTCTCCAGGATTTCGATGACGATGCTCGGCTGCGGAAAATTCAGATGCACGCCATCGATGAGAAGCTGATCGTCGAAATTCACGAACGCCTTCTTGCCGTTCAGAACGCTTTCGGCGCCGATCGAGAGCAGCGCGCTCGAAATCACCTGCCGAGTAGCGGCGGCGGCGTCGGTGCCATCAAACTCGTTTTGCGCCGCGCCGGATCGATACAGCAGCTCATATGCGTACAGTTGCCGCTTGCGGTCGAAAATCGCCTGCCGCGCGACAAATACTTCCATAGATTCGTCTTTATCGGAGCCCTGGTGTACTTATCGGCTCTTCGGGTACTGGACTTGAGTTAGAATTCGCGATTCTTCAGCCGCGCCACGCTGAACTTCGCGGTTTCGGCGACGGCCATCACCGTCATCACGCCTGCCTGCAAGGGATCTGTTACTACCAGATCGGCCGCGGCCGGCACGCTTCCAGCCATATTGAGACTCACCACCAGCAGCCCCTGCGCGCGCACTTCGCGAACGGCGCGTTCGATATCGCCGCCCATCAGCGACCCGGCGAGCACCAGCGCTTTCAGCCTCGGGAGCCGGGCGCAGGCGCGCACCGCATCCGCCAGCGGCTGTTCGCCTACCAGCGGAATCGTGTCGACGGAAATGTGTTCGCCACGAATGTTGTGGCGATCCGCCTCCGAGATCGCTCCCGCCGCGACCTGCCCCACTTGCGCGCCGCCGCCGATGATGATGATCCGCTTCCCGAAAACGGTCTGAAATGTTTTGACCTGCGTCACCCTTTTGACGATTGGCAGTTTCGACAAATCCTCGAGAATGCCAGCCGGCCCGTCGATCACGTCGACTTCAAGATAGGTCTGCCGTTCCTCGACAATATCGACCGACGTGATGTTCCCGTGATGCTGCGCGATGACGCCGGTCAACTGGTGGAGCACTCCCGGCCCGGGATCCGCTTCGATCAATACGCCGATCTTTTCGCTCATCCCCAGATTTTACAAGCCGGAGTATGCCCACCGCGCCAAGTGCCAGTTGTATTGAAAGTCAGTCGCGGAGATTTTCGAATCCGAGTTGTGGATGAACAGCGGCACATCCATCTCATGCAGCGATCCGTGCGCGCGGTATTCCGCCGGCAGCGGCTCCGACTCGGCGTCCAACTCGCCGAAGACCGTGTCGCGATCGCCCAGGACGATCAGATCCCCGATGCGTGAAGCCATCAGGTGATAACGCTTCACAGCTTCGCTTCGAGTCAACACCGATTCAACTCCGCTCAGGCTGGACAGCGCCTTCGCAACGCCATCGATCTCGCGCGGAGTGTTGCAATAAACCCACGCGACCCCTCCATAACCGCGATGATGTTTCAGATATTTGTCCCGGTCCACGGAAATCGCGATGCGAATGGGCGCGCCTTTCTTCGCGCAAGCCTTCTCCAGATCCCAGCAGCGCGTCTTGTGATTCATGCCATGATCCGCAGTTAAAAGAAACGCCGCATCGGGCGCAGCCGCAGAAGCTTCTCCCAGCAGTTGATCCAGCTTCGCCAGATGCTCGCGCGACTCGGCGGCCTCGGGAGGCCACGTGTGCATCGGAAAATCCGTCGTATGGATGTACAGGCATCCCAGATCGCGGCGATTCTTCAGCACGTCGATGGCGGCGGTCATCAGCCAGTAGTTAATTTCACGGCTGTAAATATCCGGAGCCTTCCCGAGCTTCTTCACCCAATCCTCCGTGGGAGTCTCCGCGGCGAGAATCAAGTCAGCTCCGGCAGATAGCAGCGTAGTTGTCTTTTTCTTCGACGAAAGCAGTCCGGATTTGACGCCGAATTTTTTCGCGCGTTCGAACAGCGTCGGCGCCAGCACCAGATCGGCCGTCTCCATGTACTCCTCGCGGCCCGTGCGTTCATCGAAATACGAATTTCCCGTGATGCCGTGCCGGTCGGGCCACACGCCGCAACAGATGGACGCGTTGTTGGTGTTGGTCACCGACGGCATGGTGCATTGGACTTTTCTGAAAATTCCCTGTTCCCGCCAGCGCGCGAGCACCGGCATCGTGCTGTTTTCGAGATATTCGATTCCGAATCCATCGCACATGACCACCACTACGCGCTGCGGTTTTGGCTGCGCGAAGGCAGGAGCCGCAATCAGAGCAGAGCCTAGAAACTCGCGTCGTGACGGTGAAGGCGTGCGCATTCCTTATTCATCTTAATTGGATAAAACGGGCGTGTGCGCAATTAATCGCAGCGCAGCGCTGTGATCGG
>Ga0209415_10003806_pt1 | contig 27960 bp, 18 predicted proteins | sample PeaSoiSIISIP2007_FD_187696 | JGI IMG/M metagenome (GOLD analysis project Ga0209415, IMG submission 187696) | Peat soil microbial communities from Weissenstadt, Germany - SII-SIP-2007 (SPAdes) (version 2) | ecosystem: Environmental > Terrestrial > Soil > Wetlands > Peat | place: Germany... | reverse complement strand
TGGACGGAGCTATGGCGCTGTACAAAGAACAAGAGCGCCTCTGTCGTGAGTTGGGGAACAAGAATGGACTGCAAGAGACGCTGGGTAACCAGGCGTTGGTCCTCATGGTCCGCGGAGACCTGGACGGCGCTATGACGCTGTACAAGGAACAAGCGCGCCTCTGCCGCGAACTGGGGAATAAGGTTGGCCTGCAATCGTCTTTCGGTAAGCAGGCGTTAATCGTCTACGCGCTTGGGGACCGGGACGGCGCCATCGCCCTGTTCAAAGAAGAAGAGCGCCTCTGCCGAGAGCTGGGAAACAAGGATGGGCTGCAAGTGTCGTTGGGCAACCAGGCGTATATCCTCTACGCCCGCGGAGACCTGGACGGCGCTATGGCGCTGTACAAAGAACAAGAGAGGCTCTGTCGTGAGCTGGGGAAAAAGGACGGGCTTGGAGCTTCGCTGGGCAACCAGGCGAACGTCCTCTACGCCCGCAGAGACCTGGATGGCGCTATGGCGCTGTACAAGGAACAAGAGAGCCTCTGTCGTGAGCTGGGCAAGAAGGACGGGCTTGGGAATTCGCTGGGTAACCAGGCGAACATCCTCTACGCGCGCGGCGACCTGGACGGCGCTATGGCGCTGTACAGGGAACAAGAGAGGCTCTGCCGCGAGCTGGGGAAAAAGGATGGGCTTGGGAATTCGCTAGGTAACCAGGCGTTGATCCTCAAGGTCCGCGGAGACCGGGAAGGCGCCATGGCTCTGTACAAAGAACAAGAGCACCTCTGCCGCGAGCTGGGAGATCCCCACGGCCTCTCGATCTCACTCGCGAATCAGGCCGGTGTGTTGAGCGGCACACCAGATCGCAGGCGCGAAGCTCGCCAGCTCGCGGACGAAGCCCTGGCGATCGCTACCCGTCACGGCTACCAGCAACTCGTGCCCGGGATTCAGAGCATCCTCGACTTCATCTCATCTACTTCTTGATGTCCGCTCCAGGCTCAGCTCGATTTAATCTCGCGCTCGACCAGCAGACCATGTCGATCTGCCTGCGCGAGATTGAACGCTGACGCAGACCGGCATTAAGCCCGACTTCATCGGTCTGCTCGGGGATCGTTACGGTTGGCGGCCACGGCCAGCCCGGATCGAGGCGCAGGAATTCGATAGGGTTGTATTCGCGTTGCCGTCGCCGCAGACCGGCAATTGATGAACTCTTCGCACAACAGAAACGTCTCGCTACTCGGCCCGGTTTGGAGAATTTTCGGGGCACGTAAGTGGCATGTACTGGCATTGAACTATGCCGAACACTGTGGTATATGATGCTGGTGGTCGATTTCCCTCGCCTGCCCAGACCCCTGACCGCATAAGGCCAACCAGTCGAGGTGAGGAGAATGTTCATGGTCATGCCTATTGGTTTCATCGGGCCCCTCAAGAAGGAGAATGAAGCTCTCCGAAAGGAGATTCAGAATCTCCGGCTGGAAATTACATCCCTCAAGGCCAAGCTGGAGGGTCTCCAGCCACAGGCCCTTAATTTCGAGAAAGTTCTTGCCAATCTTAAGGACGTTAAGCAGGCGGAAGCCCGGTCATTTCGCTCCAGTGGCAACAGCGATGCTGCCATGTTAAGTGGGCGCTAGCTTGGTACGCGGGGCCAAGAAACGTCAATAGGTTGGGGAGCATAGTGCAAGCGGAGCGCGGTCAACCCGACGCTCTGCTTGCCCAGTCCCTGTTCCAGATGTTCAAACATCGCATCCCACGTTTGCATCGCTTGAATCGATGCTTGTTGCAGTGCGTTCCGAATGGGACCGGCCAAGGCCCACCTGAGGTTGAAACATGGCGCATAAAGGCAGTGGTTCGTCGTCAGGGTGATCAACTGTCCTACGTAAAGTTCAATCGGCTCGTTAGCAACAAGAGCCAGAGCCAATCGGACGAGCAAAACCCGGCCCGCCAGCACATCCAGTATGGTTCTGGCTTGGGACCACGCTAGATCGAGATTGTAGCGTGACTCCTCCAGTTGCCCGTTCAGCAAATGAGCAATAGCGAGGTTCACTTGCCGGTGAGCCAGTCGATATGTATCGACTGCATTTGGCGACTGTTCAAGGGCCATTGCCTGTCTGAACTCGATGATCGCCTGAGGATACTGAAGTGCCATCAGAGAATTCACTCCCAGGTTATTGATACACGGAGCCAGGCGAGGACTTTCCTCGCCATGGCAGACCTTGTTGATGTCAAGAGCCTCCTCAATCATTCTGCGCGCGGTCGCCACCTCGCCCCTGTCTTCTAGAATTCTCGCGAGATTAGTGAGCAACGATGCGCGTGCGGGATGAATCGGCGTATCCCAATTCGCTGCGACGGACAGCGCTCGCTGGAGTAGCGCTTCCGCCTCCGCCGTCTCGCCTGCGTTTCTGAGTGCCTCAGCCAGCGTGGAGACATCCTGGCACGATGTAATGTGCTTCTCCCCAAGCAACGCGTGGTCGATGTGCACTGCTCGGCGAAACAATGAGACAGCGTCGGCGAGCCGACAGAGGTCCTGATAAACCAAACCGAGATTTACGCAGCGAAGGGCGGTTGCAAGTCCATTCGGACCGCTGATCACTTCGGACAGACGTAACGCTTCTTCGGCCAGAGGCAGAGCCTCTTGGGGCCGGCACGTCTCACGGTAGAGGCAACCAAGATTGGTTATTACGTCTAACCCGGCCTCCTCTGTTGCAGTTTGTGTCAATGCACGTGCGGCGGTGAGGTGCCTTTCGGCTGCCGCGTAGTCGCCAAGGCTCAAACACACGGATGCCACTACATTTCGACAAGAGACTTCGGAAACGGGAGGCCCACCCGATCCAGTGTGAACTGCTCTGAGCGTTGCGATTCCCAGGCTCAGAGCGGGTACATAGCAACCAGCTTGAGAGAGGGCAGAGGAGCACTTTATGGCAGTCATCTGTGCTGCGGGCAATCCCCGCGATAACCAGTGCTCCGCCGAGTGAGACAGACATTCAAGCTCCCACTTTGGAAACCCTGCCAAAGCGCCGGTGTCGCTCTCTTGTGCGCGCTCTGCAAGTTGACGGCTTACGTCAAGAACTAAGGCCGGCCAAGGGCATTTTTTCCGCTGGAGTAACTCCTGGAGCAACCGGTGCATTCTGACTAGTCTGGGGCTTTGATTCGATTCGCGATCTGTGATTTTCGTTACTTGAAGTAGGCGTAAGCTCAGCAATCGGCGCAGGAGATTCCTCCAGGGGTCGGGGTAACCGGGCCCGGCGTCTTTTCCTATTTCGGGGGACCTCTCCGCCACCAGCGCTCGAATCCACGGGAGGGCGATGTGGTCAGCAGGAAGCAACGCGGCATAGCTCAGAGCGAGTTTCTCGGGCTCGGTCAGACGTTCGAGGGTCGGCCCGAGCGTGGCGGCCAGGCGCTTTTCCCCGTGCAACAAGCCTTCGCTTGTCTGTAACGCGGCAGTATCCACCCCCCACAATCCTTCTTTCTTGAGCCGCTCCAAAAAGCCGGCACAGCTCACATCGCCGGCAAACTGTCTCAGATAGACTGCCGCCGCCTCCACCGCGAGCGTGAAGGCTCCCAGCAGGCGCACTATCTCCAGCGCCGCCTCGCGTTCAACGTCGCTGCCGAAGCGTCCCTCGAGTTGGTAGCTTTCGATGAGTTCAAGAGCGTCCGACTCGGGCAGTTCGTCCACGGGCAGGAAAGCGCGGTCCTTATGCGCGCCATAGAGGTCGGTCTCGCCCAGTTGCGTTGTCACCAACACATGCAGCCAGTCCGCGGCGGGCAGGCGCTTGGCCTGGACAGGTTCGAGAAGTCGGGCTTTGTCCACGTTGTCCAGTAGCAGCAGGCAGCGGTGTGGTTCATGGGTATCGGCCAGGCGGTGCAGTTCGGCCAGCACGCGTTGGAACTGCCTATCGGTGTCCTTCTTCTCGGTTTCATTGAACTCGATGCGCAGCGGCCCGGCCAGTTCGGCGAGGGTAGCGCAGAGGTCTTCTTTGCCCTCACACCGAACCTGCCATCGCCCGCCGCCGTATTCGTGGGCGAAGGCGTGGGCGTATTCCATGGCGAGGGCGGTCTTACCCACGCCGCCCATACCGTGGATAGCAGTGAGCACGCCTGCTTTGCCGAGGGCCACAGTCTCGCGCAGCCGGCGCAGTTCCACCGTGCGGCCGATGAAGTGGGGATTGTGCGCGTCCACGTTGCCGAGGCTGTGCTCGGCGCGTTCGCCGCGACTGATCCGTTCCTGGAGCCCCAAATTGAGCTGGCGCATTCTCTCTTGCACGGTGGCATCGTGCAGGGCTTCCTCGCCGGCGTAGAACCACGGCCGGAAGTCGAAATTCTGCCGGCGCCGCAGTTCGGTCACCCAAGCGGCGCAGCGTTGCTCGAAATCCTTGTCGCCCCAGCCGGGTACTTCAACGAAGTAAATTGGTGCAATGCCATCCCCGAAGTATTCCTGACCGATTTCGTGTTTGAGGTACTCGTTAAACTCCCACTCGCAGTACCCGCTTTCAAGGTAGGAGGGGGAAAGGCAGGCCAGAAGCAGACGCGATTCGCGCAACCCTTGCAGGATGCGGTGGGCCCAGTCCTCCATGCCATGGATGTCCGTTACATCAAAGAATGGTTGCAGTGGTCTTCCGGCAAAGGCGTCAAAGTCCGCCTTGATGCGCTCGACGAGTTCCGTGACCCGTCCCTGTTCGTTGTCGCGTCGCGAGTAGCTGACGAATAGATCGTAGGACATCGAGACTCCGCGATCTGGCGCAGACCTGACTGCATGGGACCCGAAACTGCCGCTGTAGCATCTGGGGAATGAACCGCAGACAGAATAGCTCATTTCAGCCGTAAGACTTCTGGATGATCGAAACTGCAGAGCCTTTGAAAGATGGCCTGCAGATCTTTGCGGCAAGAATACCGGCTACTGGGCAACTCCGTCATCGTGGCATTGTTCCCATACGGGACTTCTTCCAGGCGAACGGATAGTGAACACCGAGATGTTGTTCGAGGCCTGTCCGGGGAATCGCGGCTTTCGCGGTCACAACAGGGTGTGTCCCACGTCACAGAAGCTGGGTCGAGCCTCACAGACAATGAGGGGTCTCATTTTGCAGAACTGACACCGAATCAGGCTTGTCCGATTCTGTCACCTGAGACTCCCACGCATATTACGTATGAGGAAGCCTGTCATGGCCGCGAATCCGGTTAGCCGTCCCGACTTAGAAGTAGCTAAGGAGCAAAAAACCGAGCCGAAAACACATCAGAAACCGACGATTGAGGAAAAGCTTGCAGAACTCCGCAGCAAGCGAGCGAAGATCGAGCAAGGAGGCGGCAAGACACGGATCGAAAAGCATCACGCGGCCGGCCTGCTGACCGCACGTGAGCGCGTGGAAAGGCTCGTGGATCGGGAGAGTTTCCAGGAGATCGGCGCTTTCGCGAAGCATCGTTCCACGTATTTCGGGATGGCTGACAAAGAACTGCCGGCAGATGGAGTGGTCACCGGATGCGCGACGGTTGACGGCCGCGTTGTGCATCTGGCCAGCCAGGACTTCACGGTAGCCGGCGGCGCCGCCGGCGAGGTGCACTGCGCCAAGATCACAGACATGATGCAGCTTTCGCTGAAGACGGGCAGCCCGTTCATCTTCATCAACGACTCGGGCGGCGCGCGGGTGCAGGAAGGCATCGACAGCCTGGCCGGATACGCGAGCGTGTTTTACAACAACACCCTGCTTTCGGGAACGGTTCCGCAGATTTCGATTATTTGCGGCCCTTGCGCGGGAGGCGCCGCGTACAGTCCGGCTCTGACCGATTTCATCATTCAAACCAAGAAGGGCCGGATGTTCATCACCGGGCCATCGGTCATCAAGCAGGTGACAGGTGAGGTGGTGACGTCTGAACAACTGGGCGGGCCGGCGGCGCAAATGAATCGATCGGGTGTGGTTCATTTGATCGCCGACGATGATGCCGGCGCTTTGTCCCTTTGCCGCCGCCTGCTGAGCTTTTTGCCTTCGAACAATCTGGAGGAAACTCCGCGGCTGCCTTACAACCTGGCAAGAGAGAGCGATCCCGCATTGAATCAGGCGGTTCCAGTCGACGCGAAAGTCGCATACGACGTGCGTACAGTGATCGCGCGAGTGCTGGATTACCAGGACTTTTTCGAAATCCAGCCAGGGTTCGCGGCGAATGTTGTAATTGGCTTCGGGCGCATCCAGGGACAAACGGTAGGTATCGTGGCAAACCAGCCTTGCGTACTGGCCGGAGTCCTGGACATTGACGCGTCCGACAAAGTGGCCCGCTTCGTGCGCTTCTGCAACGCGTTCAATACGCCTCTGGTCACCTTCGTGGATACGCCTGGCTTCTTGCCGGGCATTGAGCAGGAGTATGGCGGAATTATTCGGCACGGCGCAAAGATGCTCTTCGCCTACGCGGGTTCGACGGTTCCAAAAATAACGGTCGTGTTGCGCAAGGCGTATGGCGGCGCTTACATTGCGATGTGCAGCAAAGAGCTGGGGGCCGACCGGGTGGTAGCTTGGCCCACGGCTGAAATCGCGGTCATGGGCGCCGAGGGCGCAGCGGAAATCGTCTTCCGCCATGAAATCGACGGGGCGGAGAACAAAGAGCAGCGTCGTCAGGAACTCATCGAGCTTTACCGTAGTACCTTTGCGAACCCATACGTATCGGCTGGCCGCAGACTCGTGGATGACGTCATCGAGCCCGCCGAGACCTCAAAATATCTGGCACAGGCTCTGGCCTCGGTGAGTTCGAAGCGCGAACTTCGTCCGCCGAAGAAACATGGATTGATTCCGCTCTAGAGACTCGGGGATGCACACATGTACTGGCTTCTTGCCGCGCTCATTATTGCCGGATGGCTGGTGGTGTTGATCAGCGCGCGACTCATGCTGACACACGCGTGCGCCGACCTCCGCCTCGAGTTCCAGCGGCAAATCGACGCACTGTCGGCAAAGGTGAAAGCTCTGGAGCAGACGGCCAGCGCGCAGGCCGCTGCTTTGACACCTGGGAAGATCGAGGCGGCGGCGAGTGGCGTTGAGGCGCAAGTGCCCACGACACAAATATCCGACGAAATTACACCGGAGACTCTGGCGAAGATTGGCGAAACCATCACCGCCTTGCTGGGCAGAAAGGTCCGCATTCGCTCGGTGAAAATTTTGCATACACCAGACGCAATCGCTAATCCATGGGCACTGCAGGGGCGCGCCGTAATCCAGGCCTCGCGCAACTTCGCCTCGCGAAGGCGCCAACCATGACCTGCAGATCATGAATCCGCAGATCATGGCCGGGCAAGATGCGATCGGTCCATCGAAGAATGCGATGGTTCGGGGGAGCCGCGCTTGAAGATCCAGATTGTAGTGGACGGCAAGACCTACGAAGTTGAAGTCGAGGTCGAAGGTGGAGAGGACTTTGCACCTCAGCATCCGCCGGACTTGCCCCAGTCCGCACGGGTGCCCACGGCGCCTCGTCCCCACGCTGCGTCAGACGGAGATGCTGACGAGTCGAAAGTGTGCCGCAGTCCGGTGGCTGGAATCGTGGTACGAGTCTGCGTGCAGCCCGGAGAGCACTTGCAGTCGGACGATCTGCTCGTGGTCCTGGAGGCCATGAAAATGGAAACCAGCCTCACCGCCCCGATTGCGGGGAAGGTGAAAGCAGTCAAAGTAGCGCCCGGGGAAGCCGTCAAACTCAACCAGATCCTGGTCGAATTCGAATAGCGTCCCGGCGCCGAGGTAGGAGAAAAGAAGCGTTATGTCAGTCAAACCATTTGTGATTAATCGCTATGGCCGGATGGTCTTTCCCTGCAATTTTTTCCCGGAATTGGATTTCTCGGTCTTTCAAACGCTGCACCAGTTTAACAATGTCATCCGGCGAGACTTCGGGGAAAAAGCCCCCACGGAAATGGAAATCGTCGCCCGTGTGCAGGCCGGGCACTATCACAACCGTTATGAAGTCTGCCGGGATATCGCGCTGAACCTGTTCTGGGCCCAGCGTTACGTTCTAACCATGTACGACAAACGCCCTACGCGTTGGGGTGACTTGCCTCGGAACCGGAGCGATATCTTTCTCGGGATGTACAAGCCACGGGATGCCGCGGGTCCGACCGCAGCCATCGAAGCGGGCTATCTCACATTACCGCCGTTGTGGGATCAGGAAGCAGAGGACAAGAGCTTCCGCATGTTGCTCGACGTGCTTCGAAATAAGCAGGGCTCCGGGGGAGAATTTCGAGCGCTTCGGCCTACCGTGGCCGAGATACTGTCCGACCCTAAAAATAAAACCTACCGTCTGCTGACGTATGACCGCGATTATCCTGCCTATGACTACGACGATGTAATCGACTGCATCCATACGGTTCCCGAGCTCGAGGCCCTGATGCGGCAGGCCATGATCCTCCACAACCAGTACAGGTGGGATCCGGCGACCAGCACCAGCACGGAAGTGGGCAAGTTGCAAGACGAGGATTATGTGGTAGCACTCTACCCGCGAAACAGCGATGTGTTTGAGTTCCTGCGGCGGGTGAAACGCAACGGCCACTCGGTCCATCGGCCGCGACCTTCCCGGCCGGAGACCTTGGCGCTGAGCGAGCCCGAAAAGCCCTATCCTCCAGTGATCGTGCGCGACAGTTGCGCGGTTCTGCCCCGCATCGAGGCCATTGCCGTCTATGAGGGCGAGGTCCCCTGCACTAATAAAGATCTCATCAGCAATCACGCCTACTGCTGGTCGCGCATGACCGTGGAGGATATTTCCGAAAAGACGGGCATCGAGTCGCGCTGCTACACCGAATTGAGCCTGGAAGACATGGCCCTGCTGGCAGTACGCTCGGCGCTGGCCAAGTCCGGGCGCAAACCCGCGGAGATCGGGGCCGTCTTGTTTTGCAGTTGCACCAGCACCACTCTTATCCCCTCCATTGCGACGTGGTTATCGGGAGAGTTGGGATTGCGCCAGACCCACAATTCCTGCGATATCGTAGCGGCCTGTGCCGGCATGTCCTACGGCCTTGCCGAGGCAGTGCGCCTGCTGCAGGAGGTCAAGCGTCCGGTAATCGTCGTCTGCGCGGAGAAGTTCTCCGACAAAATTGGGACGGTGCGGACCTCTCGAATGATCTTCGGCGACGGAGCCGCGGCAATGGTAGTGGCCCCTGCGCCCGCGGGGGCGGCGTCGGACATCGAGGTGTATCAGACCTACGCCAGCGGCCCGTGGTCGGAGGTGAACTCGATCATCTGGCCGAATCCGGAGTTCGATAACAACATCACCGTGTATGGACCTGAAGTGAAGACCTTAGCGAAGCGATATTTGGTGCAAATGATCGGCGAACTCAAATCCCTCCCGCACCCTGACGGTGGCAGGGGCACGCTGATGGATGCGGTTGATCTGGTGGTTCCCCACCAAGCGAACAAGAACATGGTGCTAGATCTGGCCGAAGCCGCCGGAGTGGCGGCCGACCATCTCTACTTCAACATTGAACGCGTCGGGAACACCTCTTCCGCAAGTATCCTTCTCGCCATTCACGATGCCGTACGGGAGGGAAGAATCGACCGGCCAATGCGGGTATTCGCGCCCGGGTTTGGCGCCGGAGCGGTAGGCGGCTACGTGGTGATGCGAGTAGACCCGGCGGTAGTGCATTGCAACTCTGAGGAGAGGAATACATCTATGGAAAACAATGGAAATAGCGGAAATCATGGGGCGAAATCGCTGACCGGGAAGATCGCGCTGGTGACCGGCGCCGGACGAGGCATTGGACGTGCGATCGCTCTCGAACTCGCCAGGCGGGGAGCAAATATTGCCCTTAACTATAGATCGGACGCCGCCAACGCCGAGAGTGCAGCCGCCGAAATTCGGCAACTGGGGGTTGACTGCATGATCGTGCAGGGGGACGTTTCGCAAAAAGGCGAAGCTCATCGCATCGTGAAAGAAGTGCTGGATAAGTGGCAGCGCCTCGACATCCTGGTCAACAACGCTGGTATCACGCGAGACCGCTCCATGCGCAAGATGACCGAGGATGACTGGGCCGAAGTGATCAACGTGAATCTAAACGGCACCTTCTACTGCACCAGCGCGGCCATCCCAGCCATGATCAACCAGCGGTTCGGGCGGGTCATCAACATCAGTTCGGTAGTCGGACAAATGGGCGCTTTCGGACAGGCCAATTATTCCGCGAGCAAAGGCGGCATTATCGCTTTCACCAAGACGCTCGCGCTGGAGATGGCCAAGTTCAACATCACTGCCAACGCAATTGCGCCCGGATTCACCTCTACGGAAATGGTCGACGCTATCCCGGAAGAGATTGCGGCTCAGATCAAGGCAAAGATTCCGTTGGGGCGGTTCGCTACGCCGGAGGAGATAGCGAAGGCGGCCGGCTTCCTGGCGGCAGACGCGGACTACATCACCGGGCAGGAGTTGAACGTCAATGGCGGGTACCACATGTAGAAGGGGGCGCTTGGCCTTGATGGAACATTGCGCGCGCCGCGGTTAAACGGTAGGCCGAGGCCTTGCGCCGCACGCATGACCAGCATGGTTTTTCTCTTCCGACTTCCGATTCCTCGTGCCGGCGGACTGTCTTTTCGGAACCAAATTGTGGTTTAATGTTGCAGCGCAGCAATGGATCGCTGAGCGGCCGGCCTAGGCGACCATTGCCGAAGTCGCCAGAGCGTTAGCCGCCTCTTTGTCCGCATCCAGCAGGCGCAACCTGACATCGACGTAGTGATCGAGGCTGTGCTCGTATTCCGAGTCATACGACGTAACGGACGGCCGCGCAGTGGTCTTATTCGATAAAGAAGAATTCGATACGATTCCGTAGGCCATGAACATTTCCTTCCTGATTCGAGTACACCGGCTCAGCCATTGGTAAGAATGCGACGACAGTAACTACTGGATGAACCTTAGGTGACCAAGTAATTGTAAAAGTCTATCCCACGGCCTGGCGGAGAATTGTGATGGCCATCACCGTTGCGAGTGTCATCAATCACGCGACCACTGCCGCACGACCGCCGGCGCGGAATCGAGGCGCTGAGCTGCGCTCTACACCTATCGGTAGCCACTCGTGGCGGCGGAAGCCGATACCAACATGTTGTCAATGGGGCAAATACCCCTAGAGAACACCGGTGGGTCAATTAGTTTCTCGCGATCTTCTTTTGCGCTTGGGCGCCTTTTTTCCAGCCGCAAGGTCCGAAACCATTGAGGCCAACTCTTCTACGCGCCGCCTCAGTTCTCCCACTTCGTCCGCTTCGTCGTTCTTCCTGTGAGGTGCGCCAGTTCGGTATGAGTTGGCCGCCAGTTTAGGGACCCAAGGCAATAGCGGAACAGCGGGACGCGCCGCTGCCTGGAAAAATTCCAGTGGGTTTGCCGGCGGCGCCATGGATTGATAAGCGTTTTGATACATGTCGAGGACGGTTTTCAGGTACTTCAAGGTGGTCTCCTGGGTCGCCTTGCCGCCAGCCACCACCATCTGCCGCAATATATCCAAGGGAAAAGCTGAATCAGGCTCTTTAGCGTGTTGCACGACGATCTGCGTCAGCACCAGGCGGGTAAAGTTTTCGCCGGTGACGGCGTCCACAACCTGCACGTCGTGCCCCTCGCGGACCATCTGGGCGACCTCGTCCTGGTTGATGTATCGGCTATTCGTGGTGTCGTAGAGACGGCGGTTGCCGTATTTTTTGACAATCACCGTTTTGCGGTTCATTTTATTCCCAACTTTTTCCTTGACATCCGCCGGAACGAGATTATCATAGCTTCATGCTGCAGTGCAGCAACATTTGCAACAACAGGCATCGTCCTGAAAGGAGCACATCATGAGTACCCCCAAGAAGTCCGCCAAAAGCGCTCATGGCGCGGCCAAGAAAAATGAAGTAGTCGAGACCTTCATCCCGCTGTACACCAAGAACGTAGAGCGGCTGGCGGAACTCCAGAAGAAGTCGCTGGATATCGCCGCCGAACAGAACGCCGAACTGATCGCAGCCTGCAAAAAGGCTTTCAGCTATATCCCGGAGACTCCAGGCCTGTTCCTGTTCGACCTGGTGGGGCAGACGTTCGCACGCTTTGTGGAAACCCAGAAAGGCGCCATCGATCTGGCGGTTGAGCAGAGCCATGTCGTTGCCGGCCTGGCCAAGGAGCGCGGAGGCTCGGCTGTGAAGGTAGCGGAAGGCGTGACTGCCCTTTTCAAGCAGTCGGTCGAGCATTCTGTTGCAGCGCAAAAGAAAGCTCTCGACTATTATTCGGAGCAGCACAAGTCGGCTTGCGAAGCGGCCAGGAAGCAATTCCGGATCGCCAACAACCCTGCCGCGGATGCGTTCCAAAGTGGAATTGATGCGTTGATTCAGACCCAGAAGACCATGCTCGACATCGTCTCCAAGCCGTTCAAGAGCATCGTGGCCGCGTAATTCATTTTGTTATACTGCGCTTTGGTGGACACACCGGCTACGGCTGCGGTGTGTCTTGCCGGGGACGGCTCCCTGCCGGTCTCCGGTCGCAGCCTGGTAAGAAAGGGAGCTGGCAATGGGCGATGAACAAGCGGCGCGCGAAAAGCCGCCCGATCCGATGGAAGCCTTCCGTGATCTGCGGGACACCTACCTCGATGCCTGGGCAAAGACAATGGTAGAAACGGTCAATACGGATGCCTATGCCAGAACGACCGGAACCGTGCTGGACACCTATCTCTCGGCGTCATCTCCGTTTCGAGAGGCGGTCGAGAAGTCGATGTTGCGCGTGCTCGAACAGTTGAGCATGCCTTCACGGGCCGATTTCATTTCGCTGGCAGATCGCGTTACTAACATTGAAATGCGGCTCGACGACATGGATGCCAAGCTGGATCGGATTGTGAACGTGCTCACCAAGCCCGCCACTACAGGGCGCAGACGGAATCCGGGAAGTGCACTTCCAAAGCGTCAGAGCAAGCGGAAAAGCAAGGGGGCGAAGTAGCCATGGCAGACGCCGCGGTGGTCAGCGACCCGTTTACGGACCTGGTGGGAAAGCTGAGCGCGTTCAATAAAGCACTGACAACTCGAACCGCCATTGCGCAGACCCCCAAGGAGTTGGTGTGGGCTCTGAACAAGGCAAAACTCTACCGCTACATTCCGGTCGTCCCCAAAGAACAACGCCATCCGGTTCCGCTTCTTCTGGTTTTCGCGCTCATGAATCGTCCCCATATTCTTGATCTTCGACCGGGCCACAGCTTCGTCGAGTTCATGGTCAATAGCGGCTATGACCTTTATCTGCTCGATTGGGGAGCCCCGGGGCCGGAGGACAAGAACCTGAAGTTCGATGACTACACCCTCGAGTACATGCCGCGAGCGGTCCGCAAACTGAAGGCGATTTCAGGCGTGGAAGAATTCAGCATGCTTGGCTGGTGCATCGGGGCCATCCTCACCACGATTTATGCTGCGCTGCGTCCCGGCGATGGGTTACGAAACCTGATTTTGCTGACCGCTCCGCTGGACTTCTCGAACAAGGAAGCTATCACCTTCGCGCGTTGGACCGATGAACGCTATTTCGACGTGGACAAGGTATTGGGGGCGTTTGGCAACATGCCTGGGGAGATGATCGACTACGGCGCCAGAGCCCTGAAGCCGGTGGAGAATTACGTCGTCAACTACCTGAAGCTCTGGGACAACATCGAAAACCCTCACGTCATCGAAGCCTGGCAGGCAATGAACACCTGGGTGACCGACAACATCCCTTTGGCTGGCGGCGTGTTCCGGCAACTCATCGTCGATCTCTACCGCAACGACCGGTTAATGCGGGGAGAGATGATGATCCGGGGCGAGCGGGTGGATCTGAGCTGCGTGCGGGCCAACCTGCTGACGGTGATTGCGGAGGGCGACCACATCACGCCGCCCTGCCAGTCGAAAGCAATTCTGTCGAAGGTGAGCAGCAAAGACAAAGAGCTTTACAGCGTTCCGGGCGGTCACATCGGAATCATGGCGGGAAGTGGCGCCAACAAGCGCACTTGGCCCAAGATTGACGACTGGCTAGGCCGGCGCTCTGGGTAACGCCTTCTTCGTAGGGGCAACATTCCCGCGGATTTGCGTGCCCGCTCACGGCATCAGGCGCAAGCCGCACTCCTTCTTGATATTCGAGGGGCCTTTTCATTCAGCCCAAGGGAAGAGTAAACCGTGCCCAAGTTGCCGCGCGAAACGAAATCACGAGGATAGTTTGCGATCCGCAGTTCTGAAGCGGACCGAAACCAGTCGTTGGTCAAATCGTTCAAGAACGGCCGATCACGTATTTCATTCTAGCGTCACGGCTTTCACCAGGTTGCGGGGACGGTCCACATCGAGACCCCTCTTGGCGGCGACATAATAAGCAAACAACTGCAGAGGAACGGTCTCAAGAATTGGCGACAGCAGTTCCGGGGCTGCGGGAATAAAGACGGTGTGGTGCGCTAACTGCGGTATGGTTGTGTCTCCTTCCGTGGCAAGCGCGATCAACGTCGCACCCTGCTTTTTGAACCCTTCCATGTTCCTTACGTTCTTCTCGTAGCGCAACCGCGAGCCCGCATCATTGCGGTCGCAGGTCGCGATCATGACCAGCGGTAAGCGGAAATCAATCATTGCGTTCGGCCCGTGTTGGGCTTCTCCAGTGGGATAGCCTTCAGCATGAATGTAGGAAACTTCTTTGAGCTTGAGAGCTCCATCCATGGCGATGGGATAGTGAATGGCGCGGCCGAGAAACATGAAATCGTCCACACGATAGTAAAACTCCGCCAGCTTCTCGACCTGATCGGATGCTGCCAAAATCGTTTCCGTCTTCTCCGGTAGCGCGAGAAGTTCGCCGATGTAGCGGCGGGCCAGCGCCTTCGAGACTTTCTCCCTAATCTCGCCCAGGTACAGCGCGAACAGAAACAAGCACGCCATCTGTGCGGTGAACGCCTTAGTCGAGGCGATGCTGATCTCCGGGCCAGCGTGAGTGTAGATGAAACCATCAGCTTCCCGCACAATTGTCGAGCCTTCGACATTCGAAATTGCGACGGTGCGCGACCCCTTCCGCCGGGCTTCGCGCTGCGATGCGGTGGTGTCGGCCGTTTCTCCCGACTGAGTAATAAAGATGCTGAGTTCACCTTGCCCAATCATCGGATTGCGGTATTCGAACTCACTCGCGTAGTCCACATCGACCGGCACACCGGCGAGTTCCTGCATCATGTACTGGCCGGTCATACCCGCGTGCCGACTGGTTCCCGAAGCCACGATGTTAATCCGCCGCAGCGCGCGCAGTTCCTCGCGCGAGATGTGGATTTCGTCCAGGCGAACAAGTCCAGCGGCCAGCGAGACGCGAGGTGCAATGGTCCGTCGCAGAGCTTCGGGCTGCTCAAAAATCTCTCGAATCAGATGATGCGGAAATTTGCGGGGCTCCGCCATCGCTCTCCTCGATCCGCAATTACGCACGACGACTGGCAATCGGATGCAACAGCAATCCGGCAGTAAATGCCAGTATAAAAACGTTTCAATAACCCTGCGAAGACGACCATGCCCAAGATTGTAGCAGCCTTGGCATTCCCGCCGGCATGCGATGCGAAGAGAATGTCCGCGCAAGCCAGGCAGGTCGGACTTTATACATCCTTCAGCATTTGCCGCGCTGCTCCAGGAACTTGCCGCCTTCCGATTCCCCCTGCCACCCGTTCCGACATCTTCATCCTACTCGCGGCAGAATGAAACGTTTGCCCACCCCTTCGTAACAAATTCTTCTTAGGAATCCAGACTTTCACCCACGGACTGCTAGACTGACGAAGACATTACCTGGCTGACGGCCATTCGGAATACTTCGGGCAGGGCGGCCACAGGGTCGTCTCCCCAGCGGTGCACGAAGTGCTTCCCCTCGGACATTCACTGGATGACTGGCCGGCTGGCCGCCTATAATTCAATCGTTTTAATCGAGGACTCGTTCGCACATGGAGGCGCTCGCGTGAAGATTCTGGCCACAGTGCTTGTCACAATTTTCAGTTTTCTGGCCGCCGCCCAAACCATCACGGTTGACGTCGCGCATCCCGCCAACCACTTCGTTCCCAGCGAAACTCTGGGCGCCGGCGTTGACCGCATGCCCGCCGCAGCCATCGATAAAGATCTGCTTCCACCTTCGCTGCAAGCAACGCTCGCCTCGGGATGGCAGACGGTATCTTACCGTCAGAATACCGAGCTGGCAGTCGAGGCCTGGCACTGGAACCCCCAGGGAGAATGGAGTGATCCCGCGGGCAAGGGCTATTTCACGGGGGCTGCGGTTCCGACTGAAAGTATTCGCTATTCCTACGGATACGCGCTGCCCCGTCGCGGTTTCACCCGCAACGACGGTACGGAGAATGCCGGGTTCTCCCGCCTCACGGACGGTGACCTGAACACTTTTTGGAAGAGCAATCCCTATCTCACGCAACGTTTCACCGGCGAAAGCGACGCCCTTCATCCGCAGTGGATCGTCCTCGATCTGGCGCAGCCGCAACCGGTTGATAGCATTCGCGTGGCGTGGGGCGAGCCCTATGCCACTCACTACGTCATCCAGTATTGGACCGGCGACGATCCCATCAAATCGCCCACCCGCGGCATCTGGCAGACTTTCCCGCAGGGCGCCGTCAGCACCGGCAAGGGCGGCACGGAAACGATTCGACTGGCCGCAGTTCCGGTCAGTATCAGTGTGCGCTTCGTTCGCATCTGGATGACCGAATCTTCCAATACTTGCGATGCCGATGGCCCCGCCGATCCCCGCAACTGCGTTGGCTACTCCATTCGCGAAATCTACCTTGGAACCACTACTGGGGACGGCGACTTCCACGACTCCTTGCGCCATGTGGCCGATCAGGAGCAGACGACGACCTATTGTTCTTCCGTCGATCCCTGGCATACCGCCTCGGACCTTGGATCCACTCGCCAGGCCCAGATGGGCTTTGACCTTTTCTTCACCAGCGGCGTCACCCGCGGACTGCCGGCGATGGTGCCGGTCGCGCTCCTCTACGACACTCCCGACAATGCGGTTGCCGAGATCGCTTACCTGGAGCGCCGCCATTATCCAATCTCCTACGTCGAGATGGGCGAGGAGGCCGACGGGCAGTACATGCTCCCCGAGGATTACGCCGCGCTCTATGTGCAGTGGGCGAGTGCGCTTCATCGCCTGGATCCGGCGCTCAAACTGGGCGGGCCCTCCTTTCAGGGCGTCAACAAGGACATCGAGGTCTGGCCCGACGCCAGCGGCCGAGTCTCCTGGACCGCGCGCTTTATCGACTATCTTAAGCAGCACGGTCGCGTGAAGGATCTCGCCTTCTTTTCGTTCGAGCATTATCCCTACGATCCCTGCAAAACTCCGTGGGGCGTTCTCTATGACGAGCCCGAACTCATCCGCCACATCATTCAGGTGTGGCATGAGGATGGCGTGCCCGCCGACGTGCCGATGTTCGTTACCGAGGGCAATCTCTCCTCAGGCGCCAGCGAAACCTACCAGGACATTTTCTCCGGGCTCTGGCTGGCGGACTACATCGGATCGCTGCTCGACGCTGGAGGCAAGGGCGTTTATTTCTTCCACTATTTGCCCTTGCAGATGGAGCCCGGCTGCAACAACTCGCCGGGAACTTTCGGTATGTTCACGGTGGACGCTTCCTATAAAATACAGCAGCCCCTGGCGCAATTCTTTGTGGCTCAACTTATCAACCTGGAGTGGGCGCAGCCGGGCGGCGGCGAGCATCAGGTCTATTCGGCGAAATCCGATATCGAAGACGGGGCTGACCGCGAACTTGTTACTGCGTATGCCCTGAAGCGTCCCGACGGCAAATGGTCACTACTTGTCGTCAATCGCGATCAGCAGAACTCACACCGTGTTCGCATCGCGTTTCAGGGCGCCACGGATGCGGCTGCGGGCTTTGCCGGCCCCGTTGAGATGGCAACCTTCGGCAGCGGTCAGTACAAGTGGAATCCGCCGCGGACGCGCTTCATGGCGCATGCCGAAATAGCGGCGGCGCCTACGGTGGTTGCCTACACGAATGGCACTGCCGATCCCGATGGGCCTATCTTGCGCTCACTGCAGAACGGGACCAAGGAGAAGCTTTATGATCTGCCAGCGGCCTCAGTCGTGGTGATCCGCGGAAATGTTGCAACGCACTAGAGTAAATCCCAGAGTTGCCCGTGCCCCCATGCACCTGCCGGACTGCGCTCGACTTGCACAGCCGACACGCCTGACCCTACGCGAACTTCTATTCCTCCGCGGGCAGATCGAAGTTGACGAGGTCTCCGCGGAAGCCGCGGGTTTTCCAGACGCCGAACGCTATGCCCACTGCCATCCAGATGGTGCCGGCGATTTTGGCGGGCGTGCTGAGGCTCAGCCAAAGCAACAAGCAGATTACGAAGCCGAGGACGGGCGGCAGCAAAAACGACGGCGTCCATTTCTGCTCGCGCACCACATAGCGCATGAAGGCCGCGGCGTTCACGCCCATGAAAGCGATGAGCGCGCCGAAGTTGAGCATCTCGGCGCCGAGGCCGTAACTCATCACGAATGCACCGATCAGCGCGATTGATCCGACAAACAAAACGTTATTCCGCGGCACGCGATGCTTCGCGTCCACCATTCCGAAAAAAGACTTTGGAAGCGCGTTGCTTCGCCCCATGCCGTAGAGCAGGCGGGCAGCGCCGATCTGCGCGCCCATGCCCGATCCAAAATTGGCCACCAGCAGGGTGAATCCGATGATGCCAAACATCGGCTTCCAGGCGCGGCCCACGACGTGAACGAAGGCCGTGTCGACGTCCGGAAAAGGCTGCGACGCGGGCCAGATCAACTGCGCAGCATACACCTCAACCGCAGACAAAACGCCGATCACCAGACAGGTTAGTACCGTGGCCAGCAGGATATTTCGACGCGGGTTTTCCGCTTCTTCCGAGAGCGTGGAGATGCCGTCGAAACCGATGTAGGTGAGCACCGCGATCGACGTTCCTCCAAGCACAGCCTTCGTGTTCCATAACGCCGGGTCGTAGAAAGGCCGGGTATAGAAGCTTGCGCCATCGTGCGGATGTCCGAAGACATAGCGCGCAGCGACCACAAAGAAAATTGCAATCACCACCCCCATGCCCGCCGCCAGCGCCGAGTTCACTCGCGCCGAGGTTTTCACTCCCTGAACGTTCAAAAGCGTAAACACCAGCGCAAAAAAGACCGCCCACGCCCAGTACGGCACGCCCGGAGCAAACACATGCGCCTGCTGGCTGCACCAGATGGTGCAGATGATCGGATTGAGCATGTAATCCATCACCATGCTCCAGCCGGTGACGTAACCGAGCGCGGGATTGATTTCCTGGCCGACGTACGTGAACGCCGAACCCGCACTGGGATAGGCGCGCGCCATGCGGCCATAACTGATGGCGGTGAACAGCATTGCCACCATGGCGATCAGGATGGTTGTGACCACGTGCCCGCGGCCCCGGTCGCTGAGTACGCCGAACACCGACATGGGCGCGACCGGCTGAATCACGATGACGCCGTAGAGGATCAGATCCCAAAGTGTGAGCGAGCGCCTCAGGCGGGGGGCGTCAGAGGGCGGGTTGGCGGCAGAACTCATTTATGATCTCAAAACAAAGGGAGCTTAGAAGGCAAGTGATTCGGGCGCGGGCAAAGCAACCGTCCCCTTAATTCCTTGTCCTTCGATGACGGTATAGATCTTGTCCGCAGCCACGTCTTTGAAGGTTTCAGTCTTGCCGGAGGGCCAGCGCACTTCCACCAGGTTAATTTGCGCCGCCGATCCCAGGCCAAAGTGAAGCCGCAAATCATTCTGCGAAAGATAACTGCCGCCGCCACGCACTTCGTCGAACTGCGTCATTCCGCCGGCATGAATGGTGACGCGCGCGCCGATCGCGGCGCGGTTGCTTTTCGTTCCCACCAGATGGAAGAGCACGCGATGGTTCGGGGCCTCATTAGTGTTGAGCAGCAGCGATGGCGGCTCACCGACGTTGAGCACAACGATGTCGACGTTGCCGTTGTTGGCGATGTCGCCGAAAGCGGCGCCCCGACGGGATTTCAGTGGCATGTCCGCTAGCCCAGCCGCCTTCGACACCTCTTCGAATGTCCCATTGCGCAAGTTACGGTGCAACAACATAGGCTCGGCGTAGGCTGCGCTTCCTTTCACGGTGTCCATTTGCGGATAGACGTGGCCGTTGGCCACGAACAGATCGAGCCAGCCGTCATTGTCCATGTCGAAGAACGTCGTACCCCATCCGACCAGCGGCAAACTGGGCTGTCCGAGATGCGACGGCATGGCGACGTCTTCAAATCCTTGCGTCCCAGAGTTGTTATACCCAAGGTTGCGATAAAGCGTGTTGGGCTGGTCGGCAAACTCGGTGATGAACATCGAGAGACGGCCGCTGTGATCGTAGTCGCCCCAGGTCACGCCCATGGAGCCCAGCGCCTGCCCCTCACTGTTCAGCGCGATGCCGCCAACCATGGCCTCGTCCGTGAACGTGCCGTTGCGGTTGTTGTGATAGAGATGATTCGGGGTAGCATCATCGGCAACGAACAGATCGGGCCAGCCGTCGTTGTCGTAGTCACCCCAGGTTGCGCCCAGTCCGTAGTATTTGTCGGGATCGTCAACGCCGGCTTTCTTTGAGACTTCTTCGAATGTGCCGTCGCCGCGGTTGTGGTAGAGCAGATCGGTTTCGCCCTCCATGCCCCACGGTCCGCACTGCACCGGCGCGCCTTTGAACTGGCAGAACTTGGTCGACCCGAAAGCGGGCAGGTCGTTCATGTCCACGTGAACATATCGGGAGACGAACAAATCGACGTTGCCGTCACGGTCGTAGTCTGCCCAGGCGGCGCCCGTAGAGAAGCCGCCGCCCCGGACTCCAGCCTTGTCGGTGACGTCTTCGAACGTGCAATTGCCTTTGTTGCGGTAGAGCGCGTTGCCGCCGTAGCCGCTGACGAAGAGATCAAGATTGCCGTCGTTGTCGAAGTCGGCGACGGCGACGCCCATGCCCCAACCTTTGCGCGTGAGCCCGGCCTTCTCGGTGATGTCGGTGAACTTGAGGTTCGCGTCCTGATGCCAGAGTGTGACGAGAAGATCGCCGCCGCTCTGCTTATAGCGATCGACGGTCGAGCCGTTCACCATTACGATATCGAGTTTGCCGTCGTTGTCGCAGTCGAACAGGCCGACGCCGCCGCTCATGGATTCGATGACGTAGTATTTTTCGCGCGAGGAGATGTGGGAGGCGGTGAGGCCAGCCTGAGCTGCGATGTCGCGAAACCGGGGAACGGGTGTGCTGAGTTTGGGCGCTGGCGATTTCCTTTCCATGCGAGCCGGTGAAGCTTTCGCAGGCGGCCCCGTCTGCCCTGGCGGCGGAGTTTGGGCGGTGAGCGAGCCAGTGAAGGCGATCCACAAAATCGTAATCTGGCCAGCCCCCATGCAGGAGTGATTGTAGCGCTTGCCCTGCGCTAAAAGATGAACTTCAACGCTAGTTGCAAGATCCGTGGATTGTGAGCCGCCCCAGGACGCAAGAAATTGTTGGGGTTGTTGGGGTCGTTGACGCAGCCTGGGTCTCCCGCAGATCCGCCAGCCCCGTAACAACCCGCTGAGGCACTCCCGCCGGTAACGCTGCCGTTATAAGAGGCGGAGCCTGCCCCACCGTTGATGTATCCCCATTCGGTATGGTTGAAGACGTTGAAAGCCTCTGCTCGGAATTCAAGCGACGTCCTTTCCTTGAGGGGGATGCGCTTAAAGAGCGCCATGTCGAAGTTAATTATGTGCGGGTTCCGAGCCACGTTTCTGGGCGAGTCCCCAAACGTCAGTCCGCGCGGAGCTGCGAAGGCCGCGGGATTGACCAGGAGCGGACCATAACCGTTTGCCGGGGCTACACTGCCAGCTCCAGAATTTGGGTTGCCCACAAGGTCGGGATACCCATTGCTTCCCACGCCGTTTCCTACACCTGCGTTGTCATAGGGAACGACGAGGGTACCATCGAGGCTGGTGGCGCCTCCATTGGTCACGCTGAAAGGCGATCCTGTCTGGAAGGACGTAATCCCAGACCATTGCCACCCTCCCAGAAGCGTATGCGTCAGGCCGGCGCTCTTGAAGACTGGCAGATCGTATATATAGCTGAGGGTGAAGACGTGCCGCTCATCGAAGTTGGAACTGGCCCGATTGCCGCGGAAATCGTAAGAGTTGACAAACCCGTTATCCAGACTGGACGAAGCATCGTCAATCGAGTGGCTGTAGGTATAGGAAGCGCTGAGCTGAAGAGTGCCGACGGTCCGTCGTCCCGACAGCTGAAGCCCGTTATAAGAGGATGAGGCTGCGTTTGACAGGTACCGTATGTCCGCATACCCCAGATAGGGGCGGAAAAAATCAGGGTTATTTCCGCAGGCAACATACATATTTATGCCGACCCCGGTTTGTTGGGCTGGTGTACCGCCAGGGGTATAGCCAGGGATGGTGACGCCGCTCGGAGTTGTTCCATTTGCGCAATCGTTCACGCCCATGGCCTCGCCCGGCTTGTACGGATTCTGGCTCAAGGGTACTGGCTGAAGCTGATTCAGATCCTGGCGTCGCCCCAAATGGGTTCCCTTGCTGCCCACGTACGAAACAATGCCTATGATGTGAGCCGGCAGTTGATGTTCGATGTCGAAGTGCCACTGTTGCACGTAAGGCCAAACTTGCTTTGTCGGAATCGCCACGACGCTCTGTGTAGGCTGTGCTCCAAGGCTGCCCACGAGTGTGTAGCCAGATTGCACGATCTGATCACTGCTATTAAATTGCGCGTTCATTGTTCCCGCCGCCTGCACCGGGTTTTGCACCAGCGGCGGTGAGCCTTCCAATTGGGTGGCGACCGCCTCCTGGCCGTTGGTGTGCTCGTAGAAAACTCCGTAACCTCCACGGATCGCGGTCTTGCCATCGCCTGCGGGGTCATAGGCGAAACCAATGCGGGGAGAGGGATTGAACAGATGGCCCTGCGCGCAGCCGGAGGGGATGCCACCCACTCCGCACTGCACCATCCCGTTGAATAGGCCCGTCGCCACTGTGCCGTCGGGATTTAGAGTCGTCCCACCCTTTACATAATTGGTAAGATCGAAGTTGTAAGCCTTTTTCTGGTTCTCGTACACGGTGCCAAACAGGCTGACCCGCATACCCAGATTGAGAGTTAGGCGCGGAGAAACATGCCAGTCGTCTTGCAAGTATGGCTCAAATATCTTGTAGCGTAGGTAATACTTGGGCTGGCCGCTGGCTTGTTGGAAATTATAGATGTTCCCGGTCAACAGGTCGGCAAATGGATTGCCCGTCGAATTGGCGAGGCTGGTATTAAACGTGGCCAACCCGTTTAGCGAAGGCTCAAATTGCGGAAGTTCGTTCTTCTGGGATGCTACGAAATACCCGCCGAACTGTAAGTTGTGTTTGCCGACAATCTTAAATACATTGTCGCGGTAGATATAGCTCGGATTCGAGTTCACCGGCCCATTGGGGACATAACCCGGATCCATGGAAATAGAAGACCCGCCAAACATACCACCACCGACCAGGCCAAAGCCAAACACCTTGCCCCCGTTGGTGGGAAAAAGGCCCACGGCGCTGTCAACCGGCTGCCGCTGCCACGCCGGTCCCTGAAGCTGCATCACGATGTGGTTCACCGAGTAACTGGCCACAAACTCATTGAGGAGTGTGGGGCTAACCGTCGCCGTAAGATGGGTAACCACGCTGGTGGCGGGCTGCCCATAGGAATCCTGAATTGTCGGGTAGTTTTGAGTAAAGCTGCCACTGCTGGTCCACAGTGGAACCGGACTCACCGAATTCCAGGAATCGTGGATGTAACGAACCGATGCATGCAATTTTGAGTTGATGTTATGGTCGATGCGAAACAGTTCTTCCCGGAAATTGTCGGGGTTCGGCGCTGCGGCTACATAGGACCAATTCCCCGGCACGCCGCCCGTGGGGTACGGAAACATCGCGAGTAGCGGCACGGCATGGGGGTCGATGGGAACAAGGCTGCCGCCGAATGGGTTTCCGGTTGCTGGATTGATCGGGCAGTCCGACCCCGGACAGAGTTCGCTGAAATCGGCGAAGGCGCTCTGCGTCCCAGTGCAACCGGCTCCGCCCGGGCCGGTCTGCAGACCGCGCTCCAGACAGGAAGGCACGGGAACGTTGAAAGACTGGGTGACGCGATCGTGTCGCCATTCTTCCGAAAAGAAGAAGAAGGTCTTGGTTCTGTCCCCGTTGTAGTGCCCCGGAATAAAGACGGGGCCGCCGATGGTGTAACCCCAATCGTTCTTCTTGTACGGAGCCACGGTCGGCAAAAAGTAGTTGCGGGCATTGAAAGCATCGTTGCGAAGATACTCGTATGCGTCGCCATGGAATGCCCTCGTACCGGACTTGGTCTCGACTTCAACCGTGCCCGAACCGTTCCGGCCGTATTGCGCTCCGTAATTCGAACTGAGGACGCGGACTTCGGCGATGGCGTCCAGGCTCGGGAAAGTCATCAACGTGGTGTTGCTGCCGTCGTCCATGTTGTTGCCGCCGTCGATTTCCCAGTTGTTGTATTCGGTGCGGCCGCCATTGACGCTGTAGGCGACGGTGGACAAACCAGTGCCCGGCTCGTCCTGGCCGGATTGGTTGGTGGCGCCGGGAGTCAGGGCAAGCAACTGCGTGTAATTGCGTCCGTTAAGCTCAAGCTGGCTGATCTGCTTTCCGGTCACAGTCCCGGCGAGATCGGAGGACTGGGTCTCGACCTGGGCCACGTTTGCGCCTTCGACGGTCACTTCGATAGTGGCGGAGCCGACTTGGAGTGTCACGTTGACGCGAGCCTTCCGGGCAACATCCAGTACGACGCCCTTGGCGACGTACTTCTTGAAACCCTCGGCCGTGACCGTGACGTTGTACGAACTGGGAGCGGGCAACGCGGGGACTGCGTAATCGCCGGCTGAATTGGTAACGGTCGTCCGATTGATGCCGTGCTCCGCATTGCTGACGGCGACCTGCGCCCCGGCCACAACGGCGCCCGTGGAGTCGAGGACGGTTCCCGTCAAAGAGGCTGTGTCCTGGGCGTTAGCGATCGGCACCGAAAGCACGAGCAACCCTACTGCCATACCCCATAGCAGACGAACTCCCATAATCCAACTCCTCGGATTCGACACAGAACAACTGCCAGAGGCCCTCTCGGCAAGACGCTCTTACCAAGGAGTCGTCTGGGCTTCCCACTCAGAACCTGGCCGGCCGAACCCCATCCTCCCGGCCACCAGTGTTCCATCCCGAAAAACCGTCAATTGCCTTTATTAAAACGTATCAATACTGCTTCAGGTGTCCCTCTCTGTCAAGCGAAAATGCAGCACTTGCGCCCCTGGGCGGCTATCTTACGCTGCGGGTGGAGTCGCGCACGATGAGTTCGGGAACGACCCGGCGGTGAATGGCGCGGATCGGCTTCTTTTCGAGAGTGGCGTTAATGGCCTCGAGCACAATGGTAGCCGCTGCTGTTCCCATGATTTCCATGGGCTGGCGCACGGTGGTCAGGGCTGGAGAATAGATGGCGGCAGGCGAGACGTCGTCAAAACCTACCACCGAACATTGATCGGGCACGCGAATGCCGGCTTTGGCGAGGGCACGAATAGCGCCGAAAGCCGTCATGTCATCAAAGGCCATCAGCGCCGAGAAGGGACGGCGGCGGTGCAGCAATTCTTCCGTCAGCTTGTAGCCGTCTTCGAAACTGGAGAACGGGTCGCTCGACTCGGGAAGGTCCACAACCAGGCGCTCATCGAGCGCAAGATTGTGCTCGCGGGCCAGGGTGCGGACTCCCCGCCAGCGGGGTTCGGTATCCGACAGTTGGCGTGGTCCCCGGATGAACGCGATCTTGCGATGGCCCAACGAATACAGGTGTTCGAGAGCGGCCCGGGCGCCCAGATTATTGTCCACGATGACCGAACTGATGTTGTCATTTTTCAACTCGCGCCCCACAATCGCGGTGGGGATGTTGTTTTTCTCCAGATCCGCGAGCACGTTGATGTCGACGAACAGCCAGTTCGCCAAAACGACGAGTCCCTCGATGCGGCGGTCGAGCAGCATTTCGAGATAGCGCTCGAAACGGCTGCGCTCGTTGTGAACGTCGGTGAGAATGGGGAGGAACGACGACTGGTATAGAGTGTTTTCGATGCCGCGAAGCACCAGCGTGCAGTAGGGGTCGGTCATGTCGAACACCATGACGCCCACAGTTTGGCTGCGCCGGCCCCGCAGCGAGCGCGCGAACAGGTTGGGACGGTAGCCGAGATCGGAGGCAGCGCGCTGGATGCGGCCTTTGGTTGTGTCGGGAATGTAGCGTGCCAGCGGCGCGTTGTTCAGGACGATGGATACGGTGGCCGAAGAAAATCCGCTGCGCTCGGCAACTTCGCGGATGGTCACGGCGGCCGGCTGCGACCGTTTGCGGGACGCTGACATGCGGCGGGATTTCGCCGGCGAAGCATTTCGGGCAGGCTTCGGGTCGGCAGGTCCCATGGACTCCTTGAATTCAGGCCTCTTGCTGGCGGACACTACAGGACGATGAAGCGAGTGTCAAGCAACAACCTGCTCCTCACGGTGCTGTTGCTAATGTCTCTTTCGAGTCGTTTCAGCGCGCAGAGCACCGCGCCGGTGAAGACGGCGGCCAGAGAGGCGCCGGCAGCGCGTGATCCGCAGAAGCTGTTTGAAGCTGGAGAAGCCGCGCTGCATGCGGGCAAGCTGGAGGAAGCCGAGCACCAGTTCCGGCAGGTGCTGGCGATCAATCCCGGCATGGGCGTGGCTTACGCCAATCTCGGCGTGATTGATATGCGTCGCAAGCAGTGGCGGCAAGCTCTTGCCATGCTGCGCAAGGCGGAGAAGCTTGCGCCGGACATGGTGGGAGTCCGTCTGAACATCGGGCTTGTTTACTACCGCCAAAAAAACTTCCTGGCAGCAATCGAACCCTTCGAATCGGTCGTGCGCCAAACGCCGGAGTCTTACCAGGCGAGATACCTTCTCGGCTTTTGTTACTTCTTTAATAGTCGCTGGGCAGAGACGGTTGCGATGCTTGAACCCCTCTGGGAGCAGGTATCGGCCGCAGACCAGCTTAACTATTTGTATGTACTGGGCAGAGCTGCCGAAATTTCCAGGAACACGGTTCTCGAAGAGAAAGCATATGCCCGAATGGCCGAGATCGGGCAGGGCGCACCCGAATTTCGAATGATCATCGGCAAAGCGCATCTGAATCGCGGAGAGTACGACGATGCGGTGAAGGAACTGAAAGCAGCCGCGCAGGCCGATCCGAAGCTTCCCCTGGTGCACTATTACTTAGGGATGACGTACGTCAGCAAGCAGGATTATGAGCGTGCCCGCCTCGAGTTTCACAAAGACCTCGCCTTGGAGCCCGACGCCGCCTTCACGTACGAGCAGTTGGGGAAGGTGGAATCCACGCTGCAAAACGCGGAAGAAGCGGCCAAGGATTTTCGCCTCGCGCTGAGGCTCGATCCGCAGTTGGTGGAATCGCGTATGGGGCTGGCGAAGATCGCAGAACGAAAGAAAGAGTATCCCGCGGCCCTTGGACAACTGGATGAAATCATTCGCCTCGACAAGAGCAACGCCAGCTCCCGCTATCTCCGCGGACAAGTTTTGCTGCGCATGGGCCGCGAAAAAGAAGGCCGTGAGGAACTAGCCGTGGCCACCAAGATGCTGAACGACCAGCGGGCGGCGCGGCACAAAGAACTGGAGGGTGAGACGGTACCGGGCCCGGAACTCGCGCGGGAACCGGAATAAAATTTCCTTCTCGGTTAACAGACTACCGGTTCGGATCGCCCACACCGAGATCTTCATTCCGCAATCTCATTACCTCCCGGGGTCAAGAGCGTTTCAACTGTCACACCTGACGTTGCGGCGAGGACGAAAATCGCCAAGGTGGCGATGGCCCGGAAACTTGCGGTTGCGAGTCACCCAATGGCTGGGAGGTATTCCCGCACCGGGTATAATTTGGCGCACGATGGCTCTGGCTTCTGGCACCAGACTCGGCCCGTATGAAATTCGATCGCCGCTGGGAGCGGGCGGAATGGGCGAAGTGTATCGCGCCCGCGATACGCGACTCGGGCGCGA
>Ga0209415_10003804_pt1 | contig 27964 bp, 24 predicted proteins | sample PeaSoiSIISIP2007_FD_187696 | JGI IMG/M metagenome (GOLD analysis project Ga0209415, IMG submission 187696) | Peat soil microbial communities from Weissenstadt, Germany - SII-SIP-2007 (SPAdes) (version 2) | ecosystem: Environmental > Terrestrial > Soil > Wetlands > Peat | place: Germany... | reverse complement strand
CCTTTATGTCGTACCCGCCGCTGCGTCCGACACGCCGAACGTGATTCTCAAGGTCGATAGCACCGGCAAGTACCTGAGCACATTCAGCGGAGGTGGAAATGGCCAACTCGTGAACATAGGCGGCATAGCGCTCGACACCGCCGGCAACTTGTACGTCACGACCGGAACTTCTGTGCAGAAATTCGACGCCAATGGCAATTACCTGAGCCAGTTCGGCAGCGTGGGAAGTGCGCCAGGGGATTTTGCTGGCGCGCCGGGCGCAATTGCGATCGATGCCGCTGGCAATGCTTACGTTGTCGACAACCCCGGTTATCGAGTCCTGGTCTTTGACTCGAACGGCACTTTCTTGCGCCAGTTCGGATCTTACGGACAGGGAAACGGGCAGTTTACTGATCCTGCAGGGATTGCCGTTGGCCAGTAAGACGATGGTTCGGCAACGACTGACGAAGCATAGAATCGCCGGGCAACTCCGAGAACGGCGAGACCGATATGATTTCCAGTTTGCCTGAAATTCGGGCTGTGCTGTGGAAAGACGGGCACATTCGCAGCGGCCTGAGTGCCGAGGAGACGATTGCCGGACACAGAGACAACAAAAGAATTGAAGGAGGAAGTCATGACAAAGACCAAGCGCGTGGAGGGGAACATGAAATCCAGACTCTTTGTCTCGATTGCCGCGATACTTCTTGGGTCCTGCGTAATCAGCGGTTGCGGAGGAAGCGGCGGGTCACCAAGCGTGTCTTTCTCAGCGAGTAGCTTGACCTTTGGCAACGAGGTCGAAGGCTCAACCAGCGAACCTCTGCTCATCACGATTACCAATAGCGGCACGGCTCCACTGACCATCACCAATATTGCAGTCAGTGCAAACTTTGCGGAGACCAATACTTGTGGCGCCACGCTCGCCGCCGGAGCAAACTGCGCCATCAATGTGACTCTTGCGCCCAGCACTACGGGCAGCGTGACGGGCACCTTCACGGTTACCGACAACGCGGCCGGCAGCCCGCAGACGGTCTCCCTCAAGGGCACGGCGGTGACGCCCAGCACGCTGACCGGGCTTTGCTCTCATTTCATAGGGGTTGGGCCGTGTGGATGGATGGGTGTTCAGGAGCCCGCGAATGTCCTGTTGGGCAGCCGGCTGTGACCCCGGACCCAATCTCTTGCAGAGATGGGGGCGAGTTTACCGTCGACAGCTCGACACAGTGTTCGATCCCGGGAGAGTACCCACCCTCCGGCTTTTGCGAAGCAACGACTACAGCCGTTAGCTGCTCGGTTCAAGGACAGGAGTGTGGCGGAACACTTCCCGGTTGTTGCTCTGGATTCGCATGCACGGCGGGAACCGGCGGGTCGTTCTGCCAATCAGCTGCGGGGAATAGCGCCAGCGGGGCACGCGCATCAGGGAGCGAAACGCTCGCGGATAGACTCCGCTAGTTCGCGTGTTTCTGCTCCCTTTGCAGCTAGAGACACCAATAACTGTTGAAATCAGGCGATAGCGCTCATTGACCGGCGAGATTTCTGAGGAATGATCTGGGCGAGTTTCCCGTTACCTCACCCTCCCGCTCCCTCAGCTTCTCCAGAATCATCGGCCCCAACTGCGAGACGCTGCCCGCCCCCAGCGTCAGAATCATGTCGCCGTCCTGCGCAGCCGCGGCGGCTGCGTTCACCGCATCGGCAAACGATCCGGCATATTGTGCTTTCTTTCCGCTCTCGGCGATTCGTTGGGCAAGAACTTCGCCGGTGATGCCTTCGATCGGTTTCTCGCTGGCGGCATAAATGTCGAGCACCAACAGCGAGTCGGCGTCCCCGAAAGCACTCGTGAATTCCTTCATCAGGTCGCGCGTGCGGGTGTAGCGATGCGGCTGGAAGATGACATGAATCCTGCCGAACCCGCACTGTCGCGCCGCCGCCAGCGTGGCTTTGATCTCGGTCGGATGGTGTCCGTAATCGTCAATTACGCTCACGCCCGCCGCCCGCCCGCGCAACTGGAAGCGCCGGTCCACGCCGCGGAACTGATCGAGCGCCGTACGGATCGCCTCCACATTCACATCCAGCCCCACGCCCACCGCAATCGCCGCCGTCGCGTTCAGAACGTTGTGAACGCCCGGCACATGCAGCGTGAACTCCCCCAGATCGTCGTCGCGATAGCGAACGTGAAAACGACCAAGCGGGTGCCCCACCCTTGTCGCGTTCTCTGCGACAGGGTGGGGATTTTGACCTTTCGCAGCCTCGGCCTCCGAAAGCCTGATCAGGAAATCCGACCCTCGCCGCGTTCCATAGGTCACAGTCCGCCGCCGCACCTCGGGCAGCAACCGCCGCAGCAACGGATCGTCGTGGCACGCCACCACCATCCCGTAAAATGGCACGCGGTCCATGAATTCCAGAAACGTCTTCTTCACGTCACGCATGTTGCGGTAGCAGTCCATGTGCTCGCGATCAATGTTAGTCACGACCGAGAGTATTGGGGTTAATTTAAGAAAGCTGCGGTCGCTCTCGTCGGCTTCCGCCACAAGATACTGCGACTTGCCGAGGCGCGCGTTTGACCCCATGGCGTCCACGCGCCCGCCGACTACGACCGTCGGATCAAGCCCGCCCGCCGCCAGCACCGCCGCCACCATGGAAGTAGTGGTGGTCTTGCCGTGCATCCCCGCGATCGCGATGCCGTACTTCAGCCGCATCAACTCAGCCAGCATTTCGGCGCGCTGAATGACCGGCAGGTGCAGCTTGTGCGCTTCGGTGACCTCGGGGTTCTCGCCGGCGATGGCCGAACTGGTGACCACGACTTCAGCCCCGGCAATATTCTCAGCCCCATGCCCTTCAAAGATCACCGCCCCCAGACCAGCCAATCGCTGCGTAGCCGCAGAACTCTTCAGATCGGACCCGGAGACTTTGTAGCCGAGATTCAGCAGCACTTCGGCGATGCCGCTCATGCCGATCCCGCCAATGCCCACGAAATGGATGCGCTGAATTTTGGCAAACATAAATCAACTTCGTCGCCGCGGATTTACGCGGATTCACACGGATCAACCAAAAAAAGCCGTGAAAATCCGTGTTAATCCGTGGCTAGTTTATAAGCCATAGCCGCGATATCCCGCGCCGCATTCGGATGCGCCAATTCCCGCGCGGCCTGGCTCATGCGCTCCAACCGCGCCCGATCCCCGAGCAGCGCCGCAATCGTTTCCGCCAGCCAGACTCCTTCGAGCTTCGACTCTTCGACCACGACCGCGGCTCCATGCTTGGCCAGCGCCTCGGCATTGACCCGCTGATGATCGTCGGCCGCGCGGGGGAACGGGACAAAAACTGCCGGCTTGCCTGCCGCCGCGATTTCCGCCACCGTACTCGCGCCCGAGCGACAAACAACCAGGTCGGCTCGCGCAAACGCGCCGGGCATGTCTTCGATGAACTGGAACACTTCAAACTTCAACCCGGCCGACTCTCCCAACCTCTGGTACGCGGCCAGCGCGTCATTATAGTCACGCTCCCCCGTCTGATGAATGATGTGGATTCCCGGAGCCTCGCGCAACAGCACCGGCAGGCAGCGGATCATCGCCTCATTGATGGCATGCGCGCCCTGGCTGCCACCAAACACCAGCAGGGTGCCCCATTTCTCGCGCGCATTTTGCGCGAGAAGTGGGGATTTCGCCCCAATCTCGAAAAACGCCTGCCGCACCGGAACGCCAGTCACCTGCCCGTGGCGAAAATACTTCGCCGTCTCCTCAAAATGCACCGCCGCCGCCGAAACGAACCGCGCGACGATTCGATTGGCGAATCCCGGCACCACGTTCGGCTCAAAAGCCAGCGTCGGAATATGCTTCATGATCGCGGCCAGCATCGCCGGCCCCGACGCATATCCCCCGACGCTGATCACCACGTCGGGCGCAAACCCGTTCAGCAGGCCGCTCGCGTCCCAAATCGCTCGCGGCAAATCAAACGCCGTCTTTGCCCGCGTCATCAGGCTGACATTTTTCAAAGGCCCAACCCGCAGCAGTTGCAGCGGGAATCCCGCCGCCGGCACCAGCCGGTTCTCAATGCCGCGCGCCGTACCGATGAAAAGAGCTTCGCAGTCGTAAGCCTTTTTGAGTTCGTTGGCGATGGCCAGCGCGGGAATCACATGCCCGCCCGTCCCGCCCCCCGCCAAGATGGCTCGCATGCAGCGACTATAAACTATCTTTTTTCAATTATCTACGACTGGTCTTGATATATCTTGATTTACCCATATAAATCAATATAATCGCGTAAGAGGTCATCCAAGCAATGGCCACGACCAAGAAATTCACTCCCGAGATTGATGCAGCTCTCTACAACCAACTGGTGGAGACGGCCGAGCGCAACGGCCAGACCAAGCGACACGTTCTGGAGCAGGCTTTGCGCTTTTACCTGCACAACGTCGTGCCCTCGCAGCATCTCGTGCGGCGTGAGGTGATGGACGCCTTTGAAGAGTCGGTAGCGCGTAACCGCGAACTGCTCGATCGCCTGGCCAAGTAGATGCGCGAATACCTGACCGTGGCCGAGGTCTACCACATGCAGCATCGTCTCATCGAACTGTTCGGAGGCCTGCATGGTGTGCGCGATGCGGGCGCAGTGGAAGCGGCGGTGTTTCGTCCCCAGACCGGCTATTACGATTCCGTTGAGGAAGAAGCCGCTGCCCTAATGGAGTCCCTGGGCATGAACCACGGCTTCCTCGACGGGAACAAGAGAGTCGCTTTTGCAGCCACTGACGTTTTCCTGCGAATCAACGGGTTCTACCTCGACGTCGCAGCCGACGAAGGCCACAGGTTTATCGAGGGGTCATTGGAACGCCAGGAATTTCGATTTGGCAGAATCGTGGAGTGGATCCGCGGACATGTGCGCAGGACAGAGCTCTCAACGTGATCTCACATCGGCTCTTTCTCACTCCGCCTGCTTCGTAATATTCAGCAGCACGCCCACGCAGGCCAGGGTAACAAACAGCGACGACCCGCCATACGACACCAGCGGCAGCGGAATCCCTTTGGTCGGCATCATGCCCAGCACCACGCTCATGTTGATGAAGGCCTGCAGCGCCACCATGCTGGTGATGCCCACCGCCAGGTAGCGGCCAAACAGATCGCGCGTGCTCCACGAGGCGCGCATGCCGCGCCATAAGAAAATGGCGAACAGCGTCACCACAAACAGCGAGCCGACCAGTCCCAGTTCTTCGGCGATGTTGGCGAAAATAAAATCAGTATGCGGTTCGGGCAGATAAAACAGTTTCTGCCTGCCTTCCATCAGGCCCATGCCGGTCACTCCGCCGGTGCCGACCGCAATCAGCGACTGAATAATGTGGAACCCGGCCTTTTGCCGGTCGGCATACGGATTCCAGAAGGCCAGCAGCCGGTCGCGCCGCCAGCTCACATGAAAGATCAGCAGATACAGGGGCACCAGCGACGCGCCAAACGCGTAGCCGAAATATCGCAGCCGCATCCCGGCCACATACAGCACGCAAGCCGCAATTCCGGCGATGGCAATCGCCGTCCCCAGATCCGGCTGCAGCACGATCAGTCCCAGAAACACCAGCACCGGCGCCGCTGCCGGCAGCAGCGTGTTGCGCCGGTCGTCCATGGTTTTTGCGCGGCCTTCGAGGAAGTACGCGAGAAACAGAATCAGCACCGGCTTGGCCAGTTCCGAGGGCTGAAACGAAAATCCTCCGGCGTGAATCCAGCGATGGGTGTTATGCGAGCGGTCCAGGAAGAATACGGAAATCAGCAGCAGCGTAGTCAGCCCCATCAGCGAAAAAACCAGCGCCGGATTCTGGTAGCGCTTGTAATCCAGCCGCATGGTGATGAACATCGCTGCCAGCCCGGCCAGCGCCCAGATCAACTGCTTCGACAGGAATGCATACGGCGAGCCGAAGCGCTCCCGCGCCATCACTGCCGACGCCGAAAACACCATCACCAGCCCGACAAACACCAGCAGCATCGCCACCGTAAACAGCCAGCGATCTACACTCACCCGCTTCGCCATGGGAAATTCATTTCACCACGGCGCAGGGCGAAGACAGGGTGGATAGTTGATGGCTGATTGTTGCTTGTTTTGGTTCGGGGAGCGTCGCACCCACACTGCTCCGAAAAGAGCGCACCAAAAGAAGAAAGAAAGGCCCGCAAGAAACATGCGGGCCTGTCGTGAAGAACTGGCTCTGAGTGTCTAGCTCCCCGTCTTGCCCAGCGAAGACAGCAGGCTCTCCCCCATCTGCAGCAGGTTCGAGTGCTCCGGCACCTGGCCGTTGGGGCTGAGTTTATCCATGACCGTCGGCAACAACTGGGACAACGTCGAACTGGCCTGCTCCGGCGACACGCCCAGCTTTGCCGCCAGCGCCTGTACCGGGCCCGAACCCAGCACCTGCTGGATCTGCTCCGGCGTAATGGACTGGTTGGCTCCGCTTCCGATCCAGGAGTTCACCACTCCTCCCAGCCCGTTCGAATGAAACGACTGCACCAGCCCGTTGATCCCTCCGGGATGGTTCTGAATCATCTCCAGCACACCTGCGGCCGCAGGATTGGAGCCGCCGACCTTACCCATCGCCATGCTTTCGAGATTGTCAAGAAGACCCATAAGTACTCCTTTTGAAGATGCTGGTTGAAATGCCGTTGGATGACGACGACCAGTTGTCAGTCATCAGTCATCAGTCGTCAGTTATCAGTTAAGGCGAAAACCGAGCCAGACTAATACACGTATGACTGATGACTGATGACTGACGACCGAAGACTTCGCCCGCTATTTCTGCTTGGCGATAATCTTGTCCTTGATCTTGTTGTAGGTGGCCTGGGGAAGCACGTTCTTCTTCACCAGATCGGTTTTCGCCTTGTAGGGACGGCCGTCAATGATCTTCTGCGAATAAACTGCCCCAATGCCCGGCAGCGCATCCAGTTGGTCCTTGGTGGCGGAGTTGATGTCGAGCAGGTCCGTCGAGGCCGCCATTGCCATCGGGGCCTTGCTGGTGGACTTCGCTGCCGGGGCGGCCTGCGCCACGCTCAGCGAACTGAGCAGCCCCAGCGCGATCAGAGTGAACAGAATCCGGGTGATCAGATTCCTGCGAGTCATGTTTGTTCTCCTTGGTTCTGGGTGCCCCATTTCTCGCGCGGTTTGTGCGCGAGAAGTGGGGACTCTGGACAAAATGAATTAGTCGCCCTGCGCGGCCTTGTAGCCGGCGGCTTTGGCTTCGTCCTCGGTCATAAACTTGCCGCTCTTGGTTTTCCCGTACCAGCGTCCGCTCTTGTGGTAGACCTTGCTGTCCAGGTTCACCCACACCTTGCCGGACGTTTTGGCCGCCGCAATATCGGCGTCGGAAGCGTTGTTGGCCGGAGCCGGAGCCGCTTTCTTAGCCGTCTTGGCTGGAGCGGTCATGGCCGACCCGGAAGATGGCGATGAGGAAGAGGATGGTGCCTGCGCCGCCGGCGCCATCGCAGCCGGAGCCGAAGCCGGCTTCGCCGCCGGCGCCGCTGCGGGCGCAGCCATCGCACCGCCGGCTGGGGCTGAACCCGAGGCCGGCGCCATTCCTGAATCCGCTTTCTTGCTTTTTGACGACTTGCTCGTTCCCGCCGCGGCCGGAGCAGGCGTGCTCGCTGCCGTCTTAGCGGCCGGAGCCGCCGGTGCCATCGCGTCCGCCTTCGCGCTTTTCTTCTTGGAAGACGTGGACGACGTCTTGCCCGACGACGCGCCGGTTGCCGCGGCCGAACTGTCGGTGCTCGCGGCGTCGCCTTTTTTCGATTTCTTGGACTTCTTGGTGGTGGAAGTAGGTGAAGTGGAAGTGGAGTTGGAAGTCGAACTCTGGCCGCTGGTCGTGCCGGTTTGCGCCTGCGCCCAAACCGTCGTCGCCATCAGCGCCAGCAACAGACACAGCGATACGCCCCAATGGATTCGCGTGGTGGTTTTCTTCAAAGGACTCTCCTGACCTGGATTTCCGGACCTGGATTTCCTGACGTCGATCAATTCGCTCGCCGCGCCAAATCGCCCGGCGATTGATTGGCCAGACGCAACGAAGTTGCGCATGTAGCTAGATTGTTACCCGAGTACGGTGCACCATGATGCCAGTCCACCCCGATTCGGTCAAGCCGCAAAACGAAAGGGCCTCCATGGGCTTTTGGGTGGCGCAGCGCTTCAGCGCTGCGATACCTGGCCTGTTTTCAGCGCCAGGCTTCAGCCGCTGCGGTTAGATTGCCGCCCCGAGAAAGCAGGTTGTCGGCAGCCGGCTACGCGTAAATCCCGCGCTGCCGGATGGTGTACGCCACCCGGTCTATGGCCAGCATATAGGCCGCAATTCGGTTGTTCACGTGGTGCGTTTCGGCATAGCGCACCACGTCCTCAAACGACGACTTCATGATCGTGTCGAGCTGCTCGTTGACCACCGACTCTTTCCAGAAGTAGCCCTGGCGGTCCTGCACCCATTCGAAGTACGACGTGGTCACGCCGCCGGCATTGGCCAGGATATCCGGAATCACGAACACGCCCTTGTCGCTCAGAACATCATCGGCGGCCGAAGTCGTCGGCCCGTTCGCGCCCTCCGCCAGGATGCGGCACTTCACCCGGTCCACGTTGCGGCTGGTGATGACGTTCTCGGTCGCCGCTGGAATCAGGATTTCGCACTCCGTCACCAGCAACTCGCTGGCCTCGCACTTCTCGGCTCCCGGGAAACCATGCACCGTCCCGTTTTTCTGCCGGAACTCGACCAGTGCCTTCAAATCTATGCCGTTCTTGTTGTGCAGTCCGCCGCCGACTTCGGCAATGCCGATCACCTTGTATCCCGCCTCGTGCATCAGCAACGCCGCGTTCGAGCCCACGTTGCCGAAGCCTTGCACAATGACCCGCGCGCGCGTCCGATCAATGCCCAGCTTATTGCAGGCCTCGTCGCAAACGATCATCACCCCTCGCCCGGTGGCCTCGCGCCGTCCGCGCGACCCGCCAATGTTGATCGGCTTGCCGGTCACCACCGCCGTCACCGTCTGCCGCATGTGCATGGAGTACGTATCCATCATCCACGCCATGATTTGTTCGTTGGTGTTCACGTCGGGCGCGGGAACGTCCTTCTCCGGGCCGATGAACTCGATCAGTTCCGCCGTATAGCGCCGCGTCATGCGCTCCACTTCGCCCATGGACATCTTGTGCGGATCGCAGATCACCCCGCCCTTGGCTCCGCCGAACGGAATATTCACCACCGCGCACTTCCACGTCATCCAACTGGCCAGCGCCCGCACTTCATCGAGCGTAACGTCGGGCGAGTAACGGATGCCGCCCTTGGCCGGCCCCCGCGCAATCGAATGCTGCACCCGAAAGCCGGTGAAGACTTCCAGGTGCCCGTCGTCCATCTGCACCGGGATGTACACCGTCAATTCGCGGGCGGGATAGCGCAACACCCGCCACAGGCCTTCATCCAGGTTGAGTTTCTGTGCGGCCAGATCGAAGCGCGCGCGCTGCGACTCCCACGGGTTGGCTTCCTTATCCACGTTCGGGGCGGTGGTCATGGTCGTCATAAAGGTCGTCTCCGGAATGAGTGCGGGGCATGTGGAGCGGGCACTCTTGCCCGCTTGTTTTTAAGGCTGCCAGCGAGCGGGTATCCATGGCCGTTCCCAGGCGCGCAAACGTTCAGAGTATATGAGGCGGAACGGCTGGGAAGCAAGCCGGACAGGGTTACTTAATGCTCCGTTCGATTTCCGATTGACATCCCGTAGGCCGAAGGGGATGTCGCCACGCGTTGCCCCGCTCTCGCGACTGTGCTAGCATCGCGCCCACCTGCCGCTTGGGGCGGCGCAACACCTTTTGGGGGATGACCGATGGCTACAAGGAACGCTGCTGCCGGCGGAACGCCTTCCATTCCGGCAAAATACCTTCTGTTCGTCGTTTACGGCGTGCTCCTGGTTGTGGTGTGGATGACGCGCGACCGCCTTCTGCTCGATGCCAACTCCTTCCTGCGCCAGCGCTACGCGCCGATTCCCTTTCTGATGATCCTGCATGGCGTTCCGGGAACGATGGCTCTGTTCCTCGGCATTTTCCAGTTCTCGAGCCGCCTACGCCAGCGCTACCTTCAGGTCCATCGCACCATGGGCTGGATCTACGTGGTCAGCACCGCAATCGCCGCTCCGGCCGCCGTGGTGGTGGCCAACCGGCTTCCGATTCCCACCCTGCTGCCCGCTTCCATCATTCAGGCTTCGGGATGGCTGCTTGCCACCGGCACTGCCATCTACTGTGTGCGCACCGGCAGAATCCAGCAGCACCGGGAATGGATGATGCGCGGCTATCCGTTCGCCATGGTGTTTGTGTTTGTACGCGCCCTGATTGCGATTCCTGCGATCGCGGCCCTGGGACTGAACGGCCTGATCCCGGTAGTGTGGAGCGTCATCGCCGTCGCCGGCGTGCTTCCGTCATTCCTGATCGAATGGCAACATCTGGCAGCCAATCGCCGGATGGTGCGCGTCAAAGCCGCCGCCACCGCCGCCCGTACCGCCTAGCCCCGCTCAGAGCCTTCCCGCCGGCATTCCGCCCGGAAGGGCAAGCGCAGCGGAGCGAGCCGAAGGGCGATGTCACCGCACTCTGTCATTCCGACCGAAGCGAGCCGAAGGGCGAGCGCAGTGGAGGAACCTGCTTTGGGGTGGCGCAGCGCTTCAGCGCTGCGATAACGCCGCTCCCCAGGGCTTTTAGCCAAGGGCTTTAGCCCCTGAGGTCTACCGCGGCAGCGGATCTTTCATGCTGGCCAGCGCATATCCCATCACCGCCATGGCCGCCGCATTCTCCCGCAATTCGCCGGGCACCACTTTATCCAGCGTATCGGCCGCGCTGTGATGATAATGAAAATATGTCCGCCCATCCTGCAAAACCCCCAGCGCCGGAACGCCCGCCTCCGACATTGCGGCAATGTCGGCTCCCGGAGGATACGGGCTCGGCTGCACGGCGTTCGCTCCGAAGCTCTGCAGCACACCCAGCGCGGGCCGCAGCAGTTCCACCGCCTGCGGACTCATCCTGACGTCAAAGCCCAGAGGATGCGCCGCGCCGGCATCACTCTCGATTGCCGCCACGTGGTTCGCGAATTCGGACGCGTGATCCTGGCTGTACGCCTTGCTGCCCGCGCCGCCGGTTTCTTCATCCATCCAGGCAATCACCCGCAGCGTGCGCTTCGGCCGCAAATGCAGCTTCTCGAGAATCTCCGCTGCCTCCATGGCCACCACCACGCCCGCGCCGTCGTCAATCGCTCCCGTGCCCAGGTCCCACGAATCCAGGTGCCCTGAAACCACCACCACCTGCTCGGGATGTTCGCTGCCCTTCACGTCGGCAATCACGTTGTACCCGGTTGTGTCGGGAAGTTTTTGGGGCGTCAGAGTAAGCCGCATGCGCACTTTTCCCTGCGCCGCCAGATGCGCCATCAACTCGGCGTCTTCGGCCGCGACTGCTCCTGCGGGAATTCCCGCCGGCGTGCTGTATCCCGTGTGCGGCAATCGAAAATCGGCGCTGCCCACCGAACGGATCAGCGCCCCGACCGCTCCCAGGTCGGCAGCCGCCTTCGGTCCGGCCCCGCGATACCGCACTGAATCTCCATACGACACAAACGCCATGCCCGCCGCCGCCTTCTGCTTGTCAAACAGTTCGTTATAGAGCACGATCTTGCCCGCCACGCCGTCGCGGCCGAGCGCTTTCAGTTCGTCGAAATTGTTGACCACAACCAGGTCCGCCGTGATCCCCTCCCCCGGTGTGGACGTGCTGTTCCCCAGAGCCGTCAGCACGATCTTCTGCGCCGCTCCCGGAACCTGCCCGGGATACTCCACCAGTTCGCCGGTCTCGGCGCCCCGCACCCAGTGCGGCACCTTGACCTCTTCCATCTGCACTTCAAGCCCGAGCTTGCGCATCTCCGCGGCGACGTACTCCGCAGCCGCCTTCGCCTGCGGCGAACCGCTCGGCCGCGGCCCGATGTTCTCCGTCAGATGCGCCAGCTGCCGGTAGGCATAGTCATCGGACAGCGCCGCCGCCTTGATCGTCTCCAGCTCCCCAATCAGCGGCAGCGGAAAATTCGCCCGCTGCGCCTCCGACATCTGCAGCGCCGCCGCCCAATCAGTTTGAGCCGGCTTCGGCGCCGCCTTGGGCTGCGGAGTCTGGGCGTACGCGGGGGTGAGAAGAGCACAGACTGTGGCTAAGACAAGGTTCTGGACAAAGCTGGTTTTGTTCATGGCAGGAAGCTAGTGTATCTGACAATCGCCGTGAGGAAAAAATGGGCGGTAGCCCAGTTCGTGCCCGTCGAGACCACCACGACTCAGATCAGTGCGGATTGACGCGCGTCACACAACAAAAAAATGGCCCCATTTCTGGGGCCAGATCCAAGAGGCTACGGAGTGGTAGGTGATGTCAGGAAAGGCGATGTAAGGAGCCGTTCCGCCAGCCGGATCGGCCCTTCGGGAAGTGACGCGGAGATACGAAGAGGTGGTTCATGCTAGAAGTTTGCGGCCTCTTTGTTGAATAGGACGAAAGCATTTCCCGCACCAAAGCCACGAAAGCGGCGAATCTTCTTTCTTCCGCAGTCTAAGTCGTTCCAGGATAAGCGCTTACCTCGCCGCCGCCGTTCGCTGCCACGATCCGCCGGATGACCGCTTTTTTCCCCAAGGTGAAACCTGCTGCACATTCGGTGCAGCACCCTGAGCAAACGTGGAGCCCCGACCCCGATCCATGGAGCCCCCCACGCCGATTCATGGAGCTACGGACGCCCCGTCCGGGGCCGGCGGACGAGGGCGTCCGCCGCTCCAAACACCAAGCCCCTGGCGGCTTTTAGCCGATCAGGGGCTTCGCTCAAAACCGTAGATTTTCGTCTTTACACTAGCTGTTGCCCGCCACCGTCCGCAGCTTTCCGGGCAGGAAATGATACGGCGGCCACGGACCGCTGATCGCCACTTCACAGTTCTTCAGCTGTTTGGTGGCGGTCGAATAGCGGTTCTGGTACTTTTCCACGCTCTTGGAGTCAATCAGGTGGGCGATGTCAATCAGCATGCCCTCCGGAGCCACCTTCTTGCAGCTTACTTCCTCCTCCAGCGGATTGAACAGCTTGTGCACCTGCACCGAAAGCGCCCGCGCCTTGGTCTGGCGCTCGCGCTCGCGCGACGCTTTCACCCGCAGCTTGGCCAGGTAGTCGCCGCCGACCGTATCCGGCAGCTCGACGTCTATCATGGCCTCGCGCAGCGAGCCGTCCCGCACCACCAGCTTGATGTGCATTTCCGACTTGCCCCGCAACCTGGCCACGCTCAGGCCGAAGGCACGCCGGTTCACCCGCACTGCCTGGCGCAGCGCGTCGTCGCTTTCGAAAAGCGTGCCGAACTTGAAGGGCAAAACTGTGGAATTCCGGAAACAGGTACTGACCACGCGGGCGTGTTCGATGGCGGCCTTTTGGTCCAGTTCGCCCGCTGACGGGTCATATTCACTGACGATCACTGCAAATTCGCCGCTGGGATAGCTCAGAACCGCTGCGCCATTGACGCCTTGTACTCCATCTACCAGAAAGGGCCGGCGAGTGCGGGTTCCATTGGGGAGGGTCTGATGCTCAGTCAAACAATACGCGTACCACGCCATGTTAAACTCTCCGAAACCGGGGGTAGAGGCGAACCGGGCCGCCTCCTACGTCGAGTTTTTCGCCAAAGCTTGTACTGCGATTGTGGAAGTTGGAAACGGGCGGTACAGGGTTATTCGAACCAAGAGGTATCTAACAATGCACCCCTTATGTTGCATATTACTTTGGTCATGAGGAAAAATGCAACTTTTTCTTGTCAGAATGCATCTTTGACGACTTTACTTCGCCGTCTTTTCTCGATTGGCGCGCTCCTGCAGGGCCAGCAAAACCACCCGCAGCATCTCATCGCCGGGCGCGGGCTTGCCCGTCCAGATTTCGAACTGGCGTGCCGCCTGGTGGACGAACATCTCAATTCCCGGGATGATCTGCGCCCCCCGCTCCCGGGCCAGTTTCAGCAGCCGGGTTTCGCCCGGATCGTACACCATATCAAAGACATAGCGGGCATTGATCTCTTTTTCCTGGAGCGGCGTTTCGCGGGTGTTTCCCATCCCGACCGGGGTGGCGTTGATGATGACATCGAAGGCCACCTTCCTCAGGTCGGCACGCTTGATGGTCCGCGCCCGCGCGGAACGCGCCAACTTTTTGGCCGGAGCCGAGCTGCGGTTCAGAATGTAGACTTCCGCGCCGCGTTCCCGTAAACCAAAGACCGCCGCCCTCGCCGCGCCTCCGGCCCCAAGCACCAGAATCCGCGCGTTCTCCAGTGTGGTCAGCCGACGCTCCAGCGGGCGCACCACTCCGGCTGCGTCGGTGTTGAAGCCATAGAGCTTTCCATCCTGGGCCCGCACCACCGTGTTGCAAGCGCCGATTTTCGTCGTGTGCGCATCGGTATTGTCCAGATACGGCAGGATCGCCTGTTTGTACGGCATGGTCACGCTGATGCCGTGAATGGGAACTTCGCGCACGCAGTTGAGCAAGTCCTTCAGAGTCTTGGCATGGAGCGCTAGATACACGCCGTTGACATTTTCCCGCCGTAACGCCGCATTCATGATCGCCGGTGAAAGCGAGTGCGCAACGGGATCGCCGGCCACGCCGTAGACCCGGGTCGCCTGGTCCACCTGCTCGATGCGATATACACTGCGCAATTCCTGCGCCGTCACTTGACCGGGCGCGGTCTCTTCCCCGGCGCTGGCCGAGCCGAACGTAAACACGCTGCCCGCCCGCACCCCCAGCACCCGGCTGATGATCCCCTGTTCGCCCATGCACATGCTGATCAGGGAATGGCGGTCGCCTTCCCGCGCCAGAAACTTGATCATCTGCACGTTGTCGGAAAGCGTGGTCGCCGTGCTCACCACTTTGTAGAAGTCAGCCGGATAGGCCAGCATCTTCTCCAGCGTTTCGTCGAGCTTCTTGGTGCCGCGGAAATCGTGAAACGAGAGGATCATCGCCGCACGGCTGCGCAACTTCCGTAACTGCTCCGGCTTGCATTTGCTGGCGGTCTGCAGCTCGACATCCATCAGCTGACAACCCGCGGCCGCCGCCTTGCCCAGCACCTCCAGTTGCGAGGCGATCGAGCCGCGGAATTTCCCTCCACTCGCGGCCCGCCGGCAGGTGGCAATCACCACCGTTCCGGGATAGGACTCGGTAAATCGCTTGATCCGGGCCATCGCCTGCCCCGGCTTTGACAGGTAATCCAACCTGAACTCCAGAAAGGAGTTATCCCGAACCAGGGATTCTGCCTTCTCCACCATTTGGTTGGGGTCGGAGCCGATCACGGCCACACACACCCGCGGCAGGCGCAGCGGCAGCAATCGGGGGCTGTAGCCGGAGCTCATAGTTCGGACTCGGATACTTCCTGCATTTCAAGGAAAAACGACGGCGAATTATTACAGGGGCTTAACTTCATATGCAACAACGGATTCACAGTTCCGGGGAAAAACTTTGGCCGCACCTCGCCCCACACCCTCGTAACCTTGACCCTCCCTTACCCCCTTGTTACCTTCCGGCTGAAGCCTTTCTTTTCTGGCATTTAACGTTTCTTAACTGGGGGAGAGGAACGCGTGGCGTGCCTTTTCCGGAGGTAACATGAAGAAAACAGGACTGTTCGTGCTACTGCTTGCGGTGTCGGCCTGGGCCCAATCGGGCAACGATGCCAGCTCTGACACGCCGCAGGGGACGTCGCCAACGACTAACAGTTTCCCCACCGAGCGCGTGCAGACACCCACCTATGCCGACTTGTACTGCGCCGGCTTCATCAACAAACAGATCCTGCCCGACGCGAATTTCGTCGCCGGGGGCCTGCAGACGCCCACCACCACCAAGTTCACCCGCGGCGACATGATCTATCTTGAGGGCACCGGATACAGCGCCGGCGCCGAGTACGAGATCGTGCGGGCTCTGCGCGACATTGACGAATATGAAATGTATCCGGGACAGAAGAAGCTGCTCAAGGAAACCGGCCAGCCCTACGAAGAAGTCGGCCGGGTGAAGATCCTTGATACGCGCAGCAAGACCGCCATCGCCCAGATCGAATACGCCTGCGACGGCATCAATCCCGGCGACACCGCGATTCCTTTCGCCGAAAAGCCGGCCATCTCTTTCCACGCTCCCGTCCGTTTCGATCGCTTTCTGCCGGCCAGCAGCAAGGTTTCCGGCCGCATCGTGATGGGCAAGGATTTTGACTCGCAACTGGGTACCGGTCACAAGGTCTATCTCAACGTGGGCGCGAACCAGGGCGTCAAAATCGGCGACTTCTTCCGCGCCGTGCGCACCTACGACGTGGACCTGCACGACCCGGTGGATTCGCTCTCTTTCAAGGCAGCCATCGCCGAAGACACGCAGAAGAAAACGCCGTCTGTGGATCCGGCCATGTTCACCAAGTCGAACGGCCCGGTGATTCACGTACGCGATCTGCCGCGGCGCGCGGTCGGCGAGATCGTGATCATCGGCGTGACTCCAACCACAGCCACGGGCATGATCGTCTTCTCCATGGAAGATGTGCGCGCCGGCGACGGTGTGGAACTGGATCAGGTAAATTAGTTCAGCTTGAAGTGGTTTCGACACAGCACAAGTACCGGGGACGGGAAGCCGTCCCCGGTTTTGTTTTGCGGAACCGCAGCAGTGCGTGGGAGGATGACACGGAGGATATCCACTTCTCAATCTACGATGAGTTAATCGAAGAAGTCCGTCGTCTGGGCAAGCACAAGACCAGGAAAGAAGCGATGACGGCTGCGCTCGAAGAGTACGTCCGACGTCTCAGGCAGCGGCGGATTCTCGCAGCTTTCGGCACCGTGGACTTCGATCCGGAGTACGACTACAAGGCAGAGCGCAAGCGAAAGCGTATGGGATGATCAATATCATCCTCACTAATTCTGTCGGCTGTCTCCGAACACTTCCGCGGTGAACGCCTCAATCGCAGCGCCCTTTTCCCACGCATCCAGCGGCAGTCCGGCTTTGCGGCAGGTTTGTTCGAGGAAGGTTACGCGGTCCCAGTGGTGCTCGACGGGCACTTGCGGCAGGAGGAGGCCGCGCCGCCCGCCCAGGCTGATTAACAGACCGTGGCGGCCGATCTCGACGGCCTCGGCAAGAATCGGACGCGGCGGAGAAAGAATGCTCAGCTCAATTTCCAGCGCGCGCGCTTCCTCGATCGTCACCGGATCGAAACGGTTATCGTCAAAGGCGGCGGCGCGCGCCGTTTCAGCGACCGCGGCATACACCGAATCGACCGGCAGCACATAACCCACACAGCCGCGAAGTTGCCCGCGCAGGTGAAGGGACGTGAACACGCCGCGCGGTTCGGCCAGATGCGGGGTTGGAGGATGAAGCGAGAGCGCGCGCGGCTCCAGCGCCGAGACGATGGACTCGTGCGCCAGTCGAAGCAGCAGCGCGCGTTCGTCCGGCGAGAACTCAGCGCAATCGCCGGACTCCACCGTCACGGGACTAGGTTGAGGCTGCGACATCGCGGTCCGCCGATTGCGGCGCGGGCGCTGGTTTCCGCCGGCGGCTCAGGACGAAAGCGCGGCGGCGCCGCTTTACCACGCGCCGGTCAATCTTCGACCAGAAGGCCACAAAGTAATCAATCGCCGACGCCAGCGACAGAAACACCATGAACCAGATCGCGGTGAGCGCAATCCAGTGAATCGGGAAAATGTAGTGGCCATAAACTGGCCACTCTTTCCAGCGATGGTCGAGGATCACCGCCACCACCGACACGATCTGCACCACCATTTTGAACTTGCCCAGTTCGCTGGCCTCAATGGTGAATCCTTCCGACGCTGCGATCGAGCGCAGTCCGCTCACCAGAAATTCGCGTCCGATCACGACAATCGCGACCCAGGCTGGCACCAGCGAGGGATTGAGCTGCACCAGCACGATGAACGCCGTTGCGATCAGAAGTTTATCGGCCAGCGGGTCGAGCAGAATGCCCATGGTCGTGATCTGGTCGCGCCTGCGGGCGAGGTAGCCGTCAATGCCGTCCGTCATCGCGGCGGCGATGAAGAGCAGCGAAGCCAGCAGCTCTTTTTCTCCGGTCACGCTGGAAAAACGCGGGCTGGTCAGAATCCAAACCAGCAGAGGAATGCTGCAGATGCGGCTCAGCGTGATGGAATTGGGCAGGTTCACAGCACTCGGGGCAGAACTATTGGTCGTCTCCGGCGGCCAACCCGGGACAGCCAGACTGATTATGCTCTTTGCCTGAAGGGAACGCAATCAACAGAAGACCGCGGTCGCTGGAGCCTGACGAAAGGCAAAAACGGAAACCACGAAGGTCACGAAGTAACACAAAGGGCTTGCCTTGAAAGCGTTTCCTTCGTGTAACTTCGTGTCCTTCGTGGTTGGAGGTTTCCGAACTTACTCACGCCAGTCCCCGCACAATCTCCTTGAACACCTGCCCGCGGTGTTCGTAATTCTTGAACTGATCGAAGCTGGCGCAGGCTGGGGCGAGCAGCACCACGTCGCCGGACTGCGCCGCAGCGTAAGCCTTGCGAATGGCATTCTCCAGAGTCTCGGCGTGGATGATTTGGCTTTTCGGGAAACCGATTTGCGATTCGATTTTGGCCGCCGCCGCGCCGATCGTGTACACGCGCTTGACCCGCTGGCGCAGCAAGTCGTTGAGCACGGAGTAGTCGCTGCCCTTATCTTTTCCGCCCAGAATCAAATGAATATTCGCGGGAAACGACTCCAGCGCCTTGATAGTCGCGTCCACGTTGGTGGCCTTCGAGTCGTTGTAGTAGTCCACGCCGCGCACCGTCGCCACGAATTCCAGCCGATGCTCGACCGCCTTGAAGTCGTGCACCGCCTGGCGGATCTTCTGCGGAGCGCATCCCATGAGCGCGCCCGCGCACACGGCCGCCAGCACGTTCTCCAGGTTGTGTGCACCCTTCAGCGGAATCTCGCTGACCAGCATGATGGTCTGCCGTTCGCCCGGCCCGATGAACACGCTGTCCGGTGCGAGGGACGGCGCGGGCTTCCCCCCGTTCCCTGCATTGCGAAAAACAATCGCCCCGTCGCGCACGCATGCACCCTGCTCGACTTCTTTCTGCCGACTGAACCAGAACACCTGCGCCTTCGTGCGTGCCGCCATCGCAACGCAAGTCGGATCGTCGGCATTGAGCACGGCAAAGTCGTCCGCCTGCTGATTCTCGAAAATGCGCGCCTTCGCGTCCGCGTAGACTTCAAACGTGCGATGCCGATCCAGGTGATCGGGCGTGACGTTTAAGACGACAGCAATTTTCGGCCGAAACTTCTGAATGGTCTCGAGCTGAAAACTTGAGACCTCGAGCACGATCACCGTCTCGGGCCTGGCGGCCTCGGCGAGAGAAATCGCCGGCGTGCCGATATTGCCGCCGACCAGCGTGGGCAGGCCGCCCGCGGTCATGATTTCGCCGGCGAGCGTCGTGGTCGTGGTTTTGCCGTTCGATCCTGTAATCGCAACGATCGGCCCCGGCAGAAACTGCGCGGCCAGTTCGATCTCACCGATCACGGGTTCGCCCTGGGACCGCGCCTGCACCAGCAGCGGCGCATCCACCGGAACGCCGGGGCTTACCACAATCAAGTCCTGCCCGCGAAACGTGCGCTCGCCGTGCCCGCCGGTTTCGACCGCGATGCCGTGATCGAGCAGCACCGGAATCTCGTTGCGCAGCTCGTCGCCGCTCTTGGTATCGGACACCGACACCCGCGCCCCGTGCTTCTTCAAAAATAAAGCCGACGCCACCCCGGATTTCCCCAGTCCGACCACCAGCACGCGTTTGTTGTTCAGTTCCATAAACTTCGTTGGCCACGGATCAACACGGATTCACACGGATCAACCCCAGAAACATTCAAACGGATTATCCGTGAATATCCGTGCAAATCCGTGGCAAACATCTCTTATCTCAATTTCAGCGTCGTCAGCGCGAACAGCGCGAACACCAGCGACGCGATCCAGAAGCGCACAATAATTTTCGACTCCGACCAGCCCAGCAACTCGAAATGATGGTGGATCGGCGCCATCTTGAAGATGCGTTTCTTGCGCAGCTTGTAGGAGCCAACCTGCAGGATCACCGACAGCGCCTCGATCACGAACACGCCGCCGATGAAGGGCAGCAGCAGTTCCTGCTTGATCATCACCGCGACCGTGCCGATGGCGCCGCCCAGCGCCAGCGATCCCACGTCGCCCATGAACACTTCCGCCGGATGCGCGTTGTACCAGAGAAATCCGATAGACGACCCGACCATGGCCCCGCAGAAAATCGTCAGCTCCGCCACCTGCGGCATGCGCTGCAGTTCGAGATACGTGGCAAAGGTCGCGTGCCCGCTGACATAGGTGAGCACCGCCAGCGCTCCGGCGGCGATCACCGTACATCCGATCGCCAGCCCGTCGAGGCCGTCGGTAAGGTTGACCGCGTTGCTTGACCCGACAATCACCAGCGCTACGAATGCCATGAAGGGAAGAAATGCCATGGCCCACAGGTGCGGCGCATGCTCCAGGCTCTGCACCACCAGGTCGGGATGAAACTGCTTGAAGAACGGCACGATCAGCTTGGTCGAATACATGCCGTAGGTTTCCATCGCGATCAGCATGGAAGCCACGACGACGCTGGTCGCGATCTGCAGTCCGAGCTTGGCCCGGCCCGTCAGGCCCAGATTGCGGCGGTGCGTGACTTTCGTATAGTCGTCGGTGAATCCGATGGCCGCGAACGCGCACGTCGAGAACACCGCGATCCACACAAAGCGGTTACTCAAATCGGCCCAAAGCAACGTCGGCACGATGATCGCAATCACAATCAGCAGTCCGCCCATGGTGGGCGTGCCGGCTTTTTTCTGATGCGCCTTGGGACCTTCTTCGCGGATGTACTGCCCGATCTGGAAGTCGCGCAGTCTGCCGATGACCAGCGGCCCCACGATCAGCGCGGTGAAAAGCGCGGTCAAGCTGGCGAAGGCGGTGCGGAACGTGACGTAGCGGAAAATACGAAAGGTCGGGACCAGGTGCTGCAGCTTGACGTACAACAGCCAGTAGAGCAATCCGCCTCCGAAAATCAGCTGCCAGCTTTCAGCCGTCAGCTTTCAGCCCTTCGCAGTTCGCTAGTGTCAGCCGATAATTCATGTGGGGACAGCCGCCCCCGGCTGTCCGGTCGAGCGCAGCTCGACAGCGTCTTTAGAGCCCGCGCCGGGATTTCCACGTCTCCAGCGCCTTTTCCAGCTTCACGCCGCGCGAAGCCTTCAGCAGCACCACATCGCCGTCCCGCGCTTCACGCGCCAGCCATTCGCCGGCTGCTTCGGGCGTGGCGACAAACTCTGCCCGCGCCCCAGCCAGCTTCGCGCCTTCCACCATCGCCTGCGCCAGACCGCGCACACCGACGAGAATGTCGATTTTTTTCGCGGCAACATGTTCGCCGGCCGCACGATGCATGTCTTCTCCCGCCGGGCCCAGTTCGAGCATTTCGCCTGCGACCACAATGCGCCGCCTGGCCTTCATCGCGGCCAAAGCATCCACCATGGCCCGAAGAGCCTTCGGATTGGAATTGTAACAATCGTTCACGATTGTGATGTTGCCCAGTTGGACTACCTGCCCGCGCTTGTCCGCCGGGGCGAGCGTCGCGAGCGCAGCGACCGCCTCCGGCAGCTTCAATCCGCAAGCCAGTCCGACTGCGACCGCAGCCAGAGCATTCCCCACGTTGTGCTCGCCCACCAGCGGCAATCGCGCCGCCTGGCGCGCTCCGGCGGCGATCACGTCAAAGGTCGAGCCTTCCGCGCCGTGCGACTGAACATTTTCGGCGCGGACGTCAGCGGTCGCGGCCCCGCCGTACATCACAACTTTGCCCTTAAAGTCCCTCCCGAACTGCGACACATACTCATCGTCGGCGTTGAGCACCGCGGTTCCGCTCGAAGGCAGCGCTTCGACCAGTTCATACTTCGCCCGCGCGACGTCCCCGATCGAATCGAAAAACTCCAGGTGCACGGGGGCGACGTTGGTCACGACGCCGATTTCGGGGCAGGCAATCGCCGCCAGCGCCCTGATCTCGCCCGCGTGCGACATGCCCATTTCGATCACCGCGACGTCGTGCTCGGGTTCAAGTTTCAGCAGCATCAGCGGCAGGCCAAAATGATTGTTGAAGTTGCCTTCAGACTTGAGCACGCGAAAGCGCGCGCCCAGCACATGTGCGATGGCTTCTTTGGTCGTCGTCTTCCCCACCGAGCCGGTCACGCCTACCAGCGGCTTGGCCCACACTTTGCGGACGGCGGTGGCCAGCGTCTGCAGGGCGGTCAGCGTGTCCTCGACCAGCAGAACCCGGTTGGTCCAGGAGTAGCGATGCCATTGATCTTTCCGCACCACCGCCGCGACCGCGCCTTTTTCGAGAGCGCCGCTGACAAAGTCGTGCCCGTCGAACCGATCTCCCTTGACCGCAAAGAAAAGCTCGCCCGCGCTGATGGTGCGCGAGTCAATGGAGTACGCCTGCGCCACGTCATCGCGGGGGAAATCTCCCTCGGCGGACATGAACTCAGCGATCTTCGATAAAAGCAGTTTCATGCTTCACGATGGGTGCCCCATTTCTGCCGCGCTTTTTGCGGCAGAAATGGGGATTTTGAATTTTGATTGATGATTGTTGATTGTTGATTGTTGATTGAAAACCCCGCGCGGCGAAGCCCTGGTTGTCCAATCCTCAATCAGAAATCAACAATCAGCAATCTCTCGCCCCCTCAAATCCCGCTGCCCGCAACCTCTCCCGCGCCACCGCAACGTCATCAAACGGGAGCGCGCCTTCCCGCATCACCTGCACCTTCTCGTGCCCTTTGCCCGCCAGCAGCACAATGTCTCCCGGCCGTGCTTCTCCCACGGCAAGTGCGATCGCTTTGCGGCGGTCGGGTTCCACCGTGTACTTCACGCCCGTTTTCTGCAGCCCGACCAGTGCGTCGTTAATGATGGCCAGCGGATCCTCGCTGCGCGGATTGTCCGAGGTGAGCACCACGAAGTCGCTGCCCCGCCCTGCCGCCTCACCCATCATCGGACGCTTGGCGCGATCGCGGTCGCCGCCGCAGCCGAATACGGTCAGCACTCTGCCCTTCGCGCCGCTTCGCGACACAAACTCGCGTGCCAGCGCGGTCAGATTGCGCAGCGCGTCGTCGGTGTGGGCATAGTCCACCACCACGGTGAAGGGCTGGCCGCAGTCTACGCGCTCGAACCTTCCCGGAACATGGCTGAGCGACGCGATGCCGCCCGCGATGGCCCGCGCATCGCACCCGCGCGCATAGCACGCCGCCGCCGCCGCCAGAATGTTATAGACATTCACCCGCCCGATCATCGGAGAGAATACGGCGATCTTCTCCTCGGAGGTCACCAGATCCAGGCGCGTACCCCGTGGGGTGATGTCCACATTCTCGGCATGGAAATCGCCGCGCTCCCAGCCGCATGTCAGCACCACGGCGCTGCGCTTGCGGCTGAACTCGGCCAGCTTCGCGCCGTACTCGTCATCCAGATTGGTCACGGCGGCCCGCGGCGGGTCGGTGCCGCAGCCTTCAAACAGCACCCGCTTGGCCGCGAAGTACTCCTCCATCGTCTTGTGATAGTCGAGATGGTCGCGGGTGAGATTGGTAAATACGGCAACGTCAAACGGAACGCCATAGACGCGCTCCTGCGCCAGCGCATGCGAGGAAACTTCCATTACCGCGTCGGTCGCGCCCTGCCCCAGCGCCTGATTAAAGATGCGTGCCAGTTCCAGCGCCTCGGGCGTAGTGTGCGGCGCCGGATAGACTTGCCCGGCCACATGATATTCAATCGTCCCGATCAGCGCGCTCTTGCGCCCGGCCGCCGCGAGAATCGCTTCGATCAGAAACGCCGTCGTGCTTTTGCCGTTGGTGCCGGTGATGCCGGTAATCGCGATCCGTTCCGCCGGACGCCTGTAGAAATTCGCACTCACCCGGGCCAGCGCCCGCCGCCCGTGCGGCACCACCGCCCAGGCTACCCCCTGGCGGGGCATCTCGCTGGACGAATCGGTGACCACGGCCACCGCCCCGGCCTGAATCGCCTGATCAATAAACCCGTTGCCGTCGGAGGTTTCGCCGCGCATGGCCACGAACACGCATCCCGGCTTCACCCGCCGCGAGTCGTATTCCACACCGGTGACCTCCGCGTTCCCGCTCTGCGACAGGAACTCCGCCCCATCCAGCAGATGTTGGAAGGTCATTGCTGTGAATTATAGGGCACAGGGTCAGTGGGCAGTCATCACTCATCAGTCATAAGTCGTCAGTCATCAGTTGTCAGTTGCCGGTCGTCGGGCCGATTGCTTCGTGCGCAGATTGGAACATCTCCCCGTCTTGCGCACCGGGCAAGAGGAACGCAGCAGACTGCTTCACTGACGACTGACGACTGATGACTGTCGACTCACGTTACCTCCGTCACGTTTCTCCTCCTGCCTTCCCGCGCTACATTACCCGCATGAGCACAGGCACAGCCACCGGCACGGCCAAATTCCGTTGCGCGCAGTGTGAGCGTATCGAAGACGAGTGCGAATGCGAAAAATTCTGCTGCCTTTGCCAGGCAGTGATCGATATCCGCATCTGCAACGACGGTCTCATGTACTGTCCACCCTGCCGCGAGGCCTGCGACTACAAAACCTCCAACTGACGCGGGTCGGAATCACATCTGCGCGCAACATCGCGCCAGTGGCTGACCCGGCCCGGTTCTCTGGCCCGGTTCTCTGGCCCGGTTCCCTGGCTTGTTACCCAGGCTCGTTACCCCGGATTACCTCGGTGCCGGCGGGCAGCATTGATCCTTTTCGCAAGTCCGCTGTGTCGTCTCGTTCTTCCATCGGGCGCGTAAGACGGCGCCCAGAAGAAACGCGGCTGCCGTTTAGTCCGCTGCGATGCGCCGGGATTTCGACGAACCGGAATTTGCGATGAACCAGAGGAGAGACACTTCATGCACAAGCTTCTGATCGCGCTGTTTGCCGTGATGCTGCTCGCCGGCACGCCGGCCCAAATGCCGGCGCAGGACGCCGCGCTCACCATCTACAACCAGAATTTTTTCGTAGCCCGCGAGCATCTGCCGCTCGATCTGACCGCCGGCGCCAACCGCGTGGAGTTCAGCGGCATCGCCGCGCATCTCGAGCCCGACTCCGTAATCCTGCGCGACCTCACCGGACGCCCGCTGCAGATTCTCGAGCAGAGCTACCGTAATGACCCCATCTCGCAGGAACTCCTGCTCTCGTTCTACGAAGGCAAGACCATCAACTTCCTGGTGCAGCACGGCGAGAAAACGGAAACCGTCTCCGGCAAGATCATCCGCAGCGGCTACATCCCCAGCAGTTCCTATCCGCAGAACTATGGCTACCCCCAGCCCGGCGCGGGCCAGCCCATCATCGAAGTGGAGGGTGTGCTGCGCTTCGGGCTCCCCGGCCAGCCGCTGTTTCCGGCGCTGTCGAGCGACTCGATCCTCAAGCCTACGCTGAGATGGCAGATCGCGACCACCCAGGCCGGGCGATCGGAGGCGGAAATCTCCTACGTCGCCGGCGGCATGACCTGGCAGGCCGATTACAACCTTGTCGTCGCCGACAACCCGAAGAACTCCGCCATGAACTCGCTCGACCTGGTGGGCTGGATCACCATGCAGAACCACAGCGGCAAAACCTTCGAAAATGCGCGTATCAAGCTGCTGGCCGGCGACGTGAGCAAGCTGCAGCCCGCACCGATGGCGGCCCGCATGTATGCCGCCGAAGATAAAGCCATGCTCGCCGGCGCCGCCGCCCCGGTGGTGCGCGAGAAATCCTTCGACGAATTTCATCTCTACACCCTCGAACGACCGGCCACGCTGCGCGACAACGAAACCAAGCAGGTCGAGTTCGTGCGCGCCACCGGCATTCAGTCGCAGCGCCTCTACGTCTATGACGGCGCGCAGACCGATCAGTACGGCTATTACAGCTCTGAACAGGTGCGCAGCGATCCCAACTACGGCACCGCCTCCAACAAGAAAGTCTGGGTGATGCAGGAGATCAAGAACTCCGAGCCCAACCACCTGGGCATGGCCCTGCCCAAGGGACGACTGCGCTTTTACCGCCGCGACACCGACGGCAGCCTGCAGTTCATTGGCGAGAACACCATTGATCACACGCCCAAGGACGAAATGATCCGCGTCTACACCGGCAACTCCTTCGACCTCGTCGGCGAGCGCAAGCGCACCAATTTCCACGTGGAATCGAACCAGCACTGGATGGACGAGACCTTCGAAATCCGGGTGCGCAACCACAAGAAAGATGCCGCCAACGTGAGAATCGTCGAACATCTCTACCGCTGGACCAACTGGAAGCTCAGCGAACAGTCGCAAGCATCGAACAAGCGCGACGCGCAGACCATCGAGTTTCCGGTGACCGTCGCCCCCAATGGCGAACAGGTCGTGACCTACACTGTGCACTATTCGTGGTAGTGCGTGGCGACGTGCGTGGCGATGCGGCCATTCCCCGTCAATGACTTGCCGCGGCGTTCCTTGGCAAAAAAGTCCTTTTAAGGGAGAATAAAGCGTTTCTTTGCGCTCTCATCCGCCCTTCTCAGGAGACCCTATGGCCACCACCGTGCACGTCAGCGACGTCGCCGAGTTGCTGAGCGAAGGCCGAACCCACTTCAATCTCTCGGCGGCACAGCTGGTGGAGCACGCCGTCCGGCGGAATGAGGCGAAGCTGGCGGCCAACGGGGCCATCGTGGGTTACACCAACCGCACCGGACGGTCTCCGAAAGACAAATTTATTGTCAAAGACCAGAACACGGCTCCCACCGTCGCCTGGGGCGCGGTGAATGCTCCTTTTGAACCGGAAAAATTCGATGCGCTCTATGCCCGCGTCATGGACCACCTGCGCGGCCGCGAACTGTTTGCCCAGGACCTCTACTGCGGGGCCGACCCCGCCTATCGCCTGCCGGTGCGCATCGTCAACGAATATGCCTGGCACAACCTGTTCGTGCGCCAGCTCTTTCTGCGCCCCACGGCGCAGGAACTCCAGCATCATCGTCCCGAATTCACCGTGGTCTCGGCTCCCGAGTTCAAGGCTGACCCGAAACGTGACGGGGTGAATTCCGAGGTCTTCATCATTCTGAATTTCACCCGCCGCACGGTGCTGATCGGCGGAACTTCCTACGCCGGCGAGATGAAGAAATCCGTCTTCAGCGTGATGAACTACCTGCTGCCGCCGCGCAACGTCTTCCCCATGCACTGCTCGGCCAACGTTGGGCACGACGGCGTCAGCGCACTTTTCTTCGGGCTTTCCGGCACCGGCAAGACCACGCTGTCGGCCGACCCCTCGCGCGACCTGGTGGGCGATGACGAGCACGGCTGGAGCGCCGACGGCATTTTCAACTTCGAAGGCGGATGCTATGCCAAGTGCATCAAGCTCTCGAAGAAGAACGAGCCGCAGATCTGGAGCGCGCTGCGCTTTGGCTGCGTGCTCGAAAACGTCACCCTCGATCCGCACACGCGCATTCCCGACTACAACGACGACTCGAAGACCGAAAACACGCGCGCCGCGTATCCCGTGGATTTTATTGACAACGCTGTCATCCCAGGGATCGCCGGGCATCCGAAAAATGTCGTGTTCCTCACCGCCGACGCTTTCGGCGTGCTGCCGCCGATCTCGCGACTTTCGCCGGAGCAGGCTATGTATCACTTCCTCTCCGGATACACCGCCAAGGTCGCGGGAACCGAAGCGGGCGTGAAAGAGCCTTCGGCGACGTTTTCGACGTGCTTTGGATCGCCCTTCCTGCCGCTGCCGCCCAAGACCTACGCCGAAATGCTCGGCCGCCGCCTGCGCGAGCACAACGCGCAGTGCTGGCTCGTCAACACCGGCTGGCAGGGTGGACCGTACGGCGTCGGCAAGCGCATGGACATTCCATTCACCCGCGCCATGGTGGATTCAGCCGTCGAGGGCGAGTTAATCAAAGAAGAATTCGAAATCGAGCCGACGTTTGGCTTCTCGATTCCCAAAGTCTGCCATGGCGTGCCGCCGCAGGTGTTGAACCCGCGCAACG
>Ga0209415_10003802_pt1 | contig 27973 bp, 20 predicted proteins | sample PeaSoiSIISIP2007_FD_187696 | JGI IMG/M metagenome (GOLD analysis project Ga0209415, IMG submission 187696) | Peat soil microbial communities from Weissenstadt, Germany - SII-SIP-2007 (SPAdes) (version 2) | ecosystem: Environmental > Terrestrial > Soil > Wetlands > Peat | place: Germany... | reverse complement strand
TGAAAAGCCCCGGGAGGGGCGACAGAGCTGTCTTGATAATCGCAGATCTTCTGTCGCCACTACGTGGCTCAGCGTGCTCTCTGTGTGCCGTCATCCCACGGCTGGCGCCGTGGGCCACATTCTTACGCCGCTGATGCGGCTCGGCGTGGGGTGACGCGCTAGACTAAGCATTGCGACGGGGTTCCGAAGGGACCCAACATCATTAGCCGTAGGTGAAACCTACGGTAAATGCCATCCCAGAGTATTCAACCCAACCCCGGAGGGGTTGAATTCGACCCCTTCGGGGTCGCTGAGATACTCAACGTCTGCCTTCTCGTCCGTAGGTTTCACCTACGGCTAATTACCTTCATGCCCTTCGGGCATGTTTGGCGGCCCCCCGGTCGATATTCTAGCGCCTATGGGGGTCGGGGAGTGAGGGTCACTTAATTCTGCAATCCTCAATAAGCACCAACCGGTTCGCTGCCTCAGCGGTGGATGAGCAGCCATAAAACTGCTCGGTCCAGCGCCGAGACGCTCGGGCGGGGAGCCGCCAGGGCGGCTTGCATGGCTTTTTCCAGATTCTCCCCAAAAAGCTCGGGCGACCAGCGGCCGATTATTTCCTGGCCGGCTTGCCCCATCGCGTCGCGCTGATCCTGGGGCAACCCGGAAACCTTCAACAGCAGGTCCGCCAATTGCTCGATGTTGAGGGGGTCAAAGGTAAAACCGTTGCGGCCCTCCTGGACAAGGTCGGCGGCAGATCCGCAGCGATTCGAAACCACGACGGGCAAGCGCGCGGCCATCGCCTCGTTGACCACCAACCCCCAGGGCTCGATCACGCTGGGCAGAATGAAGGCGCCGGCAAGCCCGTAGTACGGCGGAATGGAATCGTAGGGAATGTAGCCGGGAGTGACGACACGCTTCTCCAATTGCAAGCGGCGGATCGTCGCCTCCACCTCGTCTTTCAACGGGCCGGTGCCGAGCATGACGAGGCCCCAGGGATCCGAACAAGACGCGCAGTAGCGGGCGTAGGCTTCGAGGAGCCGCACCAGATTCTTCTCGTAGACAAACCGGCAGCAGGTTAGAAAAAACTCCGGGGGAAGCTCCAGGCGCGCGCGCAGCGTTCGCTCCTGGCGGGCCTTCTCCGCTCCGGTCCGAAAGTGCTCATTATCCACTATGTCATAGCCGGTGAAGATATTATCCTTTGCCAGCCCCAGGTCTGCGGCATAGTCGGCATGCCTCGAACCGCCGACCAGCGCGGCGGAACAGAGCGGCAACAGACGGCGCTTGAGGATCTCCCCCAGCACGGTGCGCGGGTAATCGTGGCGCTGGCTCTCCGACAACACGATGACCGGCACGGAATTGCCGGCGGCCCAGCCCAGGCTCGCGAGGGCCTCCGGAGAGGACCAGCCGGGAACGGCCAGCACCTGCGGCGCGAGGAGCGTCAGCTTGGAAGCGAGGGCGCTGCGAAGGTCGGCTAAAGGGATGTCCTTAAACATCCGCCCGGGGAAAAGAGTGTATCGCTCGTAGCCGCACCCGTCGCTGGGGGCCCGGTCGAAGGCCGGATACTTCGACCGATTGCACATTTCGATAACGCTGACATCCATTGCAGTTCTCTTGGCCGCGCCCTCCAGCCGGGCGTCATGGTAGTGGCCGAGATCCCTCACGATATAGCAAACGGAGGTCGGCGCGGGATTAGAGTTGAGCAATAATGAGGATGCCATCGGCCAAAGAAGGCGCAATCCGGTACATTGCCGCGCACGCAGCGCCGGTCAGTCTGGACACGGTGCCGTAGGCGAAAGTCGCATACTCGACCGGCCGGAATCCGTGGCGCAGGAGCAACGCGCCCAAAGTCGAGAAACTGTAGTAGGAGACGTGATCAGGGTGAACGGCCTCACGCCCGAGGAGTGCGCGCAAAGCAGGCTTCATCGACAGCGCGTTGATGGTGGTCACGACCAGGCGCGAGTCCCCGTTCATCAGCGGCTTGATTCCCCGCAGCAACGAGGCAGCGTCTGAGACGTGCTCGATAATATCGCAGCACAAGACCAAGTCGAATTTCCCCAAATCGAGAACCGGCGAACACATATCCGCGGCTCGAATATCCTGAATCTGATGATGCTCGCGGAGCCAGGCAACCGCCTCCGCATCGGAATCGATTCCCACCAGGCGGCCGGCCACGGCCTGGAGCTTCTGGTGGAGCATTTCGCCGCGTTCGGCGTCTTGCTTATGGTAGGGGGAATTCGCCGCGCCGAGGTGCACCACCGACTTCCCGCGGGCAAGCGACAGGAGGAAGGCGTCACGGTCCACCAGGCAGTTCCCAGGCAGGGTCTTGGACCACTGCTCGAAAGCTCCCAAGTCGGCGATGGGTACTGATCTCATCTTGAGGGGGTGCGGGCGGTGTAGCCGCTGGAATAATCGTTCGACCGCGCAATACGATCAGCCACTTGTTCTTTTCAGGCCTGGAGGGCCGCGAGAGAGTAGCCCATGGCGTAAGCCATGGGATCAAGGGGTCACCCCGGGTTTCCCCAGCCCCGGCAGGGGCGACACTCTTTCGCGCGTGGAGTCTGTCGCCCCTGCCGGGTCTGGGAGATTAGCGCCATATCGCACCCCACGGCTTACGCCATGGGCTATTGTCTGCCGCCGCTCCGCGGCTTCAACAGATGCCGTGACGCCTTAGTCTAGCGCCTATGGGGGGGCGGTGAGCGCCTCGAGAGTTTGCGCAAAGCAAGTCTCGGGGTTGAGAAACTCGCGAACGCGTTCGCGTCCGCACGATCCCACCGGCTCAGGCTCTGCCACCAGGCGCTTGACCTGCTCGGCCAGGGCCTGGACATCGTGCTGCTGCGAATGGACGCCATAGGCTGGGGAGGAGATGATCTCGCCCAAGCCGCCGTTCAAAACCGATGCAACCACCGGGATGCCATAGCTCATGGCCTGGAGGGGAGTGGTTGGCGAGGCGTCCCAGTCGCTGTTGAACTGCAGCACATCGAGGGCAAAGTAAAAGTCTCGGAGGTCACCGAGCCATCCCATCCACCGAATGCGTTGTGCGATGCCGAGTTCTTGCGCCAAACGTCCGAGATAGGCGCGCTCCGGGCCATCCCCGGCGATTACAAAAATCGCCTTCGGAAGACAAGCAGCGACACGGGCGGCCACGTATAGGAAAACGTCGAAGCGTTTCCGCGCCGTCAGCCATCCGGCATTGCCAATGACCGGCGCATCCGGAGGGATGCCGAGACGCCGGCGAGCCGCCAATCGTTCCTCCGGCGATGGCAGGGGAGGGATTTCCACCGGGTATCGAATGATTTTGGCGATGGGTGTGATGGATGGATAAATCCCGACCGCCTCCCGGCGGATGAATTCGGACGGAAAGGTAACGACCTGGAAGCAGCGTCGCGCCTCGGCATAGATGGCGCGCCACTGCCAGCGCGGCTTGACGCCTTGATGGTGATAATGGACGCAAAGCATTCGTGGCTCGGCCCGGTGGCTGCCCAGCGCGAGCATGGCGGAGAAGTTTGTCCCGGTCATGATGACGGCGTCGCGGGGCTCGGCTTGAAATGCCTTGCGCATGACCGGAACACTCAAGACGCCCCACGGGCCAAGGTACGGGAGCCCAACGCATGGAAGCTTGGCCTCGTCGAGGAGCGGTTTCAGGTCCCCGAGCGGATTAAGAGAGACCCAGCGGCAGGGATGACCACGCGCTTGGAGGGCTTTCGTGGTGGTTAGAGCCACGTGTTCCATGCCCCCAAGGTTCGTGCATTGGATGATATGCAGGATCCGCATGAACTCTGGAATCTGACTAACGTGAAAGGGCCGAAGAAGCAGCGAGAAGGGTTAGTAAACGAAAGGCCTGCGCCGCGAAGCGTCGCCCCGACGCCGTCTCATCCAAGACACTCCTCTATGGTTTTGGCATGCCTTTCTACCGACATAGTCCGCAGCAGGTGTTCGCGGCCGGCCAAGGCCATCTTGCAGGCATCTTCCGGATGGGTCAAGACAAACAGCAACTTCTCCGCCAGCCAGTCAAGATCATGGTTCGGCGCGAAGAAGATATGGTTAGCCGGCTCGAGAACCTCTTGCAGTCCGCCGTGCACGACCGACGCCACGACCGGGATACCGTACCCCACAGCCTCGACCGGGGTCCTGCCCATCGCGTCCCAGTCACTATTGAAAAGCAAGGCGTCGAGAGAGAGGTAAAAATCGGTGAGGTCGGACTGCCAACCCACCCAGCGCAGATTCCGCTCGAGGCGCAGTTCGTGAGCCAACCGCTCAAGCGGTTCACGCTCCATCCCACTGCCGGCGATCACAAAGAGCGCCCCTGGCAAGCAAGCGGCGACGCGGGCGGCGATGCGGAGAAAAATGTCGAAGCGCTTTCGCGGGATGAGCCAACCGGCATTCCCGATGACCTTCGCGTCCGGGGGAATCCCGAGACGTTTCCGGGCCGCCAGCCGGTCGCCCGGCGAGGGCAAGACAGGAACCTCGATGGGAGCGCGATTGATGCGGGAGATTCGGGCGAGGGGCGGGTAAATCTCCACCGCCTCCCGGCGGATATAGTCAGAGGGGAAGGTAACTACGGGGAAACGCCGGGAGACTAGCGCATACATGGCGCGCCATTGCCACCGGGGTTTGACCCCCAGATGATGGAAGTGCACGGTGAGGACCCGGCGCTTCCCGTGGGCGTGGCCCAGAGCCAGCATGGCGGCGTAGTTCGGCCCGCTCATGATGACGGCGTCGTGAGGCTCGGCTTGAAATGCCCTGCGCATGGCAGGAATACCCATGACGCCCCAAGGCGCGCGGTAGGGGAGGCCCAGGCAAGGGACCTTGGCCTCTTCGAGCAAAGGTCCCAGTGCGCCCACGGGATTGAGCGAGACCCAGCGGGTCTCGTGGCCGCGGCCCTTGAGGCCTTTCGCCAATAGCAGAACGCTCTGTTCCATGCCTCCAAGGTTGGTGCATTGGATGACTTGTAGGATCCTCATGGGCTTTCTCAGGCTGAACCTGCCGGGGCATTCGCCGCCGGGCAGTCAGCGCGACGCGTCCGGGCGGCACACCGGACGTAGCAGTCACCAAAACTCCGGTTACAAGGCCGCCGCACTCAACGCGGCGAGCAACCTCTCACCGTATTTTTCGAGCGTGAACTCGCGGGCTCGCTCGCGAGCCGCGCGCGCCATGCTTTCGAGGAGCGGGCGATCGCGATCCAGCGTTTCCAAGCGTGCAACAACCGCCGCCGCATCGCGAATGGGTACGATGAATCCGTCAATGCCGTCCCGCACGACGCTTCCGGCGTTTTCCGTGGTGACGACCGGGAGACCGGCAGCCAAGGCTTCGTAACACACCGTGGCTGAGCCCTCGCAGATCGAAGGGAGGAGAAACACATCGGCCCAGGCGTAATGCTCCGCCATCTGGGGGCGGGGAATGGGGCCTCGCAGCTCCACATGTTCCATAAGCCTGGCCGCCGCTGCCGGCGTTACTCCCGGTCTGCCGCACCAGCGAAGCTCCGCCCATCCTTTTGCGGCGCGGGCCGCCTGAAGAACATAGGGAGCGCCTTTGCGGAGACCTACTTCCCCGGCGATGAGCACGCGCAGCCTTCGGCCGTCTCGCCGGATGGGAGGCTCGGCGACGAACGGGGCATCCACGCCGTAAGGCACGACCGCACACCGCGGCGCGGGGCCGCCGCATTCGGCGATGCCCCGGCGCACGAATTCGGACCCGCAGACGATCAGGTCTGCGCATCCCCACTCCGCCTGCTCCCGCACGGCAAGCCTCGAGCGAAAGGAGTCTCGCGGACGTGGTATCGCCCAATCCGGCCAAGCCTGATATTCTTCCGTCATCAGCCGATCCTGCACAGGCGCGGGGACGATGGTTTGCTCCATGACGCCGCGCAGGCCGTGCTCGCGCGCGTGTTCCAGCAGTTCCAGTCCGGCGGAGTTATAGGTGTAAACAGCGCTTGCCTTGCCGAGGCCGTGAGCAAGGATGCGGCGGCAGAAGGCAACTCCTGCCCACAGAAAGGTCGCCGTAAGTTGTGAGGGTGTCCGCGCCCGCCGCTGGCGGAGGTAGTACTCGATGGCAAAAGCCGGCCAGTGCGTGATCTTGCCGGCCGGGATCCCTTTCGGGATGCGCGCGTCCATGCGGCCCAGCGCCCCGTTAGTGCGGCTGAATCTTCCCACCGCCCGCAACACGGCCGGCCACTGCCGCACCGCAACGAAGTCCGTGTAAAAACGCTCGAGCCTCCCGGCTGCAAACAGGATGCGCGGCACAGCATAGTGCATTCGCGCGCCCAATTGCGCTACGCAAACAGTCAACGCCGCCTCGTCGAGCGCGGTGTTATCGGGAGTCATACAGCGGCGGGGGGTGAATGCTGTAAAACCGCGTCATGCCCCGAGGCCGCGGAACCGGCAGTGGCAGTGGCCGGTTCGCGCCGAACGTTCTTGGCCTCTCGCCAGTACACCTGCGGCAGCATTTTGCTGGTGTCGATTCGGTCGCGATAACGCAGGGCGATATTCATCAGTGAGTCGAGGAGAGAATCGGAAAGCAGGTGCGGCTTCAGCCCCAACTCGACCAGCTTGGAGTGCTTGGCGTTGTAATAATGTTTCTCAGCCTCCACGCGCGGATCGGGGATATGCTCGAGGTGGACTTCGAGGCCCAGCTTTTCCCCAGCCGTTTGCACCATCTGGGCCAATTCCAGGACCGAGAACTGTTCCGTGAACTGGTTGAAGACGCGGAATTCACCCGGCGCCGCAGGATTCAGCAAGGCAATCTCAATGCAGCGGACGGTATCGCGCAGATCCAGAAAACCTCGCGTTTGTCCGCCCTTTCCATAAACCGTGAGCGGCATGCCCACGGCGGCTTCCACGCAATAACGGTTCAGGACGGTGCCAAACACTTCGTCGTAGTCGAAGCGATTAATCAGGGCTTCGTCCAGCACCACCTCGTCCGTGATCGTGCCGTAGACCACTCCCTGGTTGAGGTCGGTGGCGCGCAGCCCCCAAATCTTGCAGCAGAACATGATGTTGTGGCTGTCGTGCACCTTGGACAGGTGATAGAAGGAACCCGGCTGCTTGGGGTAAGGGAGGACGTCCTTGCGCCCGTTGTGCTCGATGGTGATGTAGCCTTCCTCGATATCGATATTGGGCGTGCCGTATTCGCCCATGGTGCCGAGTTTCACGAGGTGGCAATCGGGTAGAAACTCGCGCAGAGCGTAAAGGAGATTCAGGGTTCCGACCACATTATTGACTTGAGTGAAAACAGCGTGCTTGCGGTCGATCATGGAGTAAGGAGCGGCACGCTGTTCGGCGAAGTGCACCACCCCCTGCGGCCCAAAATCCTTCATGGCTTCAGATAGGAAGTCGTAATCCGTCACGTCCGCCACGAAGAGCTCAATCTGTTTTCCCGTGAGCTCCTGCCAGACTCTAAGACGATCGGCAAGAGTGCGAATCGGGGTCAGGGTTTGCACACCCAGTTCGTGGTCCCACTGACGACGAATGAAACTGTCGACAATCGCGACCTCGTGCCCCCGCTTCGACAGGTAAAGGGCCGTGGCCCACCCGCAGTATCCATCCCCTCCAAGCACAGCAACCTTCATTTGCCCTCCACGGAAACGTAGGATTGCCCCGCCACCTCGGGGCTAGGTAAAGGCCTTCGCCTGATGCCCAGTGCCGCCAGGCGCCACTGGTCACGGCGCTCCGCCCAATAGAAGAGGAAGAGGGGCGCCATCATGTAAGGAATAGGCGTCAGAACCGGCCCGAAGCCCTGCCCGAACATCGTTAGAGTGAGTGAGAACATGATGGCGTAAGCGCACATAGCCAGAGGATTGTCGAGAGACTCGGCGCGAATCAGCAGTCGCCTTGTGAACCATCCCAACCACACAAAGAAGATAAGCGAAAACCAGCCGAAACTCATATACATTTCCGCCACGATCCCGGTAGCGTGGCCATTCGCCAACCGGACCCCCGTCGCGTCCAAGACGTCGCGGACGGTGATACCGGGCCCCCATTGATCAATTGGAACCTCGGCCAAGCGCAGGGTAGGCTTGCTCGGCCACCAGATTCTCGGGATCACATGCACCGTGTAGAGGGGCAGCAAATTGCACGCGAAATCGTACCTCCCGGTATGGTCGATCGTTTCGATCGCTACCGAGTGAACCACAAACTCCAGGCCGGTATTGTAGGGGCAGGCGCCCGGGCGGCTGACCCCCAGACCTGCGGTGGCGGCGTCGGCGAAACCAGGGGCCTCCGCCCTGTTGCTGCCGAGGTAGACGGAACCTCGGTACCCGAATATCAAGACGGCGGCCAAGCCGGTGAGGGCTAAGACTGGGGCTGCGCGGTCGATCGTAGGCCGTGACCTGCGCGCCAGGCTCCAGCACGCCCACATGATGGCCAGTGTCTGGAACGTGCCCGTGCGGCTTCCTAAGAGCAACGAACTCATGCCGAACGACGCGGCAAAGAGCGCAATGGTCGTGTATTGGGCGGGAGAGAGTCTGATCTTCCTCGCGGCCAGCATCATCATGGCGATGCCCGTGAGCACCCAGGTTGATCCCTGCCAGATGTAAGCAGTGTAGCCGATCATGTAAAAACCTTCGCCGTGCGGCGCTCCGTAAGCGTTCAGAAATCCTCCCGACCTTTCAACCAGCAGCGTATGGAGCACCGTCCCCACGCAAGCAGCGCCCAGCCCTAATTTATAGAGGCGTCCGGCATCCCAGTCGCGCACCGTGTCGGCGTGCTGCATGACCTTCCCCATCCCGCGCGACCCTTGCCGCCAGCCCCAGATCAGGCACAGGAGCGCCGGCACGGGCAGCAGGAGGCCCTTCACCAGCATCTTGTCATCCAGGAAGCACTGTGCTTCGCCGCTCAACAAGATGGAAGCCGGCTGGAGCAGGTATATGAACGCGAAGACGCCAATGGCGATGACCGGCACACCGATCCCCTCGCTGGGGTGCCCGATCAGGGAGGCCGCGCATCCAACGAGGGTCACAATCAGAATCACGAATGCTAATAAAACCATGGTGTGAATCCAGTCTTCAAATCAGGATACTGCCGCCCTGAGGGCGAGGTCGTTCATTGCACTGACGAACTGGTGAGCAATCCGCTCCCGCCGGAAGGCTTCCGCCCTGGCCGTGGCCTCCCTCACCAGCCGTGCGCGGAAACCAGCATCGAGCGCAACCCGAGTCCACTCGCGCACAACATTGTCGAGATTTTCGCAGGCGGCTTGCGCACCTGCCTCTCCGACGATTTCCCTGAGCGCGTCCGCTGCGGAGATCAACACCGGCGTGCCCGCCGCCATCGCCTGCGCGACCGGCAGGCCAAATCCTTCATCCGCGGACAGCAGAATTACGCAACAGGCATGCTGGATAAGCCGGACCATGCCCTGGTGCGACACTGGGGCAGAAATAATCTTTACGTTGTCGAGCAGTCCGAGCCGGTTGAACTCCTGAATTCGAGTTGCCCCGAGGGAAGTTCTCAAAACCAGCGAGTAGTCCTGGCGCAACTGCCGGGGCAACTGCGCGTACGCTTGCAAGGTTAATTGTAAGCGCTTTTTGGGAATGTCAGAACCCACAAAAAGGAAGTACTTTCTTGGGAAGCCTGCGGCGCCGGCCGCGGCGCAGTAGAAATCTGAATCGACTGGATTGTAAACGACCTTTACACGGCTGGGGGAGAGGTTCAAGAGTTCAACCAGACACCGCCGAGAGTACTGCGAGACGGTAATGGTCCCACGGGCGCGCAGGCAATGAAAGCGGATCAGCCTGCGAATTAACCAACGATACCAAGCCGTGCGGTGCCGGCCGCCCAGGTATTCGGCGGGCAGGCGGAAAAAGGACAGGTCGTGGACCATATTCACGCAGGGCACAGCCGAGAGCACGGGCGCCTTGTAATAGCACGAAACAAACAGGTCGACGGGATCGCGCCGGAGTTGATGCGTCAGGAATACGTGCACCCAGATGAAATCCTGGAGCGGGGTGCGTGGAGTTGCGACGTAGTTCAGTGTCACGTTGGGCGCCCCGAGATCGCCGAGTTCGTGATCTCGATTCCAGGTAAAGAGTCTGTAGCGAAACGGATGGCGGACGCGCGCGTTATCCAGGAGCACCTGGCGGAACATTTCCGCGTGCGGGGACGCCGGCCTGCTGAGCAGAAATCGTGCGTCCATGCCGATAAGAGGATCCGCGCTCAAAGGCTTGCGGCCTGAGGATCAAGCCGCCCGAGGGGCGACAGCCGCCGCCGCCCCAGATACCACAACATAGTGGTGGCTACAAACACTTGCGAAAAGGTTACTGAGACCGCCATGCCGTTGCCATGCCAGCGCGGCGCGAGAAGCGCCGCCAAGGTCAGGTTAACGACGCCCGCAGACACCAGAATGACCGTATAGGCCAAGTCGTGCTTGAAGGGCACCATGATCTGAGTTCCTAACACGTTGGTGAGCGCCACCAGGCACGGCAAGGGTGAGAGGATTCTCAAAATGGTGATCGAGGCGTGGTACTTCGGACCCAAGCCAATGGACACGATCCACGGCGCCCCGGCCAGAAGGCAAGCGCTCATGGCAAAGCCGCCGGACCCCATGACCATCAGGGTCTTGCGCATGAAATGCAGGGCGGCATGGCGGGAGGCCGCAGCCAGCCGGCTGGCGCGGGGATAGACAGCCTGCACAATGGGGTTCAAAAGGGTGAAGGCCACCTCTGCGATTTTTTCCGCTGCGTTATAATAGCCCGCGATCACTACATTCGTGAACATGCCAAGAATAAAGGTGTTGCCTTGCGCATACGCCTTCACCGCCGCCTGGGAAACGAACAGGCTGAATCCCTCGCGCAACTGTCTCCCCAAGCCTCTCCAATGCGGTCTTGTACAGCGCACACCTAGACGCAGGTAAGCATAAAGCCACAGGATCGTTGCCGAAGTGGCCCAGCCGGCAGTTTGCAGCGCCACCCACTTCCAGGTGTCGGCAGGGTGGCGGACGACAAGAAACAAGAGAGGTAGGAAAGCAAATCGGACTCCCAGGCTGACTCGCGCCGAGAAACGGAGTTCCTCCAGCCCCTGATAAAGCCAAATGGGATTCATGTGAAACGTGAAAAAATAGAGAAACCCCATCCACATAATGAGCTTGTTGCCCTGCAGCTTCGGCACGACGGAGATCAGGATCCAAAAAACCCCGGCGCAATTGACCCACAAAAAGATTCTGGCGAACATCACCTCCGTGGCAATCCGCGAGACTTCCTGGAGATTGGCGCGGCCGACGGCCACCGCCCGGCTGGCGGTGAGATTCGAGCCATACTCGGCTATGGTCCCGAAGAAGCTGGCAAACGAGATCGCGAAGGTCCCCAGGCCGTAGCCGCTGGGGGTTAAGACGCGCACGACGTAGGGAATGATAATAAGCGGCACGAGGTAGTTCGCGAACTGCACGACGTATAGCGCAACGATATTATCGACCAGGCGGCTGTGGCGGACCTTGAACCATAGGGCGGAAGCCTGCCGACCGAACGAGTCGTGGACTTTCTCGATTGCAGCCCGTGCGCTCATTTCAATTCCCGGCCCGGGGCACAAACTTCCCAGGTTCGCAGGACAACTGTTAATCCCCAGTAGATATCGCTTACGAACTTCGCCGGCAGATTGAACGGAGGGCGATCGATAAAAACTCCTGACCGGAAATGCACCCGCGTCGACGGGCCGTGTGGCATATCGAGGTTCGGCACGCATTTGGGCCCCGTGTAGACCTCGTCGCTGACGTATACAATCGGGTACGTGCTGACGATGTTCCGGAGCGCGGCCTGTATCTCGGCGTTACTGAGGTGCTGCAAGACTTGGCGTACGAGGGCTACGTCTGCCGGAGGTAAGGGGTCATGGGTCAAGTCCGCACGGACAAAACGCACGCGATCACTAGCGTAGGCGCGCACGTTATGGGCAATCACCGATTCGGCAATGTCGACACCAACATAGTCTGCCACCATTCCCGCGATAACCTCGCCTACGCTGAAGTCGCCACAACCCAAGTCAGCGACGGTCGCAGTTCGAAAGCTGCGCAGTAGCCCCTCCAGCAGCGTACAGTATTCCGACGCCCAGCGGCCCCTGGAGCCGAATCCGGAGTGTGGGGTTGAGGCACTCGCCCCGCCGCCCCAGAAGCCAGTCGCATAAATCCTGTCAAACGCGTCTGCGCAACTAAGCGACTTATATCGCCCCTGGATCTGCCGGGCGCGAAAAGCGGAGTACAGGTCGTTCACGGGCGCAGGCATAAGACGCCTTAGTGCTGACTTGATTTTCCGGTACATGGGGCGCTTCTGTCCTGTCGTGCTCTACTGCTCTTGCCCGCTTGTCGAGTGGGAGTGTTTCATGAGCCTGTTCAACTGCTGAGCCGCAGAGATTCAGCGCCGGTACCAGCGCCACCGCGCGCCGCGATTTAGACGGTATAACCGATTCTTTCAATCCTTTTCTTGGTTTCGGTATCCAGCCGCTCCGCGAAAGCCTTGAATCGGGGGACTGCTTCTTTGACCACCAGGTAGCGAGAGGGCTTGGATCGCGGGGCTTCGAAGTGCGCACGGCTCAAATCAAGATCAACCGAAATGATCTTAGCGATCTTGGAGAACTCCTTCAGCGGATCGATCATGAAGTCCTCAAAGCGCAAGGAGAGGGTGGCGAATCGAAGATGGAGTTCAATTTCTTCAGTGTATTGCGAGAAGGACAGGAAGGGCGGGCCTGGAGCCGCTGCGAAAAAAGCTGGGTCGCCCTCGGCAAAGGCCACGAATGTGGCAAAGTTCCGCTCCAAGTCAGCACACAGGTCGTCGATATTCTTGTACGCAGATGAGACAACACTTCCCGGCTCGCCGCGCACCCGGCTCGACCAGAAAACCCAATTGGTCAGTAGTGAATCGAGCGGATGACGATAGAGAAAAATCAAGTCAGCATATCGCAATCGGACAGCTTCCAGGATGCGGCTCGTGACTTCAGGAGGCGTTTGCGCGCGAGAAAGGTGCGCGACGGTAGCATGACCGCTGTAGATCATCGACGTCGGACCTCGATGGAGGCAGATCCTATCCCTGAAGTACCGGGCCCTTTTTCCAATATGCCGCTCGATCAGATCATTGACGTAGAGCCTTCCCGAACCGAACAGTCCAATGATATAAGCAGTCCTGTCGTCCCCTGGGCTGAAGATTTGCCAATACCAATCCGTTTCCGCCAGATGCTTGTAGACTCTACGAAATCTCCAGCGAACGGATTTGGCCAGGTTTCTCTTGAGCGCGTGAGGAGCTTCCATCAGCTTGGCTCGGATATTAATGCATGGCCACTAGAAGCCGTTTCAAAACCTTCTGTACGCGAATAGCACGGGGGCAGTCGACTGCGCGTGAAGCCGCGCTCCCCGGAGGGGAGCAAATTGAGTAGCCGGGGGTGAAACCCCCGGACCAAGCCCCACACCCCGTCCGTCAGTTGACGGACACCCCTCTCCCCGCCTGCGGGGAGAGGGGAAAGGGGGTGAGGGGGCCAAGTTTCCGGGGGCGCTGCCCCCAGCTACTCATGTCCAGCCCCTGCGGGGCTGAAGCCTGGATAGCTGGTTCGGTGTCCTTCGCGGCATTCGGCGGCCCTTCCCCTGCATAGAAACTTCACGCGATTTCCGAAGCAATCAATGGCCGGCTCACAATAGTATGGCCATTCCCTGTGGTTCAGCGCCGGTACCAACGCCATCGCGCGCCGCTCCAAAGGGGTTTCCCCAGGGACGCAACCGCGAACGGAACGAGGATTGCCGCATCGCCGGTATGTTGGATTGCCTGGATCGCCGCGGCAAGGTCCATGGTGGCGAGCGAGACGCGCCGGGCATTCACGTTTCGCGGGTCGTTTCTCGCATCGTAGGGCGCATAATAGAAATAAATGGACCTTGAATCGGGCGGTGCCACGGTGCAGGCTGCGGCGAGGCGGCGGTAATCCGCTTGTTCCTGCTCGTTCAGGCTCCAGAGGATTACCCTGGCCGAGCGGGAAGGAATTCCGCGCGCTTGCGCAAACTCGAGAACGTCGTCCTCGCTTTCAAGACCCTGCCGGGCACGGTCCCGCATTGGCAGGCAGTCTTGCTGTGAAAGCGGGACCTCGAAAGTCAAGAGCGCCTCTTCGGGGAGAAACAATGTGGTCTCCCTGGGAAGGGTTTGGATGACTTTGACAGCCGAAGCAAATTCATCGGGTCCCCGCAGAGACCGCTCGCGAGCCCACGTCTCGCCGCAGGACGCAATGCCGGCGAGCGCCACCAGCGCCAAGGCGGGGACGCGCCAGCGGCGAACACGAGGGTAGTCCCAGTTGAAAATCCGGAATGCCACGGCGAGCAGCACTACGAGGCACGGCAAGGCGGGAAGAAAATACCTTGGGTAGGCCGTGGTAGCGTGTAGAAACGGGGGCGCGAGGGTAGCGATCAAAGCTGCAAACGAGGCGATCACCAGGCGCGTCTCCTGGCGGAAGAGGAGCAGGCAAATTCCGCCCAGGACGGCAAACAGAGCCAAGGCAGAATACGTAATCCCCATCGCCTCGCTCCAAGTGGAGAAGAAAGCGGCAAGATTCCCCGCCGAGCCGGGTTTGCTGAGGTTTCCGGCGACAGCCTTGGCGAACCGCACGGGCTCAGTCCACGCGTACGGGCAGCACAGCATGAACCCTACGGCAAGTCCCCCGGAAAAACGGAGCAGCAGGCCAGCCCGCTCGCGAAACGCTAGGGGCCTCTCCAGCAGAATGAGCAGCACCGGAAGCACAATCAGGCTTGCTACGGTGATCTTGGCGGCCAATCCCGCCGACATCAGAAAACCCGCCCAAGCCGCCGAGCGCCGGCCCGTTTCGCGCAGCAGGCAAAGGATCGCCGCGAGAGCAAAGGTAATGCTGACAGCGTCCCCCGCGGCCATTACAGACTCTTGATAAAAGGTAGGCTGGAATGACACCAGTACCGCGCAAGCGAACCCGACGAAACGCGACTTGCTTAGTCGGACTCCGATGTAGTACGCCAGGATGGGGCTGACACTACACGTTATCGCGACAATCCATCTCACCAAGAGAATACTGTGACGAGGGTCGGCATAGGCGTGCGCTAAGTAGTCGGCGAACAGGCTGATGCCCTGCGGGAGCGTCCTCGGCAGATGAGACGAGAGCAAAAAATCAACGAGAAACACCGGCAAAGACAGAAGATTGAGGATGCTTCCCGGCCAGGCAAGGCTGACGACAGGCACGCCAATAAAACTATCCAGCGATCTGAGCCCCATCGTCAGTTCATCGGTGTTGTAAAAGAATCCGCGCGGGGCAAACAGCAGGGCCGGTAAGCGCGACCCGAGACTGAGCAAGTATCCCGCGGTTAGAAACAAGTGTCGATAGCGTGACCAGCCGGCAGCTTCAAGACTTCGACTTCTTACCGTAGCGGCTGTAAGGGTTGCCATAATAAGCACGGTAATAGCCGCGCCGGCAGGAGCCGTAGCAGCCCGCGCTCGGGACGGCTGGCCAGGTTGCGGACGGGCGAGAGAATCCCGCGGGTTTGCCGGGCGGCGGAAGTTATGAGATGGCCCGCTTTCATGATTAGTGCAAGAGGCTACCGGAGAGCGCGCCGGTTCGCGAGGCGTAGATGTAGCTCGCGCGCTCAACCGGGCATCGCCGGAGTTGCGCGTCCGCGGTCATTACCTGGAACCCGCTCGTGGCCAAGCGCGACACAATTTCGGCAGGGTCCCCGGCCTGCCGGTGGACTTCCATGGCAAGGTTTTGCAATCCCTGAATCCATCGACAAGGGGGAGCAAAGACTGAGAACTCCGCGCCTTCAATGTCCATCTTCAGGAACGAGATGGGATTGAGATGATACGTTTCCATCAGGTTTTCGAGCGTATACGCCCCATCTCTGAGGCCGCCCTCCTGGCGCATCGTCTTGCGCCAAAATACCGGGAGGGCGTCGCTCCTGCCTACCAGTATGCCCTCGAGAGGTTCGATTTTGGCATTCGGCGTGTTGCTTGAAATGAGCGCATTCAGCGCGCCGAGATACTGGGGCTGCATCTCAACCCAAATGACCTTCTGCGCGCGTTTCGCGGCATAAATCGTGAACAGACCGCGGTTCCCGCCTGCGTCGATCACATTCAGCATCGGGATGCGCGAGAGGTCGAAAAATCTCAGGTAAACATCCCGGCCGTACATCTCCCGGATGTTCGCGAAGGTGGGCGTGTCGCCGGGAAGAAATGCGTCGACCTCGGCCAGATTGATCGCGATCTGGGCGCCATGGTAGGTAACTCTCACCTTGCCCTTCATCAGGGGATCCGCCGGGGCGAGTTTCCGGGCGGCATAGATTCTCGGCGCAGACCGCACACAGCACAGTAAGTAGCGAGCAAAAGTTCCCGCGGGCAGCGCGTCTCGAAGGCCCAGGAGTTCGAGACTCAGCCGCCGCAGCGCGCCGCGTGCGCCGAGGGACGTGGCCGGAGGGCAGGCGGCTTGTTCCAACACGGATCGAGAGATTTCGCACATGCGCTTACCTCGCCACGCAACTCGGGCGAAGTCCGCACGTTTTGAGCGGTTTGTGGGGAGCCATAAGAATGCCCGCCCAGCAGCGAGACGTCCGGGCGGAAGGACGGGTTCAGCTTCAGATCGCCTGGGCTTGGCCGGGTTAGTAGGCGAACTTACTCGCCGGAAGCGGAAGGGCGGGGCTGAAGCCCCGCCGCTAATCTCGCGAGGTAATTACGGGGCTTCAGCCCCTGAAGCGGCTTGGCTTCAGGGCCTAAAGGCCCTTCCAAGCCCTGCAACCCTGCGGCGGGGCTAAAGCCCCGCCCTTCCCAGGGCCGCCTGAAATTGCGCTCATTAAATCAACCAAGCGCCCGGGCGATCAGCCGGCAACTTCAGGACTTTGACTTCGCTCCGTAGCGGCGTTGGTAATAGTTCCCATAATAGGCGCGGTAATAGCCGCGATAGTAGGAGCCATAATAGGCGTAGTAGCCCTCGCTGCGCGCATCCCATTTGTTGAGGACGCCGCCCAGGATTCTTCCCCCGGCGCTCTGCAGGATTTTATGCGCACGCGCCAGGCCGCGGCGCGCCATCACACCGCTCTCTACTACCAGCACCGTGCCGTCGACCATACCGGAAAGAATGGTGGCGTCGGTTACCATCAACAAGGGGGCGGAGTCCAGGACGACGTGCGTGAACCGACTGCGCAGTTCTGCCAAAACCTTGTGCATGGTAGGCGAAGACAGCAGGTCCGCCGGGTTGGGGGCTTCCGGGCCGGCTGGCAGCACCCAAAGATTGGGGACCTGCTCAAACTGATGCAGGCATTCGTCCAGGGTATGTCCACCGGCAAGAACCGTGCTCAGCCCCGCGCCATTGACGCTGACGCCGAGGGCGCGGGCAATGCCGGGGCGCCGCATGTCAGCGTCCACAAGCACCACCGGCACGCCCCGCTGGGCTAGTCCCATAGCGAGGTTGAGCGCCGTGCAGGTCTTTCCCTCGCCGGGCTGCGCGCTGGTCACCAGCAATGCCTGCGGCGGGGCCGGGGCAGTCGAAAGCAGAATCGCGGTGCGCAGAATGTGGTAAGACTCGGCCAACGAGGAGGTCGGGTGCCTCAAGACGATCGATTCCACCGAGTTCTCCGGCCGGAGCTTGTCCTTGGTCCTCGTCAGCCAGGAGGCGCGCGCCATGGGGACCACGGCCAAGGTCGGAACGCCGACGAGCCGCTCCAAGTCCTCGGCGCTCTTGATGGAAGTATCCATGCTCTCCTGGATGAAGGCGAGTGCAATCCCCAGCACCAGTCCCACCAGAAAGCTGATGGCAACGTTATACAGAACCCTGGGCCGCACCGGGTAGGAGGGAACCAGCGCCGAATCGACCAGGTGGATGTTGGTGGCCCGCAAACCCGCGGAGACCGTAGCGTCTTTCAGGTGCTGGAGCAGGCTGGAATAAAGCTGCTGGTTGGTATCAAACTCTCGTTTCAGGAGGTTGTGCTCGATGGAAAGTTGATTGAGCTTTCCCACTTCCTCCTTCCCGTGGGCCACCGCGGCAGACAAGAGCCTTTCCCGGCCGAGAGCCGTCTGGTAGTCGTCGCGGATGCGCGTGATCAAGCGCTTGCGTTCGTGGTCCATCATGGACTGGACTTCGTTCAGTTGGTCCTGGAGCCTCTTGACTTTAGGAAAGTTGGGACCGTACTGCCCGACGGCGTCCACATAGTCTTCCCGCAAGGCGGCGTGTTTTTCGTCCAGGGTTTCCAGCAGCGGGTCCTGAGTGGTGAGCGCGGCCTCGGAGTCGTTGGAGCTCACCAACTCGTAAAGCGCTTGCTTTTGCATACGCTCGCTTTGGGCGGAAGTCAAATCGGTGCTCAAGCCGGAGAGCCTCTGCTCAACCACCGATTGTTTGTCGCCGAGATCCACGATCAGGTTCTTGCGCTCGTAATCCACCAGGGCTTGCTGGGACTTCTCCACCTTGGCTTTCAACTCGTCGAGTTGCTGCTCCATGAATCCCGAAGCTTGCCGCGTGGCGTCATATTTCTGATGGAAATTGTATTCCGTGTAATTGTTCACCAGGGCGTTCGCGGCCCGGGCCGCGAACCGGGGGTCAGTGCTGGCGAAAGTCACTTCGATCATGCGGCTGTCGCGAATCAACTGGACACGCAGGTGTCCCCGGAACATCTGAATGAGCGCATTTTGGGCTGCCTCCGGAGAAATCGGCTGCGCGGCCTTGCCGTCTTGTCCACCCAGAGCGTATTCTCCCTTACCCGCCACGTCGAGCTCCTGAATGGTCCGCCAGGCCAGGTTTTCACTCTTCAGCACATTAACCTGGGTTTGCAGGAAAGTATCATCCGCGTAACCAGGCTCGCCCCGAAAGAGATCGTTGAGCGACTGGATTTGAGGGGTGTCGGGATCAACCTCGACTCGCGCCGTCGACTCGTAAACCGGCCGCATCCTTAATGAAATCATCGTTACCAGGGTGACCAGAAGGGTCACGACCGTGAGGACCGCCCAGCGGCGCTTCATCAGAATCAGCCAGTAGGCGCGAAGATAGGAATAGCCTTCGGTGCCCTCCGGTCCCGCGTCGATCGTCTCATTCATCCGGCGAGGTACCCTCTCCGGAAGTCGCGGTTGGGTGGGGACTAATTCTTCGTGTTCAGCCATATCGAGACACCGCCTTTGCTAAATTCATCAAAAACTTCGAAGTGTTGCGGGTGTTCCGCCCGCGCGGAGGTCCGGGCGGCCTGCATGACATCACAACGCAAAGGCCGCCCGCGTAGACAGAAAGCGTCAGGGCATGATCGCGGCAGCTCCCGCAAACGAAACACCCATCGCCACAACGTCGGCGCCCCGGTGGAGCGCCTTCATGGCGGTGCTGTCGGGGACAAACAGGATATCGTTGCTTTGCAGTGGCCGGTCCGAAATATCACCCTTCAGCATGGCGCGCAGGTTAATGGGAATCTCGTCCCGGCCCTTGGGAGCGGCGGCGTCCGGGCGAAGAAGCACCACACTCTTGGTCTTTGCGTATGGGGCAAGGGACCCCGCTAAGGCAAGAGCCCTCAAAACCGTCATATCCTGCCGCGCATCGGCCAGCGAATAGGCGCCCGGCTTGCTTACCGCCCCTACGACATAAACGAGCCCGGCGCGCGACACCGTGACGTGGTCGCCGGGATAAACGTCCATGTTTAATTTCTCATCGCCGGTATCCATCAACTGCCGAAGATTGATGGTCACGGCGGCGGGTGAGGAAGCCGATTTCGTGTCGTCCCCAGCGGCTCCCGGACTTGCCGCCGCCACCAGGCGGGAGGTATCGCCGCGCGTGATGGTTACCGTCCCGCCTGCATCATCCGCCAGTCCCCCGGCTTGAGCGAGAAGGTCCAAGAGCGAGATGCGGCCGAACACCGGATAGATTTGCGCGGCCCTTACAGCGCCCGAGACCGACACCGAGTGAACTCGCGATTCGCGAACCGTAACGCTGATTTGGGGGTGACTTAGCACTCCCGCTTCCATGCACTTCTTTTCGATAGCTTTCGCCGCCTGCCCGGGCGTCAGACCCGCAACCTGTACCGGCTCGGGGAGAGGCGGGAAGTCTACCGTCCCAGCCCCATTCACGCGGTATTCGCGCGTCATCTGTTCCACATCGAACACCTGGATGAAGAGCAGATCATTGGCGGAAATGATCGTCTCCGCACTTGTGAAGGGCTGCTGCCCGCTGCCGCTTCCGGCTCCGGTTGTCTCCTGCTGGGAAGCCGCAGTCAAAACCTTGGGAGCCCCAATAAGACCAGCCAGGCTCACGAACAGCATTGCCAGCGTCGCCAACTGTAAGCGCCCAAGTACCCTACCACCAACGCTCCCGGCCACCTCGATGCGTGATGGCAATCCGCTCATTCCCCATGCCATGCTCGTTACTCCTTAAACTGTGGAAATTGAAACCATGGTCTGCGATGCGCATTAAAGCACTCTTGCTCTCCCTGCCGATGAACCAATGCAGGGACGTTTGCGCCCCGCAACCGTGCGCGCGGATGCCAGGCCTCCGGCTCTCCTAAAAACACGTCATTCCCGCGCAAGCGGGAATCCATTGGCGGAACAGTGGGTCCCCGCTTTCGCGGGGACGACAACGCGGATTTCCGTTCGCTCGGGTGGGCCACAGGTCCGTGGAAACTCCCCCGCCAAGGGCTCTATACAGCTCCGCCCTGTGACTTACAGGAGAGCAAACATGGCCTCCCGCAAATGTCAACGGTCTCCGCCCCTTCCTGTTAGGGTTATCACCCTAAACGGCTCTCCCTGCAACGGTACAAACGTACACCCAAATTGGCGCACAAGTAATAGTACCCTAATCAGACCCCTCAACCCTTGACTTCCAACGAGTGATCAGCCTGTTGTCACCTCGTGGAGCAGGGCCGAAGGTGCCGATATGAGCCTAACCGGCAAATTAAATCGGTTGCCCAACGCAGGTGTTCTCAGGTAATGTCGAAGAGCTGGACGTTGAATTCATAACAAATGTAATTGTCCCCGCGACAATGCACATCGGTGCCTGACTACCCGTCGGCTTCCAACAGAGCACCTCTATATGATCTTATCATCTATCTGAAATGCCACCCAGGGGAGGATCCCCCGGACCCTTGTTCGGGCTTTAGGTCGCGCCCAATGAGCAACGGATACACAAGTTACCATTATGCAAACAGCGTGTCAAGGTATTCTTGAACAATAGCACTGTGGTAATGGCCGCGTAAGCCCCTTTGACGGGCGATTGGCGAACCCAATTGGGCGCGTCGGTGGCTGGTGATCGTTGATCAGCCAGCCTCAGATCAGCGCCGCGAAGGCGGTCTTCAAGAAACTCGTAGGGGGGCGGCTTGCCGTCCCCAAGTGAACGGGGTAGGGAAAGCCCTAGGCCGTACACGTTTTCAGAGCAGTCGCTCATGCCCGTCGGCTGCCGGACACCCAGAAAGCATGAAAATGCGTAGACCGTCATGGAGTGCGGCAGCAAAGCTGCCGCACTGGAATTCGAGCGAGCGGCGGTAGCTGACGCTACCGCACTCCAAGGTGCCTTCGGCACAAGCATTTTCAAAGCAGAAGGTGTCAAGGGCGGCAACCTCGGCGTATGGCGACGCTCCTCGACCCGTCCTTCAAGGCGCGGGGCAGTAATTCCCAGGCAAAGCGGGGAGCGGAATGATCATGAAATTTTCGGTCATAATGTCCGTCACTATGCGCCTTTGAGCGGCTAAGCCAGCACGATCCGATAGCGGCAGCATGACGTTTTGTCCAAAGACTGGGTCCGAGTTCCCCGCCTTTCCGTTGCCACCATTTAGGTAATATACTACTTCGTACTTGACAACCGCCCCCTAATAAGGTCTACTAGGGTCCGCCTTCTATTTCAGGGGGCATGAGATAATTTCTTACTTTGTTCATCTGTTTGGCCGCTCTTTGCGGCCTAAGTGCGGTTGTGAGATGTGCCCGAACATGGCGTGAAGTGTGGGCAGGCACCCCTGCATTTGCGGCACGCCAGGTTCATCGCGCCAGCTTCGCAAGCCCCGCTGCAGCGCCTAAAAGAAACGTCGCGCTGAGCCTGCCGGTACCGTGACTGAAGTACTGTTGGATTTTAAAGTTGGGTGTGATAGGACAATATTACTCAAGTCGATTGCTGGGTTGGAGGTGAACGCAATGAGATCAAAGAGCCGTTGGTTCATGCGCCCATGGATGGCCCTGGTCGTTTTCACTGTCGTCGCCGGACTCACCGTCTTTATGTCCGGCCAGCAGCGCGGCCGAATGGCGAACCCCCAGAGCAGTATGCACGTTCCGATCCTGACTTACGGGCCGCAAGAGGAGATGGAACTGCACGGAGTGCCGGATGACTGGAGCTTCCATCACGTGAATTTCACCGACCCCGGAACTGAAGAGGACGCAATCAGAGATGGTCGGCACGAGCAGTGGCTCAGCGTCGTGGACGAGCCTCGCTACGTCATTCAGCAGTTGAAGCGGCGGCAGCTGCTGCGGGGGCCTTACGCCGATCTTGTTGCCAGGATGAATGACCTGTTCCAAAACCGCGAAGCTGACGCGGCCGAGCGTCTAGGCGCGGACCGATTGGGAGGATTCTTCAGCCCTGTGAAAGGTTTCAGGCCTCCCAGGTGGGTAAAGGAGAAAATCCAATCCGACTGGAGCGAGAAGCTGGGCACCGGCGGGTTGAAAGCAGGCCAGTATCCCGCCAAGTTCGGCTTCTTGCCCACTAGCGCCAATTGCAGTGATTACGTCGTCTATCCCACGGGTACTCTCGGCACCAGCTCCCAGGCCACCATCGTGGCCTACACCAACCTCTACTCAGGCGGCTGTAGCAGCCCCGTCCCGCAAGTCTATTGGGCCTACAACGTACCGGTGAGTTCGACCAATGGGACCGCCACGCTCTCCCCTGTGATCGACTTCAACGGCACCCAGGTGGCGTTTGTCGAAACCGTAAGCGGCACGTCATATCTGGTGCTGCTGCGCATGCCGAGTACGGCCAGCAGCACGGTCACCACGGTCACCCCGGTCGCGAACACCAGCTATCAAGGCTGCACCGCGCCTTGCGCTACAACGCTCACTCTCGGCACCACCGACACCAACTCTCCGCCCTTTTACGACTACTCGAACGACAGGATGTACGTTGGGGATGATGGCGGCCATCTGCACCAGATTACCGGCGCCTTTCGGGGAAGCCCGACCCAGGCGTGGTCTACAACAGTGAGCAGCCACTCCAGCACCCATCTGACCGGAGCGGTGGTGGATCCCCAGAGTTATACCGGCGACGCAACCCACTCCAATCTAATCTATGTCTGCGATAACTCGGGCTATTTGTTCTCGGTCAACTCATCCGGCACCGTCGAGGGGACATCATCCCAGATGGATTTCAATGGCGGATTTACGGACACACCGCTTCTCGACTCCAACAGCACATCGACGTCGTACATATACACTTTTGGCCAACATTCTGGCTCTGGTACGTATATAAACCGGTTCACGGCCACGAGCGGCGTCAGCAGTTACGGTACGGCCAATTCGTTTTCGAGCAATGGTTCCAGCACCCTGGCAGTTTACGACGGGGCGTTCGACGTTGGACACACTACCTACAGCAACGGTAATCTCTATTGGTGCGCCCTCGCCACCAGCACCAGCTCCGGCAGTAGCACATACCCGACCCTGTGGAAGTTAGCGATGAACACGGGCTTCAGCAATACCGCCACGGTTGTCGCCATCATCACCAATGGCGCGGCGACGTGCTCGCCGATTACTGAGTTCGACGACAACACTACTGACTGGCTTTTCTTGAGCGTAACCGCGAACGGCAGTGTGATTGCGTCAGGAAGCAACAAATGCACCGGCGCCTGCCTTTACAACTTCGTTGCCGCTGCCACGACACCCTCCGATGGGTTGGCCGTGGCCGGGGGCGCCAGCGGCGTCATAGTTGATAACAACCAGTCGGGCACTGTCGCGGGATCGTCGCAGGTCTATCTCTCCACGCTGGCGAGCCAGACCTGCGCCACGAGCGGCGGTTCTGGCTCCTGCGGCATCCAAGCCTCGCAGTCGGCACTGGCGCCATGAGACCCGCCTTGAGCGGAGGCGCGTGCGTCAGTCGGCAATTCGCAAGGGCGCATGCTTACGGCACAAGGCGAGGCATGCGCCACCCGGTTTGAACAGAGAGCATAAAATCAGAGAGGTCGCGATGACTGAATCGGACAAAAGCAAGGGATTGGCCACCGACAGTGAAGCAAGAGCAACGCCGAAGCGGCCTTATCAAAAGCCGGTGGTGCGCTACGAGCGTGTCTTCGAGGTGCAGGCGCTGACCTGCGGCAAGGTGCAAGGTACAGAGGGGGAGTGCCACTTCAACCGGAAGTCTTCGTAGCGGCCCTCTGGCATGGGTGACCTGTGAGTGAACGGTGTCAAGCGCGCAGCGGGCGAACCCCCATGGGGGTTGGAGCGGGCGCTCGTGTTACGCAAGTGCAAGCTACTCGTTAATAACCTACCTGACTTAGGGCTCTGAACAATGCAGCTTCCACAAACACAGTAGTTGAGCCGTCGAAGATTCTGAGCGTTTCACGCCGCTGGGAAGCCGCGGATTTGTCTTTCGACGGGCAGACCGGTTTCACGCCAAGCCGCAAAGTGCGCAAAGGCCGCAAAGAAAAGCCGCCTTCTCATCCCTGCGGAAGCGGGAATCCCTTGTCGGTCGAGAAGCCAACGGATTACCGCTTTCGCGGGAATGGCGTAATACCCGAGAACGCAGCGGGGAATTTCGCTAGGTTTTATTTTCAACGCACGGCGTGAATCCCCATCCCCTGAGACTCCTCGAATTGAAGTGGCCCGGGCAGCCCTGTCCGTGTAAGTTCACCGCCAAGATGGCCATACCATTTCAAACTGGAACCCTGCCCTGAAAATGACTCCCCTCCTCAACGGGAGGAGGGGCAGGGGTGGTGGGTGCCAGCACCACGACGGCACCAACCACCCCCTACCCCCTCCTTAGCTGAGGAGGGGAGTCGTCATCATGCTTTCTGGGTGCCCGTCAGCAGACGGGCATGAGCGACTACGCTCCGCCACCCCGGCTTGACCCAGGCCGAATTACTTTCTCGGGTTCTATATACAACAAACCATTACCTCTGCGGGTACTGGGAATCCTGAGGAGATACTGGTATAAGAGGGCAAGAATCCGGTTTAGAGAATCAGCAAACCCCACCTGGATGGCGGAGATGGCGGGCGAACCGAAGCTAAGGACAAAGTCAGAATCAGGGAGGGAACGGTCATGAGATTTACGAAGCGACTTTCGTTGAAGCTGTGCGTTGCGGCAGGGGCGGTGGGCATGGTTTTAGCGGGGAGCATGCTGACCCGCAGCGAGCAATTGCCGCATTTCGGCTTGGTGGACGATTGGACAACCCGCCACGTCATGTTCTCGAATCCCGGCACGGCGGTTGAAGCGCTGGCGCAGGGACGCATGGCGCAGTGGTATCGGATCGTCAACGACCCGCGCTACATCATGCAGCAACTGAAGCGCAGCCCCGCGCCGCGCGCCGCCGCTGGGCAGAGCTTGTCCAGCTTGGCGGGCCGCCCGGGCGCGCCGGCCGCGGAACCGCAGGCCGATTCCGTCCAAAAGCGGACGCCCAAGTCGCAGCGCGATTGGGCCGTTTCCTTGGGTGCGGGCACGGTGGCAGAGAATATGTTTCCCGCCAAGTTCACCTTCTATGTTAACCAGGCGCCGAGTTGCGCGAATGATTTTGTGGTGTACGGATTGAATCACACCGGCGCCACGGGCGGCCAAGGCAACGTGGTGGCGTTCAACCAGCTCTATTCGGGAAGCTCCTCAACCTCCTGCAGCCCGTACACAGCCGCGCAGCCTTATTGGGCCTACAATGGCACCAACCACGGCGGTACGGTGACAACCTCGGTGGTGCTTTCGCTCGACGGCACAAAAGTGATCTACGTCGAGAGCACTTCGACAGGTTCTTATCTTCACGTGCTGGTTTGGAAAAGCGCAGACGGTGGGACGCCCATTGCCAGCAAGGCGCCCGCGAATATACTGAGTACTGGAACGGGCGTAAGCAGTTGCTCGAGCGGTTCCTGCCTGGTTACCATCGCGTTGGGGTCCCACTCGATCACCAACTCCTCGCCCTTTTACGACTACCTCAACGATATCGTTTACGTCGGAGACGACAACGGAACGTTATACAAGGTGACCCCGGTGCTCAATTCCGGCACGCCGTCGGTTAAATCCCTGAGTGTTTCGTCAGGAAACGTGCTGACCGGGCCCGTATATGACACCAGCAGCGGCTACGTGTTTGTTGGTGGAGGAGTCAGCGGCAATCTCTATGCGGTGACTGCGAGCAGTTTCTCCGCCGTGGCGGGAACGCTCGACGTCGGTGACAATTCCTGCAGCGGGGCAGCCAACGGTGAGCTTGTAGACCCGCCAATTGTGGACAGCGGCAACGGTTGGGTGTACGAGTACGTCACGGACGACCCGTCGGATAACACGGTTGTGCGACAAGCCACCACCGCCGGCCCCTTTACAACTACCCACTCGGCGACCGTGGGAGCGGGCGATTCCAGTTGCGATAGCGGCACGTTGTTCCCCACCCACGCGCCGGCCTTCGACAACTCCTACTACAACTCCCCTGCCACGGGTCACTTGTGGGTGTGCGGCAGGAGGACCGGAGGGAATTCGGGAGCGGAATTGTGGGAGGTCCCCACGAGTGGAACCAACGGCGCGTTGACGGGAACGCCGGTCGCGCAGGGCACCGGCGTCATCAACGACACCGGCCACGGCCAGTGCTCCCCGTTCACCGAGTTTTATAACACCACTAGTTCGACCGACTATCTCTTCTTCGGCGAAGGCCTGAGCACCTTCGGCGACTTGTACGGCTTTACGCTCAGCACCACCGGCGGGCATTCCGCCATCTCGGGCTCGCCCATCTCTTATCCAAGCGCGACGGGCGGCACTAGCGGCCCGGTGATCGACAACGTTAACTCCGAAGCACAAGCCTCGAGCATCTATTTCACTACGCTGGGCACGTCCACGACGCTTTGCGGGTCCTCCTCCGCTTACTGCGCGGTGAAACTTACCCAGTCGGGGCTGAATTAAGGTAGAAGGCGGAATTCTTTCGTCATCCGTTCGATTTTTCGGCCGGTGACTTCCCCGTGAGGGTTGGTCGCGGGGGCCCACAGAACGTACGCTCTCAGCCCCAACGGGGTGCTCCAACTCAGAGGATTATCGCCAGTCCCTCGCGGCAGGAAGGGCCGCAGAGTCCGCTGAAAAGCGAGACTCTGCGGCCCTTTTCAAAGACGAGAACCGTTCAGGTCAAGGAGCGGCGGTGCCGATAACCTGCGTGCCGGTCAGGGGCGCAGCTGCACAATCGTACCCGTAATTGCCGCATTGGCCAGATAAGTAGTTGGGCATAAGCTGGATGTGAGCAGGATTAATGAGAACACTCTCTCCAGGGCCGTAGTTGGCAGGGTTCACCGGGGTGGTCCCAAACCAGACAAGACCGCTGAACCCGGTACTATCTCCAAGGAAAAAGTAGCCGGTGTCCGTGCCGCTGAAGTTGAACCGCAACTGGGTTGCCGTTGCCGACAGATCGGTTCCTGCTAGGCCAAACCAGGAAGCAGGCGTGCCCGCCACTGTCATCGTACAGGGCAATCCGTTACATGGCGTTGTCGGTGGGGCATTCGGGGGGTATATGAGCGTAGGGTCGTTCAGCAGCAGGTTCCACCCGAGAATATTGGCGGGGGCAAGGACACCGATCGTCCCATCCGTGGCGATGGAGCCGATAACGCTCGCAGGCCCGACCTTCAGGCTGACATTGTAGGTAGTGCCGGTCCCGCCTGTCCCCGTCAAGAGGATCGTTTGCGGCGTGTTGTTGGCGCTGTCCGCCACCTGCAAAGTCCCCGACCGGCTCCCCGTCGCCCCCGGCTTGAACGTTACCTTGATTGTGCACGTCGATTTCGCCGCTACGCTCCCTACGCAATTGTCCGTCTCGCTGAAGTCCCCAGGATTCGCTCCTCCGAACGTGATCCCCGTGATGGCCAGCGCCGTCGTGAGATTGTTGGTCAGCGTCACCACCTTCGCCCCGCTCGGCGTCCCCGCCTTCTCGGTCCCGA
>Ga0209415_10003801_pt1 | contig 27975 bp, 20 predicted proteins | sample PeaSoiSIISIP2007_FD_187696 | JGI IMG/M metagenome (GOLD analysis project Ga0209415, IMG submission 187696) | Peat soil microbial communities from Weissenstadt, Germany - SII-SIP-2007 (SPAdes) (version 2) | ecosystem: Environmental > Terrestrial > Soil > Wetlands > Peat | place: Germany... | reverse complement strand
TCGGCCAAGTGCTGAAAGGCTGGAAGCTGAACGGCATCATGAACCTTCAGAGCGCGCAGCCGTGGATCGCGTTCGACGCCCTGAACAATTTCAGCGGGAGCGGCGATAATGCCGACCGCTGGGACTTCTTCGGGAACCCCAGCGACTTCAAATCCGGCTCGAGCTCGCTTCCCTACTGTAGTGGCCCCGCCGCTGGCGATTGCAGTGTAACCAGCGGCGTCTCCGGCATCCAGAGCTTCTATTCTCCCGCACAATCCGCCGCGATGTGGGCCCAGTGCCAGGCGGTTGCCCCAGACCCCAGTACGCTCGCCACCGGCGGTTGCTTTGTGAAAGGCAAGTCGGTTATGGTCCCTCCCAAGGCCGGAACCTTCGGTACCATGGGCCGGAACATCTTCCGCGACGACGGCTTCAAGAACGTGGATTTGTCCGTCTTCAAGAACTTCACCATCAAGGAGCGGTACAGCGCTCAGTTCCGGGTGGAGTTCTTCAACATCTTCAATCACCCGATCATCGCCAACCCGTACGGCTCTTCGAACGGCTACGGCGGCTCCACTGGCGGAAGCAACGGCATGGGGAGCCCTCAACTGTTCGGCTGCGGCTGCGCAACGCCCGACGTGGCCGCCGGCAATCCGCTGATTGGCTCGGGAAGCAACCGTGTGATGCAACTCGGGTTTAAGCTTACCTTCTGATCGCGCAGGCAAGTTCGGGGGGGTGTAAAATTCACCCCCTTGAACGTTCAGTCACTTCTACAACAAAGCCAACACGAACATCCAGCAGCCCGTAGGATCGATCTCAGATCCCGTGAGGATTGACGCAGTGCATGAGGGGAATTGGGCTGAGTATTCCTCAAGACAGCGCTCGGATGCGCCGTCATCCGCCTGGTAGGTATACTTCTCCTGATGCAACCCGATCCGGAAATTCTAAATCGATGGTCCGGTTCCGCTCCGTTCTGGGAGAAGCACCGCGAAATCATCCGGCAGATGTTCGCGCCGATAACGCAAGCCCTCATCGAGGATGGACTGATCGGCAGCGGGCACCGAGTTCTGGATATTGCCACGGGACCGGGAGAGCCGGCATTGAGCGTAGCCGCCTTGGTCGGAGGGGAAGGCAAGGTCGTTGGGATTGATCCCATTCCCGAGATGGTGGCGGCCTCTCGCCGAGCGGCAGACCGTCTCGGGCTCAAGAACGCACAATTCGACGTGGCCTCCGCGGCCCATCTGCCGTTCCCAGCCGATACATTCGACGCCGTAGTCAGCCGCTTCGGTGTAATGTTCTTTCCGTCTCCTGTTGATGGGATTCGCGAGATGTTGCGAGTGCTCAAGCCAGGACGGAAACTGGCCCTGGCGGTTTGGCCTTCCGCCGAAAGAAATCCTTTTCATTTCACCCTGTCGCGAGTGATGGATCGATATGTCCATTCGCCGCCACCTGGGCCGGATGATCCGGACGCATTCCGCTTTGCCACTCCCGGCAAACTACTGGACGTTCTGACCGAGGCTGGTGCGATGGCTCCGTCCGAGCGCGTGCTGCAATTCGCAATACAGGCGTCGTCGTCTGTGGAAGACTTTTGGGCCCTGCGGTGCGAAATGTCCGAGAAGCTGCGCGAAAAGATCGCCACGCTTTCCAAGGACCAGATGACGGAAATGAAGCCTCAAATGCTCGGCGCCCTTCGTGAGTACTCCACAGACCACGGGATGAGCTTTCCGGCTGAGGTTCTTATTGTCAGTGGGACCAAGAGCCGTCGGGCACAGTTGGAGGAAACGCAGGGCAAGGTGGGACTGTCGGCTAACTAAGGAGACAGATGACGTTTTGGCAGCGATGGATATTGCAACCGCAGACCACGTGGCTGCGCAAGGCAACCTTCCAGCTTCACCTGTGGTGCGGGATCGGCGTCGGCGTTTACGTGCTCTTGGTCAGCGTGACCGGGAGCATTGTCGTTTACAGCAATGAGCTCTACAGGGCAGCGACACGCGCCCCGATCATTGTTGCCGAGTCGGGCGCACGGTTAAACGATGCGCAATTAAAGGGTGCGGCAACCAGAGCGTACCCCGGATACAGGGTGCTCACCATCTTTCGGGCGCGGAATCCCGATCAAGCCGTCAGTATTTCGCTCCAGGGCAGCACAGACGTTAAGAATCGCCTCTTCAATCCGTACACGGGAGCGGATCTGGGCGAGTCGGTGCCGCCCGGGATCCGGATGGTTTCCAGGCTCCTCAAGTTACACGACGACCTGTTTGCGGGGACAACGGGTCGCTCGGTCAACGGCGTGGGCGCGCTCCTGGTTGTCCTACTCGCCCTCACGGGAATCGTAGTTTGGTGGCCGGGGATCAAGACGTGGCGCCGAAGCCTGACTGTTCAGAGGAACGTCGGGGCGCAACGCTTTATCTGGGGCCTGCACAGCATGATCGGTTTCTGGAGCTTTGGATTCATCTTATTGTTTGGGGTAAGCGGGATATATCTCGGCAACCCGGAGTTGTTTGAAGACCTGGCCGATCGAATCGAGCCTATCACCGGCGCCAACGCCGGGACGCGCACGGTCGACCAGATTATCTATTGGCTCGCCTACTTGCACGTCGGCCGCATTAACGGCATAGGGATTCCTTGTAGCGGCCCCGGACTCTGCGACTGGACGATCAAGTTGATTTGGGCTGTCTTCGGGCTCACGCCCGCGGTCATGTTCGTGACCGGCGCGGTGATGTGGTGGAACCGGGTGGTCCGAAGGAAGCTAAAGCGAGGCTTGCGGACAAAGACGATGCAACTCCCGTTGCGTTGAATGTCAACGCCGGTATGTGTCTGATCGCTACGCTGAGTTCGATCAGTGCGCGGATGCCGAGCGCCGCGACGGGACCGCCAGGAGCTCCCGAGTAAGTTCTTCCGGCACGTCGAGCATCACGTCATGGCCGGACTCTAGGGTGACCGTCTTCCAGCCCTTTGTTTTTGCCAGCTCACAAAAATGTGGAAACGGCGACGGGGCCCAGCCGGTAGCCAGGACGAAGGTGACGTTCTCGATCCTGGCGATTTCTCCCGTCAGATGGAGACGTTGCTGAAAGGTGGCCAGCGGCTGCATCGTGCACTGCCGGTTCACCCAATCGAGATCTTGGGCATTCACGTGGAAAACTTCGGCGGGAATCGGCGGCACCTTCCAACCCTCACCACTGTGCAACGCCTGTTCGAGCTGGGCGTCTCTCATCGGGGGCGGGAGAGTGTCGTGAAGACTTTGGCCGTTCTCCAGTACGAAGGCATCCAAATACACCAGCGCGCCAATTCGATCCGGAATTCGATCTGCCACGCCGCTAATGACGCAGCCGCCATAGGAATGGCCGCAAAGCACGACATCCGAGAGTTCCTCCCACCGGATGAGGTTCACCACGTCGGTGATGTGCGTGTCGAGGTTCACCTGCGGGGACAACAGGTGCACGCGGTCCGCGACGCCAGTCAAAGTCGGGGTGAAGACTTCGTGCCCTAGCGCCTGGAGCGCCCTGCGGACGCGTTTCCAGCACCAGCTACCGTGCCACGCCCCATGAACCAGGACATATGTGCTCATAGATCACCTCTCTCGATTTGGGGGTTTCCATTTCCGCCCCCGAGCTTCTGCCTAATAGCATGGGCAGGGGCCGTGCCCACGAAACCGATACAAAGGGCGCCGAGCAGGCTTGCTGTGCCGATGGCAAGAAAAAGAATCGCAGAACCCGGGTGAAGCTGCTGGAGAAAACCAGTGGCGTAGGGACCGAGGACGCCGCCCAAACGCCCGACGCCCAGCATCATGCCGACCGCGGTTCCGCGCACCTCCGTCTCAAACCACATGGCAGTTAGGTTATTGAGCCCACCCTGGCCACCGAGGATGAAAAAACCGCTGAGAACCATGGAGACCAGGTTCAGCGTGTGCCCGTTCGCGAATGCAAGGACACCGCTGGCGAGGGCGCCGCCAATCCACCACAAGACGAGCGCAGATCGGCCCATTCCCTGGCGATCGATGAACCAGGAACACGCCAGAGTCCCGACGAAGTTCATCGCGAGTATCACCGCTCCAAACCCGAAACTCGTGCTGAAGGATTCGCCCCGCTGAATCATAGCCGTGGGGACCCATCCAGTGAGCCCGTAAACGGCGAAGAGCACGCAAAACGCCGCGCCCCAAACTGCCAGCGTGATCCGTCGATACCGCGAAGAGAACAGGAGCGACACGGAGGCCTTTTGGGCACTGGGCTCCGGAAGGACGAAGACCGCTTCTTTACTGAGGTATCGAGCGGCGCCCGATGGATTCAGGCGCGCGAGGATCAAACCGGTTTCCGCGGTGTCGGCTCGCAGGGCCTTGAATTGAGGAGACTCCGGCAGCCACCAATGACATCCTACAGCCAGCACAACGGACAGCGAAGCAACGTAGTAGAGAGATTGCCACCCTAATTTCGGCGTCAGGAAAACTCCCACAGCCGAGGCCGCTACACCGCCGAGTGAGAATCCGAGTCCCCATCCCCATGTGGTGAAGATGCTTTTCAAACGGAGCGGAGAAAACTCATTCATGTAGGTAACGCCGACGGGAAGCAACACTCCGAGGCCGAGCCCCGTGGCAAACCGGCAGAGAAGAAATGTCAGAAAAGAATTTGCCACGACAGCCGTGGCGAAACTGAAAATGGTCGTGATCCACAACGCCACCAGAAGCGTGGGGCGCCGGCCGATGCGATCGGACAGCTTGCCCTGTAGCATCGCGCTGACCGTGAATCCGACGATCCCGCTCGAGACCAGCAATCCCGCTTGCCCGGCGAGCAAACGCCAGGGCTGCATCACGTAGTGAATCACATAGGATGCATTGAATGTGTCATAGCCCTCGAAGAACACAATCGAGGACATAAGAAATGCGAGAAAGTAGTGATACCGCCCAAGAGGGGCGCTGCCGATCTCCTCGCCGACGTTGATTTCCATGGTTACCCGCCGCCGCGGCCGGCCTTCGAATTTTGAAACAGCACACGTTCGGCATTTCCGTGGAATATCTTCTCCAGGATCTCGTCCTTGTATCCTAGTTCGCCCCACTCGCGCAGCAGGCGATCGTAGCTCATACTCGGGTAATCGCTCCCGAACATGATCTTATCTCTTAATCTGCTTCGCGCATCCACCTTGAGCTGTGCGGGGAAGTACTTGGGCGCCCAGCCGGAGAGTTCCCAGAAGACGTTTCCTTTGTGAAGCGCAACGGCTGTCATCTCATCCACCCACGGCCAGCCCGGATGCGAAGCGACGATGGTCAGATTAGGGAAATCGCTGGCCAATACATCGATGGCTGAGGGATGGGCATGGCGGATAATTGCTCCCATACCGCCCGGCATGCCCGCCCCCATCCCGGTGGTGCCGACGTCGATCATGACGGGCGCCTTGAGCTCGTTGATCGCTTCGAAGAGCGGATAAAGCCTCCGGTCGTCCACGGAAAAGTGCCCCATGATCGGATGGAAATGAAAGCCGAGCATGCCCAGATCGCAGATGGCGTGCCTGGCTTCCTGGATCGCAACCGTGCCTTTGAAAGGGTCCACTGCCGCCCAGGACTGAATGATTCGGTCCGGATGACGCTTCTGCATCGCGCTAACGAAATCGTTCGAGCACGGCGGCGTGCCAACAATAGTCTCCAGATCGAGAGCAACCAGTACCGCTTCTACGCCCGCACTCGCAAATTCCGCAACGACCTCGTCCTCGGACTTCGCGATCCAGGGCCGGTTCCAATACTGAGCGAGCGCATCCACATAGGGTTGCTGACAGGCAATCCATTCTTTCGTGTTTGGGTAACAGTGGAGGTCGATGATTCGCATGGATCACGGTTCCAAAGTCATTTTTGAAGAAACCAGCTCCGACAGTTGCTGCTTGGAAACCTTCCCGAACATCGAAAGCGGAAAATCGGAGAAGATCTCCAGCCGCTCGGGAAGCTTGAACTTGGCTATTTCTTTCGCAAAAAGAAAGTCCTTCAGTTCCGCGAATTCCAGTCCCATGCCGTCGCGCAGAATGATGCAAGCGCACATCCGCTCACCCAGCGCCGCATCGGCCACCGGGACACATGCGACGTCTTTCACGGAGGGATGCGAAAGGATGAGATTCTCCACCTCTTCGGCGCTGATCTTCTCGCCGCCCCTGTTGATCAGATCCTTTTTTCTGCCTTCCACGATGTAATTTCCGGAAAGATGTTGCCGCATGAGATCGCCCGACTTATAAAATCCGTCGGCGGTAAAAGCCTGCTGGTTGTACTCCGGAACGCCGAAGTACCCGCGCAAGGTGTATGGACCGCGGCAGCAAAGCTCGCCCGTTTCCCCGAACGGCACTTCCTGCTCGTTCTCATCGAGAAGGCGAACTTCGTCATCGGGAGAAACGGGACTTCCGACCGTTCCAAGGCGCACATCTTCCGGATCTTCTTTGCGGACGAACATCAGAACGCCTTCGCTCATCCCGAAATTTTCCTGGACGAACGCGCTGGGAATTAACTTCTGCGACAGCAAGCGCGTTTCAGGCTGGAGGCACTGCCCTCCGCTCTGAATTACCTTCATCGACGACAGGTCGTACTGCGCGATCGCGGGGGAGTTCAGCAGACGAATCAGAAGGGAGGGAACCACCTTGAGATGGGTCACGCGATGCTGCTGGATCAACGCGCACATGTCTTCCGGCCTGGTGCTGGTGCTGACCACCACCTTCGCGCCATGGAACATGAAGCCCTGAACTCCCGGGCACGCGAGCGGAAGATTGTGGGCAATCGGGAGGACCAGCAGGAGAACGGAGTCGTCATTGATCTCGCACACCGCGGCGGCAGCTTTGGAGTTATACGCGTAGTCATTGTGAGTTCGCGGAATCAACTTTGGGATTCCGGTGGTCCCACCAGAGAGCTGAAAGATTGCAGGGTCGGTGGGATCGATTGCGATGGCTGCAAGAGTCGAACGGGGCAGTGTTGCGGGTCTGGAAATCATCTCAGTAAGAGACAGGAATCCGTCTGGCGCTTCACCGAGGACAATGCCAAACCGCAATGTCGAACTTTGTTTCAATATGCGGCTAATCATGCCGGTAAAGCTGAAGTCGCGAGCAGGTCCAGGCACTACGCAAGCCACAGCGCCGGATAGCTCCACGAACTGGCTGATCTCGGCAAAACGATGCGATGGCAGCGCCGCGATAGGAATACACCCAATCTTCTGCAATGCGAAATAGAGAATAACGAACTCGGCGACGTTGGGAAGCTGCACAACCACGCGATCAAGGGGCTTCAGTCCAGCAGGCAGGAGATTCAGCGCCAGGTTATCGGACAAGCTGTCAAGTTCCGAGTAAGTGATACGCCGGTCTCGATCGATGATCGCAATGCGGTCAGCGAACTTTTGGAAGACGACTCGAAATTCTTCGGCCAACGACTTATCCCGCCAGTAACCGAGTTTGCGGTAACGCGCCGCCGCTTCTGCCGGAAATGGAATAACTCCTTCGAGCACGCTTTCCTTCCCCTACGTTGACGCCGAATAACCGCCGTCGATGACGACGATCTCGCCGGTGACGAACCGGTTGCCGGTCAGCAGACTGAGAATCACTTCCGCGACATCGTCAGCCGTCGCAACCCGGCGTAGTGGGGTCATCTTGGCCCGGCGAGCCATCAGGTCCTCGTACTTATCCTGAAGCATGCGCTCCATCCATTCGCCTTCCATCCAACCGGGCGCCACCGCGTTGACTCGAATTTCCGGGGCAAGATTCAGCGCCAGCAGCTTGGTCAAGTTTACGACCGCGGCCTTGCTGGCGGCATAGGGCAGAGGTTGCGGCCCCGGGCGCAGTCCCACAATACTGGCCGTATTGACCACGCTTCCGCCAACTCGCTTGAGCAAAGGAACTGCCGCGCGCGTTACCTGGAATATGCCGCGGACGTTCACGGCGAAGACGCGGTCCCACTCTTCCGCCGTCATCCCCTCGAAGTCTTTTGGCTTGACGTTGGTCGTCGTTCCGGCGTTGTTAACGAGTGCGTCGAGCCTGCCGAATTCTTTTTCCGTCTCATTTAACATGGCGCGGACACGCCCGTCATCGCTGACGTCGCATTGAAAGGTAAACGCCTTTGCTCCTTCCGCTTCGACCAGACTCGCGGTCTCGCGCGCGCCAGCATGGCTGTTGCTGTAATTGATCGCGACGTCGAATCCACTGCGGGCCAGGGCAACCGCTGCCGCCCGTCCAATTCCGGACGATGCTCCAGTGACCAGCGCGGATTTTCGGTTTTCAGCCATTCTTCCCGTCTCTTTAACCTGAGATTTCAAAATATGAACATGTTCCACATTGGGACGCGTTCATCGCATTTGTAAAGTGTAGCATGGGCTTGCTAAGATCGAACATGTTCGATTTGAAGGTAGCGGAAGACGCTCCGAACGAAATCGGGCTGCGCGAACAAAACAAAATCGAGAAACGGCTCCGCATCAAGGCAGCGGCACGCGATCTCTTCTCAAAGCATGGCTACGACGACACGACCATGCGTGCGATCGCGCGTCGGGCGCGGGTAGGTCTCGGGACATTGTTCCACTACGCGCGCGATAAGCGCGACTTGATATTCCTCATCTTCAACGACGAACTGTCGGCTGTGACAACGGAAGCCCTGGCGGCGCCGCAACCGAACCAGTCGCTGCTCGAACAGCTCATGGCGATATTCGCCACCCACTATTACTTCTTTAGCAAGGATCCCGATCTTTCGCGACTCTTGCTGAAAGAACTGATCTTCTACTCGAAAGGCACGCAAGCCGCCGCGTTTCTCGAAACGCGCGGGAGACTTCTAGCCGGAATCGAAGCCATTGTTGGAAACGCGCAGAATGAACGCCGGCTGGGCTGCAGGGAAACCGCGTCTTCCATCGCGCGCAACATTTTCTTCGTTTTTTCGGGCCACATTCGCTGGTGGATTGCGCAGCCCGGTCCCCATCCATTCACGGGATTGAATGATCTGAAACAGTCGCTGACGCTGCAAATCAACGGTTTGGATCCGAAACCGCGGATCATATAAATGTGCACCCTTTTAAAGCCTTGTGCCTGGGCATGATCCCCAACTTAACCAGTACTTCTGAGTTCATTTACAAATCTTAACAAGAGCTGCGTGATGCCTATCCACCTGGCGCGTAGACTGGATCATACTAGATTATTATGGCAAGCCTCTCTAAGAAGACCCTAACTTTGAGTGCGGGATTGCTTTTGTCCACCGTGATGTGGGCGCACCACGGAAGTGCGATCTCTTACGACACAGCGCATCTGTGGACCACCTGGGCCACGGTGACCGAGTTCAACTATCTAAACCCGCATCCTTCCATGACATTCGACCGGACGACCAAAGACGGCAACGTTGAGCATTGGGTCGCCGAACTGCTCACTAATCCATCCATTTTGGTCCGCGCGGGTTGGACCAAGAGCCGGAGCATGGAAGCTCTGAAGCCAGGCACCCGGGTGAAGCTCTACGTCGGCACCTCGCGCGCCGGCGGCTTCAGCGGGATCGTCATGAAAATCGAAAACGAGCAGGGCGAGAGCATCGTCGGCGACCGCTCCGATGTGACCGGCGTCGACAAGGATGGTGTGCCGGGAGGAATGCAACCGAGCGGTAAGCAGAAATTGCCCGGCGAAGAGAAGTAATGGACAACGGATATGGCGAACTATAGTGCTTTGGCACGAATTACCTGGTACGCAGTCGCAGCGGCTGGTCTGACCGGTGTTCCGGCGGTAATGCCGGCGCAGGGGCCGCCGGCGGCGCAACTAATGAAGCAGGGCAAACCGGAAGACGCGTTCATCTCCTCGGATAAAGACACGCGTCCCTACCAGAAGCGTGACTTCAACGGCCTGTGGAGTAGGAACCCGCGGCAATACGGGCTTCCTGCCTGCCCCGAGTGCAGCGACCCGGGGCCCTGGCCAAGAAACGGATATGGTTTCAACGGCACTCCGGCCCCGCGGACTGCCGAGGGAGAAAAAAGGTTCCAGGCAAACAAGCCCGCGAGAGGAATCGAACTCGGAAGCGAGGAGGCGAAACAGCGTACCGACCTCGATATTGGGCTGCGTCGCGCGGTCCTGCCCGCGTTTGGAAATGATCCGGAGGGCCGCTGCGAGCCCCTGGGACTCGCGCGCCTGATTACGTTTTCCGGCGGCGGAGCCACCATGGAAATGATTCATGCTCCGTCGAACGATCGGATCATCCAGCGATTTGAATGGACTTGGGACAACCGTGAAATTTGGATTGACGGACGAAAGATTCCCAATATCGACGACTATCTACCGCGCTATAACGGCTACTCGACGGCCAAGTGGGAAGGCGACACTTTAGTGGTTACCTCCGCGGGATTTGACGACCGTCAATGGTTGGATCAGTATGGCTATCCGATCAGCGATCACGCGGTTTTAGAGGAACGCTGGGATCATCCAAGCCCGAATCGGCTCCGAGTGCAATTGACGCTCACCGATCCCACGTATTACAGCCAGCCCTGGAAAAGCAGCCTGAAAGTCTGGACGCTCATTCCGAAGGAAAAGATGTCGGTCGGTGGCTGGTCTGGGGTATTGGAAGATCGCTGCATCCCGTCGGATGAGTCGCTGTTCAATACTTTTCGCGACCACGCTGCAGGAAAGAAGTAACCTGCCGCCTCCACCCTAGAACTACCTTGCAGCTCCCCGAGGTTTCAGCACCGCGGGAGCTGGTTTGCTGAATTGATCTGCCCCAATAGGAACGTTCGGCTGCACATTCGTCAACTCGATATTCGACTGGCCGTCGGTCCATGTAATCACGATCTTGAAAGGCATCTTCATACCATTGACCTCGCGATAGTCGGAATAATCGATTTGCGTCGGAACCATGCCCACCGGAGTGTCGGCATAGCGCAACTGTCGCGCCAGCAGCCCGGTTTTCGCGTTGAAATACAATTTGAAGCGCGATTTTCCGGCGCCGATGCCCTGGATCACGTTCATGTCCTGGTCGTCGATTGTTGTGACCGGGATGCCAACGCGCCATTGGCTGAGGGCCTGCTTTACACCCGCCGGAAAACACAGATCCGCGTCGAGCTTTGCCGCATCCAATTCGGCTCCAGGGAGAAGCGGAAGTAGCGGCAACGGCTTGTCAACGGCTGCTATCCAGCCCGAGTGGCCATCGAAAACCGTGGTCTTGTCGCCGTTCTGAGTGTGGGAGATCATGATACGCTGATTCGGCGCCTTTGCGTAGATCTCGACCGGGACCTTCACATGATAGGTGTCATACCCTTCAATCGTGCCCTTGGCAATAAAGCTATTGAGCGCAACGAGGCGCTGCGGCCCGCCCAGCGCCTGGATGTAGCGATCGAGAATCTGATCGGCTGTCGGCTCTTTGGGGCCGTCGGGGGCAATCTCGACTCGATCGGCATCGTCTGGCGCAACACTGTATTGCTCTAATAAACTCGGAATAACTTCGGGCACCTGCGTACCTCGATGGCAGGTGTAGCAGGTGAGCGCGCGGCGACCGCCGAAGTTGGCCTTGTTCATTGCATTTACCATGAGGATCATGTTGCGCGCCATCCGCTTGCGGGGAACGTCTTCAGCGAACTTGCCGAGGTCTTGAAGACTTTCGGCAACATGACAGCCGGTGCAGTTCAGGCCCAGGGCCGCGGCAAAAAAGCCCATCGTGTCCATGAACTGATTCACGGGAATCCCCTTCATCACCTGGACATTCTTGAAAACCTCTTCCGCCATTTTGGGCTTTTCCTCGGGACTCTGACCCAACGCGACCGAGTAGGGCAGGACACACAAAACGGCGATCCAACCAGCCAACGTCATCAGGGGTGATTTCATAGTAGCCTTACGTAACCTCTTCAAGTATGTACCAGAACTGGTTGCCCAGACATTAGTGGAAGTAAATAGCTTACGGCACCCCTGCCCGAATTCGTATTCACTTAACAGATCCTTACAATTTTCCTGGCGATGCAGAGGCTAGCCTCTGGGGCGCGGCTAATCGCGTCTGGTTACCGGCTGTCGGGCGGACAAGCAGCACGCCTCTCGTCCATCCAACGCCGTGCTAGACTTTCGATGGCGATGTCCATGGCGACAATAGAACGGTTCACAGTCAGCTCCGATGACGGCGTCGAGATTTCGGTCCAGAAGGCCGGCTCTGGTCCGGCACTTCTCCTCGTTCACGGCGCACTTCTCAACGGGTCACTTTCTTGGGGAGCGGTGTTGCCGAAATTTGCGGAGAAGTTTACGGTCTATTCAATGGACCGGCGCGGACGCGCGCCCAGCGGCGATGCAAAGCAATATTCGATCGCGAACGAAGCGGATGATATCGCGGCTGTGGTCAAGTCAATCGCTGGACCAGTCGTGGTGCTGGCCCATTCCTATGGAGCGCTCGTTACTCTGGAGGCTCTGGATCGTCTGAAGACGGTTTCCCAGTTGATCCTCTATGAACCGCCAGTCACCCTCGAAGGCGGGAGGCCGGATTCCGGTGCGGTGCTCGACCGCCTGGATCGCGCTTTAGCAGCCAATGATCGCGAACAACTGGTCATGACGTTTCTGCTGGACCAGGTTCGAGTGCCGCCGGATCGCGCCGCGATGGTGCAGGCCTCGCCGATCTGGCCGATCGTGCTGCAGATTTCTCCCACGTTGCCGCGCGAGTCTCGTGCTGTAAACACTTACCGCCCCTCCTCGGATCGCCTTGCAAATTGGAAGACTCCAACCACCCTGCTGCTCGGCAGTGAGACTGTTGGTCTTCTTCGCGACGCTGCGTTCTTCGTCCACGAAGCTATTCCGGGTTGCCGCATGGTCATCTTAGAGGGCCAGGGGCATGGCGCAATGCTAGATGCGCCCGATTTCTTCGCCGGCAAGATCCTGGAGATCGCCGGGGCAGCCTCGGACGCGCGCGGAGCGTAGCGCATTCTCAAGCTTTGGTGGAAATCAAACCCCTGTGGTGGAAATCGGCCATTCCGGGAAGCGCTATGATGACGCGCAACTGTAAGATTTTGCGCAAGATCGCCGTTGGCACGGTGAATGCGGATTACCGGGGCAGGAGGAAGGACCGATGAAAACGAAATTGCTCGCTCTCTTGTTCTTGATTGGAACCGCAGCGTTTGCCGGGCCCCGCATCGCCGTTGGTGTCGGGCTTGGAGTTGGGCCGGCTTATGGCTACTATGCTCCGCCTGCGCCCGCGGTGGCTTACGTTGCGCCCGCGCCGGTTTATTGGGGCCCCCGTGTCTATTACGGCCCGCGCTGGGTTGCTCCCCGTTATTACGGACCACGCTACTATGGGCCTCGTTACTACGGCCGTTATTGGAGACGGTAACCTACTGCGACGGCCTGCGGCCTTCGAAGGCATCCTGCAATAAGGCTCGGATGCCTTCGCGCGTAATGGGGCGTGGATTGTAATAGGGGTTCTCGACCGCGATGTCGGCGGCTCTATCGAGATCGGCCGCCTTGAGTCCGAGAGCCGCCAGCGATGTTGGCGCACCGAGTGAAGCGGCCAAGTCGTACAGCCCTTGCCCAGCCGATTTCGCGCCGAGCGCCCTTGCGATGCGGGACATCGCTTCTGGAGCCGCGGGCGCTGTATAGGCAGTGGCGTGCGGCAGGACTACGGTGTGCGTCTCGGCGTGCGGGAGATTGAAACTTCCGCCGAGTGTATGGCACAGCTTGTGATGGAGCGCCATACCCACTGCGCCCAGCGACATGCCGCCCAGCCAGGCGCCATAGAGCGCGTTGGAACGGGCCTCCAGATTCGCGGGTTCCTTCACCACAACCGGCAGCCCAGCCGCCAGCGCTCGAATGCCTTCCTCCGCGATCATTGAGATGATCGGATTCGCGTCTTTGGAATACAACGCTTCCACGCAATGGGCGATGGAGTTCATGCCGCTGGTGGCCGAGAGCAACGGCGGCATGGTGACAGTGAGCGTTGGATCGTAGAGCACGGTCTTGGGAAGCACGCGCGGATCGCGGCCGGTCTTTTTCAAGCCGCTTTCGGTGATGCCCCAGATCGGCGTCATCTCCGACCCCGCATAGGTGGTGGGGATCGACAAAATCGGAAGCGTCGATACCAGTGCGATGGCTTTGGCCAAGCCTGTCGTCGAGCCGCCCCCGATGGCGACGCAGCAATCGGCGCCCAGTGCCTTGGCTTGTTCTCGCGCCTGTTCGGCAATCTCGACCGGCACGTGCATCACAGCTTTGTCGAATAGGCCGGCGGCGCGCGAGCCCAGGCGATCCACCATCTGCTGGCCTTCTTTGCGCTGCTCGGGCGTGGAGAGCACCAGCGCGCGGCGTGCCCCCAGCCGCTCGATTTCTTCAGGCAATTTATCCAGGCAGCCGACGCCGAACACGACGCGCGACGGCAGCATGTCGTACGCGAAGGTGAGCATGCGGATCTGAGCCAAATTGTGATTATGCCACGCTGGGGCTTACCCGCACGGCATCAATGGTCCCGCTCGATGTGGACGGGCGAAACATGCTCTACGGGAGCGGCCGCCAATTTTTCCAGAGCAGACAGGCGAATGCGCATCGGTCTCACTTCCTCGGGCGTCAGTTCTTTGGCGCATCCATCGACGATCCTGTTTCCCACCTCGAGGAGCTTCCGGCGGTACGCGGGGTCCATCACGGTCGAAGCAATATCACCCAAGGCCCGCAACATCCGCAGGCTGACCGCGAAATCGGCTTTTGCGTAGAGGCGTATCTGTTCAAATGCCGAGTTCAGCAAACCATCGAAGTCGATCCACGGAATGCTGGCCCGAACCACGCCCGGCGGATCGTACAGCAGCGGAGCCGGGGACTCACGGGAAGCGAAACGGATCAGGATCCTGCTCAGTTGGTCCACGCAGCTAATGCCTGTGCTCGGATCGTTCACGGCGGGCGAGATGGCCTTTAAGGCGATGTCGACGATCTGCAAAACTCCGAACTCGACATCCTGCTGCAGTGTTCTGGATGGGCCGATATCAACGGTGCCGAGCAGTTCCTCCCGTTGGTCGGGAGAGACGCGATTCCCACGGTGCACCATGAAGAGAGTCGTCCCGGCTGGAACGAAGTGCCCAACACGGCGAACCACGTGGACCTTCACGTGGAACGACTTCGCCAAAGCAACTAACCGCACGGTGTCGATGAAGCGGATGTAGCCCGATGTCGGGCTCGGGAACGGCGCCTCCCAGGTGCTTGGCTCCGACAGGTGCGGATCCGGCATGGCATTCATGCGGTGCGGCCATGGCATCATCTCGTCAATCATGACTTCTGTTTCCGACGCAATCCGGTCTACGATGTGGCTGACACTGATGGCCTGCGAAATGTGGTGAATGAAGAACAGCAGCCAAGCTACGCAGGCCAGCGCGAGCAGCATCGCCCCCATCACGGTGGTGACCGGTGCGAACGGATGCGGCAGCAGGCGCGCCGCCGGCAGCGCTGCCATGCAGTAGGAGAAGGTGCCAAGGAATATGCCGAGCGTCCATTGGGTCACGCGGTCTTTGGAAAAACTGACGATGATGCGCGGCGAGAACTGCATGGAGGCCAGCGTTAACGTCATCAGCAGGATGGCGAAAACAATGGAAACCACCGTCATAATGGAAGCTGCGATGCCGCCCAGAATGAATTGCGCCACTTGTGGGTCGGAGTGGGAGGGGAACAACGCCCTGGGCGCGATGTCGCCAAGCGCTGGAAAGGTTTCTTCCAGCCATGAGAGCATGGCGCCGGCACAACCCAGCGCCAGCGCAATCGTCAGCGGGCGCACCAGGAACCCGCCACGCAGGTTGTAGGTGGCTTGGCGCAGCAGCAATCGAAGGCGCTTGTTCATTTCTATCTGTCCCAGTTTAAGCGCGCCAGACTTCCGTGCGGCAGGCAGAGCGCAACCGATCCGAAACCGATAACATGGGCGTTCGGAGAGGTCTTGAAGGCACTTCCTAGTTTAGTCTTGCTGAGTTTGACCGCGTGGAGATCGATTTTCGCGCAGGCGGTTGACGAGCCAGCTCCGATCCGCGTGGACGTGAACGTGGTGAATGTCCTATGCACGGTGTCGGACAAGCGCGGCGCGCTAATCACGGATCTGCACAAAGAAGATTTTGAGATCCGCGAGGACGGCCGCAAGCAAGTGATTCGGTATTTCGCGCGCGACACGGATCTGCCGCTGACCGTGGCCATGTTGATGGACGTGAGCGGCAGCGTTCGGCAGGCCATTGAGGCGGAGCGCGAGGCCGCCGGGAGGTTCTTCGACGCCGTTCTGCGGCCCACCGATCATGCGCTGCTGCTGGGCTTTTCGAGCACGCTGGTGCTGTGGCAGGATTTTACGTCGTCCACCGAACGCCTCCGCGGCGCGCTTGCGCAACTCCATGCAATTCCATTCCGCGGTCTGCCGGACGTTGGGCAAGCCATGCCCGGCACGCTGCTCTACGATGCGGTTTATCAAACGGCGATAGGGAAGCTGAAGGGCGTTCCTGGGCGCAAGATGATGTTGATTGTTTCCGACGGGCTGGACAATGGCAGCCGGATGCACTTGGAAGAGGCGCTACAGGCGGTGGAGGCAACGAACACGATCGTCTATGGCATCTGCTACGACCAAAAGTTTTTTGGCTGCGATTTCCTGAAAGGTTTGGCGGAACCAACCGGTGGTCGTATGTTTGACGTGGGCAAGAGGAGGTCGCTCGCCGAGATTTATAAGACTATCGAAGACGAGCTGCGCAGCCAGTATGCGATCGGTTATGTCCCGGCCAATCAGGAGCACGACGGTAAGTTCCGCAAGCTGGCGGTGAAGGTGAATTCGCCTGGCCTGCGAGTCTCGGTCCGGCGCGGTTACTACGCGCCAGGGGGTCCGGACGCGGGCGGCGAGAAAAGGTGAATCCCGCCACCCGCTCACTTTGCTAAAACCGAATAACGCCTTTGATCTCTATGAAGCGCGGCGAAGCGGCCGTGCCCGGCACGAACGCGCCCAGGATGCTGGTGGGAGGCGCGACCTCGGCCGTGATCAGGCCGAAGTTGGGATTGGCGATATCGGCCACCGGTTGGTCGAAATTGGGGTGATTGGCGATGTTGTACGCCTGAGCGCCGAACGAAAACGTGAGACGCTCCTTAATGCGGACGGTCTTCGTCAAGGCGAGGTCCATGTCAAAGAAATGCGGTCCGACCAGCGAATTGCGTCCGAGCGTTCCGAATCCGCCGCCCGCGGTGAACTGTGAAGTGGTGAAGCAAGGCGTATTCACCGCCCCGGCGCCGCAGCTTAAAGGAAACGCGCCCGCGGATGAAGCCAGAATCGCCGAGCCCGCGGTTCCGTAGTTCTGCCCGGCCAAGAGTCCGAGTACGCTACTATCGATGATCGAAAACGGCAGGCCGCTGCGCCAGAACAGATTACTCGAAAGCGTCCAACCACCGAAAATCTGGCTGGGGCCCCACTTGAAACCGGCGTGCCGGAACATATCGGCCAGCACGAAATTCGCATTCAAGGAATGGCGAATATCATAATCCGAGCTTGCATAGTTCGCTCGAACATTGAATGGATTCTGCGGCGCCTCAATGTTGCCGTTCGTTTGGAAGACCCCGAAGCTCTCGTTCACAACGCCGCCGTTGGATGCCGTATCGAGTGCGTGGCTCCAGGTATAGTTGACGGTGAAGGTCAAACCCGCGGCGAGACGCCGTTGGAGACTGAGACTTAGCCCGTTGTAGCTGGCAACGCCCGCGTTCGTATATTGGTTGACCACGCCCAGAGCCGCGTTGGGCGCTGCCGTGGGCAGACCGACGAAGCCATTCGGGCAATTTGCGAGCGAGCAGTAGGCATTTATCCCTTCGTTACCGTTCAGGATGTGATAGCCGTGCATTCCGGCGTAATTGATGGTGAATAGCATCTTGGACCCGAGGGACTGCTCGATTTCAAAATTCCACTTGTAATAGGTGGGTTGAAGAAATTTACTCGGGAAGTTCGCGAAGTTGGGCGCCGAGAATCCTGGAACCGACGCGGAAATCGAATTGAAGCTGCCGCCGGATTTGAACTGGTTAAGCAGGGCTTGATTCGCCTGCGCCGCTGTATTGAACAGGCTTCCCGGCGCACCAGGCGCTAGCGTGCCATTTCCAACGGTGAACGCGTTCAGGCCAGGAAGGTTGAATGCCGCTTGCTCGGCCAGGCCGCCTGCTATCTGATCCGCGAATACACCCGCGCCGGTGCGGATGACCGTGCCGCTGTTATGGAAGGGACGCCATGCGATGCCGATCCGGGGCTCCCAGACAACAGCCTGAGTGTCGGAATACGCGTTGTGCTGGCCGGACACGATGAATTGGTTGTATGCGGTGGACGTCGCGTTCGGATCCGGTGCGCCCGTGAAGGTGTAGTTGAGATGGGCGAAGCAGTTGGAATCGCAGGTGGGATTGGAGTAATGTTCCAGCCGCAGGTTCAAGGAGACCGTCAGACGATCGGTGAGCTTCCAATCGTCGGCGACATAGCCGCCCAGGGTATTGAACTTAATGGCCTCTTCGGCGGCCGAAGGAAATCCTTGGAACAACGAAGTCGCCGTGCCGCCTCCGTTATAGAAGTCGGAGAGCGACGTGGTGAGCACTCCGTTAATAGGCCCACCGAGCGCACTGAAGTCGAGATCCGTGACTGTGTCGTGCAGCCAGCTAATTCCTACGCGGAAGGTGTGCCTCCCCCGAATGTGGGAAAAATCATCCGCGACTTGATATTGGAAAACGCGCCTTCCTTGCGGAAAGAAAAAGCCAGGGCTGTTTGCGGCCGGCTGTCCAAAGGCGCCCACTGACGTGAAGGGACTTCCCGAGAAGTTAATGAACGTTGGCAACGCCGCCAATGCGTCGCTCGGATCAGAGGGAACAAAAACGGCGGCATAGAAGAGAGTGGACGCATTGAACTGATTCACGGTGTTCGGGTCGAAAACGTGGGTCTCCGAAATTTGGCCCAGCATTTGGGGCTGGTTGCTTTCTTGGTTGAAGGTGGGGCCGAACGGGCTGGCAAAGGTGGGCTGAAATCCGTTGTCTCGAAACACGCGAATATAACCGCGATCTTTGTCGCTGAAGATATAGTCCACTCGGGCCGACCATTGATACTCCTTGTTGATGTCGGCCGGCGTGTTGCGGAATTGAAGCGCGCAGGGAGCGGACCCCAGCAGCGGGGACGTGAAGCTACCGCAGCCTCCATTGGCGGTGGTCACAGGAGTCGCGCCGCCGGCGCCAGGGGCGCTGCTATAGATCTTGAAGATCTGCTGATAAAACGGAATCTCAGCCGAATTGCCGCTGGCAGTCAAGTTTTGCAGGGTCGCGCTCTGAAATTGAGGACTGGGAATCAGGTTCAGACCGCTCGATCCGGGCAGAAGGCTGCGAAGGCCCTCGTAGTTGACATCGAAGAAGGTATGATTCTTCCAGATGGGTCCTTGCAGCCCCGCCGCCCACTGATTGAAATTGTTGAAAGGCGTTGGAACGCCCGCGCTATCGTTGAAGAATTGATTGGCGTTCATCGCGCGCCCGTTCCACATGTAGATGGCGTCGCCGTGCCACTCGTTGGTTCCCGACTTGGTGATGTAGGTGACCTGGGACCCGGCGTACTGCCCATACTGTCCGGAATAGGCGTTATTGATGATATTCGCTTCGGCGATGTCGTTCGATCCGAGCGACAGATTCGAGGCGCCGCTATTGTTCACGTCCAGAAAAGGATCGTTGTAGCTCATGCCGTTAATGGTGAACAGGTTGGATGTTCCCGGCATGCCGTTGGCCGAGAAGTTGCCGTTGCCTCCCTGCACATTCATCACGACGCCCGGAGCGGTCTGCGCGAAGTAGGTGATGTCGCCGCCGGGGTTGGGCAGGTTCTCAACCATTTCCTGGTTGAAATTCGTGGCTACGTCGGCATTTTCAGTTTGAACTGAAGCCGAGGCTTCCACTACGTCGACGGTCTGGGTTGCACCGGCCACCGCTAGTTGAACGTTAACTGCCGTGGGTTGCCCGGCCGCGACAATGACGCCCGGATGCTGCTGTGTTTGAAAGCCGTTGGCACTTACCGCGACTCTGTAAGTACCTGGGGTGACGAACGCGAATCGATAAGTTCCTTCTGCGTTTGTGGTGACATTTTGAGACGCATTGGTGCTAACGTTCGTCAGAGTTACCATGGCGCCGGGTATTACGGCGCCGCTTGCGTCGGTTACGGTTCCGGTTACATCGCCAGAGATAATCGACTGGGCTGAGGATCGGATAGGGAACGTAACAAGCAGAGAAAGCGCCGCCAAAAGCAGTAAAGAGGTTCGCAACATAGTTGAGCTCCCGAAGACTGAACAATCAAGTCTGCGGCGTATCTAGCACGGGATCGGCCACGCTCAACTTTAGGAAGAACAATAACGAGAATGTTCTAAAGTCAACGCGCTTAACGGTGACTTTAACGTCAATTGTAGGTTGTTAACTTATTGAATCTGGAATAATGAGGCGTGTTTTCTGCTGCTATTCATATATGGCCGAGCGACCGACCACACCCTGGGCCGGTAGTGCGCGGCTGGAGCGAGAACGGGCGGGGAAAGAAGTGTGTACACTTCCGGCCCGCCCGTCTGGCCCTACTTCAGAATCGAACGATGCCCTTGATCTCGACGAAACGCGGCGAACTGCCCGCGCCGACGAACGAACCGAGAAGGCTGGTAGGAGGTCCCACTGCCGCGATGCTGGACCCGAACTGCGGGTTGGCGACGTCACCCACCGGCTGATCGAAGTTCGGGTGGTTGAATGCATTGTACGCTTGTGCGCCGAACGAGAACGTGAGACGCTCTTTAATCCGGATCTCCTTCATGAGCGCAATATCGACGTCAAAGAAGTTCGGACCGTAGACGTTATTGCGGCCCATCGTTCCGAAGCCCGATACAATGCCTGTGACGGCCGTGCTGGGGGCGAATTGCGAAGTATTGAAACAGGGGGTGTTCACGGCACTGGAGGAGCAGCTTCCTGGAACATTACCTGCCGGTGAGGCTAAGATCTCCCCATAGTAGTTATATGGAAGGAGTGCACCGAACGCGGCGTTGTCGACGATCGTAAATGGCAGCCCCGAGCGTAAGAACCAGTTGCTCGAAAGCGTCCAGCCTCCAAAAACCACGTTCGGGCCCCACTTGAATCCAGCATGGCGGAACATATCGTTCAGCACCAAACTCGCACTGATGTAATGGCGGACATCGTAATCCCCGCTTCCGTAAAGTTGCCGTAGATTGAACGGATTCTGAGCGTATGGGAGGCTAGGATTGGTAATCAGACCGCTGGCTCCAAATTGTTCACCCTGTCCCCCGTTGGAGATATCGTCGAGAGCGTGACTCCACGTATAATTCAGATTGAAGGTGAGGCCCGCGGACAGCCGCCGCTGGAAGCTGATCGTGAGGCCGTTGTAATTCGCGGTACCCGCCGAAATGTACTGCGTGACTTGTCCAAGTGCGGGGTTCGGAGGAGCAGCCGGCAGTCCAACGAAGCCATTGGGACAAGGGCTGCCCGGAGCACTGGGAGGGCAGTAAGCGTTCAGGCCGTCGTCTGGCACGGGGACATGGATACCGTGCATTCCCGAATAGTTAAACGTTATGGTCATTTTCTCGCCGAGAGCCTGCTGGATTTCGAAGTTCCACTTGTAATAGGTAGGCTGGTTCACTTTGTTCGGGAAGGAATAGAAGTTGGGCGGAGCAAAGGTTGGCAAGTTTTGGGAGATGGAGTTAAAGCTTCCGCCGGACTTGAACTGCGACGCTAGGGCTTGATTGGCTTGCGCGACCGTTGTGAAGAGGCTTCCGGGAACACCCGGCGCGATGAGGCCATTTCCAACAGTGAAGGCGTTAAAGCCAGGGGCATTGAATGCTGCCTGTTCAGCCATTGAGCCGCCTTCAAGCGCGTCAGCGAAAATACCCGCGCCGGTCCGGATAACTGTCTTATCGCTGTGGAACGGCCTCCAGGCGATCCCGATCCGGGGTTCATAGACCACGGCCTGCGTGTCCGCAAAGGCATGATGTTGTCCTGAAACAACAAATTGATTGTAGGGTGTGGATGCGGCGTTGGGGTCCGCCACGCCGCTGAATGAGGTGGTTAAGCGCGAAAAGCAATTCGAATCGCAGGTCGGGTTAGTATAACTTTCCAGGCGAAGATTCAGAGAAACGGTCAGGCGTTCGGTCACTTTCCAATCATCCGCCAGATATCCACCGAAAATGTTGAAGCGTAGACCCTGTTCGGCTGACGACGGGAAATATTGATTCACCGAACTGGCGGGTCCGCCGCCATTGAAAAAGTCGGACAGCGACGTTGTAATGTACCCGTGGACATTCTCTTCAAACGCTAAATCACTGACGCTGTCGTGCAGCCAGCTAAAGCCCAATCGGAAGGTGTGTTTTCCTGCGATCTTGGAAAAGTCATCTGTAATTTGGTATTGGAACACGCGTCTTCCTTGCGGAAAGAAGAAAAAGCAGCATTCCGCATTGGCGCCAACCGCCGTGAATGGCGATCCGGAAAAATTTAAGAATGTGGGAAGTGCTGCCAGAGCCCCGCTCGGATCGGCTGGCCCGAAGATAGCCGAATAGTAGAGGACAGAGCCCCCGAATTGGTTCACAGTATTTGGTCCGAAGGTGTGAATTTCAGAAACCTGACCGGACATTTGGGGCTGGATACTTTGGGCGTTAAAGGTCGGCCCAAATGGGCTGGTGTAGGTTGGTTGGAACCCATTGTCTCGCAGGACGCGAATGTAGAAGCGGTCTTTGTCATTGAAAGTGTGATCCACACGTGCAGACCACTGGTATTCGTGATTGAGATTGGGGGGCGTTGTGCGGAATTGTAGCGCGCAGGGAACGCCGGCCGGCAAACCGGTGAATGTCCCGCAGCCACCATTGCCGTCAGCGGTCACCGGCACTGCGCTGCCTGCGCCAGAGGCGCCGTTGTAGATCTTGAAGACCTGCTGATAGAACGGGATCTCCGCCGCGTTGCCGTTGCCGGCCAGATTTGCCAAAGTTGCCGCCTGGAACTGTGGGCTCGGAATTTGCGTAAGATTGGCGGCGGTCGGAAGAAGATTGCGAAGGCCTTCATAGTTGACGTCGAAGAACGTGCGATTCTTCCAGATCGGCCCATGACCACCGACCGCCCACTGGTTGAAATTATTGAAAGGTCTTGGCGAACCGAACTCGTTACTGAAGAACTGGTTAGCGTTCATAACGCGCCCATTCCAATTGTATATGGCATCGGCGTGGAACTCATTGGTTCCGGATTTCGAGATGTAGGCAACCTGAGTTCCGGCGAATTGGCCGTATTGCGCCGAATACGCGTTGTTGATCACATTTGCTTCCGCGATATCGTTGGCGCCGAGCAAAAGGTTGGACGCGCCGCTATTGTTGAGATTCAAGTAAGGGTCGTTGTAATTCTGGCCATTGATGGTGAACAGGTTGGATGTTCCGGGCATTCCATCGGCCGAGAAATTCCCGTATCCGGATTGGGTGTTCATCACCACGCCCGGCGCGGTCTGCGCGACGTAGGTGAGATCGCCGCCGGGGTTGGGCAGGCTCTCAATCATTTCCGAGCTGTAGTTTGTGGCTACGTCGGCGTTCTCGGTCTGAACGGAAGGCCCAGCCTCTACCACGTCCACCGACTGGCTCGCAGTGGCTACCGTCAGTTGAACGTTCACCGCCGTGGGCTGCCCGGCGCTGACGATCACCCCGGGGTGCTCCTGGGTTTGGAAGCCGCTGGCGCTGATGCTGACCTTGTAAGTGCCCGGCGTGACAAACGCGAATCGATAACTACCGTCATTGTTTGTGGTTACCTTTTGGGATGAATTGGTGTTAGCGTTCGCTAAGGTTATCGTGGCGCCGGGCACAACGGCTCCAGTTGGATCGGTTACAATCCCTGTGACATCGCCAGAAATAATCGACTGGGCGTGGGACTGAACTGTTAAGGCAGTCAGCAGCCAAAGGCCAACGAAGAGAACTAACGAGTGGCGCAACATCGCACGGAATAGAACACCATACCTGTCCGCACCTATAGCATTTCGAGTCAGAATCTTGGTCATTGTTTCATGCTCCTTCATGCGTGATTTGCTTAGTTCTGTCCTTGACCGGTCTCGCGGTAACCGCCCCGTTTGGGTCGCGAACGAAGCCCGCGATGGAGCCCTTGGTGATTTCCCGTGTTTGCAAGCAAGTGAGCGCAGAAAGCGCCAACGGCAAACTCATCTTTAGATATTTCATCCTTAGTTCTCCTCAATTGATGGTGCGCCAGTTCGGCGCACACATGTCCTCTGATCAGCGGGCATCCCCCGTTATGGGAAGCCGCAAAATGGCTGGGGCCAAATCTACAACCCCAAAAGGCAGACGTAGCACTTCGAATCCGACAACCAAGTCCAATAACCTGCGGTACAGCAAGCGATCCAACCAGCATCCCCGTAGCCACAGACTACAGTCACCGGGCAACAAACTGGTTAATTATATACCATACACTTACGATCGGCTAGAAGGATTCCGAATACACCTTCCGGTAGAAATGGAGGCGCGATCTTCAAGAAACGGGAGGTAGCACCACTGATGAGCGGTGCTGGAAGGAAGGGAGCGCTTGGCCCCCTATCCCCAGAAGGTACGAAGTCAAGTCTGCGACGTATGCTGCACGGAGTTGGCCACTTGCGCGGCCGGAAAGGGGACAAACAAGCGGTTTAAATACAAAGAATATAACGGTGACTTTAGCGGAAATCGCCGAGCGGCCGAACCGCTGAGGTGACCGTTACTGGACGCGACTTTGCAGCGCGGAGAGCGTGGCGTTGCCGGGGTAGATCCCCAGACCGGCCGCAATCACGCTACGTGCCTGATCGGCGTCGCCACTCTGTCGAAAGCTTAGCGCAATTTGTGCCAGAGTAACCGGCGAGGCCTTGAAGGCGGTGATACCGAGGCGCTTGTAGAGATCGGCGATCGGGGCGTATTTCCGCTGGCCAAAGTAGAGCTGCACCAGGTACTGTCCGGCGAAGGTATTGGAGGGGTTTTGATCGAGAGCCTGGCGGAGATAATCGGCGGCCGCAGCATCGTTCTTCTGCGAGATGGCTTCCAGTGCACGCATGTAGGCCGCTACTCCCGGCCGTCCCAAAGCCTGAGTGTCGGTGAAAAAGTAGAGCGGAAGTTCGCTCCTGTCCGCCGAGATTCGCAGCGGCATGTTGGCCGACGCCACAACTTCGCTGGAGCCAGCCTGGCGCAGATTTACGATAAGCCGATAATCCCCGTTTTGAAGATCGTTGACGGCGATGGTTTTGGACTTGAGCAAGCGGCCGTCTTTGAATTGCGACTGGGGAATGTCTTCGGTGGAGGAGCGGCGGCCGTCTTTTTCTAAAGGAGGAGAGACGATGTATTCCATCTGGTAATCGGCGGTCGCGCCCGGCGGCGAGTGCAGTTCGAACAGCAACCGCAGCGGATCGGGGTGACTAATCTCATGACGGGCGGCAGGATGGAATTGTACGCCGAAATATTCGAACGGTTGAAACGGATTCGGTCGAGCCACGCGGTCCACCGACGTTGTTACCAGGGGTCCGGAGAACGAAGCCTTGGAGGCCGGTCCGGCGGTCACTCCTGCTTCTCCTTTGTAGGTTTGTTGGGCTTGCCGGTTCGTGACTTCAACGGTGAGTTTGTAGGCGCCCGGTTCAATGGGAATACGGTTGGCGACCAGGAAAGGCGCGAATTTCTTTTCGCCCGAGGGTGAGTCTTCAAAGGCGGCATAAGCGCGCTCCTCGGCGTCTTCCAGGATCGTTTCCCCTGCTGCAGTGGTAAGCCGGTAGCTGATGCCGACCTTCAATTGCGAGCCATCGCGCTGCCCCAGCTTGGGATCGTCGATCAAGACTCCGAAGTCGAGCCAGTATTTTCCGGTGGGATCGGCTAGCACCAGGGAACTGATTTCTACTGGCCGATCTTGATTTACTAAGAAGTAGGAGCTTACTTTTTCGTGCAGCGATCGCATTTCACGGAGCTTGCTCACATTGGCGGGAACGTTGGCGAAGTTCTCGATTCTCGCGACCAGCATGTCGCTGGACATCTCGGGGTTATAGTTGACGGTGTCCACCGGCTCGCTCGGCACCAGCGATAACACGGCATGCGCGACATCTCCGCCCATCGGCTGCAAAAACTTGTAGACGTCGGCGTTGGTGTTGAATTGCGTCCCGCGCACCAATTTCATGGGTCCATCCAGGAAGGGGCGGTAGAACTTGTAGTCGCCGATGTCACCGCTGATGTAGAACAGCAAATAAAAGAACGAGGGCAGGGCGGGCGAACTGGTCTTGTTGTCGTAGAACCACAGTTCCATCGGATAGATCTGGCTGTAGCCGACGAAGGGGTGGCGCGAAGTCGGCGGTCCGAAAAGGATGTAGGCGCGGCCCATGTCGGTCATCCATCCGGGGGTGCTGGACTCGTGGCCGAAGTGGGTGTTGGCGTACTCGATTCGCGCGTAGTGCTCTTCCTTAAAAGGATTGCGCTCTGCGCTGTGCAGCGGATTGCGGATGGCCCAGAAGTTGTCGATGTATTTTTCGCGTTCGTCGTCGGTGTTTAGGGCGAGGAATACTTTACGTTCTTCGTCGGTGATGATGTAGACGACGTCCTGATCGATCCACTTTTTGTACTGCGCGGGAAGCTGGGGTTTTTTGGTGGCGGCGGCGAGGTGCAGGCAACAGAATAGCGCCATCACGGCGAAGGCAGTACGATACATATCGTTACTTCTATCTTCGTACAAAAAGAAAAGGGAGGTCCGAAGGCCTCCCTCGGTGCGATTAGAGAGTGTCGTTAGAACTCGAAGCGAACTCCCAAACGGGCGCTAAACGGATTCTGATAGGGATCGGGGAACGAGACCGGATCGCCGGAAAGAGCCGGTTTCAGGAAATCGGGATTGGCCGTTCCCGGGCTGCCTCCAATTTCACCAAATTGGTTTACGCGGATGATCGCCCGTTCGTTGAACAAATTGAACAGATCGGCTACGAATTTGACTCGCATCCGTTCGCCGAGCTTCCAGGTGTATTCCCCATGAAGATTGAAGGGGAAAATCCAAGCGGTACGGCCTAGGGCTCCGCGAGGCCCTCCGGGGCAAGTGAACGACGCCGGGGTAATGGTTGTCGATAACGGTTGTGGTCCGGACGAATTGGGGCAGACGGGGACTTCACCCGCGTTCAGGTATGCCGGGTGATCCAGCAGATCGGTGATTGGGGTACCCGAGGTGGGGAGCCAACTGGCTCCGATGTTGAAATTCCGCCACATATAGTTACCGAACAGCTTGAATTGGTGTGTGCGATCGGTTTCCAACAGACCGGGAATATCCTGACCGGTCAGCCGGCCATCCGAGTTGGTGAAATCGAACATGGAACTGATATTGGGGTCCTGCTGGCCGTTGTCGCTGCGGAATGAGCCTTGGAAGTTGCCATAAAGCTTCGACAACACATAGCTGCCGTAGAACTGAACGTTCGAAAAGCGCTTGCTGACGATAAACTCACCCGATTTATAGATGCGGTACGGATTTGGGAAACCGTCCGGGATGCCGTCTGGGCCGTTCGGATTGCTGGTGCCGTTGGCAAAGGCGGTGTCGTCCGCGATTCCGTGCAGCACGAAGCGGTTGTGCAGGCGATCAAAGAATTCGGCGAAGCGCTCGGCCTCTGCTATCTGTTCGGGTGTCATTTTAGCGGCCAAGGTTGACATGGATTCGTCCTTGTTCAAACAGTCGGTTCGTTTGAGCCAGGCATAGGATCGTACGTAGTCTCTGGGCACAAAGAGGCCTTGTTCGTACCACCGCGATATGCGGATCTTTGCGTCTTTATGACCATGCTCAGCCGCGTGCGTGTACCAGTGCGCCGCCTTCATAACGTCCATCTCTACGCCGCGACTACTTTCGTAACACTCGGCAAGCCGGTACATGCTGTCGGCGTGACCCAGGTCTGCGGACAGGCTGTACCACTTGAATGCTAGTGGGTAGATAGAGTGATAGTGGTTCCCCAAGGCGTGCATGCTCACCGAGTCGTTGTTTTCAATGGCGCAATCACCGGCGTACCGAAACCAGCGCGCGGCTCGTTCGGAATGTCGTAGGACACCACTCCCAATGTCAAGTTCTTCATATTGTTCCCCGAGTCGCACTGCGGACAAG
>Ga0209415_10003800_pt1 | contig 27977 bp, 24 predicted proteins | sample PeaSoiSIISIP2007_FD_187696 | JGI IMG/M metagenome (GOLD analysis project Ga0209415, IMG submission 187696) | Peat soil microbial communities from Weissenstadt, Germany - SII-SIP-2007 (SPAdes) (version 2) | ecosystem: Environmental > Terrestrial > Soil > Wetlands > Peat | place: Germany... | reverse complement strand
GGCGCCGGCGTGGGTAAGACCGTCATCATCATGGAGCTGATCAATAACGTCGCCCTGAAACACGGCGGCGTCTCTGTCTTTTCCGGCGTGGGTGAGCGCACCCGGGAGGGCAACGACCTTTGGCTGGAAATGCAGGAGTCGGGCGTGATAGTGCCCGGCCATCCGGAAAAATCCAAAGCGGCTTTGATCTATGGTCAGATGACGGAGCCGCCCGGCGCCCGCCTGCGCGTCGGCTTGACGGGCCTCACGGTGGCAGAGTATTTCCGCGACGTGGCGGGACAGGATGTGTTGCTGTTCATCGATAACATATTCCGCTTTACCCAGGCGGGCTCGGAAGTCTCGGCCCTGCTGGGTCGCATGCCGTCGGCGGTCGGTTACCAACCCAACCTCTCAACCGAAATGGGCGAACTCCAGGAGCGCATCACTTCTACCAAGAAGGGCTCCATCACTTCCGTGCAGGCCATTTACGTGCCCGCTGATGATCTTACCGATCCCGCTCCGGCCACGACTTTCTCCCACCTCGATGCCACCACCGTGCTCTCGCGGCAACTGGTTGAGATCGGCATTTACCCGGCGGTGGATCCTCTGGCTTCGTCTTCCCGCGTGCTGGATCCGCGCATCGTCGGCGAGGAGCATTACCGGGTGGCGCGGGCCGTGAAAGCCATCCTGCAGAAATACAAGGACCTGCAGGACATCATTGCCATCCTGGGCATTGATGAACTCTCCGAAGAAGATAAGTTGACGGTGGCGCGGGCGCGCAAAATTCAACGCTTCCTTTCGCAACCCTTCTTTGTGGCCCAACAGTTTACGGGGCTCGAGGGCCGATACGTGAAGCTCGAAGACACCATCAAGGGCTTCAAAGAGCTGGTGGAAGGCAAGTACGACGATATTCCCGAGCAGGCCTTTTACATGATGGGGACTATCGAGGAGGCGCTGCAGAGAGCGGAAAAACTGAAGGCGGCAGCCTGAGAAAATTGAGTCATTGAGTGATTGAGTCATTGAGCCATTGAGGCATCGAATCATTTACTCAATCACCCGATGCCTGAATGGCCCAATGGCTCAATGGCCCGATGACTCAATGGCCCAGTGACTCAATGATTCAATGACTCAATCCCATGAGTGATCTTCTCCCAACTGAACTCCAACTGAACATCGTGAGTCCGGACCGCTTGCTGGTGCGCGACGCGGCAAGCGCGGTGACGGTGCCGGGCAAAGGCGGGTATATCGGAGTGTTGCCCGGCCACGCTCCCTTGCTGACCGAACTCGTGCCCGGCGAGCTTACCTACACTCGTGAAGGCGCCGAGCACCACCTGTGCGTCAACTGGGGGTTCGCTGAGGTGCTTCCTGATCGCGTCATCGTCCTGGTGCAAAGCGCCGAGCGCGCCGAAGAGATTGACGTCGGGCGCGCCCAAAAGGCCAAGGAGCGAGCTGAGGACCGTCTGAAACGTTTCTCCGACCCGGAGATCGACATGGAACGGGCTCGCGAAGCCTTGCGCCGCGCCATCGCCCGGCTCGAGACTGCGCACCGCGGCCAGGGGTGAGGACGGAAACTCGAAATTCGAAACTGGAAAATCGAGATTCGAATGCCAGTATCCCGCTAAGCAGGAGGAGGCTCGCCTCCAGTTTCCAGTTTCCATTTTCCAGTTTCCATTTTCGGTTGTTCATGAATATCCGCGTTTACACCACGAGTTGGTGCGGGGACTGCCGCCGGGCCAAACGATTTCTGGAGGAGCACAAGCTGGCTTTCGAAGAGATCGATATCGAAGAGGACCTTCGGGCAGCGAAGTTCGTCAAAATCGCCAACAACGGCAAACGAAAAGTTCCCACCTTCGACGTGGACGGCCACGTCTTCTCCTGTTCGCCTTTCAACGCCGATGACCTGAAGCAGCAACTGGGTTTGTAGGACGCGAGAGCTCTCAGCCATCAGCTTCGGCCGGCGCCGCGCAAAGCACTGCGGTTCTAAGGGGTAAGGGCCTTCTCACGATGGAGCCAGCCCTTGGGTTGTCCGGGGGCCGCTGCGAGGAATGCCACCAAGACGGTAGGGACTCTGTTAACGGGAAAGCTCTCGAACCCAAAGGTAAGCCCAACCTTAGGCTCAAGAACAAGACTCCTTGGAAACACGCACGAGCCCACCCTCAGCGCGAGGTTCTTCCTCAAGTTGGCGATGGACCAGCCCGCGTGGAAGTTCTCGATTCTGCCCCAAAAGCCCCAGCAGCCGGCGATGAGGGTGGAAAAAGCAACCGCCGGCCATCCGCAGGCTGGCCGCCACTCGGGAACCAACGGGTGGCTGCCTATTTAATCGGAGGCGGGGTTGTAATTCCGTGGTAGAACCAGAACCCAACAATCACGACCGCCAAGACGATCCAGGCTACGCCCAGAGCGCGGATGGGAATGGTGATTTTGTGGCTCTTCACCTCGATAACCTTTTGCGCCTCAATGGCTTGGTCTTCCTTTGCGTCGTCACTCAGGGGAATCCAATCCGTTTCTTTCTTGGTCAGACGCGAACGGTAAACGACCAGGACCAAGAAGAGGAAGGTGATCACGCCCCAAACGGTAAAGAGTAGAACCATAGTGTCCATAAAACCCTCGCAAGGATCAGACATTGTGTCGCTGCGTAAAAGCCTGTTCCCTCTTTCCACACTGCAAACTGCGTTCCATCTTGCCCACGGGGCAGATTTCAGGTGTCGGGTGTCAGGGAGGAAGCTCTCAGCCGTCAGCTATCAGCCTTCAGCTTTCAGATCTCAGCCTTCAGCCCGACTGTCCAAAATAAGCCCCACCAGCATCAGCTCAGGTTCGTCATTCCCGCGAAAGCGGGAATCCATTGGCCTCTCGGCCGGCAATAAGCTGAAAGCTGAGAGCTGATGGCTGAAAGCTGCTTCCCTTTCCGGCATCCCCGCGGTTATACTTCCGAGACGCGTGAACTATGGGCTCCGCACAACATTCGGTTCTGTCTTTGAAGATCACACCGTGGCTTTTGGCCATGGCATTACCCCTCGCTTGGCTGGTTCTGCCGCTACAAAGTGCCTTGGCGCAGGTCGAGTCGGAGGAATATGGCGCCGCTCGCTTCGACTTTGCCGTGCCCGGAGGAAGCGGGTTCGTCATCAAGCCGCATGGGCCTGAAACCTCAGGCCAGAAGCCCTGGGTTTGGTATGCGCCCACGTTTGTAAAGGCGAGACCCGAGATGAGGCGGTACCCTAACAAATCCCTCGAGTGGTTGTTCACTCGCCTGCTGGACAAGGGGGTCTGGATCGCGGGCGTCGACGTGGGAGAATCCTGGGGGAACGCTCAAGGGCGGAAAGCCTACACGCAGTTTTACAAATACGTTCGGAAAAAATACGCTTTGTCGCCACGCCCCTGTCTCGTGGGGCAGAGTCGCGGGGGGATAATGGTCTACAACTGGGCCGTGGAACACCCGCGTGAGGTGGGATGCATCGTTGGAATCTACCCTGTCACTAACCTCGCCGGTTGGCCGCACTTGGGAGGAGACCGAATCCTGAAAGCCTACGGGATGAGCGAAGCCGAACTGCGCAAGCACCTTGGTGAGAATAACCCCATCGATCGCCTGGCGCCCCTGGCGCGCGCCAAGGTTCCCATTTTCCACATCCACGGCGATGCCGATAAGGTTGTCCCCCTCGAGCAAAACACGCTGGAACTGGCGCGCCGCTATAAGGCCTTGGGAGGCACCGCGGAGGTCGACGCGGTCCCGGGCAAGGGCCATGAAGAGGTCCCTGAGTTTTTCCAGTCCGAACGGCTGCTCGGTTTTCTTCTTCGATACGTTAATCCCGCGAGGTAAACGGTAGCGCACAGTCTCCGGAAAACGAGAGTGCGCTACCCGCTGTCCAAAATAGGGTAAAATAGCACGTGGAATGTTTGCAGGTGAGGGAGGTGGGAGGCATGACCGTTACGCTGCCGCCAGAACTGGAGATTGTGGTTGCCGAGAGGGCACGCGCCCAAGGGATTTCTGCCCAAGAGTATGTGGAACAGTTGGTTCGCGACGCCACCCAACCGGCGCCGCAACGGCCGGCGGCGCTGCCTTCCTGGCCAGGCCGTGCGCTGAGCGACTTACACCGTGACCAACTCTATGAAGATGTCCGCTGACAGGACGGCGGTAGACGCCAACGTCCTGGTCTATGCTTTCTACCGCGATACTCCCCAGCATGCGGCCAGTCGTGCTTGGCTAGATCGCGCCGTCCGCGGCGAGCTGGAGCTTTGCCTCACTTCCCAGGTTCTGGCCGAGTTCTTCGCGATCGTCACCAACCCCAAGCGCGTCTCCGACCCGCGAACCCCGGATGATGCTGTGGCGGCGATTGAAGGTGTGTTGGCCCTCCCTGGCGCTACATTACTACCGGTGCCTCCGCAAGTCACGTCACGCTGGCTAGAGATGTTGCGGCACCACCCCGTGCGCGGCGGAGCCGTCTTCGATTTACAGCTTATTGCTACTCTGGTAGTAAACGGCGTGGAGCGAATCTGCACGTTCAATCGCGCCGACTTTGAGGGGTTCCCCAGCCTGGAAATCGTCACTCCTTAGCATGGTCGCCCGGAAGGCCGACAACCAGCCGCGCAGAGTCTCTGCTCCTGAGACTCTGCGCTTCTTCCAGGATTCGGACATCGATTCGGGCTAGGTGTGAGGCCGGTAGAAGCCTGTCTACAAATCAAAAAGACGCAGAGTTTGAAAGGCACAAACTCTGCGCCGCCTGCTTAGAAGAACCCGTTCTGCTGGCCACGCACGGATTTTGCTACGACCACGCCATAAGTTACGGGACCGCACCCCGGCACACATTCTGGGATCGCACCCGTGTACGGGAAAAGCCAGCCTTGTACGGAAACAAAATTACTCACGGCTAGGCCGGAAAAGCTGTCCTGACTGAGGGCCTCGTAAGTCGTCTGCGACGTGGCATATGCGGAGAGGTTTACGGAATTCCAGGAACCCGGGGAATTGCCTAGATGCGGCATGAAGTAACTTACCAGTGGTGAGATCTGAAAGCTCGAGGTCGATGCGTCGACGCTCGTTATCTTTCCAGTGATCTGACTGGGTTCCAAATTGATGCTATTGGCGGTGAACGTAAGGGTGGGCAGACCCCGGTTGGATCCTGAACTGGTCGATGTGCTCACAGATCCATTGGGGGTAACCGTTACCTCCTGTCCGGCGAGCAGGTTCCCGGCACTAGAGAAGGTTCCCATATTAGAGACGGACGGCAGTGTGAAGCTGCCTGAATCAACCGAGTAGGTGACACCCGTTGTTGGCACCGTCACGTTGGCGAAAACGCCCAAGGAAGATGCGTTAGACATGCCGGACCCGGCCGCCGCGTTCTGCAGTAACAGATCCATGGTCGTGTCACCGCCAGACGTGTTGAGGCTGACGATGGTGCCTTCGTAAATCTCCTGTCCCGGACCTTCGATGTAATCAACCTCGGTCGCGAGCAAGCTTCCATCGGGTTGCAGGCTCACTCGCACCCTGAGCACGTCTCCAACGAGTAGGCACCCAAATCCTTGGCAGGCGATGTTGCACAATCCGCCGCAGAGGGCATTGGCTGGGATATTGTAAGTCGTACTGCTGTTGACGTCGATGGTGAGGGTTCGACCCCAGGGCGTTTGAAACGTGAACTGGTTCGTGCCCAAACTCTGGACCGTTCCGAACAACCTGCCGAGTCCTGAGCTCGGGTGTCCGGCCGGAAATGACGGCAACTGCGAAACGCTGACGGCATTTGTTGCGGCCAGGTTTACTGAGAGATCGGATTGAATGATCTGGTTGAGGTGGATGTCAAGCTGCAAGGCCACGGGCTGGTTCGCGGTGACGGTAAGGGGAAAAGGCGCCGAAGAAAAAGTCAGCGTCAAGGGCGTGGTCGTGGGCGTAAGCTGGCAGACAGCGTTGTTCGCGCAACTGCCAATGGCCGCGCCCGTGCCATTATAGATTGTGAGTTGGGGATTAGCGAAAGTCAGTGTGAGACTGTCATAAGTTCCTGCGGCCACGTTCGTGCTCCCCAGAAACGCCGAGTCTGCCTGAAGCTGAGTCACGTTGACGGGGATCGGATTAGTGCTGCTCAACAGCGAGACGTTTCCCGGCTGGAAGGAAGCGCTCGTGATGCTCAATTGGAAGAACAAAACCACCACGCCAGCGGGCGGGTCATCTGTTACCGTTAGTCCGACCGGGGCAACACCGGGCACCGGGTTGGTCGGCGCCACAGAAGTAACTGGAGATTGGCTGCCGCATCCTGTCATGAAAAGAAGGATGGTGGTAGCGAATAAGGCCAGAGTCGCTTTGCGCATCTTCGCCTCCGTCTTGGGGCCGAGGTTGGAAAATCCTGGAATCTTCAAGTCGATAGATGCACTGCGATCATAGCTGGTTTTCTCGATGGGGCCAAGCAAAAGTGCTTTAATGGTTATCTGTTAGTTAATCGTTTACTGAGTTGGTATCAGAGCCTCCGGTTTTGAGACTCTGATGCGGTTCAAGGCCCGCTCGCTTTTTTGCATTTTTCGCTGTTGCATTTTTTTTGCATTTTCGCTTGACAACCCCGCGGACTTGTGATAGCCTACCATGATGGTCATGTCGTGGACACATTGTCGCAGGCGAGCGCCAAGCCCCGCCCGGGCGCGAGGGAAAGCGGAAGGGTCCCGGCTACGGGGGAATGTAGGAAACTACAAAAAATGAAAAATGGTGGGAACGAACTCAACGAAGTACTTGAAAACAAAGGACATCACTTTTTTGAATGCTGCAAACTATGCGCGTTTTTCATGCAATTTAGCACAATTTAGAGCCTGAAAGGAGCAAAAACAGCACAATTTGCGGAAACGAAGTCAAGGCTTTCGAGCGGCAGGGCGCGGCCGGGCAAACGACGAGAAGTCGGCTACAGACGACCGCTGTCGCCTTGATCGCATACTCGTGGCTGACGGCTGAAAGGTGACTGCTGAGAGCTGTTTTTGAAGAAATAAACCGAGAATGTCTATGAAAACAAAGGACAGGCTCTTTTTCGCGGCAGTGATTTGCACAATCATGGTCCCCTTCCCTATCGCACGGGGGACGCAAAGTCCGGACGTGAATGCCGATGCTCGGCTGGCTGAGTTGAGTCAACAGCTACGCGTCGGGGCCGAATTCTTCCTGAACCCGACCGAGACCAAGGAAAGCGTTCAGCGCCATTTTGACCTGATGCACCAGAACGGGCTGACGCTGGCTCGCATTTTCATTATTTGGGACGACGTCGAGCGGACCCCGGGCAACTGGGATTTCAGCCGCTACGACTGGATTTACGACGCGGGGGCCCGATCGGGAATCAAGATCGTGGCCACACTTTGCGCCGAAGGCCCCCCGGGATGGATCCGGAAGACGCCCTTCTATCACAACCGCACAAACCTGAACGATCCGGAGATCCGCAGGCATGCAGCCGCCTACATTTCGAAAGTCGTTAACCGCTACCGGGGCCACACTGCGCAAGGCGTGTGGCTGTTGATGAACGAGCCTGAGAAGTACGACACGGAATTCCCCACCCTCCAAGCCTTCGGCAAGTGGCTTCAGGCGAAGTACGGATCGGTAGCGGAGCTGAACCGGCATTGGTTTCAACCCCTCGAGGCGTTTCCCGGCGCGCAGATCACTCCCGATCAACTCTCCGAGTATTGGACTGACTACCATCGGACGGTGGACTGGCGCGAGTTCAACATCGACAACCTGGTGGATCAACTCCTCTGGATCAAGGGTCAAATCGAAGCGGTGGATACGGCCCACCCCACTCACATCAATGTCACGGCGCCCACGGGCGGCGCCGGCGGGCAGGACGTTTGGAAGGAAAAACGCATCGTTGATATCCTTGGCGCTTCGATTCATCCTGCCTGGATTTTCCCCCGTTCTGCCGCGCATTCCGAGTACGGCGAACGCTACGCTTACCGGATCGACCTGATCGGAACGCCCGCGGGCGACCAGCCGTGGTGGGTCACGGAATTGCAAAGCGGGCCCACCGTTTTCACCGGGGGCTTTCCCCTCAATCCCACTCCCGACGACATGACCCGCTGGCTCTGGGACTCGTTCGGCGCCGGGAGCAAGGCGGTCATCTTCTGGCTGTGGCATCCGCGCGTGGGCGGCACCGAAGCCGGCGAGTGGGGCCTGGTAAGTCTGGAGGGAAAGCCCTCCATAAGGCTTCCCGCCGTCAAATCTGTTATCGACGGTTTGAGCCGCAACGCCTACCTGGCTGAAGCCAAACCCCAGCCGGCCAAGGTGGCCATCCTCTACAATCGCGAATCCGCCATCATCAACAGCCTGGATGAGAGGACCCAGCATCGCGGCGACGAAGTAGAAGATTCTCTGATGGGATGCTATCTGGCGCTGCATCGCGCCCACATCCCTGTTCAGTTTATAGATATCGATCAATTAAAGAACACCCTTAATGATAATATCTCCGTACTCTACGCGCCTTATTCTTACGCCATCGACGACCAGGGCGTCGCCGCGCTGCGGGACTTCGTGAGCCGGGGCGGCACGCTTTGGGCGGATGGGTTGACGGCTTGGAAGACTGAGATGGGTGAAATCCGGCCCACCATCCCGGGCGGGCTGAGCGGCGTATTCGGCGTCGAGGCTTCTGATATCTACCCTGTCAAGGCTGATGAGCCATATTCGGTCACCAGCCAGAACGAGCGCGCGGGGGAGTTATGGAAGCTCCCCCTGGAACTGAAGGGCGCGGAAGTCGTGATGCGCGATCGCGAGGGCAAACCCTTCGCCACGCGGCATCGGCTCGGCAAGGGTCAGGCGCTCTACTTCGAGTCGGCGCTCACTCTCGCCTATTTCAAGCGCAGCAATCCGTTTGTGCAACGGCTCATCGTCAAGCCTGCACTGGAGGCGCAGCGAGATGCGCTGGTACAACTGTCCAAAGGCTCGGATAAGGTCTGCTTCCGCGGCCTCGCCCATCCCTCAGGGCCTATTGCTATTCTGTCGAATTGGGGCGATGCGGAGAGCGTCACGGTAAGCTTCCGGGGACATTACACCGTTGCCGAGGCGCTTGCAGCCAAACCCGTTCAAGTGACGTACGCCGAGGGCAGAACGCTCGCCACGGTGCAGTTACCGGCAGGGGGAGTAGCTCTCCTCAGAGCCAAGAAGTAGCGGCGGCCCTTCCGCATGGCACGCCCTCTCCCCACATCAGTCGCCGCTACAGATACTTCCGCGCCGCGCGCAGGAACTGCGCCGCGCGCGCATCGACCACATCGAAGCCATCGCGAACCGTCACGCCGAACTCCGAGCCCAACCCTGGATCACGCACTCCGATGCCGATGTTGATAGCCCGCGCCAGGAGGGCGTCTGTCTGCGGCAGCATGCCCCTCCAATACCGTTGCTCCGGCCCCGTATACAGCGGGCAATGGAAGGGGCAGCCGGTTTCGATGGGCGTGCGCTTCTCGAGGATCTGCTCCATGTTCGAGTAAACGTGCCATCCCGATTCCGCCACCACGCGCGTGCCGAGGTCCTTGGCCAGGCTGCGCGCAATCTCCTCGCTCGGCAGGAACACCGTCAGCAGGGTGGCGCATTCGCCCTCGACGTCAGTGATCTCGCGGAACTCCAAGCCCGGCAATTCGCTGATCGCCCGCTTGAAGCGATTCTTGTTGGCGTGCAAACGTTCCAGAATAGCTCCCAGCTTATTCAACTGGGCCAGCAGCACGGCGGCCGTCAGTTCCGTCATGCGGAAATCCAGCCCCACAAAAGCTCGGCGTCCGATCTCGACGCCCGCGCGCAACGGTGAGTGCCCCTGATCGTGAAGGCCGAAGAAACGCCGGTAGGCCGCTTCGTCGCGGGTCACCACCATGCCGCCGTCGCCCGCCGTGATCGTCTTGTAGACGTTGAAACTGTAGGTGCCCGCATTCCCCATCGACCCGACGGCGCGCCCCTTGTAGCGCGCCCCGAACGCCTGCGCACCGTCCTCGATGAGCAGGAGGTTATGCTCGTTTGCAATGGCCTTCAACTCGTCCAGCCGCGCCGGATTGCCCAGCATATGGACGGCCATGATGGCCTTGGTGCGCGGCGTGATTTTCCGTTTCACGTCGGCTGGGTCCAGGTTGAGCGTGCGGTCGACCTCCGCCAGAATAGGCACCGCCCGCGCGTAGATGATCGACGAGATGCTGGCGATGAAGGTGTATCCCGGCACAATGACTTCGTCGCCCGGTCCCACCCCCAGCCCGATCAGCGCCACCAGCAGCGCCGAGGTTCCGGAGTTCACCGCCACGGCGTGAGGCACGCCGACGCGCCTGGCGACCTCCCGCTCGAGTTTCACCACCTTGGCCTTGAACCGCGGATCGTCGGTGCTGCCGTACCGGTACAGGTACCCCGCTTCCAAGACTTCCAGTATTTCCTTCTTCTCCTCTTCTCCAATCAACTCCATACCTGGGCCTGGCATCGTCCCTCCTCATTGGTTAATGGTATACTGCGAGTTCACGCCATTCTTTCAGGGTGCCATGGAACAAGTCATATCACAAGCGCCACCGCGCGACGCGGCGACGCCGCATTTGCGCCGCGTCCTCACGCTGTGGGATCTCGTGTTCTACGGCATCGTACTCACGCAGCCCATCGCCTCGGTGCCGCTCTTTGGAGTCGCCCAGAAACTCTCCAACGGCCACTACGTAACTACCCTTCTCCTGGCGATGCTGCCCATGCTGATCACGGCCTTCAGTTACGGCCGCATGGCGGCAATCTACCCTTCAGCCGGATCCGCCTACACCTATGTCGGCAAGGGGTTGAACACTTACCTGGGATTCCTGGTGGGCTGGGCGGTGCTTCTCGATTACGGCGTGACGCCGCTCGTCAATGGCATCTGGGTCGCCATCGTCGTCCATGCTCGTTACCTCCCGCAGGTGCCTTTCGTGGTTGGGATGTTCCTGGTGGTGTTCATCATGGTCGCTCCCAATCTGCGGGGGATTAAGACCTCGGCGCTGTCGGACAAGGTCCTGTTAGCGGCGATGTCCTTCGTAGCCGTGATTTTCATCCTGCTTGCCATCCGGTTCCTGTTTCACAGCCAAAGCTGGGGCGGCCTGATTTCGACTCAACCCTTCTACAATCCCAGGACATTCGCTGTCCGTACGGTGTGGACTGCGACCTCCTACTCGGTGCTCACCTACTTCGGCTTCGAAGGCGTTACCACGCTGGCCGAGGATACGCATAACCCCAAGCGCAACGTGCTGCTGGCCATCGTTCTGGTTTGCTTGTTCACCGGCGTGTTTGGCGGATTCCTGGCCTACCTTGGCCAGCGTGTCTGGCCCGATTGGCGGACCTTGCCGAACCTGGAAACGGCCTTTATGGACGTTTGCGGGCGCGTGGGCGGGCCCGGCCTGTTCCACGCCATGGGCTTCTGCATCCTGCTGGCTGACATTGGCGGCGGCCTCGCCGGCATCCTGGGCGCCGCCCGCCTGCTGTTTGGCATGGGACGAGACAACGTGCTGCCGCGACGAGTCTTCGCACACCTCAGCCCTGGCTCAAGCACTCCGACCTACAACATCCTGATCATCGGCGGCATTGTGTTTGCCGGGGGCATCGCTCTTCAACACCTCGGCAACGCCTTCGAGCATGCCGGAGAGCTCCAGAATTACGGGGCCTTCTTCGCTTTCATGAACGTGAACCTAGCCGCCTTTTGGCAGTTCGCCTTCGTGCGGCCTCATCGGAGCAGGCTGAGGACAATCGTAGATTCCGGCCTCTCGCTGTTCGGCGCGGTCTTCTGCGGAGTCATGTGGTGGAATCTGGACAACGTCGCGAGAGTCGCGGGAGGCATCTGGTTCCTCATCGGGATAGTGTACCTTGCGCTGGCGACGCGGGGATTCTCCGTGCGGCCGCGCATGATCGGTTCCGGCGAATCGTCTTAACTGCGCAGTCTGCTTTGCGGCCTTTGCGCACTTTGCGCCTCGGCGTGAAACCGGCGTTTTCCGGGATTAATCAACCACCCTTTACCTTCAGCTCCAACGTGCATCCGGCCCCACGAAGTTGTTGCACTTAAGCGTTCGTCTGCTGCTATACTCTTCGCCTCCGCGGGACGGGCAAGCTGCGGTTCCGCGCTGTAAATCTGCATAATACGGAGAAGAGCGGCAATGAACGAGAGTGAAGCACGATACGGTCTTTTAAGGGTAATGAGGATGGCGGGGATTTCTGCCCTGTTGATAGCGAGTGCCCTGTTGTCGGCTGCTTCCGCGCAGAATGCGAAGGACGCGGCCAAACCCGTAGTCAAAGGTCCGTGGCTGGACAAGAATCTGTTGCCCGACAAGCGGGCCGATCTGGTCATCCAGCAGATGACGCTGGACGAGAAGATCACCCTGGTTCACGGTGTCGAGGGCCCGCTGGCGAAGCAGCATTGGCTGGGCGGCGCCGGCTACGTCCCGGGAATTCCGCGGCTGGGAATCCCGGAATTGCAGATGACCGACGGCAGATCGGGCGTCGTGATTATCGGCCCGCGCGGGGTCTACGCCACCGCGTTGCCCTGCGCGTTGGCCAACGCCGCCAGTTGGGACCTCGACGGGTCGTACGAATATGGCGCTCAACTCGGCAAAGAGGTTCGCGAACTCGGTTTTAACGTTTCGCTGGGCGGGACCTCCAACATCATTCGCGAGCCGCGCAACGGGCGGAACTTCGAGTGCCTGGGCGAGGACCCTCTGTTGATCGGCAAGATGCTGGGGCGGGAACTGAAAGGCACCCAGGACCAGCAGGTGATCGGCAACATCAACCGCTACGCCGTGAACGATCAGGAAACTGGGCGCTTCATCGGCAGCGCGATCATCGACCGGCGGGCCATGCAGGAGACCGACCTGCTGGCCTTCCAGATTGCCATCAAGGAATCGAATGTGGGAACCGTGATGTGCGCCTATAACCGTGTGAATAGCGTCTTCGCTTGTGAGAATCCCTACCTGCTGGGTGACGTTCTGAAAAAGGCCTGGGATTACAAAGGCTGGGTGATGACGGACTGGGGGGCCGCGCACAGTGCGGTCCCATCAGCACTGGCCGGGATGGATCAGGAAATGCCCAGCGGCCGGTACTTTGGCGATAAGCTGAAGGCGGCGGTGGAGAAAGGAGAAGTCCCCGTTTCACGCCTGGACGATATGGTGCATCGCATCCTGCGAACGGAATTCGCTTTCGGCATCATTGATAATCCGCCGGAAGCACATCCGGTTAATCCCTTCACGGGCGCGGACGTCGCGCAACGCGCCGCCGAGCGCGGCATGGTGCTGCTTAAGAACGACAACGGTCAGTTACCCCTCGAGGCTTCGACGATCAAATCGATTGCCGTGATTGGCGCGCACGCCGACGTCGGAGTGCTTTCAGGCTCTGGATCCGACCAGGTCAATCCGGCAGGAGGCAAAACCGTCCCGTACGACCGCGGGATCGTGTGGCATCCCTCTTCTCCGCTCCGCGCGCTAAAGGCCCGCACGCCCAACGCGCAGGTGAGCTTCGATCCGGGCACCGACCCCGCAGCCGCGGCGAAACTGGCGGGCGCCAGCGACATTGCGATCGTCTTCACCTGGCAACATACTTCTGAAGGGCGCGACGTGGCGAACCTTTCCCTGCCTGACAACCAGGACGAACTGGTGAGCCAAGTGGCGGCCGCGAACCCCCACACCATTGTGGTGCTTGAAACCGGCGGCCCGGTCACCATGCCCTGGCTCGACAAAGTGAGCGCGGTGCTCGAGGCGTGGTATCCGGGGATCCGTGGAGGCGAGGCTGTCACCCGCATTCTCTTTGGAGACGTGAATCCTTCGGGGAAGCTGCCCGTTACGTTCCCGAAGAGCGAAGCTGACCTGCCCCACGCGTCCGTGGCGGGAATGCTGCTGGATGCGAACAGCCAGCCAAAAGAGCAGAAGAAGCCATTCGACATCAACTATACGGAAGGCTTGAAAGTTGGTTACAAGTGGTACGAGTCGGAAGGTAAAGAGCCCCTCTTCCCGTTTGGATTCGGCCTTTCCTACACCACGTTCGTCTACTCTGAGCTAGAAGCGGCCGCGGGCAAATACCTCAGAGTACATTTCCGTGTCGCCAATTCCGGCGGGCGCGCCGGGGCGGAAGTTGCGCAAGTTTACGCCACATTGCCTTCGAGCGCCGGTGAACCCTTCAAACGCCTGGTCGCATGGGAAAAGGTCTCGCTTGCTCCGAGCGAAGCCAAGACCGTCATCCTTACGATCGAGCCGAAGTTTCTGTCGATCTTCAACGCGGCCAAGGAAAGGTGGGAACTGCCAACCGGAGAGTACAAGATTGAGGTGGGCGGATCGTCGAGGAGCACGCCACTTAGCCAGACGGTTACAATGAGCGATTCGAAGTAGGGGCGACCCTTGTGGTCGCCCGCCGCGATTGCAAGGTAACGCTGGGGGTCGCGTGTCGTGCCCGACCCCTCACCCGGCCCGCACCGGCCGATGAAAACGCCGGTGCGGGCCCCCTCTCCCCCAAGGGGGCGAGGGGAGGAACTCGGAAGGTTCGCGCCGTTCCTGGCGCCATCGACAATCGCCCATCGACAATCGTCAGCCGACGATCACAGGAGCTTCATCGCGTCCGGATCCCAGCGAACCGCCGCACCACGCTCGTAGCTCAGATTGCTCAACAGTGCCGCACCGGCCGCGCGGTATCCGAAGACGGCGCCTTCCACCACCGGCTGGCGCGACCGGACCGCCGCAAAGAAGTTCTTGAAGTGATCGTAGCTATCGCTATACCCCTCCGGCACGGAGAATTTCTCCACGGCAGAGTACCCGGCCGAGGGCTGCGTCAGCGGATACTTCTTGCGATACTCCTCGAGGAATTTATCCTGCATCGCCTGCGTGAACGTATCGATGTTGTAGCCCGGCTCGGTCTCGCGCGGTACTCGATACAGTGTGACGCCGTCGCCGATGGTCATCGAGCCTTCCGTACCGTTGAACACAAATCCTTCGCTCTCGCTGCCGCCGCAGGCAAAGTTGACTCGTAGCGCCAGGTTGAATCCCTGCGGATAATCGAATAACCCCAGAAGCACATCGGGAACATCGCGGCCGTCCTTCCAGAACCGCAGGCCGCCGGTGGCCATGGCGCGATTGGGGCCCGTAGTCTGAGTGACGAAATGCGTTCCGCTGAAAAGGTGAACGAAAAGGTCGCCGGCCACGCCCGTGCCATAAGCCTTCCATTTGCGCCACTGGTAGAAGTGCTCCGGGTTGAAGGGAATCTTGGGCGCCGTGCCGAGGAAACGCGGCCAGTCGATGGTCTGCTCGGAAGCGTCGGGGGCAATGGAATAGGTCCAGGCGCCGATGCTCGAATTGCGGTCCCACCAGGCGCTGATCGCAGTGATATGCCCAATCCTTCCAGACTGCATGATCTCCTGCGCCTTCTTATAAATCAGCGAGCTGACCCGCTGGCTGCCAATCTGAATAATGCGCTGCGTCTTCTTCGCCGTGGCAATGATCTCCGGACCATCCGGGTAGACGTGTATCATAGGCTTTTCGCAATAGACGTCCTTGCCCGCGTTCATCGAGTCGACCGCCGCCTGTTTGTGCCAGTGATCGGGAGTGCCGATCAGGACGGCATCCACGTCCGAGCGGGAGAGGATCTCCTTGTAGTCCCGAGTGGTGAAAATATCGTTGCCCCAAATCTCCTTGGCGTGCGCCAGGCGGCCGTCGTAACAATCCGCCACAGCCACCAGCTTCACGCCCGGTACCAGCAGGGCCGTTCGGGTGTCTCCCGACCCTTGGCCTCCGGCGCCAATGAGGGCAATTTGGATCTGATCGTTAGCCGCGATGGGCGCAGCGGGCGGCTCCTCAGCCGCCAGCAGATGGGTTTTCAAACCATCGACAATAAAAGTCCCAGCAGTCGCTACACTGCCCGCCCTCAGAAAGTCCCTTCGATTAAAACCACTCGCCATTCTCCACCCCCTCAAGTCGATGCTCAGAAGTTGTTCGAAGCAGATGAGAATACCGCTGATAGGGCTATTCGTGGAAGGGAAAAATCCAGGTGCGGCGAGGGTTGCAGGGCAGCCACAAGGGCTGCCCCTACAGCTCATCACTCCGCCCGCAGGGACTCCACGGGGTTCACACCGGCGGCGCGGCGAGCGGGGAGATACGCAGCGAGCGCGGCCGTCGCGACCAGTCCCAGCGACACCGCGGCGTAGGTTGCCGGGTCGACGGACCGTACTCCAAAGAGCAGGGACGACATCAGGCGCGTCAGGGCGGGTGCGGCAGCCAACCCGCAGACCACTCCGATGCCGGTCAGCAGCAACGCATGGCGGACGAACATTCCCGTCAGTTGCTGACTATGCGCCCCAAGCGCCATGCGAATTCCGATCTCCCGCCGGCGCTGCGACACCGAATAGGCGATCACACCGTAGAGGCCTACGACGCCCAGCAGGAGAGCCATTCCACCCGCAAGGCTCAGCATCACGAGCGTGAAGGAAGTCCGCGCCATGGATCGCCGGTAGAGATAGTCCAGAGTGTGGACATCGGCCAGTGGAAGGTCGGGGTCCACGGACCACACGGCCCGCTGCACCTCGCTCATGAAGCTTGGCGAGCCGGCCCGCCCACTTCGAACTGAGTAAGTCACATAGCGGCGTACGTCCACGTCGTTACTCTCGAAGTTTGCCAGAAGAACCGGCCAATAAACCGAACTGGGCGGCGCCTTTTCCACTCCGTCATCACGAGTATTACCGACAACCCCGACAACCTCGCGCCACTCCTCCTTGGTGTTGCCCCGGACTTGTTTGCCCAGGGCCCTCAATGGGTCGCGCCAGTATTCCCGCGCCACTTTTTCGGAAAGGATAGCCACAGGCAGCTTATTGTAGATGTCACTCCAAGTGATGTCTCGGCCCGCCAGGAGCGGCGTGCCAAGAGTTTTGAAAAAACCCGGCGCAATGAACCTGTATCGGACGAGCGGAATGTCGCTTTGAGAATAAGTGCGGTCGCTAGCGAAGAGTGCGTCACCCCACTCGTTGCCATCCAAGGGGATGCTCAGCGAGAAGCTGGCAGAGGCAACGCCCGGCATGGCCTCGATCTTATGCAAGATCTCCTCCTGAAGCCGGGTCACGCGTTCGGGTTCCTTGACCTGTGTATCAGGAATGTTGACTCGAAATGTTTGAAGCTGCGAAGGCGCAACGAATCCCGGGTCGACGCCGGTCAACGCACGGAATGTACGGATCATCAATCCAGAGCTGATCAGCAGAACGACCGCCAGCGCCACTTGGGCAATCACCAGCCCGCTGCGGGCGCGGTGGCGCTGCCGGCTTTCACTCATGGAACGTCCGCCCTCGCGCAATCCCGTTCCCAAGTGGACGCCCGAGTATTTCAAGGCGGGGATGGAACCGAAAAGCAGGCTCGCGACAAATGATAGTGCCAGCGTGAAGACGACCACCGTGCCGTCGATGCCGATTTCCTCGAGACGAGGCAGGCCCGACGGCGCCAAGGCGATCAGGAGCCGCAAGGCGCCGTAAGCAAGGGCCAAGCCGAGGCCGCTCGCTAACAGCGCAAGAACGAGGCTGTCGAGAAACAACTCCGCCGCGATGCGCAGCCGGTTGGCGCCCAGCGCGGCACGGAGGGAGAGTTCCTGCTCGCGTCCTTCGGCGCGGACGAGAAGCAGGTTGGCCACGTTAGCGCAGGCAATCAGCAGCACCAAACCGAGGCCGCCCATCAATACCCACAGGACCTTGCCTACGTCGCCTACCACATATTGCTTCAGGGTGTGGAGGTTCGGTCCGATTCGCGCGCTTTGAAACATCTTAACGCTGAAGCCGGGCGGCGGGGGAAAACTCCGGTCGACAATAGGGAGCATCCGAGCCACGTCAGCGCTGGCCTGGGCAAGAGTGACTCCCGGCTTGAGCCTCGCGATGCCGTCATAGCTGTATTGGCCTAATGTGGTTTTGGCGCGCTCAAACTGCATGGGAATGAGAAGGGCGAGGTCACTCCAGTCTTGAAAACGGAAATCCTGCGGCAGGACTCCAATGATTTGGCGCAGCTTTCCGTCCGCTGTGATGGTTTTTCCGATCACGGAGCGGTCGCCGCCGAACTTACGGCGCCAGTATCCGTAAGTCAGGATTACCGTGTCCGCGCTGCCTGGAGAATCGTCCGCGCGGGTGAACAAGCGGCCGAGCATAGGCGAGACCCCCAGAATCGGAAGGACTCCGTCGGTGACGACGAGGCCCGTCACCTTCTCCGGTTCGCCAAGGCCGGTGACGTTCAGAGAGTGGCCGGTAGTGACACCGATGCCCTGGAAGGTATGGCTCTGCTCGCGGAATACGAAGTAGGTTGAGGGCGACAGACTCACTTCCTTGAGGTTTATGCCCGGTGCCGTCAGCCAGACGGCGACCAATTCCTCAGGATGAGGATAAGGCAAGGGCTTGAGCAATACACCTTCCAGCACACTGAAAATCGCTGTGTTCGCGCCAATGCCGACCGCCAGCGTCAGCAGCGTGACGGCTGTGAAGAAGGGCGCGCGTCCGAGCCTCCTGAGCACCTGTCTGAGCTGAGCGGCCAAGAACCCCATAGACCACCTCGTTAGCGCGTTAGACGCAGCGTTGTGAGAACCAGTTCACTGTGGCGCGGGCATCCTGCCCGTGCGCAGGAGCGGAACGCTCCTGCCACTGCGGGCGGGACGCCCGCACTACATCAGTGCCCTCCGGCAGCCGCTGTCGCCCCAATGAGTAATACGCCGACGCACCAATGTGGGTTCCGGAAATCCGTCTTGGCGCGTTTGTTGCCGGGGCAGCCCTCGTGGCTGCCCTTCATCGTTAGGAGGGCGGCCACGCCCCGGGCGACCACCAGGGTCACCTCTACCGGGTGCAGTCCTTCCGTCGTTCCATCCAAAGCTTGTAGAGGCCCCAAGCGGCAAGTGTACTACAGTCGCGTATGGTTCCGTCGAGCATCATCTGCTCGAACTGGCGAATCGAGACCGCTCGCAGGATCAGATCGTGCTCTTCGGGGTCAGGCTCAGCTTCGGCGGGCGCCAGTCCGGTAGCGAGGAAGACATGCTGCTTCTGACGGGTGAAGCCGTAAGCGATCCAAAGCGCCCCGAGGCGCGTCATGCTTTGGGCGGTCAGGCCCGTTTCTTCTCGCAGCTCTCCCCGCGCCAGTTCCTCGGGGTCGACTCCGGCGGTCTCCCAACCCCCTTGGGGCAACTCCACGCAGCGATCCTGCACGGTGTAGCGAAACTGTTCGATAAGGTATATGGTTTCGCCTTGTATGGGCAGGATGATGGCGCAGTCGTCTTTATCCACCACGCCATAGATGCCGTGGACGCCGTTGCTGCGCTCCACCTCGTCCTCGCGCAGGCGGAGCCAGGCGTTGCGGTACACTTCGCGGCTACTCAGGGTTTTGATGCTCATGGTTATGAGTGTACAGCAAACCGCAGCCCGACGAAGCGGAACGGCTTCATTCGCGGCGCGGGAGATCTGCGCATTAGCAGTGGAGAAGAAATCCCAAAGGCTTTATACTTAGCTTAGGGGCAAAGACCAGCGGGAGAAGAATCTTCATGAGGATAGTTACATTCGCAATCTGCATCACCGGCGCCTGTCTCGCGGTGACCATGCTCGCCACGGATGGCCCTTCCTCGACTGCCGGCTCCGCCTCCTGGAGTTCCAAGGCGGCCGCCGCCTACCTCGACGGACGAATGACCTGGTGGATGGACTGGGACGTAGCGGCTCGTGACCATGGAACATTCTGCGTCTCCTGCCACACGGTGGTGCCTTATGCGATGGCGCGGCCCGCCCTGCGAGCGGCACTCGCTGAGCAAGGCCCTTCTCCGGAGGAACGCCGGCTTCTGGATAACGTTACCAAGCGGGTTCGAATGTGGAAGCAAGTTGAGCCCTTTTATCCTGACGCCAAGCGAGGGTTCCCCAAAACGTCGGAATCACGGGGAACTGAATCCGTTCTCAACGCTCTGATTCTGGTCGGTTACGATGCACCCACCGGCAAGTTGAGCGGCGACACGCGGCTGGCGCTTGAGAACATGTGGGCGGAGCAACTGAAGACGGGTGAGGCCAAAGGCGCCTGGTCCTGGCTACAGTTCCACAATTCCCCTTGGGAGGGTGATTCCCAATACTACGGCGCGGTTCTGGCCGCGATTGCCGTGGGAAGCGCACCCGGCGGCTATCAATTCTCCCCGCAGATTCAAGACAAGGTGAAATTGCTTCGTGAGTATCTTGTTGAGGGGTTCAAATCGCAAAAGCTGATTGACCGCGTGCTTCTGGTCTGGGCGTCGACGAAGGTGCCGGGACTCCTGACGCCTGAACACCAGAAGTCCATCATGGATGAGGCCTTGAGCAAACAGCAGGCGGACGGCGGCTTCAGCTTGTCTGCATTTGTAGGGGATTGGAAGCGTCATGACAACACGCCCCTCGAAACCAAGAGCGACGGCTATGCCACCGGAGTCGTTGCGCTGACGCTCGAGGAGGCTGGCATGAAGCGCGATCAGCCTCAGCTAGAAAAGGGCCTGACCTGGCTGGTGCAGAATCAAGAAAAGGCGGACGGCCGTTGGCTGGCTTATTCGCTGAATAAGCAACGTGACCTCGATTCCTACACAGGCCGCTTCATGAGTGATGCCGCCACGGCTTACGCTGTGCTGGCCCTCAAGCACGGAGAGTAAGAACCCGACGGTTCGTTTCTTCGCGATCTTGGCGCTCTTTGCGGCTTTGCGTGAAACCGGCTGCTTCATCGGCCGGCCGCAATAGGGAGTAAAGTGCACTTGCAGAAAGCGAACACACGAGCGTCCCTTCAGCATCCTATTCGGCCGGCAGGGCATCGAAAGTAACATGACGCCTTCCAATAAATCTTGGGTCCGGCGCAGGGTCGAGCAGGGAATGAAGGGGGGCCTGCTCCGCGCCTATCGCGGCGTAGGTGTGAATCCCGATAAATTTTTGCACCATCTCCGCCGCGCTTATGGCCTACCCATCACTTCCTTCCGCGCAATGAACACCGTGCCGCTGCCGGTCGTAGATTATCTTGCCGATAAGACCATTCGCGCCTCTATGAAGATGGCGGTGATGGAAGGGGCGGGAACGGGCTTGGGCGGTGTGCTGTCGGTTCTTCCCGATGTTGGCTTTCTGGGCGGCATCACCTGGCGCCTGATTCAGAAGTTGAGTTTGATACACGGTTTCGAATATGCCAGCGAAGACGATAAGGCTGATCTGTTGCTGGCAGCCGCCAGCGCGGCTGGCGTGGATTTGGGGAAGGACCTGGTGCGCAAACAGGTTATCGAGCGGTTCGTACCACGCATCGTGGAACGCATCGCAATTCAAGCCGGCGGCGAGATTGCGGAAAACGGACTCGTCCGCCTGGTGCCGTTACTGGGCTCGGTCATGGGCGGCACGCTCAACTATTACTTCGTGCGCGGCTGGGGACGCCGGGCGCGCCGCCATTTCCGCGAACGGCACCTCTTGCTCCGCGACCACTTTTCATCCCAGCCTGCGTTGGATGCTCCTGCGGCTACTCCGCAGTTGACGGAATCGATACTCCGATTGCCTCAATAAACTGTTAAGTGGAAACTGAACGGCTCTTTCACTCCGCGCGGACGTACCCCGCTGGACAGCGTCGAGTCCCATCGTGCAGTTGAATGTGAAGGTGGGAATACGCTTTGAGCGGGCGGGGTAAAACGGTCGCCGCGCCAGAGAAGGTTTCTCGTGCCCACGAGACGTCTTTTACATAACAATCTAAACGTCACTCCCGCTTAAATTCCTATTGCCAATTCCCCCGCTTTTGGATATGATACTCCTGCGGGGTGGAGCAGTCTGGTAGCTCGTTGGGCTCATAACCCAAAGGTCGCTGGTTCAAATCCAGCCCCCGCAATAACTTACAGGCAGCACTGAATCCCTTCTGTGCCCACGACAATTTATAAGGCTTGACGAGTATGGTGGAGACGTGTGGAGGCGGGCGCGCTGGGTGGAGTCGTGTGCAGTCATGTCGAAATGGTGCGAGGACGACGCCACACGGCTCCGCACAATAGTGAGAGAGCGCCTTGGCGGAGAAAGACGACCGGGTGATTTGTGTCCTAGAATTCTGTCCGTTGGCGACAGTTTTTTCTAGGGCACCACGTTTCGGGCTTTTATTTATGAAGCTCCCGGCGACATTCTTGAATCGGCAGCTTCCCTATGGTTCCGGGTTATACCAGGTTCGTACGCAAGGATCAGGCGGGAAAGCCCACCGGACCTAAGCACAAAGAGCATACTCGCCGGCGCGACGACCATGTCTTTCGCCAATGGGGTCGGACCGAATTATTGCGGACTGTACCTGAGTCCGCTGGAGTGCATTTCGCCTGGCCGAAAACCATCCTGTTCGGCCAGACGGGAGCATCACTCAAGGACAGCCTGAGAACGGGCCTTCGCTGGGAAAAATCGCGAAGGGTTGTTGGCCACCCCTTCAAACCCACCAAGACTATGCTTGGCGCGGATTTTTACGCTGGTGTGTCCGAGATGGGCCAGTTGACTCTCGCTGTGTAGGCGCACGTGGCACGGTACGCCGAATTACTCTGTGCTTCCCTGTTGGACCGTGGTGATCGCAATCGAGAGGGCCCCTGTCGTCGTTCCCGTGGTCCCTACGTCGGTCAGCGTACCATCCCTGTCGACCGGGGTCGGTGGCATTCGCGACCAGGTTCGCCACATAGGCAAACCTGCCCAGAGGATCGGCGACCATTTGTTCCGCGCCCTGCTGCGGTGGTGCATATCCGGTGGCGACGGTGGCGGGCATGGTGGCCGTAAAGGCCCCTGTGGAGGAATTCACGGTGTACATTGAGACCGCGTAGCCCGTCAGCGCGTAGGCAAACTCCGCATTCGTTGAAGGCGCATTGGGAGTGACGGGAGTGGGTGCCACGGTAGTGTTTCCGCCGCAACCGCAGGCGAGGAGAACCAGAAACCACAACAAAGCAATGCGATGATGAGTCCCTTTCATATAGAAACCTTCCTTCTAAGGGCCAGTCCGGATAGGACCAGACGGGGACAGTCACCTCGTTTCCTAGTTTCGGCCCGCGCTCTGTTTGCACCGGGGATGAGGTACACCTGGGAATACGGAAATCCCAGTTGTATGAGCCGATCACGGATTCGAAGCAGGGAGTGATAAAGGGCGGGCAAGACTCCCGCTGGTCCGGGCGGAGGTTTGGACTTCGGGGGACCTTACTCGTCAAACTTCTCGACGTGAGCACGACGGTGGACCTCACCGTGGTCCTCCAGGGTTTCCAAATGGCTAATCACTTCGGTTCTCATCGTCGAGTCTTGTTGGATTCTCTCTTCGATTTTGGTGGCCAGCGCATGAGCAGATTCCAGAGAAGTGTCTTTGGGGAAGAGCAGATGGAATTCCACCCAATTCGTATTGCCCGCATTGCGATGCCGCAACCCATGAAACTGGACCCCGGCTTCGGAAGTCAACTCGACGACCAGTCGCTGGATTTGAGCCTGGGTTGCCGGATCGACTTCATCCATCAACCCGCCGATGGATTGGCGGATCAACTTGCTCCCCATCCAAAGGATGTCCACGGCCACAAGAATCGCAACCATAGGATCAAAACGAAGCCAGCCCGTGACCATCGTCAAACTCAGTCCCGCGAGGACGCCGAAACTGGTCAAGCAGTCGGTGAGCACGTGACTACCGTCCGCCTCTACGATCAAAGACCCATGCTTCTTCCCAACCCGTTTCAGATAGGCGCCCAGAGCTCCATTGATGAGGCCCGCAGCGAGAACCAGCAAAGCCCCTCCCCCCAGATTCTCCAGTTTGGGCCCCACAATCAACCTATGAATTGACTCAACGACGATGTAGACCGCCGCCAGCACAATCATGGCGCCTTCGAACCCCGCCGAAAAGAATGCGATCTTATCATGACCGTAAGGATGGCTGGGGTCAGGAGGCTTTCGGCTCAACCAGAGGCTGTAAGCGGCAAAGGCAACAGCCACCACGTGGACGACCGATTCGGCAACGTCGGAGAGGATAGCTGCGGATCCGGTCATCCAGTAGGCAAGTGCTTTTATTCCGAGCATGAAGAAGCCGACCGCCAGGGAGAGCCGCATGGCGAGTCGGAGTGGACGCGATTCTTGGGGGTTCGGGATGTTCGCCGTAGGCATCATGCTTGTCCGTTTAGGGAACTCACCCGAATTTCAGGTTTCACCTTTACGTTCATCGCTCATCGTGCCCCGCAGCCGGTTTGCGAGGTGTGCAAGCCGCCACCCAGTATAACCTAAACACTGGTGACGTATTAGCCGTGTACCCCCGGGTCACTCGTGATCTCAGCTTCCTCGGTGTCTATCATGGAGGCCACATGCCAACGGATGGAGGTGACATCCGCCTCCAGCGAGAGCCGGGCTACAACCTGTTCCGAGCGGCGCGGATCTCACTACCTCTCCAAACGTCGCGTCGTTGATGTTTCCATCAACTGACCCGTACCCATCGAACTGGGTATCGTTGAATGTGTTGAACGTCTCGAAGCGCAATTCGAGCGACTCGCTTTCGCTCAGTCTTGTGACCTTGTGGAGCGCGAGGTCCCAGTTGTTAATGCCTGGTCCATAGAACGGCCTACGTGGCGCATCGCCATGCGTCCCGAGGGCATTCGGGCTGAAGAGCGCAGTGAAGTAAGGCCGCCCGTTCCGCGTGTCGTGATTGGTCTCCGGATTCCCAAGCGCCATATTCGGCAGATCGATGCTCACCGAGTTGATGCCGTTGTTCTGTGCGTCGAGCAGGAAGTTGACGCCATTGCCCTCGTGAATCGTGAAGTCAACGTTGATGCGTACATTCTGCTCCGCCATGCCACGTCCTCCGCAATGGTTTGTATGATGACTTGGAAACTCGCTCAATGCCGCTTCTTTTGAGCATCCGGTGAGTATCCGGAAATGCTTTTGACCCGGAATCGCCTTTTTGGCCCAAGAATATCCCGCCTGTTCTCGCCAGTGTGAAACAATTTTGGCATGAAGCCGGCCGCCAGGCGGCTGATTCTCAAGCTCTACACCAATGCCGGAGTGGTGAGCTACGGGGAGGATGCCGGTGGTGGCGCGCAGCAACCGTTATTTCCATTTAAGAAGGGCTCCCGGCTTCGCGGCTGTTGCTATTCTTGCGCCAGATCACGTCCACTTTGCCGGACCGGCGAGACTCGTAGACCGGGGCCAACCCACTTCTCGACGCCACGAGATTGAGACCCGTCGTTGTCGGAAAACGCAGGAAACGAATAAAACCGGCAACCTTCGCCAGCCATGACGGAAGAACAAAATCGCTGTAAACCAGGTAGCCCCCGGGTCGCAGGACGCGCACCATTTCGGAAAGAGCTCGCTCCCAATGTGGAATGTGATGAGTTGCCATGCGGGATGCGACGACGTCAAACGCTCCGTCGGCAAATTCCAACTTGGTGGCATCCATTACCTTGTACTGGAGGTTCGGGCGGGCGGCCCCGCTCCTCGCGGCCTGGATTTGTTTGGGATCAACATCGATCCCTGTTACCGACAGATCGCTGGTCGCGGCAACCTTTCGAGCAGCCGTGCCCACCCCGCATCCCACGTCGAGATACCGCCAACCGCTCTTGCAGTTGATATGGCTGAGAAGCTCGTATGCCTGCTCGGCGACTCTTTGCGTATGACTCGGGCTGTTGACGAAACGTTTTTCCAACGCTGACATCCGCATCATTGTCCTCTCGCCACTCATTTGTCCGATCTGCGTTCTTCTACTGTTGTAGACGAATCAGTCAGACGAATATTCTATGGAAGCGCGAGTGCGCCAAGAGTGCAGGCAGCTTCCCTATCCTGTTTGCGCGGGCGACGGGCGATCGCGTGGTTGTTTGGAAGCGCACCGGGCCTGCTGCCGGTCATGGTTGCTCCTATCCCGCATTTGACAGTGTCTAGTTCCTTACCATAGCGCCACCGATCTCCCGAAGTGTTTCAACCAAACGATCTATGTCAGCCTCCGCGGCGCGAGGATTTAAAATGCACGCTCGAAGCCAGAATCTCCCGTCCATCACGGTGCTGGAAAGAAATGCCTCTCCGCTGAGTTGCGTTTTCTCCAGCAGCGACTTGTTGAGAGAATCGAGTGCTTCAGCGTCGTCCCGAACGTTGGATGGCGAGTATCGAAAGCAGACGATGCTGAGACTTTGAGGCTCGTGGAGTTCAAAGTCAGGGTCGTTTCTTACGGCCGCTGCGAGTCGCTCCGCAAGCTGCATGTCGTGCTCAATCGCGGCGCGGTAACCGGAGATACCGTGATACTGGAGCGCCATCCAGACTTTGAGCGCTCGAAACCCGCGGGTTTGTTGAAATCCGAATTCGCTGAACCAAGGGAGTCCCCAGACACCCTCGGGCTTCCCGTCCGTTCGCAAATAGGGTGGAACGAGGCTGAACGTCTCCCTCATCGCCACCGCGTCGCGCACGATCACGAGGCCGGCTTCAACGGGTAAAAGGATCGAGTTCGGGCAGTGTGGAACCTAACGACGGCAACACAGTGGGTGCAGCCATGGTCGATTAATAATGAAGATCGCCGAGAACAAATGGAATAGCGGAACGATCGAGTAAAGGAAAGCCCGCGGTTGCCGGCGTTCAGCCCATTTGCCGGGTCGTGCTTTCGCGAACCCGGAGAAGCTCTTTCAGGTGATGCCGTCCATGCACCAGATGAAGCTTTCTCCACTGTGCCGCAGTCAAAGGGCCCAGAATCGGATGGTCGAGCAGGCGGACCCGGGGTCCGAAGCGCGCTTCACAGTGCTCGATGATTGCATCCATCGCTACAATCTTTGCCCCGAACTCGTTTCGCACCTTCTCTGCCGGCAAGCCCTTCGGCTGCACTATGGCAGGTGCTTTGCTTCCGACGGGCATGTGACCCAATCCCACGACGACCATGGCCAGTACGCGCTGCGCCAGGGAGGCCCGCGAGGCCAGCGGCTTTCCGCTTGTCACTACTCTCTCGAATCCCTTGATCGTTCCGGTATAGGTGAGGTACAGATGTTCCAATACCTCCGCCGCACTCCACTTGCCCGGGCGATGCCAGCTTAATTGCTCGCTGGACATGCCTTCCACCGCCGACTCCAGAGAGTGTTTCAACTTGTCCAGGCGGAAATCCATGCCACTACTCTCGCGTTTGTCCTGCGAATTGAACGCATGGTTGTGATCCAGACCAGTATACTCGACCGGCCGCCGAGAGGTGATGCTTAACGCCAAGCCGGCCAAAGCGGAAAACTCCAGTGTTTTGCGCCTCTCTGCTACGAGGGTGGTGCCAGGGAGCTTGGGGCTCTCCGTGCGCAAAGTTTGACATCGGCCGGAGGGGGGTACTCCAGCGTAAATGATCTCCTTCTGTTTGCGTCTGTGCCTGGGGGAGTGGCCACTTGGACCCAGGGTGCAAAGGTGGTGTAGGCATTGAGTACATCATCTGAACCCGGTGAGGGCGGGGCTGGCGCGCCGCCCGGAAGACTGGCCGTGGTCGAGCGTCCATGACTACCAAGGCAGCCTGAATTGTGCACCCACGACCCTCAGCGGCCTTTCCGTCGGCCGCGTTCTGGTGCCCGCCGATGCACACACCCGGATTTAGAAGAGCCGCGGAGGAAGCCAAGGTACGGCTATCTCTGATGCGTTACCCGCTCTGCGGTCTCCGGGCACTACAATTCCGCTCATCGCAGAGCTTCGCTCTGCGCCAGCCGGCGCTTAAGAGAGTCCCCCAATTTGTCAATCGACTCCGCCGCCTCATTCTGGCCATGCCTCATGAGAAATGGCCTCACAAGCAGCAGGATCGAAATTGTGCTCGCCTGTATCACTTCAATTTGTTCGCCATCTGTGTACGACGGTTCAACCTTGTGCCCGGTGAATCTGCGGCCTAGCTGGAGAATACCAGTGTGGGTGTAGCTATTCAGCGCATACCAACTCCGTATCTTGAAATCGTGGAAGAAGTCAATCCCACAGGCTTTATCGATGGCCTCGGACATTTCCCCAAAAGTCAAATCAAGTTTGTCCTGGTCGCGGAATTTTGTCACTTGTGATTCGGTGGCACACGCTGTTATCCACACGCCCCGGACGAGGATTTCTACTAGTGTCCTGTATCTAAACTCTCTTTATATTTCTTGAGCTTCCTCAGGATCGATTTAGCGGTCGTTGTCCAAACGA
>Ga0209415_10003799_pt1 | contig 27986 bp, 21 predicted proteins | sample PeaSoiSIISIP2007_FD_187696 | JGI IMG/M metagenome (GOLD analysis project Ga0209415, IMG submission 187696) | Peat soil microbial communities from Weissenstadt, Germany - SII-SIP-2007 (SPAdes) (version 2) | ecosystem: Environmental > Terrestrial > Soil > Wetlands > Peat | place: Germany... | reverse complement strand
GAGAAGGCCGAGTTCCTGCTGCTGATTCCGTTTACGCCGCGCACCAAGGACAACCTCATCGGGCTGATGGTGGCGCGTTGCGACGGCGAGCACCTCGGCGAAATGGTGGTGCTGCTGCTGTCGAAGCAGGAGCTCATCTTCGGCCCCATGCAGATCGCCGCGCGCATCAACCAGGACCCGACGATCTCCAAGGATCTGACGCTGTGGAACCAACAGGGATCGCAGGTGCTGCGCGGCCAGACGCTGGTGCTGCCGGTGGGCAACACGTTTCTGTACGTGGACCCGATCTACATCCAGGCCACCGAATCCCGCATGCCGCAGTTGAAAAAGATCGTGCTGGCGGTGGGCAACCGCCTGGTCTACGCGGACACTTACGACCAGGCGCTGGCGCAGCTTTCCTCAGGCGCGCAACAACTGATCCAGCAAGCATCCGCTGCCGCGCCGGCGCCGGCCGCGGGACAGCCCGCCGCGGCGGCGCCCAACGCCGACCCGCGTCTCGAACGGATTCGCCTGCACCTGCGGCGCTACCGCGACTTGGCCGCGCAAGGCAAGTGGTCCGACGCCGGCAAGGAGCTGGAGGCGATCGACGCGGAAGTGCAGAAGTAACAGGCAGGAGTCGGGGCCTGGTGCCGCTGCCAAACCGCTTGCTGGCGCGCGCGGCTCCGATCAGAGCCGCGACCGTAAGGGAGCGGTTTACCGCAGAAGCACGACATCACGCGGTCGGGAGCCCCGATCGGAGCCTCGCGGTTGGCATCAGCCTGGCCCCGCACAGCGGCTGCATTTTTTTGCTGAATTTTTGTTCCTCTCTGGGATAGACTGATCCTAGGCCTGGGAGGAGGGCCTTAGCGACTTGTGAGTCAGCCAGTGTGGGACGGGCCGCTGGTATTTGGCGGCCGGACTTTTTCCGTGGCGGAGTTGGAGTTGATTCGTGGGACAGCCGTGGAGTTCGCCGCGCTGGGCATCACGGAGATCTCGCGCACGGTTTGCGAACTGCTGGAATGGAAGCGCCCCAATGGCGGGTTGAAGAATCTGGAATGCCGCCAGTTTCTGGAAGTATTGCGCGCGCAAGGGCGGCTGAGCTTGCCGGCCTTACGGGTCACCAAGCCGCGCGGACCGCAATTGGTGCTCCAGACGGCGCGCAGCGATGCGCAACCGGCCATGGGCGGTTCGGCGGGGGCATACGAACCGCTCCGTTTCGAGTTGTTGCGGGGCGACGGCGGGGGCAACAGCGCACTGTTCCGGGAATACCTCCAGCGGTACCACTACCAGGGTTATCGCGTGCCTTTCGGCGCCCATCTGCGCTACCTGGTGCGGTCCGAGCATTATCCGGAACAGGTGCTGGCTTGTTTGCTATGGACCTCGCCGGCCTGGAAACTGGCCGAGCGCGACCGGTGGATCGGCTGGAGCGCCGAGCAGCGGGCCCGCAATCTGCAGTTCATCGTCAATCACGGTCGTTTTCTGATCTTGCCCTGGGTGCAGGTGAAGGGCTTGGCGAGCAAGATCCTGGCCCACTGTGCCCGCCGGGTTCCTGCGGACTGGAAAACGGTCTACGGGTATCGGCCTTTGTTGCTGGAGACCTTGATAGATGGCGCGCGGTTTCGAGGAACCTGCTACCAGGCGGCCAACTGGATCCGCCTGGGGTTAACACAAGGGCGCGGCCGCATGGACCGGTACAATGAGGCGCTGGGCACGCCCAAGGAACTTTACGTGTATCCGCTGTGCCGCCGGGTGCAACAGCGGCTGGTGGCGGCCGTGCCGCCGGTGTACCACGAACCGTCCGAGGAAATTCCGATGGGTGAGGACCCGGCAGCTCGCCCATAGCTTGCTTACAGCCTGAAGTTAGCGGTATTGAAGCGCCTGCCCCACCTCGAAGTACGGTAAACTGGGAATATTCTAGGCGGAACTACTTGAATCGGTTAGTCTTTGCAGCCTACCTGGCGATAGCCGCCGCGGCCCGTGCATCCGCGCCCGAGACAGGGCAACTGGATGCCAGCCCCACGCTGTTCACCGTGATGGCGGCGATCAACGCGGTGGGGTACGATGCCGACCTCGCCTCCACCAACAACCATCCGCTGCGCAATGCCATCCGCCAGGAACTGGCCAAACGCAACATCCCCTCGCTCCCGGCTCTCAAGGAGTTCTTCCTCAAGCATCGGCAGCGGAACGACAGCCTGGAGCTGAGCCAGTACATTTCCTTCGGGCTCACCGCGGGGCCCCCGCCGGATTTCGCCATCCGGATGCGCGATGTCGATATCCCGCCGGATGTCAGCCCCATGCAGGATCTGTCGCAGTTGCTCGCTCAATTCTACAAGGAAGCCGATATCGAAGACCTGTGGAAGCGCTCCGGGCGCGCGATCGATCAATACCTCGAGCGCTACCACACGCCGGTTTCCGATGCCGTGCTCCAGGTGAATGCGTACATGCGGCAGCCGACATCGGGGTTCCACGGGCGGCGCTTTCAGATCTTCATCGAGTTGCAGGCGGCGCCCAATCAGATCCAGACGCGCAGCTACGGCAACGAGTACTTCATCGTGATCTCCCCCTCGCCGGACCCGCGCATCTTCGATGTGCGGCACGGCTATCTGCACTACCTGCTCGATGCCCTCTCCACGCGCTACCAGGAGATTCTCGCGCGCAAGAAATCGCTCGTCGACCACGCCCTGCGGTCCAAGGTCCTGCCCGATTCGTTCAAGCAGGATTTTCTGCTCCTCACCACGGAATCGCTCATCAAGGCGGTCGAAGCGCGGCTCGACCACCGGCCGGAAGCCGTCCGCCAGGCGCTGCTGGAGGGCAACATCCTGGCGCCGTATTTCTCCGAACAACTGCCGGCTTACGAGAAGCAGGAGCAGTCCATGATGGTCTATTACCCGGGAATGGTGGGCGCCATTGACCTGGCAAAGGAAGACGCGCGGCTTTCCAAAGTGGATTTCAGCAAGGAGGCGGCCGCGCGGGCCGTAGTGAAAACTGCCCCGCCTCCTCCTCCGCCCGCTCCTACGGGCGTGGCCAAGACTCTGGACGAGGCCGAGCAACTCTACCGGGCAAACGACCTCGACCAGGCCAAGAAGCTTTTTCTCGATGCTTTGCAGCAGACCGATCTCAAGCCGCCGCACGCCGCGGCTTACTTCGGCCTGGCGCGCATCGCCGCCAAACAGAAGGACCCCGAAACGTCGCAGAAGCTTTTCGAAAAGACGCTGGAGCTGGAGCCCGAACCGTTTGTAAGAGGCTGGACCCTGGTCTATCTGGGCCGGCTGTCCGTCGCTGCCGGCGATCGCGAAGCGGCGGCCAAATATTTCCAGGACGCCCTGCAGGTGGAAGGCGCTTCCAACGATGCGCGCCAGGCCGCGAACGACGGTGCGCAAATGATTTCGAAATAATAAGGTAAATCGAAGGAGTTAGTTAATGACAAGAATGATGCTCACCGGTATCCTGGCTATGGCTGCCGGTCTTTCCAACCTCGGCCTGCCGAGCCTGATGGCACAGCAGGCGCCCGCGAAGCAGGGACAGCCGGCGCAGCAGCCCAAGCAGCCGGCGCCCAAGTCGCAGGGCGAGGCACAAGCCATACAAGCCCTTGCCGGTGCGCAAGGCAATCCGGACGCCACTATCAAGGCGGCCGACGAGCTGCTCACCAAGTACGCGGATACCGAGTTCAAGGAGATCGCGCTGTTCATGGAGGCCACCGCCTACCGGCAGAAGGGCGACACGGTCAAGGCGCAGATTTTCGCCGACCAGGTGCTGGCCATCAACCCCAAGAACTTTCAGACCACGTTGATGATGGGCGAGATTCTCGCACAGGTCACTCGCGAAAACGACCTGGACAGGGAAGAAAAGCTGACCAAGGCCGACAAGTATCTCAATGACACCATCGACAACGTGAAGACGACCGCAAAACCGAATCCGCAGCTCACCGACCAACAATGGGAAGAGGGCAAGAAGTACGTGACGGCTGAGGCGCACAACGGCTTGGGGTTGGTCGCCCTGACCCGCAAGAAGTACGACGTGGCCATCGCCGAATTCAAAACCGCGGTCGAGGGAGACCCGCAGCCGGCTTACCAGGTGCGGCTGGCATCGGCCGATCAACTGGCCGGCAAGAACGAAGACGCCATCGCGATCTGCGACAAGCTGCTCGCCGACCCGCAGCTCCATCCGCAGATCAAGGCCGTCGCCAACAGCGTGAAGGCCGCCGCCTCGAAGAAGTAGCTCCGTCCCATGCGCGCGGAGCTGGCATCGCTGGAGTCGAGGATCAACTACCGCTTCTCCGACACGGAGTTGCTGGGCCGCGCGCTGGTGCATAGCTCGCTCGCCAACGAATCCCGCAACGGGCCCGGCTCGCCGCTGAACGATAACGAACAACTCGAGTTTCTGGGCGATTCCGTGCTGGGGTTTCTGATCGCCGAGGCCCTGGTCCGGCGATTTCCGGAATATCGGGAAGGCGACCTTTCCCGCATCAAGGCGCACCTGGTGAGCGCGGCGCACCTGCACGGCGTGGCGCGGCGGCTGGACCTGGGGAGCTATCTGGAGCTGGGCCGCAGCGAGGAAATGAGCGGCGGCCGGGCGAAGAAGACCCTGTTGGTGGATGGCCTGGAAGCGGTGATCGCCGCGATGTACCTGGATGGCGGCCTGGAAGCCGTGCGCAGCTTCGTGGCCAACCATGTTTTGGACGCCCCGGTATCCAGCGACGTGGACGCGGGCACCGACATTCAGCCGGCCATCACCAATTTCAAGAGCGCCCTGCAGGAGCTAGCGCAATCGCGCGCGCTGCCCCAGCCGAAGTACTCTGTGATACGGGAGCGCGGCCCGGAGCACTCCAAGATGTTCACCATCGAAGTGCGTGTGGGGAAAGACTGGAGCGGCCAGGCCGACGGACGCACCAAGAAGATCGCAGCGCAACGCGCGGCGCGGGGAGTCTACGAGCGCTTGCAGCAGGCGCCGGAAGGGGATGCGCCAGCGGCGGAGTAGGACACTCCGTTGCACGGAGCGAGACCATCGCCTTTTGTGGTCTGTCATGCCACGCAAAGGCATTCCGCGAGTGCTCGCTCAAACCCCTGCAAGGAGCGCTCCAGATCGCGGCGCGGAATGGTGAGCGACAGCCGCATGTAGCCTCCGCGGCCGAAGCCCGCGCCGGGCACTGCCAGAATTCCTTCCTGCTGCAGCAGGCGGATGAACGCCACGTCGTCGGGGATGGGGGTCTTCGGGAACACGTAGTACGAGCCTTGCGGGCGCGGCGCGTGGTAGCCCATGGCCGTCAACGCATCGCACAGGAGATCGCGCTTCTCCTGGTATTGCCTCACGTCGACGGTCACATCGGGCACTTCGGACACCACCCACTGCCAGATCGCCGGGGCATTGATGTAGCCCAGAATGCGATTGGCGAAGGTGCAGGCATTGCGCAGCGGGGCGGCCTCGGCAAGCTGCGGCGGAATCGCCAGGTAGCCGATCCGCTCGCCCGCGATCGCCATGGCCTTCGACCAACTCCACGCGATCACCGCGCGCCGCATGATGCGCAACGTTTCGGGAGGCGCCAAGCCGTCGAACGCGATCGGGCGGTACGGCTCGTCGCTGATCACGAGCATGGGCTCGCGGACGATACTGTCCAAGTCGCGCAGGACTTCGGCGCCGTAAACCGCGCCCGTCGGGTTGTTGGGCGAATTCAGAATGAGAGCCTTGGTGCGCGGCGTGATGGCCGCGGCAATCCGGGCGATATCGGGCTGAAACCGCTCGGCGGTCTCCACCGCAATCACGCGGCCGCCGTGGTTCTCGATGTAGAACCGGTACTCGGGGAAGAAGGGGTTCAGCACGATCACTTCGTCGCCGGGATCGAGGATCGATTTGAGCACCGTATTAATCGCGCCGGCGGCCCCGCACGTCATGATCACGTCCTCGCCAGTGAATGGCACGGCCGTGCGCTCCGCCAGGCGGCGTGCGATCTTCGCGCGGACTTCGGGGAAGCCGGCGTTCGGCATGTAGCCGTGGCTGCGCGCGCGATTCTCGGCCACCACCCGCCGGAGCGCGGCGATCACCGCTTCGGGCGGCTCGACATCGGGGTTTCCCAGTGTGAAGTCGAAGACGTTCTCCGCGCCGCGTTCCCTGCGGAGTTGGATGCCGATCTCGAACATGCGGCGAATCCAGGAAGAGCGCTCCATCTGCTCGGCAATAGCTCGTGAAATACCCATGATTTCGACTCCCCGGGCGAAGCACAATTGTATCGCCCTTCGAGCACCTCTACAACGTGGTGTCTGGGCTCTTTTCCCCGATTCGGGCCGACGCCCAACCTCCAGCCTCTCATAAGCGGCATAAACTACAGGGCCGATCCCACACGACGAAATGTACCTCGGCGCTCGGCAAGAATGACCCATTTGTGCTCACTTAAATCGACCCACACGAAGAACAGGGTTTTGGGCATATTTGCCCGCGGGCAAAAGGCCGAGCCCCGCCACCGTGTTTCTCATCGCTCCTAACCCCTTCATTTTTTTCTAACCAGTTCGTCTTCGGCGGCGGCCCAGGTGCTCTGGGCGTGCACTTGCCCGCTGGCAACCAGTACCTGTTTACAAGTGGTGCTGGGTCACTTTTGGCGAGCAAAGTAGGGTCATTTCTCGCGAGTGCCGAAGAATGTATCCTTGACAGCGCCCATACATCCCGAACGCCTCACTCCCGCGCCGTTGCTCTGACAACAATTGGTGGTGGCATGGGCTGTTATCGCCAACAACTGCTCGGGCATCGCATGCACGAGACGATCGAACCCTGAATAGCCTCACCGCGCGGGTATTCGGTGTTAACTTAGCTTGCGGGCTCGCCCATTGCCGTTACCACTCGCTCCACATTCTTGACGATAACCGGCCAGGTAAGATGCCCCAGTCCCTCGATCTTGGCCTCCTCCAGCAACTCGGCTAATCTCGGGTACGCCTCAAGAATTGCTTTGGGGGAGGGAGCGGGTGCGGAGTAGTCCGGTTGGATTGTTAGCCAGCCCGAGATGGCCTTGATAACGCTAGCCGGTGTCTGTTCGTGGGCAGGTGGATCGAAACCTGCCAAATCGGAGATGAACTTTTGATGCACGAAGCCGTACGGGACTAGCGCAACCCAGTTGTGCGAGACCCCTGAGGATTTACCTTGATATCTAAGCGACAGCGCCATCCCAAGTTCGAGAGGCATATTGAAACGCGGAAGATTGTCTGGCCCCTCCGACTGAAACCGCGACAAATCGTGAATTGAGTACTTCGATTCCCTTAAGCCTTTCGCGATCCTGTCAATACGCGGATCCGATTCCCCCTCAGTCTCACGTGCGCAACGGGGCGTGAAGCCCAATGCGGCAATCGTCAGCACCGCCGCATGGAAGAGCGGTGCAAACATATCGTCGAAAGGACAGTTTAGGAAAACAGAGCGCTCGTAGGCCGGCACCGCTATTCAATGGCCCGGATGCCGGCTCGCTTGATGTCTTCCGCTTCAAGAGTCAGAGAATACTCACGAAAGCTTTCGAGTGCCCGGCGCCGCGCTTCGCGGCCGCGTTCAAGCTTGGTTTCATCAACGGAACTAGCCGGATTCTTGAGGGCGTCTACGATACTTTCGGCTACTTGCTCGCATGAAATGGGAGTGTCTCGCAGAACCAGCGCTTGGCGGGTTTTGAGAAACCCCGGCATTTCTGGGTCACCGATTAGAACCGGAATCAACGGCTTGGAAGGATCCAAATAATACTCGTGGTCTACGATTTGCTGCCACTCGAAGGTCTGCCAGCGATCGCCTGGACCAGGGGGGCCGATTAGGAAGACGAAACCCGCGGCAGCCTGGATGGCTGAAATGACGCTCTGATCCCACGCCGCCCCAGGTTCAAGATCGCGGACATCCAACCACGTGTTCACGTTCCTCTTCCGGAGTTCATCGCACAATCGAAAAGCAGCGGCGCTGTTCACTCGCGAGTGAGAAATGAATAAGTGCATACGGGAGTACCATCCCCATTATCGCACCGGAACGGGGCACATTTCGGTAGTGGTGCAGTTTGAAATGCGACGCCTAAAGTGTGGCATCCGAATTGCCGTACGCCTCCGTCCTAAACCGCTATCGGTTTGCCATGGCGGTTTAGCAGGTGCTAGGCTGGAGAAATGCCGGAAGCACCCTGGAAGCAGAACGTTCGTCTCATCTGCCAGATTATCAGCGCGGCTTGCGCGGTCCTCGCGGCTCTCGCCTACTTTGGCGTCAAGCCAGGGGCCGGCGACGGGAGGCCGATGCAACCCAACACACTAGCCCGGATTTCTCATCGAATTCGGCGGAATTAGGCTCAGGGAAGCCAAATGGATAGATGCGCTATTAAAAGACAATCCGCCTTGTTGAAGTCATTTCGCGGCGCGTTCCTTACGCGGCCTTAGCCCTTACGTTATCGGCAGCGAGGGAAACAATCTCCTGAATTGTCCACACATGCTGACTAATTCCCGCTTCCATGGCTGGCGTAACTCGCAAGGTCTGGTGAATCCTCGCGAAGTTGTAGTGCATGTGAAAGAGCGCAATCGAGTGAACGTGGTTCTCAATCTTCTTACTAAAGGCATTCGTAAGTCTAGTGAACCGTCGCATGTTCATCCGCATGTTGAGATTCTGCCGTTCCACGTAGCTGGTGCTGATGTGCTTGGGATCGGGAGAGCCGAGCAGTTCGAGCTTTCTGGTGCCAAGACATTGCGCCGGGCTGTAGCGCTTTTGTCCTTCAGGATCGCTGCCGAACACCTTGATAAGTTGCGCGTAGTCGATATCGAAAGCGAACGTGTCCGGCACGGCATCCAAGTACATCTTGTGTCCGTCCGTGGTCAACTGAATTCGATTCGACAAACGCGCCGCAACGTCCTGAAGAAACTCTGTCGCACACCCGGCGTCCCTCCGTCCGACCATCCAACCGATAACGAGCTTGGTCTGTGCCTCAATCGCGGTGAACGTCCAAACGTCCCCGCAGATCCCGGCTTCCATTTTCTCGACCGTGACGTTCTTTTGCTTGCAGCCGACGAACGACCAGATTTCATCGACCTGAACCCGTTTGGCGGCAACGTTGCGGATTGCCCGATCCTGGTACTCAGCGCAAGCGTTCCCGACATCAACGAGGAGCTTCAGGATCGTGTGCTTGGCCACTCCCGTCATGCGTTCGGTGGCACGAATCGAGCAGCCATCAACGAGCGCCGCGATCACCGCAACTTTCTTTTCCATGCTGAGCGTGTTCATACTTCAAGCATACAACAGCGCTTTAGCATGTCAAGGGGAAAATGCGGATGTTTAGGCCGTTTTCTTTCGATCCTTGCGCGCCTCTTTGGCTCTCACCTTAGCCCATCGGGCTTTGGCCGCGCCAGAGGCAACTTGTTTGCGTTGCTCCTGCGTCATGGTCACCAGACGGCGTTTGCCGCCAATCTTGCCGCCTTTCCGTCCCATGGCACGCATGACCTCGGAGAGAAGCGCCGGGTTTCCAATGATCGTCAAGGATTCCGAGGATTCGCTTTCCTCGATGACCTGGTCAAACACACGTCTGGCGTTTTGGACAACATCTTGCCGTCCCTTGCTACTGCGCTTAGGCATAATTCCAGCGTGGCACATCGGCGGCAATTCGCGCAAGGGGGTCTGCTGGCGTGAGAATTTCAAACTGCACCACTACCCACATTTCACCCAGACTCGAAAGCGAAGCGGCCGACCTGCCTGCTCACGCTCGTGGAGGCTGCAAACAGTCTGGAGCAAGAGACGCTCCGAAGCAAACAGCTTCACATTCGCATCGATTGATGGTGCTATGGGCTGTTATCGCCAGGGATTACCTCAGCCTGGTTTCAAACCGTCACTTCCCAAATCTACTCCCGCCAACTTCTGAGTGGCTCGTCACTGCACAGCAGCCGGGCATCGGTCACACTGATCTATGCCTTCACCCCCAACCGCACCAGTCGCTCTCGACAAAGCCTACGCGCTCGCCCTATGGCTGATCGCGAAGACCGCCGCTATGCCGCGCGCTCACCGTTTCACCCTCGGCGACCGCATTTATTCCCAATCCCTCGATCTTGTCACGGCCCTTACGCAAGCCACCTTCAGCCGCGACAAGTCGCGCGCCCTGGAGACCGCCAGCGATCGCGTCAATTCCCTTCGCATTCTTCTTCGCCTGGCGAAAGACATCCAACTCCTTTCATTCGACTCCTACACCTACGCTACCGGCCTCCTCGACGAGATTGGCCGCATGATCGGGGGATGGAGGAAGTCGCAATGAACCCGCTGTGGCCCGAACTCACCTCGCTTCTCAACCTTTTCGACGCCGCCGGCCGTGCCGCCGCCGGCAAGAAAGCGCGGCCCGATGTTGCCGCTTTCCGAGCCAACCTCGAACCGGAACTGTACGGCCTGCAGCGCCAACTCATCGACGGCTCCTACCGCCCGGGCCCCTACCATACCTTCCGCATCGTCGACCCCAAGCCGCGCCTGATCTCCGCCGCGCCTTTCCGGGACCGCGTGGTGCACCACGCTCTCACGAATATCGTGGAGCCGGTCTTCGAACGCCGCTTTATTCCCTACTCGTTCGCCTGCCGCGCGGGCTTTGGGACTCACAAAGCTCTCGCCCACGCCCGGCGCGCTTGCGCGCGGTACTCATGCGTTTTGAAACTGGACGTCGAAAAATATTTTCCGTCCCCCGACCATCAAATTCTGGTGCCCATCAAATCCTGGAAGACCTGCTGGCCTCGGTGATCCGCTGTCCCGATACGCTCCGTCTCATCGAACTTATCGTCGCGAGTTCCAACCCCCAGGAGGAGGTGCTCCACTACTTCCCAGGAGATACGCTCTTCACTCCGCACGAGCGCCGGCGTGGGCTGCCGCTCGGCAACCAGACGTCGCAGTTCTTCGCCAACGTCTATCTGAATCCCATGGACCACATGATCGTCCGCAATCTCCGCCCCGGCGCCTATGCACGCTACGTGGATGACTTCCTGCTGTTTTCCGACAGCCAGGAGCAACTGCAGGAAATGCATGGCCGGATCCGCGAGTTCCTCTACCGCTTTCGTCTCGCGTTGCATCCGGGTAAGAGCCGTATTCACAGGTGCCGCGACGGTTTCCCGTTCCTCGGCTTTCGGCTGCTACCCACCCACGCGCGGCTGGCGCGGCCGAATGTGGTCCGTTTCCGGCGGCGGCTCCGCCGGCTTCACGCGGACTACCACGCGGGGCTCATCGACAAGGAAACGGTGAATCAATCGGTACAGGCGTGGATCGGGCATGCCATGCACGGCGATACCTGGCGGCTGCGGGAACAGATTTTCGACGCATTTCCGTTTCTGCCCGCTCAGCCTCGCAGAGGGGTTTCAGACTACACCCACCGCCCCAAATAGCGCGGCCCTGGCCGCGAGCCGAGCCCAAGACCAGGGCCTGTTATTGTTTGGCGCCGCTTTTGCTTGGACGAAACCTGCCCGCGCCGGGACCGCGGCCCGGAAGTGGAATCGCACGCTCCCGCCGATTCCTCGGCTGGACTCTGGCAGCAGGCTGTTACGCCTGTTCCACATCCCCCGGCCAGCCGGAACCCCAGGTTTTGATTCTGTTCGTCCGGTTGGTTGTTGTTGCGATACGACGAACGCGCGTTCCTTCGATTATTGTTGAAGCAACCGCCCCGCCACACGTGATGACCGCGTTCCGGTTCCGAGTATACCAGGATTGCCCGGGCGGGCGGATGCTCTTCGCCCCAAAAAAATTCCTCCGAGGGGGCAAGCCCCCTCGGACTCCCCCCGTGACTTCGATTGGTTTGGGCCGGCCGACGTTTGGCAGGCTGAAGCCTGCCCCACCTCCCGGTACGCCCGCCAAAGTGAAAAGGGAAAAAAATCAAGTGATTCCCCCGGCCAGCCGGAACCCCAGGTATCGAATCTGTACGTCCGGTCGGTAGAGGTCGCCATACGACGAACGCGCGAGCCTACGATCACCGCCGAAGCAACCGCCCCGCCACACGTACGTCCCACTGCCCTTGGACCACTCCGAAGACGTCCACTCCAACACATTCCCGACCATGTCGCAGGCGCCCTCCGCGCTCGCTCCGGATGGATACAGTCCTACCGGCGTCGGGTGTCCGATCTTGCTCTCGTCATAATTTGCGCGCGAAGGATCGATGTCCTCTTCCCCCCACGGATACTTCGTACCTTTCGGGCCACGGGCCGCGCGTTCCCATTCCTCCTCGCTGGGCAGCCTTCCGCCCGCCCACTCGCAGAATGCCGCAGCCTGATGCCACGTTACGTTCACCACGGGCCAATTCGGATGCTCCTGCTGCTCGTCCCAATTCTCCGGTTCGCGGTTCGGCGCGGTCCCTTCCTCCACAAACGTCAGATACTGCGCCACCGTTACCGGGTACTTCCCGATCCGGAACGGCAACAAGTTCACTTCGCGGAGCGCCTCGCCTCCAAACGCCTCCTCATCGTAGTTCCGGCCCTTCGGATCCTTGCTCTGCGCCCCGATCCAATAGTTCCTGGCCGCCGGGATCGTCACCCACTCGTGTTTCGCCAGCCGAGGGTCGCCCGCCTGCCCCAAAGCTTCGGCCGCCGCCAGCCGATCCTGGAACGGCACGCTCTTCGACTTCTCCGCGTCGAAGATATCCATCACCAGCCGCAACGATTCGCCGTAGCGCTCGTCGGATACCGTGTATCCCACTAAATCCGGCAGCAGCGCTCCAATCAACCCTACGCACTTGGCGCGGTTTGCCAATGTCGGCTGCTTGCCCATCTTGTCCAGCACCTTCCGCAGAAGCGCGTCCACCTTGCGCGGGCCCATGCTGTGCAACAGGCCGCCATACAGCAGCGCCGTCTCCCGCCACTCCGGCCGGTAGATCCTCGGTTCCCCGCCCAACAACAGTTCGTGTTGTGCCCCGTCCTCCCAGCCCGCGATCTCCAGCGCCGCCAGGTACTCCTGAAACGTCAGGTGCCAATATGCGATATCGGGTCCGCGGCTCACCACGATCCCGCTATCGGTCTGCTCCGCGCGCAGGAACCGCTCCGCAGCTTCGCGGTTGGCGAACCGCTTCGCCAGCTTCTCCCCCGCCCACGCCAGCGGCGCCTGCTTCCTGCGGCCCTCTTCGTGGTTTTGCATTTCGAGCGCCAACTCCCGCAGCCGCAACAGACAATCGGTCGCGGGCATCCGCCCCGGTTTCGCACGCTGCTTGGACAACCACTCCAGGATCGACCCGTACAGATCCACGCGCTTCTCGGGCAGCTTCACGTGGTTGTGCTGCAACACCGCCAGCGCCGTCAGCATCACCGGATTCCGCGTCATCTTCCGGATCTCGCGCCGCCCGTTCACCGCCGCTTCCAGGTCTTCCCGAAACCGCCGCTCTCTGGTCTCATCGGTGGAGTACAGTTGCTTCGCCAGCTTTGCCAGGAATGCGCGGATCGCCTCCGGATCGAGATCGCCGATGAGCGCCTCTTCAAAGTCCGGGATCGGGACCTTTCCTTCCGGCCGCGACGTGACCACGAACCGGCACCCGTCGAACGCCGCCGCTGCTTCGCGAATCAGTTTCGCCAGCCGCTCGCGCGAGGGCTCGTCCGGCGTTTCGTCCAGTCCGTCGATCAGCACGTGGCAGCCGCCGGCCTTCCGCTGTCTCAGCATCGCGCGGAAGTAGTCCGCGGAGAGCCCCCGATTCTTTTCGTCGCACTGCGCGCCCAGGAACACCGGAATCCAGTCCGGTGACGAGGCATCCGCGGGCCCTGTCTTGGTGTGCTGCTGCGCGATGTAGGTGGAGAGCACCGCCGCCTCGATGCGCACGGGGAGAGGCGCGCCCTCCGCCCATTCCTTGCACAATTGAAACGCCACTCGCTTCAGGAAAGTGCTTTTGCCGGAGCCGGGGTCCCCCACCACGAGCAGTTTGCGATGCGCCAGCATGGCCTCCTGGAGCGGGATCGGCCCGGCACGCATGCCGCCCTGTTTGGCCGCGTCCGCGCCGGCGCCCGACGAGGTGGTGAGCGGGATGTAGAACTCTTCGATCGGGAACCGGTAGGCGCGGTTGTCGCCGAATTTGAGTCCTTGCACGTCAAAATGGGAGGTCTCTTCGCGCAGGGCTTGGACGTAACGGGTGGGGTCGCCGGCGATGGCGGCCGTCACTTTGCCTGGGGTGACGGGATAGTGCGCTTTGAGGTATTTCTCGAGGTAGTCGCGAATCTTGTCGCGAAAATCGTCCGCGCCTTCGTAGGCGAGTTCGAGGCCGCGAATCTCCTCTCGGAACTCCAAGACCCGGGTGGCTTGCTTCGACTCGGCCACGTCTTTGGGGCGGTAGGGGGCGTCGTTGAAACAGATCACGACTTCCGGTTTGCCGGATTTGCGCGAGGCTGCGATGGCGGCGCGAATCTCGTGTTCGGTGCCGGTCTCTCCACCCATCTCCGGGATGGGTGTGCCGAAGCGTTTCCAGAGGATACCGACTACGATGTCGCATTCCTCGATCGGCAGGTCTTCGTCAATGGGCCCTTGCGGGCCTCGTGCGTGGACACGGGGACGGACGTCGGTCTTCCAGCCGAGCACTCTGAATTGCACATCGCGTTCCGCGGCCGTGTTGCGGTTGAGGGCCGCGGCGACGTCGGCGACGTGATTCCTCTCAGCGGCGACGTCCCCGGGGGAAGCGACGAATAGGGTGACGATCCGGACCATTGAGATTCAGAATACTGCATCGGAGGAGTGTTGATGGCTCTGGGATGCTAATGCTTCCAGAGCCGCATCCGGCCCGAGAAGATCGGAGCCACGTTCGGGATAATCTGCAATTGATTCGTGGCGATAAATCCCCCTCGCACCAGCAGACGCTCCAGCAGTCCCCATTCGAGCAGTAGCACCGAGCCACCCGGCCTGGGGCCGATCTGAATCCCTGGTACGGGCCCTCGCCGCGCAACCCCTTCGCCCTGCCATAACAGATCCGTGCTCCTTACCGGCAGATTGGACCCCTCGAAAAATCGCGTTCACCGATTTTGGAAATATATTTTCACCCCCACCCCCCCACTGATTCCAAACCACTTACTCGCCACTTCAACCCACTTTCCACCCCTTTTCACCCCCATCCCCGCCATGTCCGCATGCTACCCTGAAGCCAGGAAGAGGATTAGCACTTCCAGAGAGCTCCCGCTGTTCGGGAGCTGTTTTTGTTTTACCCCATTTTGGGGGTGGCGACGCATGAATGCGTCGCCTCGCTGCTGCTAAGTCCCTTCTTTTCAGTAAGACGACCCTTTTAGGCGACGCACTCATGCGTCGCCGGTGGAGTTCTATGGATCAACCTGTTCCCCCTCCGTTTGCCACGGAGCGACTCCGTTGCACGGGAGGCGCTGGCTCCCGGCCCTTAGCCCCTGTGTCAGATACGGGAGGCGCGTTCTGCCCAAGAAACTCTCCCCATCCCCCCAACTCCCAAACCCATCTACTACCCGGCGGGGGTACCCTGTTGGAAAAGAGCCCGGGAAGGAATGAAATGCGTTGGATCGGGTTTGCGCTCATGTGCCTGGCGGTGCCGGCCAGCGCCCAGTTCGTACAGCAAGGCAACAAGCCGGTCGGCGTCGACGGCGGCTTCCAGGGCGGTCTTCCTGATCCCCGGCAGCGGTCTCGGATTTCTCGCCCTCCCGATCAATCTCGGCGGCAAACCTTGAGCGGTGCGACCAGTCCGTGGCGGGCAATGGGAACATGGGTGGTGCCGGAGCAGTGATGCGAATCCTCGAGCTTCCCGAAATCCGGCGCGCCCTGATCTATTCCGAGATCATCGGGCGCATGCGCGATGCCCTGATCGCCAACTCGCGCGGCGAATGCGACACGCCTATGCCCATGCACCTGGACATCGCACCGGTCGAGGGCGAAGTCCACATCAAGTCCAGCTATCGGCGCGGCGGCCGGTACTTCGCGCTCAAAATTGCGAGCACGTTTCCGGGGAATGTGGCGCGCGGCCTCTCCACCGGAAACGGCATGATGCTGCTGGCTTCCGCCGAGACCGGCGAGCCGGTGGCCGTCCTCTGCGACGCCGGCCATCTCACCGACGTCCGTACCGCTGCCGTCGCGGCCATGGTGGTTCGCGAGTTGCAGCGCACGGACACGGCCATCGGAATCCTCGGCACCGGCGTCCAGGCACGCCTGCAAGCGAAGCTGCATGCCGAGGTGCTCGACTTGCGGACCGTCTGGATCTGGGGCCGCACACCGCAGCGCGCCACGGAGTGCCGCACGGATCTACAGACGCTGCTGCCTCGGGCCGAAGTGCTGGTGGCGGATTCGCCGGGCCGGGTGGCGAGCGAGTGCCGGCTGATCGTCACGTGCACCGCGTCGCACCAGCCGCTCCTGTCGGCTGCCGACCTGAAGCCGGGGACGCACATTTCCGCGGTGGGGTCCGACTCCCCCGGCAAACAGGAGCTCGATCCGGAAATTCTGCGCCGCGCCGCGCTCCTTCTGGTGGATTCGCGGCGGCAATGTGAGAAGCTGGGAGAATTGCAGCATGCTCCCGAAGCGTGGGAGCGTGCGGTGGAGATCGGGACCTTCTGCGAGCGTCCCTGGCACCCGGATGGCCTCACGGTGTGTGACTTCACGGGCCTTGGGGTGGAAGATCTGTACATTGCGGAGTACTGCTACGAGAGGAGCGGCGCCCCGGCCCCGGCCGGTCCGATACGAGAATGAAGATCGAACAGTTTGAAATGGAGCGGATGCAATCGACGTGGGAGAACGTCGTGGAGATGGACCTGAGCGAGAGCGGGGTGCGGCCCGTCAGCCTTCGCGAGCTGGGCGAAATGGGGCTGGATATCGAGAGCATCCTGGACACACCCCTCACTTACAGCCAGTCGAACGGCACCATCCCGCTGCGCGAAAGCCTGGCCGCCATCTACCCCGGCGCCACTCCCGACCACATCGAGGTCACCAACGGCACCTCGGAAGCCAACTACCTGCTGGCCCTCGCGCTGCTGCGCGAGGCCGACGAAGTGGCCTTCGAGGTTCCCAATTACATGCAGTACTGGGGGCTGCCCAGGAGCCTCGGCGCCAAGGTGAACCGCTTCCACCTGCGGATCGACCAGGATTGGGAGCCGGACTGGGACGAGTTCGACCGCGCCGTCAACCACCGCACGCGCCTGGTCTACATTTCGAATCCCAACAATCCGAGCGGCTCGGTGCTGTCGCCGGACGCCATGAAGCGCATCGTGGAGCGCTGCGAATCGACGGGCGCCTGGCTTCTGGCGGACGAAGTCTACCAAGGCGCCGAGATTTATTGCGAGCGCACGGCGAGTTTCTGGGGCATGAGCGATCGCGTCATCGTCACCAGCGGGCTTTCCAAAGCGTATGGCATTCCGGGGGTGCGCATCGGTTGGATCGTCGGCCCAAAGGAAGTCATCGCCGAGTGCTGGACGCAGCACGACTACCTCACCATCGCGCCCAACAAGATTTCGGATGCCGTGGCGCGCGTCGCGGTGCGGGCGGAGAACCGTGAGAAGCTCTACGCGCGCACGCGAACCATCCTGCAGCACAACTTGCCGATCATGCGCGAGTGGGTGGCGGGTTTCGGCGGCTTCCTCACGTTCCGCGAGCCGCGCGCGGGCGCGCTGTGCCTGATGCGCTACAACTCGGATGCACCCAGCTACCCGCTGTGCGAGCGCATTCGCATGAACCAAAGCGTGCTGATCGTGCCGGGAATTCAACTCGGCGTTGAAGGTTTCCTCCGCATATGGCTGGGCGGCAAGCCGGAGTTTCTCAGCGAAGGACTGCGCCGCATCGGGATCGAACTGGCGAAAGAAACGGTCCGTGTCTGAGCCTCAGCTCAAGCGGGAACTGGGCCTCCGCGATCTCACGTTCTTTTGCATCGCCTGCATCGTAGGCGCGCGCTGGATTCCCGCCGCGGCGCACGCGGGCCCAGGGTCCGTCACGCTCTGGCTGATGGCCGCGGTATTTTTCGTGGTGCCGCTGTCGGTGGCCGTGGCGGCGCTCACTGCGAAGTACCCGGGAGCGGGCGGACTGTATACCTGGACGCGCGCCGATTTCGGGCCATGGCACGGATTCCTGGGCTTCTGGACGTACTGGATGGGGATCGCCTGCTGGTTCCCCACGGCCGCCATTTTCTACATGCGGGCGGGGTTCTACACGTTGGGATCCTCGTATGCGCACCTGGGCGACCAGCGATTCTATTTGCTGACGGTGGCATTACTGGCCATCTGGATCGCGCTCGGGACCAACCTGGTCGGACTCAAGGTCGGCAAATGGACACAGAATGCCGGCGCCGCGGCCACATGGCTGCTGGGCGTCCTCCTGGTTGCCACCGCGGCGATCGTGTGGACGCGGCAGGGCACGGCGACGCCCATCCACATTTGGCCCAAGTGGGATTGGGGAACGCTGACTTTCGGGGCGGCCTCCATTGCCTATGGCATGTCGGGAATGGAGGCCGCGGGTTCGATGGGAGCGGAGATCCACGATCCGAAGCGCACCCTGCCGCGCGCGGCGTGGATGGCTTCCGCGTTTGCCACCGTTTTCTACTCGCTCGGAACAATTTCCCTTCTGGTGATTCTTCGCCCCGAGAAGATCAACGAGCTGAGCGGGCTTGGAGATGTCTCGGTGGCGGCCGGCACGGTGTTGGGCGCCGCGTGGCTGTCGCCGCTCGCCGCACTGATGATTCTGGCCTGCGGGGTGGGGCAATTTGGCGGACTAGGCGCCGCGACCTCGCGCCTTCCGTTCGTCGCGGGAGTCGATCACCTGTTGCCAAAGGCGTTCGCCAGAATTCATCCACGGTGGGGCACGCCCTACATTTCCATCCTGGCGCTGGGAGCGGTGGCGACCTTCCTGCTGGCCGCCTACCAACTCGGCGACACCCTACGCGTGGCTTACGACGAGCTGGTATCGCTGATGGTGATCACGGGATTCCTGCCATACCTCTACATCTTCGGCAGCGCCTGGAAGGCCGGCAAGCGGCTGAGCGCGATCTCGGGGTGGGCCGTTACGGTGCTGGCAATTGTTTGTTCCATAGTGCCCACCGCCGAGATTACCAACGTCTGGCTCTTCGAAGGCAAGCTGGCGGCGGGCACGATCGCGGTGATCACTTCGGCCTGGGTGGTGTACCGCAGACATGCAGCGCCGCGCGCGCGCGCTTGCGCATCATGGATTCGAAGGAAACCCGAGGCACGTCGATGAGCTTGCGCAGCTCGGCGCCGCGGAGCAGACGCTGCGCGGCGTTGGGCATGCGCGCGGCCATGCGTTCGAAAGCGCCTGGGGAGGCGGCGCGCATACCGGCGATCGCACGGTAGTAGCCTTGCTGTCCCTGGACCTTCTCACAACCGCCCACCAGCGCCGCCAGCACCTCGTGGCTCTCTTCGAGATGCGCCACCACGCCGCCCCACTCGTCCAGAAACGGGGAGAGCGGGAGCAGCGTGGCCGGCGAGCGGCGCAGCGCCTTCACCGCGCGCAGGGGATAATGCCGGTGGCCCTCGGCCGAGAGCCCGGTGTGTTGATACACCCGAACGGCGAACGCGAAGCGCCCGCGCTCGGAGAGATGGTCCATGACCGGGGCGGTGAGCGGCGTGCGCTTCCAGAAACCCATGCCTTGAGTCAAATCGCCGCGGTTGTGCGCCAGGGTCATCGAGAGGCGCAACAGGTCGAGCTCGGCGTCGCGTTCGGCGGCGACTCGATCGAAGACGGCCTGTTCCCGATCGATCTCGGCTTCGATGGCGGCTTGCGCTTCTTCGGCTGCAGCGGTATCGCCGAGCTCGAGCAGGCGGCCCAGGCCGGCGGCAATGGCGCTCCACTGTTCCCCGTTGTGGCCGCTAACGCCGCGGATGGCGCGGATCGAGATGCCGTCTTCCGTCCAGGCGCGCGAGCGAAGGGCCAGTCGCAGCATGGGCCGCAATACATCGGGGTCGCGCGATTCGCGCCAGACGATGCCGCGGATCTTGGTATCGACATCGGTGGGCACGAACGTGGCGACGGTCGCGTGGTGACAGGCCAGGCAGAGGGCGAAGTAGTCCTGCAACTGCTCCTCCCACTTGAGGTTGGAGTGCAGGATGTTCTCCCAGTTGGCGAGAATGCGCAGGAAGCCATCGGGCGAGTGGCCGTGCTCGATGAGACGGCCGGGTTCGCTGGCGGGCAGCCGCGGCTCCAGAAACGGAGCCGTGCCGCGAACCTGCGAAATGAGAGTCTCCGGGCCGATCCACTGAGCCCAGGCGTGGCGCGGCGGTTTGATGACAGGGGCGGACAAACTACCAGTATGACGCGGCCACGGGAAACTGCGTCCGAGGGATACTTTACGTGGAGGGATCGACCTCGGTTCCCGGCCTCCCGGCCAAGCCGATTATAGATGTCCTGCTCGTGGTGGCCGACTCCGCCGAGGAAACCGAGTACGCGGCGGCACTGGAACAGGCTGGTTACCGGCTCCATATACGCGAGCCCGGCTGGCACGAGCACCGGATGTTCAAAGGCCCGGCGTTGGCTCAGCAGGGCTGGAAATACTGAAGCCTGCCCCACCTAACCTCAGCCTATCTGCTCCAGCTCGCCTTCCAGCAACGCGACGTGCTCGTCTTCCTCCGCCGCCAGCTCGGCGCAGAGATCCTTCTCCAGACCAGCGGGCAATTCCCTAGCCAGCTTTTGGAAATGGTCGCGAGTGCGGCGCTCCATTTCGAGCGCCACCTGGTACAGCTCGGAAATGTGGGAATCTTCCGCCAGGTGGATTCCCTGGAACAACCAGTTGGAGAGCAAGGTTTCTTCGTTGGCGGAAAGCTCCACGACTTCGCGATCCAGGTGGGCGTGGTACTTCTCTTCCAGCTCGTGCAGGTGGTCGAGCTCGGCCTCGTACAACCGCTCGAGGACTGCTCGTTGCACGGCCGAGCCGGCCTTGTCGCGAGCCAGTTTGTAAAAGTGGAAGGAGTTCAGCTCGAACTGCACGGCGTCGCGGATGGCGCGGAAGCGCATGGAGTCGCCCAGGTCGCGGCTCGGGATCACCTCCAACTCGCCGCCGCACAGGAAGCACTTCCCGTACGGGATGGCGAAGCCGCTGGTCAGCTTGAAGCAGCTTTTGCAGCGCCACGTGTAGCGGATCTGTGCGCAGCAGATCTCGTCTTCTTCGAGAACCCTGCGGCATTTGGGACAAGAGGATGGCATGTCAGTTTCTCCCCGCCGGCGCCAGTTCAGGCGCATCGGGCGTCAGAATTCCCATGTATTCGAGCATGCTCCTGGCCGCCCGCTTGCCGGCGCCCATGGCCAGAATCACGGTGGCCGCGCCGGTGACGATATCGCCGCCGGCGAACAGGCCGGGAATCGAGGTCATCCCGGTGTTTTCGTCCACCTGGATGTAGCCCCACCGGTTAACTTCGAGGCCCGGAGTGGTCTGCGCGATGATGGGGTTCGCGGTGGTGCCCAGGGCGTAGATCACCGTGTCCACATCGAGCGGGAATTCCGAGCCCTGGACGGGCACGGGCCGGCGGCGCCCCGAAGCATCCGGCTCGCCCAGCTCCATCTTCTGGCAGCGCATGCCGGTGACCCATCCGGTGGCATCGCCCATGATCTCCACGGGAGCGGTGAGCCACAGGAACTGAATGCCCTCTTCGATGGCGTGCTCCAGCTCCTCGATGCGCGCGGGCGATTCGCGGCGCGTACGGCGGTAGACAATGGTCACCGACTCCGCGCCCATCCGCAAAGACACGCGCGCGGCATCCATGGCAGTGTTGCCGGCGCCCACCACGGCCACGCGCTTGCCCATGCCGACCGGCGTATCGTAGAGAGGCTGGCGGTAGCCGCGCATCAGGTTCACGCGCGTCAGAAATTCGTTGGCCGAGAAGACACCGTTGAATGCCTCGCCGGGAATCTCAGCGAATTTCGGCGACCCCGCGCCGGTTCCGACAAACGCCGTGTCGTAGCCCATCCCGGTGACCAGTTGGGGAATGGTGAAGAGCTTGCCGATGATGGTGTCGAGCCGGATCTCCACACCCATCTTCTTGAGGTTTTCGATCTCGGCGTCGATGATCATGTCCGGCAGGCGGAATTCCGGAATCCCGTACTTCAGGACGCCGCCCGCCACGTGCAGCGCTTCGAAGACCGTCACCTTGACGCCGTTCCGCGCCAGCTCACCGGCGCAGGCCAGGCCGGCGGGCCCGGAGCCGACGATCGCGGCCTTCTTTTGGACGGCCTTCTGGAGGGGGCCATGGATCGCGGGGAACTCGTCCCATCCGCGGCCCATGGCGGCATCGGCGACGAATCGCTCCAGCCGCCCGATGGCCACCGGCTTGAACTTCGCGCCCACCACACACGTCGCTTCGCACTGCGATTCCTGCGGGCAGACGCGGCCACAGACCGCGGGAAGCGCGTTGGTGCTCTTCAGAATCTGGTACGAGCGCTTGATGTCCTTCTGCTGGATGGCCGCGATGAAGCCGGGGATATCGATTCCCACGGGGCAGCCGGGGATGCAGCGCGGCTTCTTGCAGCGCAGGCAGCGCTCGGCTTCGTGCAGGGCGCCTTCGAGATCCAGGCCGAGCGCCACCTCGTTGAAGTTATGGGCGCGCACTTCCGGCGGCTGGTGCGGCATGGGGGCGCGCTCCGGCGGAATGGTCTTGATGTTCTTGGGCAGCCGCGGGCCCGGCGGGAGCTCTACGGGCACCGGAAGCTCGCACGCGGAGCGCGGCTGCCCGTTGGAATCGGCGGCGACCTTGAGGCTGGCCATCTGGGCCGATTCCGAGCGGTAGCGGTCCAGGGCGGCCTTTTCCTCGCGCACGAAGCGCTTCTGGCGCAAGGAGAGCTCATCGAAGTTGACCAGGTGGCCGTCGAAATCGGCGCCATCCACGCAGGCGAACTTCATTTTTCCGCCAATGGTCACGCGGCACGATCCGCACATTCCCGTTCCGTCCACCATGATCGAGTTCAAGCTCACGATGGTGGGTATCTCTAAGGTGCGAGTCACTTCGCAGCAGGCTTTCATCATGGGGATGGGCCCGATAGCGACCACCTCGCGCACGTCTTTTTCGCGGCTCAGGATGTCTGCCAATGCGTGGGTGACAAACCCTTTGCGGCCGTAGCTGCCGTCGTCCGTGGTGACAACCATCTCGTCGCTCGCCTCGCGGAACCGGTCTTCCCAGAACACCAGGTCCCGATTGCGGAAGCCCACGATTGAAACGGTGCGATTGCCGCGGCTCTTGTACTCGCGCAGTTGCGGATAGATGGGAGCGACGCCCAGCCCGCCTCCCACCAGCACCACGGTGCCATCCAGTTTCCGGATGTGGCTCGGCAGGCCCAGCGGCCCGATGAAGTCCAGAATGGCGTCGCCTTCGCGTAGCGCCATCATCTCGAGCGTGGTCTTGCCGACCGCCTGGATCACGACGGTCACGGTGCCCCGGCTCACGTTGAAATCTGCAACAGTCAGCGGAATTCTTTCCCCATGCTCATCGATACGAGCCATGATGAAGTGACCGGGACGCGCCGCTCGCGCCACGTCCGGCGCGTTCACGTCCCAGAGAAAGGTTGTTGGACCAAATTGCTCTCTATGAGTGATGAAAAACACTACACCCCCCGGAAAACACCATAATAACAGAAAATCAGGCCTGGAGGTCTGGTATAGGGGTGATGTGTGACGCAAATATTCCGAGATGTCGATTTAATATTCATGACGTTTTAAGCTCCTCTGTTTCTGTGGGTTGCGGAGAGGCATCGAAATCGGGAGACGGCGATTGGAGGTCGTTTGTACAATCGCCGTCTCCCGGATCCTGGCGGAGGTCGATAATGCGGGCGCCTTGGTGTAAGCGGCGGAATTTCAACTCGATACCGCTGTCGGCCAGGGTCAGCACGGAGTTTCGGAGATGGTGCGAGGCGGCGCTGGGGGTCTGAAGGGACACGGAGGGTTCCAGGAGGTCCAGAAGCTCAGTGGCGGTTCCGGTCCAACGCTTTCGCTGCTCGAGGAGGTTGCGGACGGCCTCGACAATGGGATGGGGCAGGGGCGGGGGAGCGAAGCCGAGCTGCATTTCTTCCTCGGTGCAGCCGAGGGCGGGGCTGGCGGCCATGGCCCAGGCGAGTGCGTCGGCGTAGGGTCCGGTAGGCTGTTTCAATGTGGGCATACGGCTGAGAGCCGTACTGACGGCTGTGCAGAGGGCCCCGACGATGGCCGGCCAGGCGGGGCTGAGTATGGAGAGAAGGCTGTCTTCGGAGCGGGTTTCGGAAGTGAGAGGCGGGAGGGTGACGACGAGAGCGCGTTTGGCGATATCGGCGGGGCAGACCCAGCGCTCGGTGACGGTGAGCAGAATGGGGCGCTTGTAGGATTGCTGGAGCGGCTCGTGAGCGGGGCCGGGGGCCTCGCGGAAGGTGGCGCCGAGGCCGGAAGAGAGGCGGCAGAGGGCATCGGCGAGGAGCGGGGAGAGGGTGGAAATGTGATCGAAGGCGAGGACCCAGTTGAGGCGAGCGAGGGTGATGAGGTCGCGGACGGAGGACGGAGTGGCGGTGAGGGGGGCGGAGCTGGGATCGATCATGGAGCGGAGGACGCGGGCGGCGAAGGATTTGCCGGAGCTGGGAGGGCCCTGGATGATGAGGAAGGGGTAGGGGCCAGAGGGGCGGAGTGCGGAGAGGAGCCAGGCGAGGCAGCGGAGCCAGGCGGGGCGGGAGGGGAGGTTGAGGCAGGAGCGCAGCGTGTCGAGCGGGCTGGGCGCGGGCGCTTGGGGGCTGCGGACGGGTTCGGGGATTGAGAGGGTGGAGCGGGAGGTGTGGAAGAGAATGTCGGGGCCGGCGGTGGTCTTCCAGCCGTCTGGAGAGATTTCGACGAGGTCGCGCATGGGATTGGCGAGGTCGAGGAGGATCTGGCTGGGGAGGCCGCGGGCTCCGAGACGTCCGACGCGGCGAAAGACGGGGAGGCGCCGGCAGTTTGCGTCGTAGTGCTCGGCGCGGGCTTCGAGGTGATCGATGACGGCGCGGAATTCGCGGGGGGTGGGCAGGCAGTCGTAGCGGCCGTAGAACTGGAAGAAGTACCAGTCGTGGAAGTCGCGGGAGCGGACGGGGAGGGTGGAGAAGCCTCCGCAGTCGAGGCGGATGCGGAGGAAGGTTTGTCCGTATTCGGCGGTGAAGGGGAGGAAGGGTTCGACGATGGCGACGAATTTGGCGAAGGGATTGGGTTGCATCAGTTCCTCTCAATTTCACGCTAATACGTCGACATCGGCATTTCGGGCTTTGAGATCCGGAAGTGGTTGAAATCATTCAGAAAATTTTGGGGCAAAATTTGTGACCGGGTTTTTGGGCGGGGTGGACTTGGAGGTGTTTTGGAGGGGAACGGTTAGGGAAAGGGCCGGTTGTGCTGGCGGCGATTTGGACGCTGGGTAGATCTGCCGGAGGGGCTTTGCGACTGGGTGGTCGTGCTGGCGCACGATCTGAGGCAGCGGGCCGACTTATGGTGAGAAATCCGGGGCAGAGTTCCTCGAAGACCGTTTGGGGCCAACTTGAGGTAAGCACCGGGCGGCTTTAGGCGGGTAATCAGCCGAAGGGGGTTCCGCCCATGTGCTTGCTTCGCCGCGCGGACACCGGAGAATCAGTTGTGAAATACGAGATAGCGTTTACCGAGCAACGCCTGGAAGTGTGGCAATGCTGGTGGTGCGGGAACCGGTTCGCCATTGTGAGCCCCGATTTGAGGTCGTACCTCGCGGACCGCGTCGGCTGAGCGCGTTAACTCTCAACGATACTTTCTGCCATCAACTCGGCCTGGCGGATGACCAGTTGGGTGGCAGCTTCCTGAGCATCCGGCGGATAGCCATACTTAGTCAAGAGGCGTCGGACCGTTCTGCGCATGTCCGCTCGCACGGTCTCGCGCTGCGTCCAGTCGAGTGAAGCTTTGGCCTTAATTCGGTCGGCAAGTTCGTGGGCGATCAGCTTGAGCGTATCATCCTGCATGACCCCGCGCGCCGAGCTATTGTCAGCGAGAGCGTCGTAGAACGCAACCTCGGCTTCGCTCAGTCCGGATTCCTCTCCGCGGTGGACGGCTTCCCGGATCGTCCGAGCAAGGCCGATCAGTTCCTCGACGACCTGCGCAGTGGTGATGGCGCGGTTCGTGTATCCCGTGAGGGTTGTCTCTAGCGACTCGCGGAATGATCGGGACTGCACAATGTTCACTCGTTCGCGGGCACGGATCTGGTCAGTAAGCAGCTTGCGCAGCGTTTCGAGCGCCAGGTTCTTGTGCGGTAGTGCCGCGAGTCGCTCGAGAAAGTCCTCGGAGAGGATGCCCACGTTTGGCTCGGGGAGACCGGCCGCCCGGAACAGATCGATGACACCATCGGACAAAATCGCGCCCGAGATCATCTGGCGCACCGCCGCCCGCGCGTCCGGCGGTGGAGGCGGGCCGTCGTCTGCAAGCCGCTTGCGGATCGCCGCCCGCACAGCCTGGAAATAGGCGAGATGGTCTCGGACAGCCTCGGTCTCCTCTCGGGGTACCGACAGCGCAAAAGCCTTTGACAGGCCGGTGACCATAGTCATGAAGCGTCTCTTGCCGTCGTCTTGCTTGAAAACATAGTCCGTACCAGCCGTGATCGCGTGCAACTGTGCCGCCTCGTTTCCCAGAACGAATCCCCCGTAGTCGAAACCATTGAAGAAATCTCTTAGAGCTTCGTACTGCTGCTGCATGACTGGCACGGCCTCGTCCTGGATCCCCTCGACAGGGCTGCCCTCGCCGCCGGCCTGCGTGTACGTTTGCACCGCGTCTCGGAGTTCGTCCGCGATACCAAGGAAATCCACTACTATGCCGCCGGGCTTCTCGCCGAAGACGCGGTTGACCCGCGCGATCGTCTGCATCAGATTGTGACCCGCGAGCGGTTTGTCCAGGTACATCGTGTGCATCGGTGGACAGTCAAAGCCCGTCAGCCACATGTCGCAGACGACCACCAGCCGAAAGTCATCCTCTGGATCTTTGAACCGCCGCGCAAGTGCTTCTCGACGCCCCTTCGTACGGGCATGGAACGCGATTCGCTCGTCCTCGCTTGACGAACCGGTCATCACCACCTTCACGAAGCCGGCATCGTCCTCGTCCGCGTGCCAATCCGGGCGCAATGCTACGATTTCATCGCAGAGGTCCATGCAGATGCGACGACTCATGCAGACCACCATGGCTTTCCCTTCAATGACCTCACGACGTTTCTCAAGATGCCCCACAATCTCGCGTGCGACGATCTTCAACCGTTCTCGTGCCCCGACGAGATCCTCAAGCGGCACCTCTATGTCGTAGGGGACGTTGCGACCTTCCTTGTCGGCCTCGGCCGCGGCGCCGAGCAACCTTTCCGCTTCGGTGATTCCTTGCTCATCCGGCAGCAGCTTCACGAGCCGCATCTCGTAGTAGATCGGAACGGTGGCATTGTCTTCGATGGCCTGGCGGATGTCGTAAATATCCGCATAGTCTCCAAACACCGCCGGTGTGCTGCGGTCGTCGCGCTCCAGCGGCGTTCCCGTGAAGCCGACGAACGTAGCGTTTTTCAGGGCATCCCTCATCCACCGCGCACCGCCCTCAACGAACCCGTATTGGCTGCGATGAGCCTCGTCGGCGAGAACGACGATGTTCGCCCGCTCGCTGAGGGGATCGCCTCGCTCCTCGAACTTCTGAATGGTGGTAAAGACCACACCGCCGGAAGCTCGATTTAACTTTTCAGCCAGATCTTTTCGGCTCTCGGCCTGCTCAGGCGTCTGCCGCAGCAACGCGCGACCGGATGCGAAAGTGCCGAAGAGCTGATTGTCCAGGTCGTTGCGGTCGGTCACCACGACGATCGTTGGATTTGCCAGATCCGCGTCGCCGATCAGCGCACCGGCGAGCATGAGCATCGTCAGGCTCTTGCCTGAGCCTTGGGTATGCCAGATCACGCCACCCCGACCGTCTCCGCTACCCGCAGGCGGCCTCAGCGCCGCCTTCACCGTCGCTCGCGCCTCTCGGACGGCCCGGAACTGGTGGTAACCCGCCACCTTCTTGATGATCTGGCCGGTCCGGTCGTCTTCCTCGAACGCCACGCAATGGCGAAGGTAATCGAGGAGGCGTGTGGGCCACTGTTGTCCTAAACACGGACAAAAATAGCGACCCGTATTGCAAACAGGGGATTTACGACGCCGAAACTGGAGCT